>Ga0066825_10000056_pt1 | contig 43860 bp, 44 predicted proteins | sample ETNtaG_6_FD_65608 | JGI IMG/M metagenome (GOLD analysis project Ga0066825, IMG submission 65608) | Marine microbial and viral communities from oxygen minimum zone, Eastern Pacific Ocean - ETNP201306SV45 | ecosystem: Environmental > Aquatic > Marine > Oceanic | place: Pacific Ocean: Eastern...
CGCGCAGATTATTGGTAATCAGCAACGCAACCGACAACAAACCGACAGGCACCGAGACCCCAACAGCTAACGGAGTAATCTCCTCGTCCTGGACGTATGTCGTTCCAACCGATGCAACTAACCCAAAGAAGACAAAGACAAACAATTCCCCGAGGCCTCTATACCCATAAGGCTTTGGACCACCGGTGTAGCACCAGGCGGCTGCGATCGCTGCTGCTCCGACCGCCAGCAGCCACCAACTAGTTACCAGCGAGAGGTAAAGACCAGCGACTGCCGCCACACCAAAGAAACAGAAAGCAGCTCGTTTCACCGTTGCAGCAGGAACCAATCCGGATGCAACTAGCCGCTGCGGGCCTACTCTGTTGTCATCGGTTCCCCGCACACCATCGCTGTAATCGTTTGCGTAATTCACAGCTATTTGAAGAGCTAACGCCACGACCAAAGCTAAGCATGCCCGAACAAAGTCGGGCTGTTCCTGTGACGCCGCCGTACCCACCACCACCGGAACGACGGCTGCTGGCCAAGTTCGAGGTCTCGAGCCGCTAAACCAAACAGATAAAGCCGTCACGTCGCCCTCTTAAGATTTGCTTTACCTAGTTGAATTTTCATAGAACGAACCATAGAAGACGAAGCTTTCCATGCCCAGATAGTCCTAGGATTCGTTTATGAAGTTTGGTTATCTCACAGGAAATCATGCCGGCGGAATACTTCCGGGCCACCTAGCCAGAGAGCTAGAGAGCCGGGGTTTCGATTCTGTCTGGTTCCCAGAACACAGCCACATTCCAGTAGAAAGGCGAAGCCCCTACCCCAACGGTGGACAACTACCCGGTAGTTACTTCCACATGATGGACCCTTGGGTCTCGGTTGCAGCTGCAGCTGCGGAAACAACAACCTTGACCTTAGGAACAGGCATTTGCCTCTTACTCGAACACGACTTATTAGATCTTGCTTGCACAGTCGCTACTGCAGACGTGCTATCTCAAGGTCGTGTGGTTATGGGCATCGGAGTGGGCTGGAACGAAGAAGAGCTCGAGAACCACCGCCCGGACATACCTTTCAAGAAGCGTTACTCCGCTATGCGCGAGAGAGTTCAAGGGTTGCGGGAAGCCTGGAAGGAAGACGAAGCTGAATTCGCAGGAACCTGGGACAGCTATTCCCGCTCATGGGTTTTCCCTAAACCGACAAACGGCACCGTGCCCATAGCGCTAGGGAATGCCGGACCATTGGGAATTAAACATGCTGCCGAATATGCCGACGAGTGGGCTCCCATCGACGTTGGAGTCATGAACGTAGATGGAAAACCAGATGTCCTCGCCGGCATCCGACATTTCCAAGAGCTAGCCGACGAAGCAGGCCGAGACGGGTCCTCCATTCCGATTTCCCTCTATGTTTGGGGACGGCCGCGCACTGAACGTCTGCACAGTTACGCCGAAGCTGGGGTAACCCAATTTATTTTCACCCCGGTCAATTTTGACTTGCCTTCAGCAGATGAAACTTTGCGATACCTAGACGACCTGACCACAACAGTTCAGGAGTTTCGGTCCTAAAACCCCTCTGGCCGACCTGACTCCGAGACCTTCCACAAAAACGCGCCCTCACCTAGATCAAGCCGTTCAAGGAGATTAAGTCGGATACTAGGTTTCATAGAGAGCAAAACGCCTGCCCATAGCCCAGCAAGTCCATCCATCCATTCGGGAGTGCATTCTGTTTCCAGCCCGCTCATCAAACGCCACGAGCGCTGCGAAAGGTTAGAACCTCTCCGCTCTGTAGTGTCTCCTTGAGCCGCCAGCAGCGCCTCTAACACATCGATTGGCTCCTGAAGACCTAGAATTTTCTGAATTTCCACTGAATATTGCATCCCAATCTTGCGGCCCGTTCGATAGAGAATCCCCTGGGCGACAAGGGGGCCTAGTTCCTGCGACATCACCGGAATTATGTTCCGTATGTAGTCCATGCTGTAATTCCGGACCACCTTGAGGAGACGATCAGTTGGCCACTCTCTGCCGTCTAGAACTGGCAAGGCGCCGTGATCAACCGGTGGGCAAATTTCACCATACTTAAACCTCAAACGGTCACCGGGTGCAAGCGCTTCTTCTTCCTCTATGTAGTAGCCCTCAAGCCCTGGGAGACCATCAACTGTCTGACCGGTGCACACGAAGCCCAGCCGCGGATTACCCAACAAAACTCCATTGTTTGCGTGCCACCCCCACAACATCGCCCGTGATACTTCAGTCGGAATAGCAGCTATCGCTGTCCCGTCGAAGATCCATCTAGGTGGTGCATACCTCACCCAAGCTTTTCTTTCTGATTCAGGGATAAAAGCAACGGATACCCCACCCAACTGATTTGACAGATAGTGGTATTTGGCACAAGCGACAGCGTCGGGTTCATCGCGCAGATCCAGCTTGTCTAATCCCAAAAGAAACCGCTCTTCTTGTTGGCGACGGAAAAGAGCCTTAACCACTGCTGCGGCTTTATCCGTTCCACTTTCGACAACGAGGGCAAGAATAAGACCAGTCAGGTAACGGTGAAACAAAATACCAACGGCCTCGTAGCCAGACTCAATTCTTTTTGAGGACCTAGTCATACTTGCTCCCCAATCAGTAGGCGATTACCAGCATCCTCGATGTACGACACTCTCTACCCCTCCTTCTAGTGGGCGTCGTTCTCTCGAAGCGGATCGACCTAACGTTCTGTCAACATCATCAGGCCAACCTAATGCGATGGTTCCGATTGGCGTCCTGTCGTTCGGCACGCCTAGAACCTGGCCAATCTGACTGGCATGTTTAAACATTCCAAAAAACAAGACGCCCAAGCCTTCATTGATAGCTGCAAGCTGCATTGTCATCGCAGCAAATCCACTGTCGACAACCCAGTAAGGAGTTTCCCATGCATCAACATCATCACCGAGACCGCTGTGAACCTTATCTGGCTGGCCATACCGCTTTACATAAGCATTGGCATCAGCCCATATGGTGACGAGGACTGGAGCGACCAATAGCCCTTGCCATCGGAAGTGTTCTCTACGCTCGGGAGGGAGGGTCACGTCCCAATAAAGACTCGTTTCGCCGCCCTCCAGAACCACGAAATCGAACCCTTGACTGTTCCCCGCTGATGGGACTCGCCGTGCGCTATCAAGAACTCGATCCAAAGTGTCCGACGGAATCGGATCAGCCAGAAATGACCGAGTCATTCTCCGCTTGTGGATGAGTTCAGAAAAGTCCACGAACGCAGCCGAAGGGCTAGAGCAATTTCGCGAGCTTCTCGCGCGTGGCCCAGCCAAAGGTCACCAAAGCATCACCGTTCGGAACATCATGACCCTCAAAAAGTGCCGAAACTTCTGGCTTGATACCTTCGGGCTTTGAAGAATTGTGACTAAGCACCAGAGACGGGCGACCTTCACCGTAAACTCGGAACTCTTTAGCTTTGTACTCTCCCCTTACCTCAAAACGCTTAGCGAGCCGCCGACCCCAAGCTCTATCCTCACCGTTAGCTTCATAACCCGGTCGTGGAACTACTCGGCTTAGTGGCTTAAATGCATCAAATGCAGCTGGATCGGCCATTTGCGTTGCGACAAGAACGTCTTCGTCTGGGAAGGCCAGAACAGCACGACGCATTTGGTCGGCAATCATGGCTTTTAGCGCACCCTCTCGCCGGCTCGTTCTTTTAACCGCAGCTAGGCCTATCAATACAGTTGGGTCACCGCCTACGCGTTCAAGCGTGCAGAAGCCATAGGCGGACAACTTATCGCCATCCCGTACCTGAGTCACGAGAACCCAAGCATCCCGCTGTTTCGACAACTCACCAACGTCGAAAACAACTGGCTCATCTTCGAGTAGGTCCGCCATTTCTTCGATTTCAGTATCGCTTAGGGCAGTACAATCTTTAGTTTCGACCATCAGGGCCATCAGGAAGTTTCCTCCATCAGTGCACGTTGGCTTAATAGTCCAGCCGATAAATCGGAAATGAGCAAAACAGCACGGGAAATCATAGATAAACGCCTCCTGGGTGACCTTCTGACTGCGTAGTGTCGGCTCCCCCAGTTGGATCGACTCCCGGCGGAAGAGCACCCTGACGCATCTCCATCAATTGACGTTGCGCCATCATTTGCTGAGCTGCAACCGCCGCCTGAATGCCATGAAATAGGCCTTCGAGCCATCCCACAAGTTGTGCTTGAGCGACTCTCAGTTCCCCTTCCGAAGGAGAGTCAGAACTAAACGGCAATGCGAGCCGAGCTAATTCCTCTCTTAACTCAGGAGCCAATGCCTCAGATAATTCTGCGACGGATTGCTCATATATCTCTCGCATCCGATCTCGACTCGCTTCGTCAAGGTCAGCTTCACGAACCTCGTCCAGCAAAGTCCTAATCATGGAGCCAATCCGCATGACCTTGCCGGGCTCTGAGATCGCTGGAGGTTCTTCCTCGCCAACCAACGCAGTCTGAGTTTCGATCAGCTCGACATCTTCCGGAGTCGACTCTGACGAGGTGCCAGCAGAGTCTAATTGCTGCTCAACCATGCCCGAATTCTACCGGCGCAGGTAGCTGAACGAACTAAAATTATTGCGAGAAGACAAGAAAGGGAACGAGCATCTCTTCTTGAGTCATAGAGCCATGTCGAGCAATCAAGTGAGGTGCGTCCGGGTGCCGAGGGTCCATTAGGGCCACAGGTTCACGGGCAACGATAGCAACTTCACCCATTCTCTCCCGGGCTTCAGGAGTTACGTGTAGGCCGAACCAACGCTCATCTAAAACCTGTTCGATACCGATGACCCACGCCACATCAGAATGGACTTTTGCTGCTTCAAGCAGACCACCGTTATCGCCGTCTTTGGAATGGAGCCAGAGAAACCGTGCTTCTCCCGAAGTGCGAGAGGTCCGGTTAATCAGCTCTTCATCAATATCTGAGACCCTGTCTCCGACTTCGACCATTCCGTGGTCGGAGGTTACGAGTAACACCACGTCGTCTGGGACTTCGGCGGCTATCCGTTCTACGAGCGCGTCTACAAATTTCAGTTCATCCAAATAATGACGTCCGAGCCCATGAACATGCGCAATCATGTCTAGACCGTCGTAGTAGGCATAGACCAAGGGCGCTCCAGTCTTCACCTGATCTGCTATTTCCGTCACTAGTGTGGCCGGTGACCACCAACCGCAAAATCGTCCGGTACGCAGATGCGCTTGAGTGAAGCCACTCCTTTGAAACTCCGCTCGTGTTACAACTGGCGGAGAACTTCCCAAGAACGGCTCAACCGGTTGGAAGTCGATTGGCGGGAGTTCTTTCACCATCAATCTGGACCCACTAGTCCAACGTAAACAGTTCAGCACACCATTGGGGGTGTCCACCTTGTGCCCAATAACACCATGCTCTCCGGGTAAGACTCCTGTGCAAATGGAGGTCAGCGCTGCGGCTGTCGTACTTGGCGCAACGGTAGTGACAGGTCCCCCCAAAGCTTGGCCGAGACAGGGAAGCTCGTCCCGATATCTCTGCATCTGGTGCCATCCCAAACCATCTACGACAAACAGGATGACGGAAGCTGCGCCCAACACCCCTTCGGAGACCAACGCGTTTGGTTGCCTGGTAACGATCGCTGGGACAATGGAAGAAACAGAATTATCTCCACTAGATGGGATGACCATCTCACCAACAACAACCACAATCGCAGATTAGGTGGGTCGGAGGGCAAACAACCCTAAACAACTAGAGATTCAAGAAAATAATCACTCTCGCAAATCGGGCTTCGAAGTAACGATCTATGTCAGGTCAGAAGAAGTGTCGTCAAGATTATGGGCTCGAAACGCTGTTAGAGCTTTGTCGAAATCAGCGGGCGGCTCACATTCAAATCTCATTTCCTCTTTGTTCAATGGGTGCAGAAATGAGATCTCGGCCGAGTGAAGTAGGGGTCTCCCAATTCCAAAAGGATCGCTCTTTCCGTAAGTCGAATCACCCAAAACTGGACAGTTGATCGCCCTTAAGTGAACCCGGATCTGGTGAGTCCGCCCGGTTTCTAAGGTGCACCTCAAGAGTGATGCCTCTTTGGGGTATCTCCAAGTCTCTAGAACCTCGTAATGAGTTCGCGCTTCTCGACCATCCTCCGTCACTGTCATTTTCGTTCGTGCACGTCGGCTACGACCAATAGGAGCATCGATGGTCCCTTTCGGAGCTTCAGGACAACCAGAAACAATCGTTAGATAACTCCGATGAATCTGACGAGCAGCGAGGTCGTGGCTCAGTTGAGCCAAAGCCTCGCTAGTTCTTGCGCACACCAACAACCCACTCGTATCGCGGTCCAAACGATGCACAATGCCAGGACGGTTAGGTTCACCAACCCCAACTATCTCCGGATACCTAGCCAATAACCCGTGAGCCAAGGTGGAGTCGTTACGTCCAGCGCCAGGGTGCACCACTAAGCCAATTGGCTTATTAACGACGACCACCGATTCATCTTCATGAACTATTTCGAATTGGACTTCGTCATCAGCGACAAGCGCCGTTGGGGCCTCCTCGCTAGCAGGCACATTCACTTCAAGCTGATCGCCCAGCGCTACGCGATCTGAACCGTTTTCTACTATCTGGTCGTTCCTAGTTACGTCGCCTTGAGAGATCAATAGCGCTACGGCGCTTCGACTCAACCCAGTCATCAACGCTGCAACCCGATCCACACGTTGACCCTCAAGCGCATTCGGAATTTCTTCACGCACCGGTCGTAGCTCCACGCTGCTCCCGCCACATCATTATCGATAAAAGCGCAACACCAACAACGATCGCCATGTCTGCCACATTGAAGACCGGCCAAAACTGGAAGTCAACGAAATCAACAACTGCTCCCCGGCCCCATCCCGGCTTACGAAACGCACGATCTATGAGGTTCCCGCACGCTCCCCCCAGCACCAAGCCAAGGGCAACCGTGGAGCCAGCGCTAGAAAACCTGCTCTGCATTCGCCAAAGCGTCACCACAATCGCCAATGCCAGCAACCCAAGTATCGGACCAAGGCCCTGACCAGTGCTGAAAGCAAACCCAGTATTACCTGTCAAATGGAAACGGAGCTTCCAAACGACGTCAATTGTCTGGTCGCTTAATGAGCGAACCGCCCAAAACTTGCTCAACTGATCAGCTGCTACTACACAGACTGCGCTGAACGCTACCCAAAGGGACCTAGGTGAGTTTTCGGACGTAGCCACGAACTCAACGCCACGACATGCCGGTGGCCTTCTCCTCGACGCGTTTGTCAGCATGTGGGATCGCCTCTAGGCGTTCTTTCGGTATCGGAAGCCCTGAAACAACACTTATTCCGTAGGTGTCCTTCTTGATTCGTTCGAGAGCATCATCAATTTCTTGGATCGCCGCACGAGCTTGAGCCGATAGCTGCAGATCTCGATCACGTTCAACAGCAATCGAGTCACCTTCGCCAGATTCTTCATCGAATTGGACATCGCCAGGCTCTCGGTCCCGAGCTAACTGGTCAGCTTCAGCCTCAAGGAACTCGGCATGCCGCGTATAGCTTTCCCGCTCAGCTAGGAGTGCTTCACGCTGTTTCTTCAACCATGCCGCGTTGAAACGTGCCTTGGCAGAAATTTTCTTCTTAGGAGGGGCCTTCTTCTTGGCAGGCACCTTCTTTTTTGCAGCCGCCTTCTTCTTCACAGCCGCCTTCTTCTTCACAGCCGCCTTCTTCTTCACAGCCGCCTTCTTCTTCACAGCCGCCTTCTTCTTCACAGCCGCCTTCTTTTTCGCCATAACTCACCTGCCGAATACTCGGGTTCGAAAAGGTGTCGCATCATATCCCCGAACTGAGGCTGAGTTGCGGACTATTTCAAGAACCTTGAAATAATAGGCAAACAAATTCCAGGCGGTAGCTTGAATGGTTGCATGCCTTACTTGGAACGACAATGAGTACTTCAGACCACACTCCCTATCCGCGAGTACCCAACAGAGCTGACTTTCCGGCTATTGAACGGTCTGTCCTAGACCGCTGGGCCCAAAACGGCACCTTCCAAGATTCCGTCAATAGCCGACCCGAGGACAACGAATACGTTTTCTACGACGGCCCACCATTCGCTAACGGCCTCCCCCATCATGGACATCTTCTGACTGGATACGTGAAAGATGTTGTCCCCCGGTATCAAACAATGCGCGGCAAACGGGTAGATCGAAGGTTCGGCTGGGATTGCCACGGACTGCCCGCCGAGATGGAGACTGAGCAAGAGCTCGGTGTCAGTGGACGAGTTGCCATCACCGAACACGGTATTGAAAGCTTTAACGCAAGCTGTCGAGAGTCTGTTCTCAAATACACCTCGGAATGGCAAGAGACCGTCACTCGGCAGGCTCGCTGGGTAGATTTCCAAAACGACTACAAGACCATGGATCTCACTTACATGGAGTCGGTCATGTGGGCGTTTAAAGAGCTTTGGGATAAAGACCTCATTTACGAGGCTTTCCGAGTAATGCCTTATTCTTGGGGCGCAGAAACTCCGTTATCCAACTTTGAAATCCGCCTAGATGATGCCACTCGCCCACGGCAAGACCCGGCAATTACTGTTTGGTTTGAACTGGATAGCGCAGGCATAAACAATGCCGACCCAGGTAAGCCCATCCGATTACTGGCCTGGACGACTACACCTTGGACTCTGCCGTCGAATCTCGCTGTAGCAGTTGGTCCCAAGGTTGACTACGCCCTCATCAAGACAGCCGAGGCCCAATGGATTATTGGTTCAGATTGTCTTGAAAAATACACAGAGGACATTGGCGAATACGAGCTCCTTACAACGATGCAAGGGTCGGAACTCGTCGGTCAAAAATACGTACCTTTGTTCGACTTTTTCGCCGAAAGAGACGATGCCTTTCGTGTGCTCTCTGCCGAGTTTGTAGACACAAGCGAAGGTACTGGAATCGTTCACATGGCACCGGGCTTCGGTGAAGACGATCAAGTTACCTGCGAAACAAATGGCATCAAGATCGGCCGAGTCGTACCCGTAGACGACCAAGGAAATTTCACAGACGATGTAGCCCCGTGGGCCCATCAGAACGTTTTCGATGCAAATCCGAAAATTATTCAGTATTTGAAGGGACTAGATAGAGTTCTCAGGCACGAAACCTACGAACATAACTACCCGCATTGCTGGAGAACCGACACACCAATCATCTACAAGGCGATTTCCTCGTGGTACGTCGAGGTCACAAAAATTAGATCTCGCCTTGAAGAAATAAATAAAGAAATCAACTGGGTTCCATCCCATGTCAAAGAGGGCCGATTCGGCCAGTGGCTGGCTGGCGCTAGAGACTGGTCGATCAGTCGCAACCGCTTTTGGGGCTCTCCTATACCAATTTGGGTCAGCGACAACCCTGACTATCCACGCACCGATGTCTATGGCAGTCTCGACGAGCTAGAAGCAGACTTTGGTGTTCGCCCTACCGACCTCCACCGCCCCTTTATCGATGAGTTAACTCGACCCAACCCTGATGACCCTTCAGGCGAAAGCACGATGCGGCGAGTGCCAGAAGTTCTCGATTGCTGGTTCGAATCAGGGTCAATGCCGTTTGCTCAAGTCCACTACCCATTTGAGAACAAGGAATGGTTCGAGCAACATTTTCCAGCTGACTTCATTGTTGAATACATCAATCAAACGCGCGGCTGGTTTTACACATTGCATGTACTAGCGGGAGCTTTATTCGACCGCCCTGCTTTCCAGAACGTAATTTGCCACGGGATCCTGCTAGCCGAAGATGGAAACAAACTTTCTAAAAGGCTGCGTAACTACACCGAGCCATCCGAGATCTTCGATGCCCAAGGCTCTGATGCTCTCCGTTGGTACCTAATGTCAACAAATATCGTGCGAGGCGGCGATACCCGTATCTCGGACTCTGGCATTGACGATGTCACACGCCAGGTCCTGATTCCCATATGGAACGCTTACTCCTTTTTCACCCTTTACGCCAACGTTGACGGCCACAAGGCAAGCTTACGAACAGACTCTCCGCACCTACTCGACCGTTACTTGTTAGCTAAGACACGCTCCCTTGTCGAACAAACAACTAGATCTCTTGATACATATGACCTTCCTGGGGCTGCGTCTGAAATCCAAGCATTTATAGATGCTTTAAATAATTGGTACATCAGACGCTCTCGTGACCGATTTTGGGGGCCAGAAGGTGGTGGTGAAGGAGACCCAGATGCGTACGACACCCTCTACACCGTCTTAACAACTTTTGCGCGAGTTGCAGCCCCCTTCTTACCCATGATTATGGAAGAAATTTATGGAGGGCTGACGGGTGGGGATAGCGTCCACCTGCAACCTTGGCCAGATGTTGAAGAGCTACCCAAAGACTTTGACCTCGTGTCCAGAATGGACCTGATACGAGAAGCAGCTTCGATGGCTCTCAGACTCAGAGAGGACGCAGGCCTTCGCGTGAGGCTTCCACTTGCATCGGCGACAATTGCAGGTAAGGAAGCGTCTAAGTTGGCTGAAGTGATCCAACTCCTTGCGGAGGAAATCAATGTCCACGAGGTAATCCTTACTGAGGACATCGGCGATTTAGCTGATTTGAGTCTGCGCCCCAACGGCAATCTCCTTGGCCCGCGTCTCGGGCGTGATGTGCAAAAGGTCTTCGCAGCAGCAAAGCAAGGGGACTGGAAGCTTCTCTCCGATCACCAGATTGAGATTGCTGGGCATACTTTAAACCGCGAAGAATATGAACTAGCTCTCGAACCCAGCGATTCCAGAAATACGGCATCTTTACGTTCTAACGAATCGGTAGTAGTTCTCGATATGGAGTTAACGCCAGCGCTTGAAGCTGAGGGAGCTGCGAGAGATCTGATCAGAACTATCCAACAGGCCCGCAAAGACGCAGACCTGGAAGTAACTGATCGAATCGACGTAGAAATCAACTGGTCTCCCTCCGACATAGAGGGCGTCAAGAGCCACGAAGAAGTCATAATGGCGGCTGTTCTGGCGAAACGGATTTCATGGCTTCCTGGCGGAGATCAACCAGCTGTAAATCTCATGAATCTCTAATTGCTCAGCTGTTGCCCTCTAAAGACTCTCGGCGTTGCAAGGCAGAGAAAAACGGATCCTCGATATCCTCACCGGACCCAACTTCGCGAGCTGGTCGTTGCACCACCATCTGGTCGACGGATGCCGGGCCCGCTTCGTCGATAACAGCGACGCCTTCGATAGTGCTAGCTGCGGGGTGCTGGTCGGGGGGACCATCTGGACGCCCACTGAGGTCTCTAGCTATTTCTCCTAAAGCTCTTCGTCGCGTCTCAATCAACTCTGCTAACTGATCGGCATCATTCCGTCGCGCAGCTATGCGGGCATCCAGTTCCAAGAGCTCCGACTCCAGGTCAGCCTTACGCGCTATGGCCTCCGATGCACCCAATTCCGAAGATGACGCTACAAGAACATCTGCCAACAAATCGCCGATTTGTTCACGGGCAGCGGCCACAGCGTCTTCGACAACATCGTCTGCTGTTTGCTGCGCTAGAGCAATCAGTTGAGCAATTCGGTCAACTTCAATTGTGGTGGGACCAACTGCCGCCACTGCTTCAGTTTGATGATCCTCTTGCTCGGAGCCCGATTTATCTTCTATCAAGGCCGGCTCATCTTCGTTAGAGGCCAGCTCGTCAACCTCAACCTGTGGCGCCGTAGCTAAGGCTTCCTTAATACTCTCAACGGGGTTAGGTCGGCCATCATGGACTTGAATATCGCCTACGGCTCCGCCAGCCGCCATCCGTGATTCAGCGTCGATAAGACGGTCAGCCACTTCATCAAGCCTTGACTGCATCTCAGCCAGTCCTGCTGCAACTCGTTCAAGGAAATCGTCGACCGCATCCGGGTCATATCCTCTAAAACGCTCCGGGAAATGCTGGGTTTCAAGCAACTTCGGGGTCAACTCCATGAGATGACACTAACAACAAGCTGCCGGCACCGAAACTAGAATGAAAGGAGAACCACTCACCCACAACCAAGAATGGCGCCGGCAAGCACCCATTGCACAAGAATCAAAACAATTATCGGTGAAAGGTCAAGCCCGAAACCCCCAAGTCGTAACGGTGGCAATGCCCTACGCAAGGGACCCATCAACGGTTCAGTAACGCGCACCAAAAAGCTGCGCACAATAGCTACGGGACTGTCCTGAGCAATTGGAATCCAACTAAAGATAATCCTCCCAAATATCGCTAATACATAGATATCGCAGAGAGTGCAGAGAACCTGAATCATTTCGAACCCTTGATCAGTAGTGCAAACCACGCTCTTGGAGGCGCTGACGCTCCTCCTCGGCAAGATTCACGTGGGATGGGGCGAGGAGGTAGACCTGATCGGCCACTTTCTCCATTTTGCCTCCGAGCGCATAACAAAGCCCGCTAATAAAATCTATGATTCGTCGAGCCAGATCCCTATCAGCGGTCTGCAAGTTCACGATGACTGGCTGGTCAGCTTTGAATCGGTCCGCTAGCTGCTGAGCATCGTTAAAAGTACGCGGTGCCACGACGTGAGGTTTGGCGCTGGTTATTGGGATAGTTCTGACTGAACCGCTTGGAGATGATCCACTGTCCCCAGGAGCTACGCCACTGGTTTGGTTGGGCATAGTTGGCGAACTCGCAGGACTGGTCACCACCGAAACCTGGTCGTCTTCGCCGGGAACAGCATCTGCCGAAACACTTTGATGTTGGAGCCCGTCCAATTCGTCATATTGCTCGTCGGGACCCAGCCCGAGATAAAGCATCGCCTGTCTCCACATCGAAGCCATTCGCCTCCTCCTAAGTGCCGAGGGTACCGCGCTCTTAGAGCGCAGGTCGGTCACCAAACAAAGCAGTTCCAATTCTTACCATCGTGCTGCCACATTCGATTGCAATATCTAGGTCGTTACTCATACCTATTGACCTATGTTTCAGCCCCCACTCGTCAGCAAGCGACACTATGTCTTTATATGCGGTCCGAATAGTTTCCGCGTCAGCCTGGGGGCCGATCGCCATCAGGCCAGCGACATCAAGCCCAGCGGACCTCGCCATATTTATTAGGGCACTTGCCTCGGTAATTTGACAGCCTCCTTGGGACTCGTTGCGAACCAGCTTTACCTGAACCATCACCGAAGCATTAGGACATCGCTTACTTAACTCGTTGATCAGCGATGGACGATCGACGGTTTGCCACACTCTGACAATTGATGACACCTTGCGAACCTTATTTGTCTGCATCTTCCCGATGAAATGGACATTTACGGACTCGCGTTCCTCGTGACTCAACTCGCTCCATTTTCCAGCAAGCTCTTGAGCATAACTTTCACCGACATTTCCGAATTCGCATTCGGAGGCAAGCTTTATCGCCCAAGGACCGAATCCCTTCGTAACAGCTAAAATCTCGACCCGGTCTCCACCTAAGATTGCGACTCTTTCGCGCAATCTCCCAGCCCTATCAATTACTTCTTCCCGATTCGATGGAGTGCCAATGCTCATTGGGCGAACCTTATTTCGCCTATGAGGGCAAAGCGCTCATTATCCTTCGCTGACCGAAAAGACCAGTATCGGGGATCTTGAGCAGTGCAACGGCCGACGATGTAGTCAAGGGTGACAGAGTTTCTCTCAAGCGTTACTTCGACTGCGGCTCGCAAATCCAAAGCTGGTAAACCAACTTTGGTTCGACCAGCTACGCGCTCACCCAATAAAGCCACCATTCGAGACAAATCTCGAGCCCCGAACTCATACTCATCTACGGATATATGCGGACCAACAATTGCTCTAATCTCTCGACAGCCAGATCGAACTAACTCTTCCACTGCATTGCTGACTACCCCATCTCGCAGCCCCCGCCAGCCAGCATGCACTACTGCGAGCACGGGTCCAGCAGCGGAGGACCCATACATTGCTATTGGCACGCAGTCAGCAATGCGAACGCCTATGGAAACTGATGGCGTCTTCGCTACCAGAGCATCACATTGAAAGTGATTTCGGACATTCTCTTGGCTGACAACGGCGACATCTGAACCGTGAACTTGATCCGCAAAGACTGCTGTTTCCCTATCAATTGATTCAAACGACCAGTGACGAGCATCCCCGTCACTACGGTCTGAAAACGACACCCTAAGCAAATGGCTTTCTCCAATTCGTCGATGAAAGGTCAACATTGCTTAGTGATTAATTGAGATATGTACGCCTTTGATCATTTCAAAAAAGAGGGCACGTCGAACTCATCATCGCCATCATTATCGATATCACCGAGCCGTATCTCGTCACTTTCGTCAGTGTCAAAAATGTCAGCTATCTCTCCGATTGGAGTTGAAGTCGAAGAGCGAGTCGAACCTGCGGCCCCTTCGTCCCAGCGATCAAAGCCAGCGGCGATAACTGTAATCCGAATCTCCTGGTCCATCGCCTCATCAATCACCGTGCCGAAAATTATGTTTGCGTCAGGGTGAGCAACGTCATGGATTACATCTGCCGCGTCTCGAACTTCATGCAACCCAAGAGCGCCTGACGCAGTCACGTTAAGCAGAATGCCGCGCGCTCCTTCAATCGAAGCTTCTAGCAAGGGACTAGATACAGCTTGCCGCGCAGCATTTTCTGCCCGGTTCTCACCGTGGGCACGTCCGATACCCATTAGCGCTGAACCGGCATTGGACATAATCATCTTCACATCAGCAAAGTCAGTATTGATAAGTCCTGGGGTGGTGATCAAAGTTGTTATGCCTTGAACGCCCTCTCGGAGAACATCGTCAGCCATTTGAAAAGCATCAACCATCGTTGTGTTCTCGTTGGTAACACTTAGAAGTCGATCATTGGGAACGACTATTTGGGTATCAACCTTTTCCCTTAGTTCTTGAATTCCTGCGTCTGCTTGGACAGCCCTACGGCGCCCTTCGAACATAAACGGCCGAGTAACCACGCCAATCGTTAGGGCACCACACTCTCGAGCCACTTCCGCTATAACAGGGGCAGCACCTGTTCCGGTTCCTCCACCTTCGCCAGCGGTTATGAACACCATATCCGCTCCGTCGAGATGCTCTTGAATCTCATCACTATGCTCCACGGCTGCTTGTCGCCCGACGTCGGGATCGCTCCCCGCTCCCAGTCCTCGGGTTAGCTCTCGCCCGATGTCGAGCTTGATATCTGCATCGCTCATAAGCAACGCTTGAGCATCAGTGTTCACCGCTATGAACTCAACTCCCGTTAAGCCTGCCTCAATCATGCGATTAACTGCGTTGCAGCCACCACCGCCGACTCCGACGACTTTGATGACAGCCTGATAATTCTGAGGACTGGCCACTGGGTCTCCCTATAGTTCGCCAAACTTGCCCACTAAGAGTGCATCCCTGAAGGTAGCGCAAGTTTGGCAGCTTTAAGGTACGCCCTAGCCTCACGGCGCTCATTTATGTCTTGTTACGGCTTCCTAGCCATTACGAACCACCGGAAGCTCGGGAACGGACACATCTATTTGCTTGCCCGTCTGCTTTTCTTTTTCCAAGTGATCCATCATTGCCGACAACGAAATAATCTTGGCGGCGAGCCGTTGCCCATCTCCAAAGATCACTTCTTGGTTAGTTATTAGCGTGCCCACGATGTCCCCATCCATCTCTCTACGGAGACTAAAGAAAGCTTGCGACAGGTCCAGCGGCATAGCGTTCAACAAGGTCAACAAAGGCGCGCTGTCATCAGAGAGATAACTTCCCGGAAGTCCGGCGGCGCGAACCCCACTCAACCTCGGCAGTTCCGGTGGAGCCTTCAAGCCTATTGTTAGCACTGTCCCATCATTAGCCACTAAAGCCCAGCGTTCGGGTTCGGTCATGACAAGTGCTATCGGCTTATGTTCGTAGATTAGAACTTCAACAACGCCGCCCCAAGAACGGTCAATCTCCGCCCTCTCGACCCAAGGAAGTTTTTCTAAGTCGTCGCGAACCAGATCCTTATCGACAGAGAGCAACGGATCCCCGACTTCAAACCCAAATTGAGTGCGAACCTCCTCAAAGGTGAGGCGGTGCAATCCATGGACCTTGACTTCTTCTACGTCAAGCAGAGCGGAGCGCCCTACCAACAGGTAGGCCGCCGTCCCTGCCAAAAAGGCCACCGCAATCCAAACCGATACCTTTCCTGCCTTCGCTAAGCGTCCTTCGTTACCTCGCTTAGAAGACACGTCTAAGCCTCAAATCCCACCCGTTGAATTTCAGTCCGGAGTTCGATACCAGTTTCAGAATGCACTCGTTGAGCTACCGCCCTGATTACGGCATCAACGTCGGATGCTGACCCGCCTATGTCCGCCTGAATGAAGTTGGCATGCTTGGAAGAAACCTGGGCTGAACCTATACGAAAACCTTTAACGCCAAGACGATCAAGCAGCTCGCCAGAGGTCTCACCTTCGGGGTTAACGAATACCGAGCCCGCATTCTGGCCGCCAGGTTGGTTCTCGCGCCTCCAACGCACGATCTCGTTCAACGTTTCGGCGCTGTGGCCGCTCTCGTCGTAATCGAGTCGAAGAGTCACGCCTAGAACTACCTGGCCCGCTGTTACCGAGCTTTGCCTATACCCAAAGCCCATCTCTCCATTTGCCTTGACCTCAACGACAGAGCGGTCAAAGTCAAAAAGGCGAACTGTCGAAATAGACGCTTGCATATCGCCCCCATGCCCTCCCGCGTTCATTCGAACTGCGCCTCCAACCGAACCGGGAATACCAACTGCCCACTCGAAGCCACTTAGATTTGCCGAGACGCAACGCCGGGCCAGCGAAGGCAACGCCACGGCGCTTCCAGCGTCAACGGTGGCTGTTTCTTCATCAATGGTGCTCGAATCAAATTGCTTTCCTAGAACAACCGCTATACCAGGGAACCCACCATCTGCTACCAGCATGTTTGAGCCTTTCCCAATAACCAAGACGGGCAATCCAGTCTGATGTCTTGCTAGAGCAACGTTCACAAGATCGTTTTCGCTTTGTGCCTCAACAAAGAGCGCCGAGTTACCTCCAACCCTGTACGTCGTTAGGCGACCAAGGTTCACATCTCTGCGTGCGAGAGGACCTAAGAGCCGGAGCGCTTCGCTCAAAGTCCTTTCACCAACTCCACTCGTTGTCATAGATCACTGACTTTGCGTCGGGTCTGCACTTCGTCTGCTACCGAAGTCAAATCCCCGGCCCCCATGGTCAGACATAAGTCCCCAGATTGGAGATTCGCATCTAGATACTCAGCAACCTCTTCTCTTCCGGGAAGGTACGCGACCGAAGCCTTCGGGTGGGCATCGAGAATCGCACGAACCAACAAATCCCCTGTTACACCCGGCCGCGGCACTTCGCCAGCACCGTAGATTCCGGTTACCACTACGTGGTCGGCGTCAACGAAAGAGTCGGCGAAGTCGCGCCAGAGCTCAGCTGTGCGGCTATACCGATGTGGCTGGAATACCGCAACCACTCGATTCCAGTTCCCAGCTTTCGCTGCTGCAAGTACGGATGAAACTTCACTTGGGAGGTGGGCGTAGTCATCCACATAAACAACCCCTCTTTGCTCCCCGCGAAATTCAAATCGCCTTGCAACACCAGCAAATCTCCCAAGTGCTGCTAGCACCAATTCGGCCGAAGCTCCTAGTTCCAAAGCCGCCACAAATGCAGCAGTTGCGTTGAGAACATTGTGCACGCCCGGCACAGGCAACTCACATCGCCCAATGAGCCGAGTTCCGTTCATGATTCCAAAAGTTGACGAATAGCGGTGGTTCTCTATGTCGATGATCCGGTAATCGGCGACGCTTGATCTGCCATAGGTTACGCACTCACCCACTATCGACGCGATGTTTGCTGCCCCAGGGTCATCCACACATATCACCCGCGGGCCTTTTGCATCGGCGACAAATTTTTCGAAAGAATCGACTAGGGACTCATAAGAACCAAAGAAATCAAGATGATCCGCTTCAATATTTGTGACGACCGTGGCCTCAGCATTTAACCTCACGAATGTCCCGTCGGATTCGTCGGCTTCCACTACAAACAGCTGACCCTTGTTATTCCAAACTGCTCCAGATCCGATCTCATTTAGGTCACCGCCAACAATAAAAGACGGATCAAGGCCAGCAGCTGTTAAAGCCAACGCCAGCATTGAGGACGTCGTTGTTTTTCCATGGGTGCCAGATACCGCAATAGTTTTCTTTTGTTTACATATCGCTGAAAGGACGTCAGCTCTGCTCCACACAGACCGACCTAACTCTCGCGCTGCCTCAACCTCCACGTTGCTGTCGGGGACTGCCGTAGAGCGACAAATGATCTCTGCATCACCAATATTGGCTTCATCATGCCCAATATCGATTTTTGCACCCATTGAACGTAAACGATTAACACCAGCTGATTCACGAAGGTCACTTCCACTGACTTGGTGCCCCATAGAAAGCAGCACAGCCGCAATTGCATTCATACCGGCCCCACCGGCCCCTACGACGTGAACCGCTGCCTTGTCTGGCAAGGAGCTCCGAGTTGTATCCGGCGACTTCAAGGTGACTCGTCTCTTAGCTAATCGGCGGGCAGGACTGTTGAGCAATGATTTATCACAAGATCCGCGACTCTTTGAGTAGCATCTCGCGGCCCGACACTCCGTTTTCGACGCTCAACATCAGCATCGCCTTGAACCCGATACTTATCGAGCATTCGCTTCACCTCAAGATTTAGTTGAGCTCCGTCGAGCTCTTCGTCTTTCACGATCGTTGCCAAATCTGCTTCCATAAGCCGCTGCGCGTTGAGAAGTTGATGGTCGTTCGGCGCCTGAGGGAGCGGGACGAGGATAGCTGGAACTCCCAACATGGCGATTTCCGCAACTGTTGAACCACCTGGCCTACAAACAATTAAGTCAGCTGCGGCCATGGCTTTCGGCAGCTCTTCATCATAAGCAACAGCTCTAATATTGTCCGGTAAATCGGATGGCAACAGATGCCAGTCTCGCTTACCAACGACATGGTAAATCAGCGGTAAATCAGAATCGTTTGCAGTCTGCCAAATCGCTTCGTTAATACGCCTAGAACCCAGCGACCCACCAAAGGCCACTACTACCGGTTCTTCCAAAGGCCATTCAAGCCTACTTCTAGCTGCTCGCCCTAACAGATCCGCTTCAATAACTGATTCACGAACCGGATTGCCAGTTACGACTTCATTCCTTAGGCCAGTCCCGGCATGTGGGACAGCCGCAGCTTTTGCGTACTTAGTTAGCAGCCGATTCACGCCGGATGCCGCCGAGTTCTGTTCCGCTATAACCAAAGGAACCCTGAAAACAATCGCCCCCACAGACGCCGGAAGCGCGGCATAACCACCTAGAGACAAAACTACGCTTGGGCGATACCGGCCAACCAAAATAATTCCCTGGAGGACACCCCAGAAAATCGCTAGAAGATTCCGCAAGTTGGAGATGGAACAACGCCGACCATTGAGCCCGCGACCCGGAAGCGCCCTCAGTTGGTATCCCGCTGCTGGAACCATGGACACTTCCACACCCCGAGCACTACCAACAAAAGTGATTTTATGTTTCTCTAAACCACGTTTCACCAGTTCATCAGCTACCGCCAACCCCGGCAAGAGGTGCCCCGCCGTTGCACCGCCCGAAATCATGACCCCTCTGATTCCAGAAAACGTCTCTGAGCCGTTCGATCTCTTCATCGTGACTGACGCGCAATGTTAAGGAGTAAACCCGCAGCTAGGGAGTTAATGATTAGAGCAGTCCCTCCATACGAGACAAAAGGCAATGTAACTCCGGTAATCGGCAAAAGCCTCAATACCCCAAAGAGGTTGACCAGAACCTGAACCAAGAACCACAGCGATATACCAGCTGCTAGCAAAGCCCCAAAAACGTCAGGTGCCACTTGGGCTGTTCGAAACCCTGTGAAGATGATCGTCCCGAGCAGAACCAAAACCGCCATCGCGCCGACAAATCCAAGCTGTTCACCGATAACAGCGAAAACTAGATCAGTATGTGCTTCTGGGACCCATCCCCACTGCGCTTGACCAGCACCTAAGCCTGTGCCTCCCACCCCTCCATTCGCCAAGCTGACCAGCCCTTGAGTTACCTGCCAACCGGCGCCTTCTACGTTCTCTGCAGGAAAGAAGAGGCCGATAATTCTGTTCCATCGATAAGGCGCTGCGACCACAGCAAGCAAACCAACAACCACACCTGGTGTCGCCAATAGGCAAAGGTGTTTCAACGGTACCCCCGCCGCCCACATCATGCCTATAGCAATGAACCCGATCATCGCTGCCGTGCCCAAATCTGGTTGAAGCAGAATCAACCCACAAATCACCGCAACACAAATACCAATTGGTGCGGTGACCCGATCAAGTCGGTCTAGAAAGTAGCGCCGTTGGTCCAGAAAAGAAGCCACGGCAACGACCAATGCAAATTTGGTCAATTCTGAAGGCTGGAAACTCTGAAATCCTAGATTTAAGGCGCGTGCGCTTCCATTGACTTTATTTCCAACCAACACAACGAGTATCAGGGAAAAGACTGAACCCAGGAGGAGGTACGGAGCAAATCGTCTCCAGCGGCGGAAGTCGAAACCCACTGACAGCAACAACGCGAAAACAGCAATCGTTACGTTAAAGGCGTGCCTACTGAACAGAGAGAATCCATCCCCCTTCTGCATTACAGCTGTCCAGGTAGACGCTGAGAGGACCATAACTACCCCGGTCAACATCAGCAGGAGAACTGAGGCCAACATTGCCAAATATCGCATGGGAGGCGTCGCAGCTTTTACGCCGACAGTCTTGGGAGATGACACAGAGCTAAACACAGCGCTCATAACAATTCCTTCTCGGCTTGAAGTTCGCTCACTGCTTTTTTGAAATCATTTCCACGTTCGATGTAATTCGAATACCAATCGAACGACGCGCAAGCTGGCGAAAGAACAACATCGGACCCCAAGGGCGCGGCGAGTTCTGAAGCCACTGTTACTGCATCTTCCATCGACTTAGCCACCACGGTTGGAACCACTCGATCGAACATTTCGACCAACGCGGGACCCGACTCCCCGATTACGACCACCCCTCGAAGGGCAGGAGCTATTTCTGAAAGGCTCGAAAGATCCAAGCCCTTGTTGCGACCACCAACGATCAACACGGCATTATCGAAGCCATTCAGAGCTGCGATAGTGGCGTGAGGAGTGGTCGCTTTACTGTCATTAAAGAAACGAATGCCTGCGAACTCGGCAATCTGTTCCATACGGTGTTCAAGTCCCTTGAATGTTGACAACACCTCAGCAATCGACTGCGACGGAACTTCCATTGTGAGCGCTAAGGACGCTGCCGCGCAGGCGTTGAGCAGATCATGCGGTCGCTTCAAACGCATATCTGACAGCGACAAAAGACGCTCACTATGAGCAATTAGATCAGGCCCTGAACAGTGGACATCTCCTCCCTGCAAGCCGAAGGTGACCAATTGGGCCCTAACGCCGGCGAGCCAGGGATCTATGGCATCATCAACATAGGGCGCTATGGCAAAATCATTTTGTTGCTGATTGGCCCAGATCTTTGATTTAGATAAAGCGTAAGCGTCCAAACTCCCGTGCCAGTCGAGGTGGTCGGGCGCAAAATTGAGCCAAGCTGCAGCAGCCGGACGAAAAAGCTGTGTTCTTTCCAGTGAAAACGAAGAGGCCTCAACCACAAACGCTTCATAACCGATTGGGTCGTCAATAGCCGAAACCAGCGGAACTTCGGTATTTCCCACAGCCGCCGCTTTGACTCCTGAGTGATTCAACATTTGAGTCGTCATCTCGGTCACAGTTGTCTTACCGTTGGTTCCCGTAATCCCTATTAGGGGTCGGTCGTCGAAACAGGCCCCGAGGTCAAGCTCACTCAGAATCGGTATTCCCGACTTAAGCGCGAACACATTAAGCTGATGGCTTGGAGGCATACCTGGACTAGAGATAAAACTCGTCGCCTCTTTAATGCCGCTCTTGATTTGTGTCTCTGAGGTTGAGTCGAATAGCTCGACCCCTAGCTGTTCGGCGGTCGCCGCCACGGCCTCGGGCTTATCGTCGTAGACGATAACGTCTCGACCCCGGGCCCTTAGAGCTGCTGTTATGGCCTTGCCAGTGACGCCGAGGCCTCCAACCACTACTTTGCTTAAGTCGAAGCCGGTCAAGACAGTTTCCCCAAAGTTGCGTGAAGAGAAAACCCTGATAAATCAAGGCCAATAAAATCGGCATAGAATGCGCCAAGTGCGAAAGCTACGCATATGCCGTTGATGATCCACATGCGAATAAGGACAGTCGTTTCCGGCCAACCCGCTAACTCAAAATGGTGGTGAATCGGTGCCATCCGGAAAACTCGTCTACCGAACAAGCGGTAACTCGCAACCTGCACTATGACTGACACCGTTTCCAAAACGTACAGTGCTCCGATAACAGGCAACAGGAGGTGAGTTTCCAACAGCAACGCTAAGCCCGCAAAAGCTGTGCCTATAGCCAAGGAGCCCGTATCTCCCATGAAAATTCTGGCCGGTGGAGCATTCCACCAAAGAAATCCTATGCAAGCGCCCGTCATGGCTGCCGCTACGATCGCTAGATCGAGAGCATGGGTTACCTCGTAGCCTTCGGGGTTCCTAAAGATCCAGTAGCCGATGATGACAAAGGCGGAGAATCCGATCGCCGAGGAACCTCCGGCTAACCCATCCAGTCCATCTGTGAGGTTAACTGCGTTGGCCGTCGCTATAACAAGAATTGAGGCCCACACAACCCACATCAGTTTGCTCAAGGCCAACCCCGGAAAATCGGCGCGCGTGATTGCGATGACCGGACTTGTTTGAGCCCAATAAATCGCTAACAGCGAAAAGCCAATCGCTACTGCTAGCAACCCAATGATTTTGGCCGACTTGTTTAGTCCCAGATTGCGTTCTCGACTTACCTTGATCCAGTCATCAATTAGCCCGACGCAGCCAGCCGCCACTATCGCTAACATCAGAACTAAACCCGATCGCGTAAAGATTGTCTCCGATCGCAGGTGACTTACGAAATAGCCACCTAGAGCGCCAAACACAATGGCAACGCCGCCCATTGTCGGAGTTCCGGCCTTTGTTAAATGTCCTTCAGGTCCATCTAGACGAATTGGCTGACCAACCCCTCGGCTCTTTAACCACGGAACCAGAACCCGGGTACCTATGAGACTGATACCCATCGAAACGCCGGCCGCTATCAAAAGCGCAATCACGGGAGTGCCCTCCTTGCCCTTGCCAGCAATGCCTCTTCGGCCACTTTCACGTCATCAAACGATTTTCGCTCGCCTTCAATTAGCTGGTAAGTCTCGTGTCCTTTGCCGGCAATTAAGATCGAATCACCGTGTTCGGCGTGGCGAACTGCGAAGTTAATGGCTTCGGCCCGGTCAAGGAGGACCCTAGGTCTAACACCCGCTTCGTCCACACCCTCAACAATTTGTTCAGCGATCTCGGAGGGGTTCTCGTAACGCGGGTTGTCCGAAGTCACGATTATTTCATCAGCCAGATCCGAGGCCACCTGACCCATCAAAGGCCGTTTAGCTTTATCTCTGTTGCCTCCTGCTCCAAAAACAACCCACACGCGACCGCTCGAAAGGCTCCGAACTGTCTCCAAAGCCAGACTTAATGCCCCAGGCTTGTGAGAATAGTCAACAATCACAGATACGTCGGAGCCTCGGACAGGTACAAGTTCCATTCGCCCTTTAATAGGTGTTACTTCTTCCAAACCCCTCGCAACGACGTCAGCCTCTAGACCAAGACCCACCAGAACTTCGCCCACAATGACGAGATTGAACATGTTGAAGGACCCAAGCAAAGGAGTGTGAACTTTATGCCCTCGCCACGCGAAGCTGGAAACCCTCACATCGGACACAGGGTTCTCGACCATCTTTGGTTCGACAACAATTAGTTCTTGCCGCCCCGATTCACGAAGCTCATTCGCAAGTCGTTCACCCCATTGGTCGACTACAGCGACAATGAGCACCCCATTCGTTTGTTCAAATAAACGCCGCTTAGCCAGGAAGTATGCCTCCATATCTTGATGGAAGTCGAGATGTTCAGCACTGAGGTTGGTGAAGACAGCCGCCGCGAAATCAGTTCCATTTACACGCCCATACTCAAGGCCATGCGAAGAAACTTCGACACAGGCCCAATCATCACCCCGCTTCTGCATGCTTGAGAGCGCCTTTTGGAAATCAGGGGCCTCAGGGGTGGTGTGGCTTCCCTCTAGAGTCCCTAGCACCCCAGCCGGTACACCAATCGCTTTAAGCGTTTCCGCCAATGCGTGAACCACAGTAGTTTTTCCAGCTGTACCAGTGACCCCTACAACTTTAAGTTTTGCGGAAGGGTACCCATATACAGCCGATGCCGCGTGGCCAACTGCCTTTCGGACATCGGGAACAATGAGTTGAGGTACATCTACATCCAGCTGACGTTCAACTAACAGCGCTACCGCCCCTCTGCTGACGGCTTCCGGCGCATAGGCGTGCCCGTCATGCGAAGCACCACCAATACACGCGAAAAGGTCACCCTTAGCTGCTGTTCGACTGTCATGACATACACCTAGGACTTTTACGTTTTCTTCTGAGGCTTCGGGAGGCTCGATACGAACCCCAGCGCATCGATCAGCGACTTCTGCAAGAGGCGTGGAATCCATTATCGTTCACTCACCTTCAGGAACGCCGATAGCGCTTAAGACTTCTGCTGCAATAGCCGAAAACACGGGGGCAACCGCTCGACCGGCGCTATGTTCCTTAGGTTCATCGAGCACTACAACAATGGTGATTTTGGGTTCAGCAACTGGAACGAACCCTGCAAATATTGATGTGTAATCATCCCCATAGCCTCGTCGATCGATCATTGGTTTCTGAGCTGTTCCCGTTTTTCCAGCCACGGAATAGCCATCAACCGCCGCAAGCGTTCCTGTTCCGTGGACCACAACACCCTTAAGCATCTCGCGCATTTCTTCAGTTGTTGTCGCGCTTAACACTTTTTGGCCCAAAGGTTTAACCACCGGCCGATACGAACCTGAAGGACCCAAAGTTCCACGAACTAAAGACGGTGAGAGATATAGACCATCATTTGCGATGACGTTGTATGCGGCCGCAACCTGGATCGCCGTGACAGAAAGGCCCTGCCCGAAGGAAATGTTGGCGAGATCTGTGCCTTCCCAATCTTGCGGTAACTTGAGTTTCCCTCGGCTTTCATGCGGCAAACTTGGAACATCTTCGCCGCTGCTGTACTTACCGAATCCGAACGCCTTTAGGTAGTGGTACATCTGATCTGCCCCGAGCCGTTCAGCAATCTGGATCGTTCCCACGTTTGACGACTTTGCCAAGACTTCAGTCACTGCAAGTTTTTGACCTGCATAGGGGTCAGAGTATTTTTTGTCCGCAAATTGGTAACTTTCGGGAATATTGAGTATTTCGCTTGAAGAAACCTCACCCAACTCAATTGCTGCTGCGATGGTAAATGTCTTACTGACCGAGCCGGGTTCGAACGTCTTGCCGTAGGCACCGCTCGTAGCAGCGACCATGACCGGACCACCTTCCGTCGCCCGATCAATATCGACGAGCGCTAAGACTTCGGCCGAATCTGCATCTAACACGACGGCAGTGCCCCATTTCGCTCCGCTCTCCTCTACGGCCTGCTTCAGAATTCTCTCTGCTAGATATTGAGTTGGGGCGTGAATGGTTGTCACTAGGTCTGAACCGGGTTCTGCAGCCTGATAGTTGAGATCACCGCCAGGTAATGGCATGGACCTGCTTACCGTGTTAGCTACATAGTCTTGGCGACTTCCCGCCTTCCCAGAGAGTGTGAGGGCGTATTGGGCCTCGATACCATTCAAAGGTTCTTCATCGACGTTGACTTGACCTATGAAGTTACGAGCAAACTCTTGTCCGTTCGGGTAAAGCCGCGCTGCTTCTTGCCTAATTTCTATACCTAGAAGTTCCAGCGATCGAACGGCCTCCTCAACTTGAGGTGAGACCTGTCTTTTTAAATAGACATAAGCCCGATCCTTGGTTAACAGCTCATAAAGGGTGTCGACGGACATCTCTAAATCTGGTGCCAGAGCGCGAGCAGCAGTCCACGGACTAGTTATAAGACGCGGGTTCGCCCCAATTGTCGGGCGAACATCCGTAACCGCCATATAAGACCTATCCCTATCCAGAATTCTTCCGGTCGATCCTTGAATCGATATTTCGGCTTTACGCCTATAGATCTCACTCAAGTGTTGTTCTCTGTCCACCACCTGCACCCAAAACAGCCTCACAGCTATCAGCAATAGCAACCCAGAGCTAAAGAAGATAAGGCTCCCGACTCTCCGACTTCGGTACCCGATACGCCCAAGAGGCCGAGAGAAGAAGGATGCCCCCTTTAGTGGAGGCGCAGACTGCGCTTGTGGAGATTTACTTTCCGGGTTTCCAAGAAAGACCTTCATAAGTGCCCGGATTTCCCTTTATCAGCCTTTGTCCGCTTTAGCCGCGGACGCCGTGCTTGCTAAGAGCAGATCAACTCTCCCGCTAGTTGGTGTCAAATTGGGAATTGGCTCCATACTTGTTGGGTTTCGGATACCTAGGTGAGTCGACCGAACCTGTATCTGAGTTGAAGATTCAGCCTTAATCGCGGCGTAGTATCCTTCCGCTAGATGCTCTACCCGTATTGGGGTTCTCGCATTCTGCGCTTGGAGTTCCAACTCTTCTATTGAGCTATGTATTTCTGCGATCTCAGCTTGGAGGTTGGTCAGCTCGACATGTCTTTCTGTAATCATTGTCTGAATAACTGCTAACCCAAACAGAATTATGAGCGTGAGCACTCCGAGAATGGTGGTGACACCAACAACTCGGGTTCCGATGTAACCACTGTCTCTTTTAACTCTCATGCTCGGAGCATCTGTTACGTCGATAACGTCTGCGGCGATTGGACGGTCAAGGGCGACAGCTACTGCCATGAACCTTACGCCTCACCTAAAGAAAGACGTTCAGCCGCCCTAAAACGAGCACTCGCAGCTCTCGGGTTAGCCTCAATTTCTTCCGGGGTAGGGCGAACTACCTTTCGGCGCAGAAGCTTCACGCTCGTCTCCGAGCCACATATGCACGGCAAAGTTGATGGACAAACACACACCCCATCAGCTGCCTCGCGAAAAACTTGTTTCACTATTCTGTCCTCTCCAGAGTGATAAGAAAGAACGACGATCCGTCCACCAGGCCGGAGTCGTTCAATGATTTGTTTTATTGCAGGCTCAATTAGCTCGAGTTCGCCATTGACGGCGATACGAATTGCTTGAAACGTTCGCATCGCAGGGTGCCTACCCGTTCGCCTGGTCGCCGCCGGCACTGCGTTCCGGACGATTTCAGCTAGTTCAGTTGTTGATTCAACAGGACGAGAAGCGACGATTGATTTCGCTATCCGGCGAGCGAAACGCTCGTCTGAGTTGTTTCGCAATATGAATGCCAACTCATCTTCGTCGTAGCTATTTACCACCGTTGAGGCGTCCAACGGGTCGCTCAGATCCATCCGCATATCCAACGGGCTCGCGTGACGATGCGAGAACCCACGCTGAGGGGTATCAAGCTGATAGCTACTCACTCCAAGGTCGAAGATTGCCCCGCTTAATGGCCTGCTGTCATTGTCGAGAATTGCGCCCACTTGGTCAAATCGCGCGTGATGCACATCGAACCGGTCTCCGAACCTCTTCAGGCGAGATCTGGCGACCTCCACCGCCGATTTGTCTCTGTCGACACCTACAAGTTCTCTGCGTGGAGCATCCGCAAGAATTGCTTCTGCATGGCCTCCCCCGCCTATCGTGGCGTCGAGAAACAAACCACTTTCAAGTGTTTGAAAGGTCTCTAGAGTTTCTCGGAGCATGACGGGTTCATGCTCGAAAGGCTCTGGGGGATTCTCAAAATCCGTCGAAATAGCTGAATCTCCTCCAGACGCTGTCATAACGGGTCACCGTTGTTGAATTCATCTGGAGATTCCAACAGAGAGTCGCCGACTTCAGTAATTTGCTGCCAGCGCGAACTGTCCCATATTTCGACTTCGTCAATCGCTCCGACAATCACACAGTCTCGCTCCAACTGTGCAAAAGATCGCAGTTCTTCGGGGACAGCGATTCTTCCCTGTTTATCTGGAAGCACCCGTGATGCCCCTGCCCCGAAAGACCGCTTGGCCGAACGGTGACGCACGTCTCCTTCTTCGGATCTTGAAGCCATAGTTTGCGCGATGTTTCGAAACCGCTCTGGAGTAAGAAGAGCTAAGCAGCCTTCGGATCCTTTTATTAAGAACCCACTTTGATCGAAAGACGCGCGAAAAGAAGCTGGAAGCACTATGCGTCCCTTGACGTCTAGTGCATGCTCAAACTGTCCTACGAATAGCTCGTCCACGCCTTACCTAACAACTGACCTCACTTCAAGTGAGGGAATCCTTATGGCTCGGAAGTCAGAGTTTGACCCATTTCCTTCCCTATCGCGCCACTTGATGACACTTTATGGTCTTTTTGACCTTTCGTCCAGCTATTACGACAGAGTTTCACCACTATGCGTCGCCGATAGCTAATCACATTGATGTAATTAACCACAGAAAGTAACGGTTACATGTACTTAGAGTGGCTCTCCTTCACTTTAAGTAGTGACATCATGCTTCCTCAGCTCAGGCGCTGAGACCTGCCTCAAGCAGACAACGGAAGCTTGTTGATGATGTAGGTATCCCACTCCGTTGGTGTTCCCCGCCGCAAGGCTGCCGCAATCGCTATCGGTTCGGGCGCGTAGGGAGAGGATTTGAGCTTGAATCTGGAATTTTCAGGGAGTGTGTCACCTTTCGCAGCATTACAAGACCGACAACAAGCCACCACGTTTTCCCATTCATGCTCACCACCCTTACTTCGCGGATATACATGATCTATGCAGTCGGCAGGACGCCCGCAGTATTGACATAAGGAACCGTCCCGAGCAAAAACCGCTTTCCGATGCAAAGGAGCTCGACGGCGATAAGGAGCGGCGACTTGATAGCGAAGGCGGATCACGGACGGAGCGTTGATTCGAATTCGCTCAGAGCGCACCGAGTGCTCACCTTCATGCAACACATCAGCTTTCTCACTTACCAAAAGCAGAACAGCACGACGCACTGACACTATCGATAGCGGCCTATATCCAACATCCAAAAGCAGAGCTCGCTCAGACAACACTGAGGGCACCGCTGCCGTCATGGAGACAAAGACTTCCAGGTTCGACACCAGTCAAGCCAAGCGACAACGTCAGCCCCGATTCGGTCAGACTCTGGGGCACCATTGCCCCCATACATTGTGACAAGACGAAATCTCAGAAATTTTTCGTCCGGCACGGGCAGAAAAGGGGCACGACGCCACCAACGCCTTGAGGCCATGCGCCACAACATCACCATGCTGATACCCCAAAGCCGGGGCCTCACTATCACAGCACAAACGACCGGCAGAACTAAGCGGGGAGCACCCTGGACTCTCACAGAAACAATCCTAATCAGGTGCAATCAGAACGTGGGGCCATTCCAAGACTCTTGAACCCAACTACCGCCGCTCCCACGAGAGGGGCCTCTCCCCCAAGCGCAACTGTGGAAATTTGACTCCCTTTCGAATGCTTCAGCCTGCAAAGGCCGCTCATCTCTAAGTTCGCTGCATCCAAAAACACTTTCCCAAAACCGAGAGCTACTGAGCCGCCAACCAACACCCGCTCCAAATCCAACAGATTCACAACCGATGCAACTCCTCTACCTACCATCGTTCCGGCACGGATTTTTTCGGCCAATTCTGCGTTATCGGGTGCCTTCCCTATGCGGCGCTCTATCGCTAACCCTGATGCCTCAGCCTCCAAACACCCCCGCGCCCCACACCCGCATTTCGCCCCGCCGGGTTCCACGACAACGTGACCAACGTGGCCAGCATTCCCATCATCGCCATCAAGAAGCTCACCATCCACGAAAAGGCCTCCCCCAACTCCCGTCGATACGACCATGGCCATAAAATTGGAAACTCCTCTACCTGCCCCAAACCAAGCCTCTCCAAGGGCTAGGGCTTTCGCGTCATTGTCAATGGCAACCGAAACCTGCAAGCTCTCTTCAAGAGCTGCTCGCAGTGGAAAATCTCGCCAGGCAGGAATATTGAGAGGTGAAACTAACGACCCTCTCTGCGACATAGGCCCTCCGCACCCAACGCCACAGACCTCGATCCCACTCTCAGAACCAATAACCGACCGAGCCACCTCCAACGCCGATTGGAAAAGCACGTCTGCGCTTGCTGTCTGGTTGGTAGGTATTTGCCGTCTGGCAGACACAGTGCCTGTTTCAGATACCAACGCTGCTGCGATTTTTGTACCGCCGATATCGATGGCTAGAGCAACTTTCTGCCTCTTCACCTAACTCAGAGATCATCCCGGCGAAGACGATTACGCATTCGTTCAGAGAATCCACCCATATTCGCTCGCATCTGACCACTACGAACTTGTCCTGTGACTTTTTGGAAACCGGCTTTTCCCATTTTGCGTAAGTTTCTCTCGATCACTACCGCACAGCCAAAGATCGCCAGGAAAGCTACGAAGGCCAGACCAAAGTGCACTTGAAGGGCAGCGACTACGCCGACCAGCCCCAGAAAGCCAAGGATTACCGCCCACTTGATATTCCTTAGAGCGTGCTTGTACAGCGTGGTCTCTCCAACCTCTCGAGCGAACTCGGGGTCAGAGTCATAGAACTCCTTTTCTATCTCATGGAGTATGCGCTGTTCGTCATCAGAGAGCGGCACTAATTCTTCCGTTCGTCGGTTCTTCTAGTCTAGGACGACTTACGCTTGAGATCGACATCACCTGAAGGATCAATTGAGATTTCAGTTCGACCGCCGAGGAAAGCCGGGCCCTATAGCTGACGAGCCATACTTCTTTCGGATGCGATCCATAGCAAGCGACAGTCTCCCCCAACCAGAGTCATGTTCTTCAACACCGCCAAAAGAAAGCTGCTGAGGCCCGGTCGGACCCAATCTGCTAAGCCCAACGCCCAGGAGGCGAACTCCTTGCCGAAGATCAAGTTGGGTCAGCAATTCAGTTGCTTTGCCAGCTATTGCCGGCAAAGTATCCACTGCCACTTCCAAAGTTGCGGACCTCGTGACGTAAGACATGTCCGGTCTTCGAACTTTCAGATGAACGGTTCTACCCCCTAGCCCTTGTTCGCGCGCCCGAGAAGAAACTGCGTCAGAAAGTCGGACGATCTCGCTGACTAATACGTCTCGCTCATAGACGTCTGAAGCAAAGGTTTCTTCGTGACTAATAGATTTCCTCTCCCTATCAGACTGAACCTCGCGGGCGTCAATACCCTTACTCAGACTTGAGAGGTGATTTCCATGAGCAACACCAAGCTCCCGGACAAGAAGCTCCTGAGGTGTCCTTGCCAAGTCTCCAACTGAATTGATTCCCAAAACCTTCAATTTTTCAAGAGTCGCTCTCCCAACTCCCCACAGCGCCTCGACTGGGTGCCCCTTGAGAAAGCCATCAGCTTGGTCTAAATGAACGACGAACACTCCCAAACCAGGTTTAACCCCGTCGGTGGTCGCCTTTGGTTTTGCTGCGACTGAAGCCAACTTGGCGAGCAGCTTCGAACTAGCTACACCCACAGAGCAGTCAAGCCCAACGATTTCATGCACATGGTTACGGATCTGCCATGCTATTTCTTCCGAACTCCCAAACAGTTTGTGCGCTCCACTGACATCCAGGAAAGCTTCGTCTAGGGCTATAGGTTCCAGGTGGGGCGTGACCGAATACAGAATTTCATGAACCTGTCGTGAGACCTCCCGATAACGGGTGAAGTTAGATCGAACGAACACCGCGTCTGGGCAAATTTTTTTAGCAACCACACTCGACATTGCCGACCGCACACCTTTAGAGCGCGCTTCATAGCTCGCAGAAGCCACGACGCCTCGTTCTGAGTCGCCGCCCACTATCACAGGTTTACCGATTAAGGATGCGTCATCTTGCCGCTCGACCTCGACATAAAAAGCATCCATGTCCACGTGCAGTATCGACAACTCAGTCACGATGTCAGACCACCGTAGATCTGTTCATGCAACCCCTCACCACAACAAACCCAAGTTAAATTCGCTCAACACGAAAGTCTTGGTCACTAGTTCCAAGAATTCGATACCGATATTCGTTTGTCGGAGGTAAATCACCCATCAGATAGCCCATCAAGGGCTCCCTTAGCCAAACCTGTTGACCATCAAGCAGCTCGGCTATTGCCTCGTTCCGAACCCACCTAGCCTCCCTGACTATCCCATCAGGATCGTCGACGCTCAGCTCACCTGCATAGCTATCGGCTAAATGCACCTCAACACGCAAGGTCCATTTCATATCTACCGCTTCTGCCGACACTGTGTAAACAGGACCAGTCCACTCCCGCACCACTAGGCCTGTCTCCTCTTCTACCTCTCTGCTTAATCCTTGCAGGATTGTTTCGCCCTCATCAACAACTCCGCCGGGAGTACTCCAATCGGTGCGGCCCCCACGACGATGGTTGTGAACCATCAGTATCCGACCGGAGTCACGTATGACTCCGCCTGCAACAATCCAGCTTCGCATAACAAGAGTGTGCCACCCCTACCTGTTCGCCGACGACACCCAATACCATGCTCGGGTGACCAAAGTTCCCGACCAGAGACCCGAAAATGGTCAACGACTTGAAAGTTTTGAGGTACCGAGCGCTTTACCCTCAGTATTAGCTAGGGCTCTAGCTTTCTCAGCCATAATTACTGCGAGCGTATGCGGTGGCCTGATGGGGTTCGCTCTAGGCCGTCTCCAGTGGGGAGACGAAGAGAAATTGTGGGTGGCCATCGTTAGCTTTGCCAGCTCCGTCTCTGCCTCTCTTGGGGTAGCCATAGTTGCTGTACTTGTCCTTAGGGCGATGGCCGAGTGGAGCGATGTAGCTTCTGTACGAGCGAGACGACGGTGAGTGCTTCCATGCCTGGCCCCGATCAATTAAGTCAAATCTACGACTTGGCCATTCGCTTAGCTCGTGAAGCAGGTGAGGTGCACATCCGACGCGAAACTGGTGATGTTGCTTCTAAATCCAGCGCTACTGACCCGGTTAGCGATGTAGACCGCGAAGCCGAAACTCTCATAGTGGAAGAGCTGAGGAAATTCAGACCCGAAGACGCGATCCTGGGAGAAGAAGACACATCGATTCAGGGAAGTACAGGTTTTCGTTGGGTTATAGACCCGCTCGACGGAACCGTCAATTACCTCTATGAGTTTCCCAGTCACGCAGTCTCAATTGGTGTGGAATTCGAAGGAAATCCTGTTATCGGCGTCGTCTTGGACACTGCTTTGAACGAACTTTATGTGTCTCAAACGAAGCAGAAATCAATGAGAAATGATCAGGAAATCCATGTGACCTCTTGTTCAGATCTATCCATTGCTCTTCTTGGCACGGGCTTTGCATACCAGCCATCAATACGTCGTTCCCAAGCAACGATCATTGCTGAACTTATTTCTCACGTAAGAGATATCCGTCGTTCGGGCTCGTGTGCAGTTGATCTGTGTTCCGTCGCAAGCGGCCGACTCGACGCTTTCTACGAAACAGGGGTCAACTGGTGGGACGTTGCCGCCGGGATCCAAGTGGTCAGGGGATCTGGAGGAATCGCCACATACGAACACGACAAAAAACGCATTATTGCCTCAGGTCCGAACCTCTGGGAGGAACTTAATAACGCTATAAATAAGGCTGAAGCCGCGACTGTCTCCCAATCGGCCCCACCATCGGCCAATATTTAACTTGTGACTATCAAGATCCTAACCATTGAGGACGACGAGCGAATTCGGACTGCTGTTCGTTTTGCGCTCGAAGACGAAGGTTGGAGCGTTCTTGAGGCGGAAACCGGTGAGCAAGCTTTGGAGGACTTCCATTCGATGAACCCTGATCTAGTCCTAGTCGACATAGGACTGCCTGGTATCGATGGATTCGAAGTTTGTCGATCACTACGAAGAGCCAGTGATGTTCCGATAATTATGGTGACTGCTAGGGATGACACTCATGACGTGGTGGCTGGGCTAGAAGCAGGGGCAGATGACTACGTAAGCAAGCCGATCGCCCCGAAAGAACTGTCGGCCCGCATACGAGCTCTCCTTAGACGAGTTAAACCAGAGGGCTCAGGTCTATCCCCGAGGACTGTTGGTGACCTTGAAATAATTCCCGAAGAGGGCGTAGTTCGCAAAGAGGGCGAGGAGGTTCATCTGACCAAAACTGAATTTCATCTTCTATGCGAGCTTTCTGACCAGGTGGGGAAGGTCCTTAGCCGCGAACACTTACTTGAAGAGGTCTGGGGTTACGATTATTTCGGTGACGGCCGGCTAGTCGATGTTCACGTTCGTCGACTGCGGACTAAAGTTGAAACCGATCCTGCTCATCCTCGCCATGTAGTAACGGTAAGAGGCATGGGTTACAAACTTCAGGCTTAGCCATGAAGGTCCGCGACCTGCTTTGGAGACGCCTACCGCTGCGAACGCGGGTAATAGGCGCATTCACCTTAGGGGCCGCTGTTGCAGCATTGGTCTTGGTTGTTATTACTTACGGTTTGTCTAGGCAAAGCATGCTTCAACAACGCGAAGAGTCCTCCCAACGCCAGTTTTTTGCGAACGCTCGCCAAGTTCAGAGTTCCCTACGTGCCGAAAATCCAGACTTAACGCAACTGTTAGAGTCCCTTCCCAGCCTCAGCGGAAGCCGCTCTATAGTTCGCACAGGCGATGAAACCTGGGTTTCTCTTTCGCTGACTCCAAGTGATGTTCCAACTCCGCTGGTCACCTCTGTACTTGAGTTTCCTGAGGCTAAGACCATGAGGTACCGGCTGGACGACAAACCAGTTCTAGCTTTCGGTCTTCAGCTTCGACCAAGCACAGCTTCAACCTTTAATGAAGTCGCATATTTCGAGGTAGTTCCCCTCACAGAGGTAGAGAACACTCTAGAAAGTCTGGCTTTAATTCTTTTAGTTGGCGGTGCCCTAACTGTTCTCGTTGGGGTTGGCATCGGCTTATGGGCAAGCGGAGGACTTCTCCGACCTCTCACAGATATTTCAAATGCCGCCACATCAATCGCACACGGGCGTTTTGATACACGGCTTGACGAGGTGAAGGACCCTGACCTTGATGCTCTGGTGACGTCATTCAACGAGATGGCTGCAGCTATGGAAACCCGGATCACCCGAGATGCGCGATTCTCCTCCGATGTAAGTCATGAACTTAGATCCCCATTAATGACTCTCCGCGCCTCTATCGACGTTATGCAACATCGGCGCGAAGAACTTTCAGAACGCACACAACAGGCTTTAGATCTACTCAATGACGAAGTGCTTCGGTTCGAAAACCTAGTCCAAGACCTCCTCGACCTTTCTCGTTCAGATTCAGGTCCCATGGAGAACGACTTGGTAAATATCGAGGAGCTAGTAAAAGCCACCTTGGCATTATCAGATGGCCGGATCGAACTCGAGATCGCTAATAGCGCCCAGGGCGGATTGGTCATGGGAGACAAACGGCGCTTAGCTCAGGTTCTCGACAACTTGTTACGAAATGCAGAAAAATACGGGAACGGAGCTACCCGCATACTTGTTAGCTCCACAGGAACAGACATTGAGATAGCGGTCGAAGATGACGGGCCAGGAGTAGCCCCATCTGAACGGGAGCTGATTTTTGAGCGATTCACCCGCGGTGCAGCGGCACGCAAACGCGGCACTGGAGACGGTGCCGGTCTGGGATTGGCCCTAGTTGATGAACACGCGCGCCGCCATGGGGGATCAGCCCATGTTGAAGGCAGAGAAGGTCAACCTGGAGCGCGCTTCGTCGTTTCACTGCCTAAGGCTGGTCACCGATGAGAGCGATGACTGTGCTCCGCTTTTGTTGTCTCCAATTGGCTTTGGTAGTACTCGCCAGCTGCGGACTGAGTTCCGATGCTCAACCGACATCGCTGCCCGTTCCCGATGATGTTTTCCCTTCTGGAACCCCAGGGAACAACGAAGTTCGACCTTCTTCCGACTTCACAATTCATCCTGTCTATTTCTTCAAGGATGACTTGCTTACCGAAATTCAACGTCCTCTTCCATCCCCTGTGTTTCTTGACGCACCACTGAACAACCTTCTGGAAGGCCCGACTGAGACCGAAGCTGAAGGTGGCTTTGCCTCTGCAATTCCAGCCGGAACTGCGATAGTCGACGTGGCTTTACTTAGGAATAACACCATCTCGATCCATCTGAACCAAACCTTCTTCGAGATAGAAGGAGAGCAGCGCATTAGGGCTTCGGCGCAGTTAGTTCTGACCGCATTAGGACTAGTTAGCGACACCCAAGGAGTGGTCTTCTTTCTTGAAGGTAAGCCCGTTCAGCTTCCCGATGGACAAGGACTCATCGAAGAAGTTCCAGAAGGGCGATCACCTTCACCCCTAACCGTCGACGATTATTTGTCCTTGGCTCCGCCATCTCAGTAGACCACGCCATCAACTTGTTCTAATTATCCTCTACGACGCCGAATCTGACTAAGTCCCCTGAAACTGGCTACCAGCATCAACATGGCCGGAAAAACCTCAAGACGGCCGAACAACATTAACGACATAAGAACTACTCGCCCGATACGAGGAAAGACAAGGAAATTACTCGTTGGTCCCGCTTCCCCCAAAGCAGGGCCAGCATTCCCTAATGCAGACACAGAACCGCTGAATGCAGTTACTGGGTCGACGCCTAACCCCGCGAGAGTTATGCCGCCAATGACCACGAGACCTAAGTACAAGAGGACAAATCCCACAACCTTGGCAGCGACCTGCTCTTCAATCGTCGTTCGGCCCATCCGGATAGGGATGACCGCCTTAGGATGCCGAGCCCTTAGGAGCTCTCGAAACGCATACCGAAAGACCACTTGCAACCGCAGCACCTTCATTCCACCTGCAGTTGAACCACTCATCCCACCAACGAGCATCAAGACCAGAAGCGCCACCTGCGCAGATGGCATCCATGCGATGTAATCCGAGGTTCCGAAACCGGTGCTAGTGCCTAAAGAAACCGCATAAAAGACCGATTCTCTTAGGTTCTCTACCCAATCAAGCTCTCCGGCGTTGACCAACACCAGCAACACAAATGCGCTGAAAATCATCCACAAATACCATCTGATTTCCGACACTCTTCTATATGCCCCTAGCCCCGCAGTCGCTGCATGCCAATGAGTTGAGAAACTGGCCCCGCAATACAACATGCCGGCAATGAGAACAGCCTCTACCAAGAAAGAGTCAAAGTGAGCGATCGAATCCCCATAGGTCGAATATCCGCCTGTTGCAACAGTTGTAAACGCATGAGTCACCGCATCGAAAATTGACATTCCGGCAAAGAGGAGAGCCACTGATATTAGACCCGTGAGCAGCCCGTACAGCAGCCACAGCCGTCTAGCCGTATCTCGTACTTTCAGAGAGAGCCGATCAGCAGTAGGGCCAGGCGACTCACTGGCAATTAACTCAAGACCGCCTATCCCAAGAGCAGGAAGGACGGCTACCGCTAGCACGATCAGACCCATTCCGCCGAACCATTGGATCATGCTTCGGAAAAACAACAAACCTTGTGGGACCGAAGTGAAATCGGACAAAATTGTTGACCCAGTGCAAGTGAAACCTGAGATTGACTCAAATAACGCATCGTCAAACCTGACCCAAGGAATAACTCCAGTTAGCAAGAACGGCAATGCCCCAGCAACCGAAACAGCGACCCAGCTCCAAGCAACCGAGGCGAACGCCAAAGCAGAGTCTGCTGTGGGAGAAACTGTTGATCCATAGAACAGAGCACATCCGATTGATGCAGTTATCAATGCCGACACTAGAAGGTCGAACCCTGCGCCCCCTCCGTCCACTACGGCCACGACAGAAGAAATCAACATTGCTCCCGCAATGGCTAACAAGGCAGCTCCAGAGACGCGAACCGGGGTAACTGCTACTTTTCTCAACGGACTATCTCGTCGCGTTTCGTAAGTCTCCAGCGCCGAATTGTCCGTTGCGTCGGTTCCCCTATTCCGCCCATGGCGACTAAGACCGGAGTTATAGAGATTCTTCCGACAAGCATCAAAAAGGTCGCTGCGAGATGTCCAAGCGCACCTAGCGAATTGAGATGCCCTAGCGGCCAAGCATCACCAAATGCGAAGCCCACATTAGAAAGAGACGAGACTGCGAACGTGAAGGCACCTTCTACCCCGAGCCCATCAGCAGCGAACAGAAGCACGACTGGAACAAGAATCATCGTTGCTAGGAATAACTCCCCGATGATCCGGGCTAATGCCGTTTCGCCAATCGATGAGCGGCCCAAATGAATTTTGCCAACTGCACTTCGATGAATACTTTTCGTTAGCTCCCGCCTGATGTACTGACCTAAGACCATGAACCTCATTACTTTGAAACCACCGGCCACTGAGGCTGACATTCCGCCAACAACCATCAAGACCAGCAGCAACGCTTCCCCACCAAACGGCACAGTTCCGAGACCGCTTGAGAGATAACCCGTAGTGGAGATCGCTGAAGTAGTTGCAAAAATCGCATGTCTGATACTGGCTACCGTGGGCCATTCATCCGACCAGGCCAGGATCGCCACCACGACAACCAAGATCATTCCTAAATAAGCACGAAATTCGACGCTACGAACGAACCGGTGCAAGTCGGCTCTACGCATGGCCCTAAACATCAAAGGCAAACTGGTTCCGGCGACCAACATGCCTAATATCGCCACCCACTCAATGGCCCCTGACTGGAAAGAGCCAATCGACCCAGAGCGTGTAGAAAAACCACCGGAGGAAAGTGTCGTTAGAGCGTGGATCACGCTATCCACCCAGGGCATACCAGCGAGGAGATACGCCATGGCGAACAAGCCCGTCAGGCCGACGTAAACGCTCATCAATCTGGCCATCGTTGAACCGCTCCGGGGAGCTAGGCGTCGCGCTGATCTAGTAGCAACGCCACCGTCAGCGTCTAAGCCCCCCACTCCAAGGTGCGGCAAGACTCGCACTAAAACCACGATTATTGCGGCAGCCGATAACCACTGGCCTATAGCTCGAAACGAGATCATCCCTAACGAGAGAGCCTCCGCGTCAATGGTTGTTGCATTCGTTCCAGTGATAGTGGCAGCAGCTTCCACCAATGCAACATCGACAGCAATAGAGGTGCCCGTAGCTAGATGAGCAAATGTGACGGCGCTTAACGCAGCGAGCGCACCACTAACGACCGCTGTAAACAGCCGAGAGATCGGCAGCGTGGAAGGAAAGCGGCCGAAACGAACCACTACTAGGCCTGCTATTTCAACTATCACCCCGCAGACAAGAAGCGGAAAGTAGTCGGGTCCGCCGTCTAAGAAATCAACAGCCGAACAAAGAAAGAATACGGGCGCAGTGAGAACCCATACTGCCCCAACGGTGACCCCAGAGGCAGATTCTATTTTCCCTTTACAAAGACGCTCTATAAAGGAGCCAGATCCCGCCAGTACCTTGGCAGTAAGGCGATGCAGGAGCGCCGGGGCGGAGGCCCTTACCGGAGGCCTCGGGGTCACCCGAAGGCCTGCTTCACCTCATCCACCAGATGGGGCTTCGCGAAGACAATCACATGATCTCGAGCTCTTAGAACACTTCGACCTCGCGCTATGTGGGCATTGCCGTCGCGGACAATGGCAGCAAGCAGAACATTCCCAGATAAACCAAGATCCTTGACTGCCACACCGTCAGCCCGAGCCTCAGGTGACACTTCGAATTCGACCACTTCAACATCGCCTTCCAAGAAAGTCGCGACGGCTGCAACATCACCGCGTACATATCTCAACACACTATTTGCGCTAGCGGTGCGGGGTGACAGGGCCGCGTCAATACCCACTTGTTCCAAAAGCGGCAGGAGGCTAAGTCTGTGAACGACGGCGATTGTTTCTGGAGCTCCCATAGATTTCGCATAGAGACAGGCAAGAACATTCGCATCGTCTTGGCCCGTGGATGCTACGACTGCATCGAAATCACCGACACGTTCCGAAGAGAGCAGATCGGTGTCTGTGATATCTCCCTCGAAAACAAGACATCCGGGTAATTTTTCCGCCAAGGACTCACACCGTTGTTTATCCTGCTCAACTATGGCGACTTCTACACCTCTGTCATTAAGCCGCTGAGCCAGTAATTCAGCAGTCCGACCACCGCCCAACAACATGACGCGTTTTACTTCTGTTTTTTGGAGCCCTAACAGAGTCATCAACTCGCGACGTCCCTTACGGCGACAGATAACTCGAAGCAAATCGTGTGCCTGGAGAACCATGTCTTCTCGCACTACATGACTTTCTCCGTCACGAATTATTTCTCCGAAGATGAAATCCCATTCTGGTTCGTATTCCGCGCCGATTTCGCGGACCGACCGGCCCACGACAGGTGCAGTATCAGAAAGCCGGGCGCCGACAAGTAGCACCTCTCCCCCGGCCATCTCAAACAAATTTCTTGCCCCCTGATAGAGCAATAACTCTTGGATCGCCACAGCAGTTTGCTCGTCCGGATCAAGAACTAGGTCAACCCCCATTGCTTCACGAATATTCCGGCCAGCCGGACCTCGGAGTTCGCGATCGTCGATTCTCGCGATAGTCGATAGTTGCTCTTCCCCGCGTGCTTGTCGCGCCTGGAGACAAACAAGGAGATTCGTTTTATAGCTCTGAGTAACAGCAACCAGCACTTCAGCTTTTTCAACTTCAGCTTCTCGCAGAGTGCTCGGGTTAGTCGCGTCTCCAACCACAGTCAGAATGTCATTGTCCCTCTCGATCCTCATCAGGGGATCTCTTAACTCGTCGACAACGACCACGTCGTTACCTTCGCGGGATAACCGTGCTGCTACGTAGCTGCCGACTTCTCCAGCGCCGACCACGAGGATTCTCACAGCACCAACGGTACCGCCGAAGTCGAGAAGTTAGAACCTGTATCGCCCAGCTAATTACTGTGAGACGCGAACGCTAAGTTGTCTTCATGGCGATAGTGGTTTCCATAGATGCAGGAACGACGGGTGTTAGGTCTTTCGCTATCAACGAGCACGGCCAGCAGATAGCCCTTTCATATAAAGAGTTCACACAGCACTTTCCGCGGCCAGGGTGGGTGGAACATGACCCAAATGAGATCTGGGAGTCAGTCCAGTTCACCCTTTCAGAACTCAAAGGATCCATTTCCGAACCTGTCGCTGCAATCGGCATAACCGATCAACGTGAAACGGTGCTGGCTTGGAGTCTTAAGTCGGGCGATCCTATTTGCAATGCGATCGTTTGGCAGGATCGACGGACTTCTAACCGATGTGACGAGCTTTTAGAAACCGGATATCTCGATCAGATTCGTCACACAACGGGGTTAGTAATTGACCCGTATTTCACTGGAACAAAAATTGAGTGGCTGCTCAAAAACGGGATTGTAGAGCTAGGTCCAGACTTAGCATTTGGGACCATTGATAGTTGGATCATTTGGAAGTTAACCGGTGGCTCAAGCTACGTAACTGATGTGAGTAACGCATCTAGAACTCTCCTTTACGACATTCGCAATGGGTCTTGGTCGTCGGAGCTTTGCCAACTCTTCGGGGTTCCCGAGTCAAGTTTGCCTGAGGTGCTTCCCTCTTCGGGTCGCTTCGGCCTTACATCTCAAACAACCGCCCTAGGCGCAGGCATCCCAATTAGTGGTGTTGCCGGTGATCAGCAGTCTGCACTCTTTGGTCAAGCTTGCCTTCAGCCCGGCATGACCAAAAACACCTATGGAACTGGATCTTTCGTACTCATGAACGCAGGACCACAATGCCCTGAGCCCGTTGACGGTTTACTCACCACAGTCGCTTGGGATTTAGGCAACGGACCGACTTACGCTTTGGAAGGGGCGGTCTTTGTTACGGGAGCAGCTATCCAATGGCTGCGCGACGGGTTGGGAATAATTAATGACGCATCAGAAATTGGTGACCTAGCCGCTTCAGTCGACAACGCGGGTGGCGTATTTTTTGTACCGGCTTTCGCCGGTTTAGGCAGCCCTTGGTGGGATTCTCGAGCCCGTGGCACCATCGTAGGCTTAACCGGGGGAACTGGACGCAGTCACTTGGCACGCGCCGTGGTCGAAGCTATTGCCTTTCAAACTCGGGACGTCGTGGAAGCTATGGCACGGGCAGGGGGGACACCGATCCAAGAAATGCGCGTTGACGGCGGGGCTGCCGTCATGGATTTGTTACTCCAAATACAAGCTGACCAACTAGGTGTTCGGGTAGCTCGCCCTGTAATCACCGAAACAACCGCATTGGGAGCGGCCATGCTGGCTGGGCTTGCCGAAGGGGTCTGGAATAAGCCAGAAGACATTAGTGCTGCCTGGCATCTGGATGCCGCATTCGAACCCAGAGACAACAGGGCCGCTTGCGATGCTTTGCACAGCGGTTGGCAAAGAGCAGTCGAGAGGTCACGTAACTGGTCTATAGATTGACCAGCACGTCAACAGAGCCGATCCAACCCAGCACCTAGCTGAGTAACGGCTTGCCGTATGCGATGCTCATTTTCCACTAGAGCAAATCGAACGTACCCTTCGCCTCCAGGTCCGAAACCAACCCCAGGCGACAAAGCCACGTTTGTTTCTTCAACAAGATGCTTGCAGAACTCGACCGAACCCATTTCACGATACGGCTCCGGAATCGGCGCCCACACGAACATCGTGCCTTTGGGTGGTTCAATCTCCCATCCGATACGAGACAGTCCTCGAACGAGACTGTCGCGACGAGATTGGTATATCTCATTTACTTCTCTCGGATAATCAATCTCTTCGTTCATTACAACTGTCGCCGCTATCTGAATCGGCTGAAAAGTCCCATAGTCGAGATAACTCTTTAGCTTGGCAAGAGCCCCCACTACTTCTCTATTCCCTACGCAGAAAGCGACTCTCCACCCCGCCATCGAGAACGATTTAGTAAGGCTGTAGAACTCAACCGCTACGTCTTTTGCGCCTTCGGCTTGCATGATCGAAGGAGGCTGATAGCCATCGAAACCGAGGTCGGCGTAGGCAAAGTCATGAACCAAAACAACTTCACGTTCCCTCGCAAAGTCGACCAGTCTTTGCATGAAGGACAAGTCAACGCATGTAGTTGTTGGGTTATGCGGAAATGACAGAACTATCACGCGTGGTCTGGGCCAGGAATACTCGAATCTTTCAACTAACGAGTCAAAGAAATCTTCGCCTGTGGTTAACGGAACCTCACGCACATTAGCGCCTGTGAACAAAGGCCCAAAAATATGAATTGGATAAGAGGGAGCCGGCACTAGGCAAGCATCTCCCGGGGCCAACAAGGTCCACATCAGATGGGAAAAACCTTCTTTAGCTCCGATCGTGTTAATTATTTCTGATTCCGGATCTAGAGAAACACCCCACTGGCGTTGGTACAAAGCTGCAACTGCCTCGCGAAGCTTCGGTATACCGCGACTGGCAGAATACCGATGATTCCGGTCATTCTCTGCTGCTTCGGCCAACTTCGTGACAGCACTAGCTGGAGACGGAATATCTGGATTGCCAAATCCCAAGTCAATTACGTCCGCTCCATCTCTCCTACGTTCAACCTTGAGTGAATCGATGATGGTAAAGACGTAGGGCGGCAGGTTACTGATTCTTCGAAACTCCACAGTCCTTGAGGGTACATAGGGTGAGGACCTTATTTGAAGCAACTATCAGAGAAGTCGCGTACGAGTGATTATCTTTACGCCTCTACTTTAGATTGGAAGTCGTCAAGAGCAGCGTGAGCTATCCGTCCTTCGGCTCTTCTCTTAACGAAACCCGGTAGTGGAATAGCTAATTCAATCGCTAACTCATATGTGACTTCAGTCTGATTCGGGTCCTCAAGCAGACTCTCGAAACTGTAGCTCCCGTCGAGCCGCTTAATTATGTCGCCGCTCACGAGCTCCCA
>Ga0066825_10000060_pt1 | contig 41480 bp, 34 predicted proteins | sample ETNtaG_6_FD_65608 | JGI IMG/M metagenome (GOLD analysis project Ga0066825, IMG submission 65608) | Marine microbial and viral communities from oxygen minimum zone, Eastern Pacific Ocean - ETNP201306SV45 | ecosystem: Environmental > Aquatic > Marine > Oceanic | place: Pacific Ocean: Eastern...
AGAAGAGTGGCCGACCGAACTATTCCCATACGTTCGCGTGCGGGTGCGAGCGGATGACGGTCAAAGCATAGAGCCGCCTGAGCCGCCAGGAGGCTTTTCGTACATCCCTCCAGGATCTTTTGGCATGGGCTCTTCGGAAGACGAGCAGCAGCTAGTTCTAACATCGGTCGAGCCTATCGATTCGAGCGACGAGGATCGACATCTCGTTTCCCTGACGCAGGGATTCTTCATGGGGCAAACGGAGGTGTCTTTCGCGGAGTGGACGGAGATACGCGAATGGGCATTGGAAAGTGGATACACGGATCTCCCGGTTGGTCAAAGGGGAGGTGTAGATGGCAATCCCGAATCGCATCCCGTTACTATGATTTCCTGGAATGATGCCGTGAAGTGGCTGAATGCGAAAAGCGAGCGAGACCGACTGGATCCGTGCTACTTGATCGATAGCGAACCGTACCGACAAGGGATTGTGAACCCAAGCTGCAATTTCGAAGCCAATGGCTATCGACTGCCAACCGAATCCGAGTGGGAATACGCCTGTCGAGCAGGAAGCAGCGACGCTTTTTACACGGGCGATATGACGAATCCAGATAGTCAACCGCTGGACTCGAACCTCGATCGAGCCGGTTGGTACGCAGGCAATGCGAGCGACTCCAATACCCGTCCTGTAGGAGACTCTTCAAAAGAGGCTAACGGCTTTGGGTTGCGAGACATGCATGGCAATGTCGCCGAGTGGTGCTGGGATTGGTACGGTCCTTACAAGCGGCCTGCTATGATAGATCCTGTTGGATCCAGTTCAGGAGAATCTCGCGTCAGTCGAGGAGGAGCATTTGCCGATGGGGCGGCGTATTGCCGATCCGCATACCGCGGGAAAGCGATTTCCGATTCATCTAGCAATCGTCTGGGCTTTCGTATCGCTCGAACGGCAGTCGATTAAGCGAGGACGTTTAATTGAAAGCGGGATCGATGCGAATGAATAAATCGATAGACGTTCTTCCTTTGAAATCTAGTATAGGAGATTCAGATATTCCATGATTCGAAACGACTACATACTGCAGATGATTCAGCAGATCGGCGTTTTGGTTGCGCGAATCATGAACAAGGATATCTCGCGAGAGGCGATGTCCGACGAATTCAACGGATTGGCGGGCCAGTGGATCGGCTTGCCGGTTAACATCTTGCTATCGCTGCCGAAAGAGCACGTATATGAGCTTTTCGAAGACTCGGATAGAATGGTGGTTGAGAAGAGCTATTTGATGGCTGAGATTTCGCATGCGCATGGAGTCGTTGCCGAATCGGAGGAAGAGAAGGTGGACTTTTTCACGAGCGCCATGTTCTTCTACCGCAAGTGTTCCGGCTTGGTGGATGAACCGGTTCAAAAGGAAATCGATGAACGCATGAATGAGCTGACTATAGCGTTTAACAATAAGGCGGAATAGTCGGAAAACGATGGCTCGAGGCGTATGCGAATGGATGAAGGGATTGCTCATGACGGTGCCGGATAAGTCTAGCCTTGGCTTTAATAGGCATTGACGTATGGTTTTTGCAATTAGCGTATCGCTGATCTCAGTACGTTCCTAATATGATTTTCAATCCTGGGCTAGCTCTATGGGTTGTCAGCGCTTTTACTCTGCTCGGAGGCATTGCAAACGCCGTTCCGCAGATTAAGGGCGTTTTCGCCTTGGGGACGGATGTTAGACTGACCTTGCTCGAGCCGCAAACAGGCGAGTTGTCATCATGGCTGCGAATCGGCGATCGGTTTGCTGGATACAGTTTGGTGGAATTCGATGCAAAGAACGATACGCTCTATCTCGAGCGAGACAGCGAACGCTTCCAAGTCGACTTTGGGAGCAATGGAATCGAGGACGCCCGAGTGGCGATGTCAGGAGTTATTCAGATCGGGCTGGATAGGGAAGTTGATGTGAACGAGGCAACGCTTCTATATGGCGAGACCGTGACGTTTCCCGTGTCGCCTGAGGTTAGTCTATCCATCGAGTCTAAAAGGAGGCCGGATGGAAACGTAGGCTATAACGTTTGGTGGGAAACGAAAGATGAGAGCGAAAAAACGAAGCGCGCTCATTCGAGCGTGGTTATTCAGAAACCTGGATACGGCTTCGCGCTAAAGGTTGGCGACTTAGGTTTCGAACTGAAGCCTAAAGAGTAAGCGTTTTACGCTGTGAGTTCTTAGTCGCTCGATTTCCGATTAATCTGGGGCGTCGTTCCTGAAGGCGAGAAAGCTCGCCAGCTTTGGGTAGCTGAGCAGGAGCTTGCCTTCGAGGTGGGACCAGGGCGAAAACGAGTCGAAGCGTGTTTGGGTCTCGCCTTGGCAAGAAGCGGCGAAATCGGCCCAGGGGACCCATTCCACGGCCTCTACTTCAGCAGGATTCGGAATAGGAGCGCCTTGGTAGCGACCTATGAATACCGGACAGATCTCGTTTTCGACGATGCCGTCGAGCTCCGCTCGATAGCGAAAGTCGGGCAGGGCGCATTCGAGATCGATTCCGGTGATGCCGAGTTCCTGGTTTAGGCGTCGGTAGGCGGCGTCGAGGGGCTTTTCGTCCCAGGCAGGATGACCGCAGCAGGCGTTGGACCAGATGCCAGGCCAGGTTTTTTTGGAGCGAGCGCGCTGCTGCGCGAGCATGCGCCCTTGTCCATCGAAAAGGAAAATGGAAAAAGCGCTGTGGAGTGGCGTGTTTGCCGTATGGACCGTCGCCTTGTCTTGGGTTCCTGTTGGATTGCCGTCGGAATCGAGCAAGACGACGTGTTCAGGCGCCTCGTTGGAGGAGGAAATGGGCTGGGACACGAAAGTGTGATTTACCTTAGGTAGGAAGCGGGAGCGCGAGGGTTTCGCTACTCCTGGCCATAGACCGCTTGTTGCATGCCGCACTTCAGCATCATAGCGCCGTAGTAGGGATTGCGCAGATCGGGGCTGTCTTGTAGCCAGGTGCCGCCCGTGTTGCCGAAGGCCATGGGACAGTGCATTTTGTAGACTGGCGTCTCGCTCCCCCCTTGTTCGTCCAAGCGAGCAATGAGGGCTCCCGAAAGCGTTTTGAAAGCTTCTCGCGCCACTCCGACATCTTTGGCTTCGGCGATAGTCGAGGTCGAGCTCTTGATCGCGTCGCAGCAATCCTTGCCATCGATGGCGCAGGATTGGGAAGACGCGTTTTCGTTTAGAGCGGCTGCCAACGCCTTTGAGGCGGCGAAATCATCATTGGCGAGGGCCTTCTGGATTTCGAAGTAGGCGGCGAGCGTGGAATCGGCGCATTCTACCTTGGCGCCCTCGGCTGCTTGAGCATTGGCGACGCAGTGTTCGCATTGGGCGCTAGCCACGGAAGGGGCGATAAAAGCGGCGATGACGAAAAGAAAGGTCTTCATAGTAAAGTGGAGTATCGGTTTGAATGTCGTTATGTCAATGTACCGAAACGGTGAAACGCGGTCATTGATTTAAGTTAAGTTTCGGGATTATGATTGCTTTGTTTTAACCGCAAGATGCGCAGAAGTCACAAGAATCGGATGGGGTGTTTGGTTAATGTGTTTAGCGTGACGCGTTGGAGCGGAGACTGTGGAGCAAAATGAGCGAAGAGACTTAGGTTGAGCTGGTGTGTTCGAGTCTGAACTTTTGTGTGTTTTGCGCTTTTTGTGGTTGAATGAATTTGAGGAAATCAGGTTTGGGGCGTCTCTTTTTGTCGGTTGGCTTTCAGTTCTTCGAGGCTACAGTAGATGACGGGCACGAAGAAGATGGTGACGATGGCCAGGAGCATGCCCCCGAAAGTAGGTATCGCCATGGGAACCATCACGTCTGAGCCGCGTCCTGTCGATGTGAGCACAGGCAGCAATGCTAGGAGAGTCGTCGCGCTGGTCATCATAGCGGGGCGGACGCGGCGACTGGCTGCTTCGATGACGCGTTGGCGAATTTCGTTGCCGCTTTGGGGCGGGGCTTCGCGAAAGCGTTGTTCCAAATAGGTCGACATGAGTACGCCATCGTCGGTCGCGATGCCGAAGAGCGCTAGAAAGCCTACCCAGACGGCTACGCTAAGATTGATCGGTCCAATCTGGAAAAGCTCGCGGGCATTGACGCCGAAGAGATCGAAGTCGAGGAACCAGCTTTGTCCGTACAGCCAGATCAATATGAATCCTCCCGACCAGGCGAAGAGAACGCCTGCGAATACAATTAAGGCGATTGCGGCTTTGCGGAATAGGAGGTAAAGGATAAGCAGTATAAGCAATAGGGCGGCAGGCAGGACGATTGCCAAGGTCTGGTTGGCTCGAACCTGGTTTTCATAGCTGCCGATGGCTAGTGGTTTGGATACGCCGATCGGTAAAGTCCAGGCGCCGTTATTCATCAAAGCTTCAATATAGGCGTTCGCTTCCTCGACAACGTCGACTTCGCTGGCGTTTGACTGCTTGTCGAAGATGACGTAGCTGACAAGCGAGGTGTTTTCGCTTTTGATCACTTGGGGACCTCGTAGGTAATTTATGGATGCGAGTTCCTTGAGTGGGATTTGCGTCCCGTCGGGAGCGGCGACCAGTATGTTCTCGATCTCCTCGATCGAGTCGCGCAGTTCGCGTTTGTAGCGAAGGCGTACGGGATAGCGTTCTCGTCCCTCGATGGTGTGAGTGACGGTCTTGCCGCCGACCGCGACTTCGATCGCCTCCTGAGCCCTCTGTATTTGGATGCCATACCGAGCGATCGCTTCGCGATCAATGTCGATTTCCAAGTAGGGTTTACCTACGACCCGGTCGGCGAAAACGGTTTCTGCCCGAATGCTGGGAATCTGCTTTAGAATTCGCTCAAGCTCGAGCGTGACGCGTTCGAGCGTTTCCAGATCGGGTCCCTGAACTTTGTAAGCCATGGGGGCTCGAACGCCGCTTTGCAGCATGACCAGTCGGGCCGCGATCGGCTGAAGCTTCGGCGCGGAGGTCGTTCCGGGGATTTCCGCAGCGCGTACGATTTGATTCCATATATCCTCAGGCGATCGAATATCGTCGCGCCATTGACGATACGGTCGACCTCGTGGGTCAGGGATAAGTTCGCCCGAATGATCGCGGAGGAACTCCTTGCTCTTTTTGTCGAAAGCGAAAGCGATCGGGTCGCCGTCTGGATCCGAGAGATACTCCGACTTGTAGGTAACGATCGTTTCGATCATGGAGACGGGAGCGGGGTCCAAGGCGCTTTCGACGCGACCGAGTTTGCCTACCGCGAGCTCTACCTCAGGAATGGCGTTTATGGCCATGTCTTGCTTTCTCAATACATCCATAACCTCGCCAATAGAGGCGTGCGTCATCGTTGTGGGCATGAAGAGAAAAGAGCCTTCGTCGAGATTCGGCATGAATTCGCGGCCTAGCTTGCTCCAGATGGAGAAACCGGAGACGAGAACGAGCGCGCACAATGCCAGGAATAGACCTTTCATGCGAAGGGCGATGCCCAAAAGCGATGGGTAGGCGCGAATGAATAAATGGATGAGACCGATGAGGCCTCCGATCGAAAGCAAGACGAACAGAGCGTTCCCGAAGCCCGCTTCTTGGCCAACGGGTTTCCAGTCCGCTCCGAGAAATAAAGCGACGACGAAGGCAATGAGGCCGCAGACGATGGCTCGGCGATTGGCTTTTAGGAACGATAGCTTGTTGGTAGAGACTGAAGCGACTTTGCCAGGGATGTTTGATGGGCGGCGATTTCGGAGGAATAGATGCGCGAGAGGCGGTATGATAGCGATGGCGACGACGATGGATCCGAGCAATGCAAAGGTCTTGGTGTAGGCCAGCGGCTTGAAAAGCTTCCCTTCAGCGGCCTCCATCGTAAATACGGGCAGAAAACTGATGATCGTAGTAAGAACAGCTGTGAAGACGGCGGGTCCAACCTCGGAGCAGGCTCGGTAAATAAGATCGAGTCGAGAATCGCCTTGCTTGGCTTTATCGAGATGACGCAGTATGTTTTCGGTCAATACGATCCCTATGTCCACGATCGTGCCGATTGCGATAGCGATGCCGGAAAGCGCGACGATGTTCGCGTCCACCTTGAAGAGTTTCATGCCGATGAAGGCGAAGAGGACCGCAAACGGTAGAGTGGCCGAAACGATCGCGGCGCTTCTCAGACGAAAGACCATCAAGACAACGACGATGATCGCTACCAATATTTGCTGACGTACTGCGTTCTCGAGCGTTCCCAGCGTTTCCTGGATCAATCCAGAGCGATCGTAAAAAGGCACGATCTTGACACGGCTGATCGTTCCGTCATCGAGCGTCTTTCGCGGAAGCCCTGGTTCGATAGTGTCAATTTTCTCTTTGACCCGTTCGATAACCGCTAGCGGGTTTTCTCCGTAGCGAGCTATGACTACGCCTCCCACCGCTTCCGCGCCTGCCTTGTCGAGAGCGCCGCGCCGCAAGCCCGGACCGAAGGTTACGGTAGCCACTTGATCGAGCGTTATCGGAACATTGTTTCGTTGGGTAATGACGGTCTTCCGTAGATCGTCGAGGGACTCGATCAGTCCTAAGCCTCGGATAACGTACTCGGCGGAGTTAATCTCGATCGTACGGGCTCCGACATCCTGGTTGCTCGCTCTTACGGCGTTGAAGACTTCATGGAGATCGATGTTGAAGCTTCTCAACTTGTCGGGATCGACGTCGACCTGGTATTCCTTGGTGAAACCGCCGATCGAGGCGACTTCGGCGACTCCTTCGACGCCCTGCAGCGCGTAGCGTACGTGCCAGTCTTGGGTCGATCGCAGCTCTTCCAAGTCCCAGCCACCTGTTGGCTTGGAGGGTGTCGTGTCGTCAGCGACAACGCTGTATCCTTCCAGCGTGTACCAAAAGACCTGTCCCAGACCAGTCGCATCGGGGCCGAGTTGTGGCGCTACGCCTTCCGGCAAAGCCCCTGGAGCGAGGCTGTTCAGTTTCTCCAAAATGCGGCTGCGAGTCCAGTAGAACTCGGCATCCTCGTCGAAAATGATGTAAATCGAGGAGAAACCGAACATGGAGTAGCTCCGGATCGTTTTCACTTTGGGAAGTCCCAGGAGGGCAGTGGTCAGCGGATAGGTTATCTGATCTTCAATATCCTGCGGAGAGCGACCATTCCATTGCGTGAATACGATCTGTTGGTTTTCGCCAATATCAGGTATCGCATCGACGGGTACGGGATTGCGGGGCAATTGGCTCCATTGCCAATTGAAAGGAGCGACCATCAATCCCCAAAAGGCGATCGCGACGGCAAGCAGGATGACGACCAGCTTGTTATCGAGACATAAGCGTATGAGACGGTTGATCATTGCGGTGAATTGTTAACCACGAAAGGCGAAAGGGATAAGCGTTGTATTTGGACGATTGTTGGTTGGCTGCTGCGTTTGAGTCTGAGCGTTTCCGACTTCTGCGTTTTTTGTGGATAATTAATATTCCTTTTCCAATGTTCCGCAGTTGAGCATGGCGGCTCCGAAGTAGGGATTTATGAGTTCGCTGTCTGATTGAAGCCAACTGGCTCCGCGATCTGGATACACCATGGGGCAGCGCATTTGGAAAATCTCCGTTTCGAGTTGATCTGAGTTTTGCGAAACAGCTTCGATAAAGGCATTGGACAGCGTTTCGAAATGGGGTCTGCGGATTCCCTCGAGATCGTTGGAACCGAGCATTTCGTGTATGAGATCAGGCAAAGCCCCCGTATGACCGACTACGCCCATCATTTCCATTAGAGCCGCTTTCGCTGAGTCGAGATCGTCATTCGCAAGTCCAGTTTGCAGAGCGAAATAGGATGGAAGCAGGGTATCGACTGACTCTTTGCTTATAGCAATACCGGTTTGGAGGCTCTGATTGTTTGAGCTGACTGCATGCGGTTCATGGGAGTGATGGCGAGCGGAGGGCGCCTCCCCTTCTTCGCTCATCATGCTCGGCTTTGCTTGTATTTGCAAAGCGGAGTCAATTTTGAATGCTCCTTGAGTCACGACCCGATCGCCTGCTTCAAGACCAGAAGCCACGATATATACATCGCCTGCCCGAGGCCCTATTTCGATTTCGCGACCTTCGTAAGTAGGCCGTTGGGCATCTGCTTTCTCCACGTAAACGACCGCTCGTTTGCCCGTTCGCAGTACTGCCGATGTAGGAACGACCAAAGGAGCGTCTGCGTCTGCGTTTTGAATATAGCCGAGTTCCTCCGCTGGGAGCAGGTCCATGCCGCATATGTCACAGGATCCAGGAGCGTCTTTGACTATTTCCGGATGCATGGGACTGATCCATTTGCCTGCGTATTCGGGAGCGTAGACATTGCCTGCCTGAGCCACTTGAGAGCGAGCGATGGCCTTGGCGAACATGCCGGGCTTAAGTTTACGCTCTTCATTCGGAACATTGACGCGAATGGAAACAGTTCGGGTAGCTCGGTCGAGCTCTGGTTCGATGAATGCGATAAGTCCTTGGAAGGTTTCTCCAGGGTAGGCTTCCACTTCGAATTCGACTGTTTGGCCGAAACGCAGCCAAGCCAGATCCGATTCGAAGGCTTCCAATCGCAACCAAAGGACGTCCAAATCGACAATGGTGAAGAGCGGCTGTCCTGTAGAAAGGTAGTCTCCTTCGTTAACGTTCTTATGGACGACAACGCCGGTGACAGGGGCTTTCAGCTCGAAATGGTCGCTGGCTTTCCCTTCCTCGATGATATTGTCGATCTGCTCCGGCAGCAAGTCCCAGAGTCTCAACTTTTCCTTGATTGAATTGGTAGCAGCGCCCTGTGGGTCGTAGCGATAGGCGGTTAGCAATTCGCTTTGGGCGGTGAGCAACTCTGGACTGTAGACGCGAGCGAGATGGTCGCCTTGCTTGACCGCAACGCCATTGAAGTTCACGAAGAGTTCGTCGATACGTGCGGGGAAACGGGCGGTAAGCGAACGTACTTTGGCCTCGTCGTAGTCGAGCTTGCCGACGAGTCGAATCTCCGCTTGCGGGAAACGCCGTTCGACAACCGAAGTTTGGATCTCGGCCAAGGCTCGCGAGCTTTCGGTCATACTCAAGGTCCTGGGGCCCTCTGAATCTACACTGTCGACAGGAACGAGGTCCATTGCGCAGATCGGGCACTTGCCGGGTTCGTTCTGCCGAACCTGGGGATGCATGGAGCAGGTGTAGCTCGCTGTGGTGACGCCGGCGGGTTCATGACCTGCATGAGGGTCGGACGTTGGGCTTGATGACGTCCAGCGTCCAATCAGAAATGAGAAGACGATTAGAAAAATGCCTCCAACAATTGGGTACAATTTCGTTTTCATGGAAGAAGTGATTTAAGATTAATTACGAAATGCGGAAAGTTAAGTGGTAGAGTTGGATGGCCGCGAAGAGGTTGAGTCTTAGTTGATGAGCTCTAGCCTGATGTTTTACGCTTTCTGTGGTTGATTATTGATAGCCTATTCGAGCCAGAGTCCTCCGGATAGAGTCGCTAGTTTCCAGCGAGCGAGCCAGGCTTGGGAAGCGGCTCTCCAGTATTCGGTTTCGAGTTTCAGGAGAGCTCGATCGCTATCGATAAGATCTAGTATGCTCGCTTTGCCTGATTGGTAGCTGGACTCAGCAATCTCTTGGGCCTGTCTCGCTAGTGGCAGGAGAGTTGAATCGTATCTATGGATACGATCCTGGGCATCGGTAAGTTTGGCAATCCAAGCCTTGCCTTCGGCGACGAGTTCAAGTTCGAGTTCCGCTCGTCGAGCGACCAGAGCATCGGTTTGCAGACTAGCTTGCAGGGCGAGGGCGTTGTTGGCTTTGCCCCAAATGGGAAGGGACACGCCAACCATCAGAGCCCAGGGATCTTTGCCGGCGTCGGGGGTGAGCGGATCCAAGGCATCGCCCGTTCGAATGTAGTTGAGCCCAATTGACGTATCGGGTCTTCCAGCTAATTTCGAAAGGCGTTCGCGCGCTTCCTGACTGCGTTCGGTGGCCCTTAGAATGGCGAGTTTAGGCGATCGATCCGCAATGCTCGACAGCCATTGGGCGCTGTCGCTTTCGATATTCGAGGGCGCTGTCCAGTCGATTCGTTGGGTCAAGGGAAGGCTTTCATTGCCGAGAAGAGCCTGCAGCTTTATAGCGTTGTGGTATCGTTCCGTTTCGTCGCGGGCAATGAGGTCTCTTGCCCGTTCGATTTCGACTTGCAGCTTCAGTAGATCGCTCAAGTCACCTCCCGCTTTGATGCGATCTTCTACTATCAGCTGCAGTCGCTCGAGCAGCTCGAGGTTGCGGCGATCGATCTCGATCGCTTTGTCGCGAAATGCGACTTCAAGCGCAGTTGCGGCTACGCGGTCGACGAGATCGAATTGCTGGGCGATATAGGAGTGCCGAAGCGCGTCGGCGCTGGAGCGGGCTATTTCACGTTTTCGTCCTAGCTTGCCGATTCCGGGAAACGATTGCTGGAGCGAAAGAGCCTGACGCTGGGGGCCGGTCCGAGTCTGGATGGACTCGACGAAGTGGGTCAATTGGACCTTCGGATTCGGCAGAGCGCTGGCATTGTCGATGGACGCTTTCGCTGCTTGGTAACGCAAATCCGCTGCCTTGATGCCTGGATTGGAACGCAGCGCTTCCGTTATGAACGGGCCAACGATATCTCGGTTTTCAAGAGCGATTGCGGCTCCGGTCGAGCTCGGTTCGGTTTGGGCAATCGTAGACTGGAGCAGGGCCGCGCTGGCTAAGTAGGCGAGCCGTTTCCAATTATTGAATGTATACAGTAGTCTCATTTCGATGCGAACGATGGTGATTCGTGGTAAAACAACGCGACGAACGATAGTCGCGTTGGACGAATGAAGTCCTCCCGGAGGAGGTCGTTTGACGCGTCAGCTACGAGCCAATCTTTGGATCAGCTAAGACGCGCTTTAGCAATTGCATCAAATGAGGTAGACGCAGAGGGAGCGCGATATTCGCGACCCAGGTGGAAAGTGGCTATCGAAGGGGCGATATTCGGTTTTAGCAAAGCTTCGGAGAACCGAATCATCCCCGGTTTCCCCTATGGTCAAATAGCCCGCGAAGAGAGCGTCCAAATTGGCGACGAGCGTCTGCGAATGGACGCTAACGTCGTTGATTTGGGTCAGCTTGAGGTCTTCGTGATAGCAATCTTGGTCCGAATGGCTGGCGCTTTCCTCGTGATTGGAAGCCGTGCCTTGGTCCGTCGAATGGCAGCAGGCGTGGGCATCCGAGAGGCTTTTCGCGGGCGCGCTTGCAGCATCCATTTCGCCCGCAACTAAGCAGCAGCACATCGGATTCGCGAGGGCCGCTACAAGCAAAAGCGTTATGGATTTGAGAAGGCTCATTGGTCTACTACCTATGTAACGTACGCTAAGACAGGTCGATTTAAAGGAATTTTTGATTGTTAGCGGCAAGCGCTAGGCATTTTGCGCTTGGAAATCTCGTTTTATGGAGACTGCGAGGGTGATTGGTTATTGGGCGTAAAGCGCTTGGGAAACGGCTACCCAGAGGGGAATGGAGACGATGCAAACGCAGTAGCACATGACGATAATGGTGCCGACGCGTTCGGAATTGTCGCTGTAGCTCTTGCTTTGCAAAATAAGCGAAGTAGCCGGGGCCGAGGCGGCTTGGAGGGTAAAGAGAAGAAGAAGCGTGGAGTCATTGCGGATCCAGGGGATGAAGTAAATAACGCCAATGACCGCTGCAGGAATGAGAAAAAGCTTGTTGAGGATGACCGCGGAACCGGATTTCAGGTAGCGCCGAACATTTAGGTTCAGGCTGCCAAGGGCGGCTCCGAGGGCGAACGTGGCCATGGGAACCGCTCCTTCGCCGAGAAAGGTGGCGGTTTCAATGACGACCTCAGGAACATAGCCGCGAAGGCCGGTGATGACGAGAAAGAGGGCGATGATGTTCGCATAGAGGGGCGGACTCATCAGTCGCTGTAGCTTGAAGGGTTCGCCCGTTTCGCGTTGTCGCAGATAGTATTTGCCGATGAGCCAAAGCAGCGGGTTATGGGCGAGAATGACGAGAAAGCAAAGTAGGGCGAATTGATCGAAGTCGTCTTTGATGATCATCTTCCCCAATGGCAGGACCAAGTAGCCAGCGTTTTGCAAAAAAGCCAAAGGAATGAGTTCGCGACGCGCTTCGCCCGCTTTGACGAAGAGGATTTGGGCTAGGGTCCAGCCAAGCCCCATCAGCAAAGTTGCGGAAAGCGGCATGAGCCACCAACCGGGAAATTCCGATGGCTGGAAACGCCCGACGATGTTTGAAAAGATCAAGCAAGGAAGGAAGACGTTGATCACCGAATCGGAGATCAGCTTAACGCCGTCGCGAGGAATGATACCGCGGCGTACGAGCCATCCCGCGAAGAGAATGACAAGGCCAATCTGGGCGACGGCTTCGAATACGGTGAGGAAGTTCTGGACGAGGGAAGGCATTAAAATATGGAATGTGGAATGCGAAGGAGCGTCGGGCAGCAATTTGAAATTGAATATGGCTCGATGCAACGGGGAAGTTCTGGCGATGGGATGGCCGGATCGTCCTTTGGTTGGTTTGGTTTGGATTTAGGCTGGACGGGGGGAGGAGCATGGGGCCTTATGGCGGCTCGCGATGACCGAATCAGCCCTACATGAAATAAGCCTGACCTTGCCCTTGGAGGATTCGGACGACCGTGCCGTGTGGGAACGAGAAGCGGCGAAGAAGCTCGGCGTCGATACGGAATCGATTGGCGAGATTCGATTGAAGAAACACTCCATCGACGCGCGCAGATCGAAGATCAAGATTCATTTGAGATTGGAAGTAGCGATCGGCGGTCCCTTGCCTCCGGAAAAGCAATACGTTCTTGATTATCCTAAAGTAAGCGGGGAATCGAAGCGCTTGATCATCGTGGGAATGGGCCCGGCGGGCATGTTCGCGGCCTTGCGAGCAATCGAGCTCGGTTGGAAGCCTGTTCTCTTGGAGCGCGGCAAGGATGCGATCGCTCGGCGATTCGATTTGGCTCCTATATTGCGCGAGGGTAGGATTATCGAAGATTCGAACTATTGCTTTGGGGAAGGTGGCGCCGGGACTTTTTCGGACGGCAAACTCTACACGCGAGCAACCAAACGAGGACCTGTCCGGAAGGTTTACGAGGCGTTTGTCGAACACGGGGCGCCGTCTCGGATACTGACCGATGCTCATCCGCATATCGGATCGAATTTGTTGCCGAATGTGGTGCGGGCGATCCGCGAAACGATTCTCGCATCCGGGGGCGAAGTTCATTTCGGGGCGCGTGTGGAGGGATTGATAAGAAACGAGCAGGGCGATAAGCTGTTGGGCGTTCGAACGCAGGATGGGACGGAGTATCGGGGTGAAGCGACGATCTTCGCGACGGGTCACAGCGCTCGCGACATTTACCGCTTGCTGCGCGACGAAGGCGTGCGCTTGGAGCAGAAACCGTTTGCGGTAGGCGTCCGGGTCGAGCATCCGCAGTCGCTCATCGACAGTATCCAATATTCCTATAAGCGCAGCGGGTCGAGACATCCAATGCTTCCCGCAGCAAGCTACAGCCTGGCTACGAAAATCGGCGATCGCGGCGTTCATAGCTTTTGCATGTGCCCGGGGGGCTTCATTGTTCCGGCGGCCACCGAGAACGATGAAGTGGTGGTCAATGGGATGTCCCTGGCTCGTCGCGATTCGCCTTTCGCTAATAGCGGATTCGTTGTTACGGTAGAGCCGGAAGATACGGAGGCTTTCCAGAGCGAACATGGCGTTTTAGCGGGAGTCGCGTTTCAAAAGAACTTGGAGCGAATCGCTTCTCAAGCGGGTGGTGGCGAACAGAAAGCGCCGTCGCAGCGCATGCGCGACTTTTTGAAGGAACGCGACTCGCAGAACCTCCCGGATACAAGCTATTTTCCAGGACTGACCCCCGCGCCTATTCACGAGCTGCTTCCCAAGGGAATTGCCGTTCGTATTCAAAAAGGCCTGCGTCAGTTCGGTAAGTCTATGAATGGCTATGTGACCCAGGAAGCGAATATGGTAGGCTTCGAAACGCGTACGAGTTCGCCGGTTCGAATCCCTCGCGATTCCGAGTCGCTCGAGCATCCCGATCTTCAAGGTTTGTATCCATGCGGCGAGGGGGCGGGTTTCGCCGGTGGAATCGTGTCAGCGGCGCTCGATGGTCTAAGGTGCGCCGAAGCTGCGGTTGCGAAATCAATCGGCTCGCCACTGTAGCATTCGAAGGGGAAGCGCGGGCTTGGGGAAATGCATGATTATGACTTCCCGGTGGCTGAGTATTAAAGGGAAAGGGAAGAGAGCCCCCATCAATCCAGTCGGATGAATTGCTTGCAAAGGAGGCATTGGCGAGAGAATTTGCGGATACGCGAAATGTCTCGTTTTACCATCCTGCTTGTTTGCCTTTTCTTCGCCTCTCCAATCGCTCGATCTGAGACGTCTGCTCCTTTCGCCACATTACCTGAGCCGCTACATGTATATCTTCTGATCGGCCAATCCAATATGGCTGGGCGAGCTTCTGTAGAGCAGGACCAGTCGGGAGTCATCGATGGTTGCTATTTATTCAACGGCGAAGGCGAGTGGGAAGCAGCGGCCAATCCATTGAATCGCTATTCGACGATTCGAAAACGCTTGGATATGCAGCGCCTGAGTCCTGGCTACGGATTCGCGAAGGCAATGAGGGAACGAGAGCCTGGCATTTCCATTGGTTTGGTCGTCAATGCCAAGGGGGGCACGAAGATCGAAGAATGGGAGAAGGGGACGGACTTCTACGCGGATGCAGTGCAGCGAGCTCTCGATGCGAAGCGATCGGGAAAATTGAAAGGAATCCTGTGGCATCAAGGCGAGGGCAATAGCAGAACGTCAGATACTTATTTGGAAAAACTGAAGGGTTTGATTGCAGATCTTCGAGAGGACTTGGAAGAGCCCCATCTTCCCTTTGTAGCGGGCCAGGTTTTCCATCACCCTGAAACCAAGCCGCATACGAGGAGTATCAATGAAGTCATTGCCCAGCTGCCAGACGCTGTTCCATTTGCTGGATACGTTGAATCTGACGGACTTACGACTTTCGATAATACGCACTTCGACGCGGCGAGTACGGTCGAATTAGGAAGGCTCTATGCGAAGGTTATGCGTCTTGTCGAGCGCAACCGGGAGCTCACAGCAAGTGGGAATTGGAAGTTGGAGACCTTAGCCTATGATATGGAGACACCGGAAGGTCCGGTGTGGGGCTCGGATGGCAATTTGCGCTTTACCGAGATATTCGCTCATTTGGCGCATCGGTACGATGTCGTAAGCGGTGAATTTGAGGTGATCCGGCGAGAGTCGGGAGGCTCGAATGGCATGGCATTCGATTCGAAGAATCGCCTCTTGATGTGCGAAATGATTGGCCGTCGCGTGAGCCGAATGAGGCAGGATGGAATGATCGAAACGCTATGGCGAGGCGAAGAGGGAGGAAAAGGCGGACCCAATGATATTGTGGTCAGCTCTAGGGGGAATGCTTATTTCACCATGCCTCGCCACAAGAGAGTCTATCGAATCAATCCTGACGATTCGGTGGATGCCTTTATTGACGAGCTTCCAGGAATCAATGGAGTGACGCTCTCCAAAGACGAACAAACGCTTTACGTAACGGAATATAGAAACCGTCGGGTCCTAGCATTTTCAATAGACGAGGAACGAGGAACGGTAGGTCAAGGTCGCCTTTTCGCTTCTATCGAAACTGAGGGAACGGAACATGGAGCGGATGGGATGGCCGTCGATGACCGGGATAGATTATACGTGACTTGTCTGGACGGTATTTGGGTTTTCGATGCAGACGGGAATGAAGTCGAAAGGATTGAGATGCCTGGAGAGAAAGTGACGAACTGCGCCTTTGCGGGAGAGGATTACAATACTTTGTACGTCACCACGCAGAAGGGTCTGTTTAGGGCGACGCGACGTTGAAACGGACGCTTTTTAGTTACTCGTTTGCGAGCAAGCGACTGTGAGGAGGGTCGCTCGTCTAGGCGTGGCTACGGGCAAAGACGGGTCGGTTGGGCTCTGAGCTATTGGCATCGTAGCGGTATCCGTCTTCCGAAAATTCAGTTAGTTTTTCGATTGTATCCACTTTGTTCTGAACAATCCAACGGGCCATTGTTCCGCGAGCGCGTTTTGCATAGAAGCTCATGACCTTGTAGTTCTTGCCATCATTGGAATCGAGAAATCGAGGAGCCACTACTTCCGCTTTGAGCGCTTTAGGTTTTACGGACTTGAAGTATTCGTCGGAGGCGAGATTCAATATCGTTGAATCGCCCCGAGCTCGCAGTTCCTTGTTCAAGGACTTGGTTTGCGTGTCGCCCCAGAAGGCGTAAAGGGATCGTCCCTGGTCGTTGACTAAGGAAGTTCCCATTTCGAGACGATGAGGAGCAATGAGGTCGAGGGGTTTGAGGATGCCGTAGAGTCCAGATAGAATCCGGAGGTTGTCTTGAGCGAATTTTCGGTCCTTGGAATTCAAGGACGGGAAATCGAGTCCTTGATACACGTCGCCTTGAAACGCGTAGGCAGCTTGACGGGCGGATGGGCCCAGTTTAGCAGGGGCCTTCCACTTGCGATAGCGTTCGACATTAAGCGTCGCCAGCGGCTCGCTGAGGGACATGAGGGATTGCAGATCGTCTACGGACTTATCCTTGAGCAAGGCGATGAGCTTGCGCGACTGGCCCAAGTGTTGGGGACGCGTGAATTGGGCGCAGGCGTTTTTGGATTCGAAGTCGAGCGTTTTGGCGGGCGATAGGAGAGTGAGCATTTGTTAAGGATGAAGGTTGAAGGCGTAAGGCTGAAAAGGGTTAGTCGGTGGGGGAGAGGCGAACGGCGATGATGCAGACGTCATCGGAGAGCTCGCGAGCCCCGGCGACTTCCTTGAGTTCTTCGGAGATGGCTCGAAGTTGTTCCGGCAGTTCGTCGCTTTCGTGGTCGAGAACGGCTTCCTCCAGGTTCTCGACACCCCATTCTTCACCGCTTTTGGTTTTCTGTTCGATAATGCCGTCGGTGAAGAAAAGGATTTCCGTCATCTCCTTAAGCGCGAGGCGATTGCTCTGGAAAGTCTCGTCTTCGATGAGTCCTAGGGCAGGGCCAATCGAATCGATCGGGCAGAGTTCGTAGTGCACTCCCTCGCTGTCTTGTACGCGCCAGATGGGCGCGGGATGTCCGGCATTGGCAATGCGTATTTCGCCGGAGTCGAGATCGATGACGGTATAAAGGGCAGTGACGAAACGGGGAAATTCCTGATCTTCCGCGAGCTCGGTAAGATTGTCGTTCAGGTGTTTGAGCACCTTGTCGGGCTCGGTGAGCAAGACGGGCGTTTCCAGCATCAGTCCGCGGATGAGCATTGTTACGAGAGCGGCCTTGATGCCGTGTCCCATGACATCGCAGACGAGGATGCCGAGTTGATTGTCTCCGATCGGCAGCAAGTAGAAGAAGTCGCCGGCAAGGTGATGACTGGGCGAATACAAGTAACTGGCTTCGAGTTGCCAATCTGATCCGCTACGCGAATACATTGGCTGGTCATCGAAGCCCATGGACATGAGTTGCTCTTGCAGTTGACGGGCAACGAGGAGTTCGGTTTCGAACTGCTGGTTTTTCTTGGCAAGTTCGACTCCCGCAGCCCGAGCCTTTTCTTCGGCGAGCTTCTGTTCGGTAATATCGTGAGTCATGCCTACGATTCCCTCAGGCTTGCCGTCGGGGCCGATGAGCGGCACCTTGGAGTTCAACACCCAGCGTTCCTTGCCAAGCAGACTCTGATTGAATTCGAGCTCGTTGAAGAGCGGCTTGCCAGTGCGGATGATCTCCTGGTCCTTGGCTTCGATTTGCCGGGCCATTTCGTTGTCGCGGATTTCGCTTAGTTTTTTACCTACTACCTCCTCGCGCGTTTCCAGATCGAAGGCTCGTCGGTATTCTTCGTTGATCATCAGAAAGCGATCGTCGATGTCGCGAACGAAAATGCGACAGGGGAGAATCTTTATGATCGCTTCGAGGAGGTGCCGCTGCCGCTCGAGTTCGATCTCAGCTCGCTTTCGGTCAGTGATATCGCGAGACAGTCCAAAGGTGCCGCAGATTTTCCCTTCGGCGTCATTCAACGGGAGCTTTGTCGTGAGTACCCATTTCTCGCTGCCATCCGCTTGGATGTCGCGCTCTTCGCGAAAGTACCAACCCTGTCCGCTGCGAATGATCTCCTGTTCCGCCTCGAATTTGACGGAGGCATACTCTTGCTTGAAGTAGTCGAAGTCGCTTTTGCCCACGGCCTCGTCTGGGTGTTGCAAACCGAAAAAGTGGGCGAGCGAATGATTGATATTGGTGAAGCGGCTCTGGCGATCCTTGAAAAAGACATGGTCGGGCAGGGACTCCATGAGCTGCCAGAATAGGAGCGAGCTCTGTTGATCGGATTGCTGATGTCGCTTGCCTGCCTCGTAGGCGGATTCGAGAGCTCTTTGCAGGTCGGCTTTCGACGGCTGTTTGGGCGGAACCTCATCGTCGCTCAAATCAATGCCGAGCGTTTCCTTAGCAAGAGTTCGAATGGCGGAAGATCGCTCACCGTTTGATGGCATGATTGAAAATTGAGGAATCTCGGCAGGATAGCCAAGCTAGGAGTTGTCGAAATCGTTACATCCTAGGTCAGCGCGCAACTCATGAATCGGATTGTAAGCGTAAGGCGATTGCGCATTGGTTCGCTCAGTGGACGAAATGGCGAAAGCGAAATCATTGCCTTGGACGAAAGGAGCGCATGTGGCGATTGTCGATTCGTTCGGTTTGATGGCCATCGATAAGTCCGCGGGAACGCTTTCGCACCCCAATCGGAAGGGCGATGCGGGCAAAGCTCTTTTGAAGCTGGATTACGATGAGGACTTGCAGGCTTATGTGGGGGATGGCTTCGAGCCGATTTACTTGCTAAATCGGCTGGACTCGGCGACTTCGGGGCTGGTTTTGATGACGGCAAACGAAGCGGTTCGCGACAAAGTCCTCGAAGCGTTCGAACGAAAGCAAGTGATCAAGCGCTACGCAGCCTTAGTATTTGGATTCGCCAAGCGAGGTTCTCCGATCTGGAAGGATCGATTGAACGTGAAGCGCAGTCGCGGGAGCGTTCGAGCGGAGACGGGAGGCGGTTTGAGCGCGGAGACGCGGCTGTTGTCGGCGAAGCCGATCCAAGGCATGCCAGCGATGAGTTTGCTGGAGTTGCAGCCGATTACAGGACGGACGCATCAATTGCGGATTCAGTGTTCGAAGCGAGGCATGCCTATCGTGGGCGATCGGACCTATGGCGACTTTCGAAAAAACAAAGCGATCGCGACGGCTCGCAAGATCAAACGACTTTGCCTCCATTGCGTGGAGACGGAAGTCGTGTACGCGATCGACGGGAGGCGAAGTCGATTCAAGGCGAAGTCGCCGCATCCGTTTTAATCGTAGGATGGAGTTGGGATTAACAGGGATCCCGCTAAGCGGGAGCAGATTTGAGCGATCTAACTCTATCGTTCCTCCGAGCGTTGTGGGAGAACGGTTGGAATTGAAACCTGTTCTTGCGAAGCAAGATCCTGCTGACGCGAAGCGTCATCCCTGTTAAATACAAGCGTCCACGAAGTCCTCTTTAGTTGTCGCGCATCCTACCTTGCGTTTTTCGCGGAGATTTTTGTTATGGAGGCAGACTTCGTTATCTCCCTATGAAAAGCACCTCTTTTATCATCAAAGCGTTCTCATTGTTGGGGGCGTCGATCGCAGCAATGTTGTTCTCCTCTTGTTCCTCTAACTCGAGTTCCGACACGATCGAAGTGATGCTCTTAACAGGACAGAGCAGCAAGTATCACAATTGGGAGCTGAGCAGCGCCTTGCTGGAAAAGCATTTGAATGCGGTAGATCATTTTGAGGTGACCAAAGTCGTGTCTCCGCCTCAGGGGTCGGATATGTCGACCTTTCAACCCGACTTCAGTCCGTACGATGTCATAGTGCTGGACTATGAAGGCGATTCTTGGCCGGAAGAGACCAAGGCGTCATTCGAGAGTTTCGTTAAAGATGGGGGCGGTCTGGTGAGCGTGCATGCGACGGACAATGCGTTCGCCGATTGGAGCGCCTTCAATGAAATGATTGGCGTTGGGGGCTGGGGTGGTCGTGGCGATGAGTTCGGTCCCAAGATCCATTGGTTCGAGGGTGACCTAGCGCTTTTGGATACGCCTGGTTCAGCTATGCACCCGCCCAAGCACGACTTCGAGATCGTCACCCGCGATCCGATGCATCCGGTGATGCGCGGACTGCCCGAGCGCTGGCTGCACGCTAACGACGAAATTTACAGCGCCCTGCGCGGTCCTGCGATCAACGTGACTATTCTCGCGACTGCGAAAGCGGACATGAGCAAGGTGAATAAAGGCACGCCGAATCACGAGCCGATGCTAATGGACATACGCTATGGCAAAGGGCGCGTCTTTCATACGACTTTGGGCCACTGCAATCAAAACGACGATATGGATGTACTGGCCCTCAACTGCGTCGGTTTTGTCGTGACCCTTCAGCGCGGCACCGAATGGGCGGCCACGGGCGAAGTTACCCAAGAGGTTCCCAGCGATTTCCCGGGCGCGGACGCGATATCGGTGCGTTAGTTTAATCCGCTTCTGCTTCTCGCAAATCGAGTTGAAGCAGAAACTGAGGAAGGCAGAGATGGGGATTGCTTTCTGGGCGTTGAAGGGAAAGATGCGTTTCCCATGAAAGACCAGCTGAAGCAACTTCACCAAAAAGCGCGTCTCAGCCGCGATGCAACCGCTACCCAAGCCTACGGAGCTGCATTGGCGGCTATCCAGGAAGGCGAAGTCCGGGCTAACCAGGATTTCGACGATGCAAAGTCTTTGTCGGTGGTGGAGAAGGAAGCGGGCAAATTCAAGGAGTCCGCTGAGGCATTCGGCAAAGCAGGTCGCGAAGAGCAGGCAGCTGAAAACCAGGCTTGCGCGGACTTGCTGATTGCCTTGTTGCCGGCAAAGCTGGATGAGTCGGAGTATCCAAGCTTGGTTTCCCAAGCCATTGCAGACACCGGAGCGAGTTCCATGAAGGACATGGGCCAGGTAATGGCTTCGCTTAAGAAAGCTCACGGATCGGCCCTGGACATGCGTATCGCATCGGCGGCGGTGAAGGAAGCGCTCAGCTAGGGTTTTAACAGGACTGCCTCTGCGTGGCAGCCGGATTCCGCGTTGAAACTGCGCGGAGTCTCAACAGCTGACTTTCAGAACCTGTTCTTGCAAAGCATGATCCTGCAGCCCCCTGTTCTATCGATCTACATATGGATCCCTGTTGCGGCTGATTTTTTGCATGACATTCGGTAGGGATGCCGTATGGGTGTCGCCTCTTGACCATGGGACATTCTCAACGAAAGCGGGCCTCCCTTCATACGCACGGCTGCCGACTGAATCAGTCGGAGACGCTGCTGATCGAGCAGCGTTTGCAGGATGAAGGCTATGACATCGTGCCCTTTGGAGAGTCCGCTGATCTAGGAATCATAAACACCTGTACGGTCACCAATCTAGCGGATGCGAAGTGTCGACAGACGATCCGGCAATTCGTGAGAAAGAACCCCGAAGCCTATACGGCTGTCGTGGGTTGCTATTCCCAGATGGGGTCCAAGGAGATTGCGGATATTGGGGGCGTCGATCTGATCATCGGCAATCAGGAGAAGATGAGCGTGGTTGATTTCATCGGTCAGGAGAAGAACGAGAAACCTGTCATCATACGCGATCGAATCAGCAAGGAGGATTTCTCGATCAATTTCTTTGGCGATGTACCCTTCAATCAGCGGGCGAATCTGAAGATTCAGGATGGGTGCAGTTTCATCTGCAGCTTTTGTATTATTCCTTTCGCTCGGGGCGCTTCGCGATCCCGCGACTACGAGAATATCTTGGAAGAAGCGCTGGCCAAGGCAGCCCAAGGCGTTCGCGAGGTGGTAATCACCGGAGTGAACATTGGCACTTATCGAACGGAAGAAGCCGATTTGCTTCGCGTCTTGGAGGGACTGAATGCGATTGAGGGTATCGATCGCATTCGCATTAGCAGCATCGAACCCACCACGATCCCGGAAGAGCTGTTCGATCTGATGAACGATCCGGAGCACGCTCTGCTTCCGTTTTTCCATATCCCACTGCAGGCGGGCAGCGACAAGGTTTTACGGGAAATGAGACGCAAGTATACGATATCCGAATACTTGGACTTTCTGCGCTTGGCTCACGACAGCGTGGAGGATGTTTACATCGGCACGGATATTATGGTGGGCTTTTCGGGAGAAACGGAAGGGGAGTTTCAGGAGACGTGTCGGGTCTTCCTGGAAAATCCATTCGATTTCTGTCACGTCTTCTCATTTTCGGAGCGAGAAGGGACCGTGGCGGCGAAACGTAACGATCAAGTGCCCATTGAAGAACGCCAGCGACGCAGCGCTCATTTGAGGCGTTTGTCGGCGAAAAAGCGATACGACTTTTACGAGGCGCATTTGGGTAAGACCATGCGGGTCTTATTCGAGAATCCTAAACCCGATTGCTGGCCGTCCTATACGGATAACTACATTCGGGTAGTCGTTCCGCGGGATTCGATGAACGGCGAGGATCTAGCGAATCGTACCGCGGAGGTGCGACTGGATCGCTTGGCAGCCGATTTCGTAGAAGGCGAAATCGTGCGGATGCTGGACTAAAAGGGACTTTGTCTTAACAGGGATTTCGCTGCGCGAGAGCAGGATGGCCTGCAGCCAACAGGTTTTTTGGCAGGGGTTTTTGCCATGAATTGGCTGAATCCTAGTGGCTTAGTTGGGCATAGCTTGAGGCTCTTGATTATTGAAAGGAATCCTGCTCGTGAGAAGCAAGATCCTGCTCCCGCACAGCGGGATACCTGTTCAATTAAACCGATCAGGTAAATTCGCCTTTGTTTTCGAGGATCTCGACTTCGTAGCCATCGGGATCAGTGATGAAGGCCATCTTGGTTCCGCCAGTGGTGAACTTGGTTTTCCAATCGCCGGGCCAAACGTCTTCGCCATTGTCTTCGAGCATTTGACAATACTCCACGATATCGTCTACCCCGAGGCAGGTATGCATCAAGTCTTCGGGGAATTCGACCTTGTAGTCGGGCGAGTAGGTGAGCTCGAGCGTGTGAGCGTTTCCGGGCAATTCCAGGTGCACGATTTGATTGCCCGCTGGGCTCTTGTCATTGCGTTTCAGGACAGTGAAACCGCAGTTCTTGCAGTACCAGTCGATGGACTTTTCCAGGTCGCTCACTCGGATTCGGGTGTGAAGAAATTTGATCATGCTTGGGAGTTAAGCGAAGGCTTGGGATATGCCAAGAACGTATGCTTTGAAAGGGCATTTGTTAGGTCATCGCTCACACTTGTTCGCTAGGAGTCTCGCTTTCGCGAGCCAGTAAGGATCTGACTGCGTCAGAACAAGAATCTTTATTGTTCCCTTTGGAAGTTCATTATTTGCCCATAGGGCATCCTAGCGAACTTGCTTTGCAAGCGAGCGATGACGAAAATTCATCAGGTAGAGAAGTCGAAACAATAGTAGCGGCGGATCTCCGAGCCGCCATCAGGGTTTTGGAGAATGGCCGCTCGGAGATCGGCCGCTACCTGTTCGGAGTTGATCCAATCTTTGGGGTGTAACCGAAGTGACGCTATGACAGTTGGTTAAGCATGGCATTGGGAAAATCGTTTTCGAAGAGAAGGGCAGCCGTTGCTGCATTGTTAATCATCTCTGGGTCCGTATGGCTGTTGGGGCAGGAGAGCCAACGTCGGGGACCGGGCGAAGGTCAGCGCGGGGCAGGAAATCGGCCGCAAAGGATGCAGGCGATCGAGTTACCGGACGCCGAGGTTAAGATTTATACGGAAGGCGGGTATCGATTCATCGAGAGCAATGGCGTTCCGGACCACGCGCATGGGGAGTTCCCAACGCGGGGCAACCCCAACGCCATTCGGCCGCAGCAGCATCGCTATCGCGTGCCGCTTAATCCGAAAGCGTCAGAAGAGCCTACGCCAGCTCATGGCGGTATTTTTGGAGTGGCGATCAATGGCATTCCCTTCGAGCCGGGAACGGCCGAGCGCTATCAAAACAACCCGCAATCCCATTGGCATTACGAGGCTTTGACGGGTCACTTGAATTTGGGAATCGATGAGAATAATGCCCACGTTCAGCCGTCCGGGACTTACCACTATCACGGGTTGCCAACGGGCTTGATTCACAAGCATGGCGATGAGGAAGAGATCACGCTTCTGGGCTACGCGGCAGACGGTTTTCCGGTGTACTCGAACATTGGCTACAAGAAGGCGAGCGATTCGGAAAGCGGATTGAAGGAACTGAAAACGAGCTATTCGTTGAAGCAGGGGACTCGGCCTGTTGGCGATGATGGTCCGGGTGGCGAATACGATGGGCGCTTCACTCAAGATTGGGAGTACGTCGAGGGGTCTGGCGACTTGGATGAATTCAATGGTCGCTTTGGCGTGACGCCCGAGTACCCGGATGGAATCTATCACTATTATGTGACGGATGAATTTCCGTATATTTCGCGCATGTTCAAAGGAAAGCCGGACGAAACGTTCCTTCGTCGCCGTGGGGGCGGAGGCGGTCAACGCGGCCCAGGAGGGCGAGGCGGTCCGCGGGGTCCCAGAGGACCGAGGGGCGAAGGGCCGCCAAGAGGGGGACCGCCGTCGCAAGATCGAGGGTAGGCAAAATAGCCATGCGATCTGCTTCTGATCGTAGAAGCAGATGAAGAGGGAGAAGCGAAAGGAGATTAGAGCCTTACTGGCAGGTCGGCCTCTGCGAGGCGCTGCTTGGCTTGTTCGATGGTGTAGGTGCCAAAGTGGAAGATGCTGGCGGCGAGCACGGCATCCGCCTTGCCCTCTTCGAGCACGTCGACCATGTGGTCTAGATTACCCGCGCCGCCTGAGGCGATCACGGGAACTTCGACCGCTTCGGAAATACGGCGAGTGAGTTCGCAGTCGTAGCCAGCGAGAGTGCCGTCGGCGTCCATGCTGGTGAGCAGGATTTCTCCGGCGCCGAGGGAGACGCCTTTCTTGGCCCATTCGATGGCATCTAGCGGAGTCGGATTGCGTCCTCCGTGAGTGAATACGCGCCAGCGATCGCCGTCGCGTTTGGCATCGATGGCCAGGACGATACACTGGTTGCCGAATTTGCGGGCGGATTCGAAAATGAGAGCGGGATCGTTGATGGCCGCTGTGTTCAAGCTGACCTTGTCGGCTCCGCTGTGCAGCATCTTGCGGATGTCTTCCACATTGCGCAGTCCGCCGCCAACGGTGAGTGGCATGAAACACTCCGATGCAGTCGCTTCGACGACGTCACGCATGATGTTGCGTTCGTCGCTGGACGCGGTGATGTCCAAGAAAACCAATTCGTCAGCGCCTTGTTCGTCGTAGGCTTTCGCGCAGGCGACGGGATCGCCGGCATCGCGCAGCTCCTTGAACTTGACGCCTTTGACGACGCGTCCTGCGTGGACGTCTAGGCAGGGAATGATTCGCTTCGCGAGCATGTCGTTTCAGAAATTTGAAATTCGAGATTTCAAATTCCGCAGCATGGCTGCGGGCTAGGCGGTTTCTCCGACTGCGATAATATCGGGATCGAAGGAAACGGTCAGGCGGTAGGTCTGGCCCGGACGCATGATCAGCGGGTGATCGCGTTCCAGGGTCTGCAGGTAGTGCAGGTTGCCGTGGTTGCCGCGATAGGTGCGGTCGTTGGTGACCACTTCGGTATCCTTCCAGGTTCCTTGGAAGTCGTCTTTCTGCACTTGGCAGCGAAGGCCTTCCTGTCCCAGCATAGGCGTCGAGTCGACGCGGTATTGGGAGTGAGGCGATCCGATTGCCAGCATGTAGCGGAATCTATCGAGGGTTACCTGATTCTTAACGGTGTAAATGAACTCGCTGGTGATCTTGTTGCCAGCGAAGGTCCAGCTAACCTTGCAAGAACCAATGTCGGAAACGATATTTTCGTTGGTATTGATCAGGTCGGGTTGCTCGTATCGGAAGTAGAAGGAGCGCTTGAATCCGAGTCCGGTCGTGCACTTCTTGCCATAGAATGCGGGAATGAACTGCTCGCCGTTAATGGTCAATTCCGGCAGCATGATCGGCAGGTACTCGTTGTTCGGCCAATCGAAAACGCCGGGAGAGTGCGGGAAGGGCAAGCAATCCGCAGTCGGTACGCCGCCGCAGGAAACGAGCGGCATTTGAATCTGCAGGCCCGAGTCGACGTTGCGATAGAGCAGCAAGCCTTGCTCCTTCTTGTTGGCCTTGTCGAAGATGACGAAACGGCATCCGGATTTGAATGGTTCCGTTCCACTTGCAGGGGCCTTGATGTCTTTCGACAAACGAGCCCATTGGCTGAGGTAGCGAGCGCCGTCGAAGTTGGAAAGGCGCGTCGTGTGATTTTTCAGCGCAGTGCGTTCTTCGTCGCGAACGACCAAGTAGCCATGTTCCTGATCGAGGAAGGTGACGTAGAAAAAGTAGAAGAGGCGACGCAGCAGATCGAAGTACTTCGGTTGGCGATCCTCGGGTACCCAGCCATCGCGGAAGCCTTGCAGAAGCAGGCTGATCAAGTGCATTTGACCGTAGGCGCCGGCATTCTTGGAGATAGCCCAACCGAGACCGTCTTCGCGCACGAGATCCGGAAGCAGCTTGATGTACTTTTCGGCGTAGGTGCGGAGACTTGGCAGCTTGCGTTCGCGCAACCCGGGATTCGAGTGAAGTTGGAGAGCTTGGCGGGTGAAGACGAATGCCATCACTCCGTAGAGCGAGTAGGATCCGCCGATGCCGTCAGCTACGTCGTCGAAATAGCCATTGGAGCTGGTTTCGTCGATGCGGGAAAGGAAGCGTTCGATCAAGCGACCGGTTTCGTCCTTCTTGGAAAGTCCGAGACTGAAGCGGCAGACGGCCTTGGCGATATTGAAGGTCTGCCAGTGGTTGTCGTAGTCGCTCCGATTGAGCAGCAGCTTGTCGAGGCGCTCGCGGGTCTCGTCGACGAGACGTTCCCAGACGGGATTGCGCTCTTTGGAGGGGCCAAAGGAAAGCAGGGCCAAGGCGGCGTAGGCGAGGCCGTTCTCTTGCGGCGGGTCGCGAAATACTTGGGCGGTTATGCAGCGCGCGGCGAGGTCGATGAGGTCCTTGCCATCCAGTTCCGCTTCTCCTGTAGCCCGGTAGAATTCGCCGATTGCGAGGGCGGCGTGGCCGGGCTCGTCGAGCCGCGGCTCTTCGCCCTCGACGGGCGTGATCGTTCCATCCTGGTTGATGGAATCCAAATTGTGGCTGAGCATGGAGCGAGCCATGTCGAGACACTGTTCTGAGAAACTTTCCATAAAAGGTCCGGTTAAGGAGAGCTAGCCGCTAGCGACCAGAAGAGAAACAGTCTTTTCTGCCAGCAGTTTTCCGTTGTTCAAGCCGGAAGTGGGGGGAATTTGCGGTATTTTCGCCGTATGCGCGCTATCGGTTGATCAGGTCGAGCAAATCTTGGTTGCTTTCGGTCTTGGTGAGGCGTGTGAGCATGGTTTCGGTCGCATCCTCCGTCTTTTGCTGAACAAGGGCGCGGCGGAAGAAATGGATGCCGTCCAAAACCTCTTCCGGAATGAGCAATTCCTCGCGACGAGTGCCGGAGGAGGCGATGTTCATCGCTGGGTAGAGGCGCATGTCGGCGACCTTGCGATCGAGGACCATCTCCATGTTGCCTGTTCCCTTGAATTCCTGGAAGATCATGTCGTCCATGCGGCTGCCGGTTTCGATAAGGGCGGAAGCGACGATAGTCAGGCTGCCTTCCTCTTCGGTGTTGCGAGCGGCTGCGAAGAGCTGGCGCGGTTTCTCCAAGGCCCGAATGTCGAGACCGCCTGACATGGTGCGGCCGGACTTCTTGGCGGAGTTGTGAGCTCGGGCGAGACGGGTGATGGAGTCCATCAAGATGACGACGTCTTTGCCGGTTTCGACCAGTCGCTTGGCACGTTCGACGCAAAGATCGGCGATGCGGATGTGGCTCGGGAGGTCTTCATCGTTCGACGAGGCCCAAACTTCGCCTTCGATATTGCGACGAAAATCGGTCACTTCCTCGGGGCGCTCGTCGACCAGCAGGATCATCAATTGAATCTCCGGGTGGTTGGCGGCTACGCCTTGAGCGATATGGGTGAGCAAAGTGGTTTTTCCGGTCCGCGGTGGGGCTACGATGAGTCCGCGAGTGCCCTTTCCGAGCGGGCAGAACAAATCCATGGCTCGCGTGGTCAGCTTCTTGCGATCCGTCTCGAGCTTGATTTGCTCCTCGGGCGTAATGGTTGTCAGCTGGGTGAATTCCAGCTTCTTGCGCCGTTCGTCGACCGAAAGTCCGTCGACGGAATCGATGTATCTAACCTTTGGATTCTGAAAGCGGGGATCCGCAGTCGCTTGGGCGACAATGTAGCTCCCGTTCTTCAGCTTGAAGCGGCGAATCAATTCCTTGGGAATAAAGGGGTCGGTAGGACGTTGTCGACCGTTCTTGGTGAGGTCGAGCAATTGCCCAGTCTTCTTTTTAGTGACTTCCAGGACACCTTCTACGGTGATTGTCTGTTCCTTTTGCTGGTCTTTCTTTTCGGCCATACGTTGGAGATTTTAGTCGAGGGGAGAGTGTTGAATCTAAGTTGTAATGAAATGCGGATACGCTCGAGACAAGGTGTCGCGAAGGCGCGAAAATCCGCGTATTCAGATTGAATTAAAAATGAAATCCGATCACGGATCCGAGGCTTGACCCCCAAAGGCGAACTTGCTGGTATTCGGCTTTTTAACCCCTCCTACAACCTATTAGAATAAATCAAGGAAAGCTTGTGGCAAACAGGAAAGCTTCAGTAACGCAAGACGAGGAAAAGTTTCCGCCGTCTCAGGAATTCAGAAAACAGGCTGCCGTCAAAAGTCTAGCCGAATACAAGAGGCTTTACTCGGAGTCCGTGAACAATCCGGAAAAGTTCTGGAATACTCAAGCAAAAGATTTGCTGCTGTGGCGCAAGCCATGGAAGCAAACGCTCAAGTGGAAGGAACCTCATGCCAAATGGTTCGTGGGTGGCAAGCTAAATGTATGCGAGAATTGCGTCGATCGCCACTTGGGGACGCCTCGCGAGAATAAGGCGGCCTTGGTTTTCGAAGGCGAGCCTGGCGATCAGAAGACTCTGACTTACAGGCAGTTGCATGTGGAGATATGCAAATTCTCCAATGCTCTGGAATCGTTGGGCGTGGGCAAAGGCGATCGAGTGGCGATCTATATGCCAATGGTTGCGGAAGCGGTTGTGGCGATGCTTTCCTGCGCTCGAATTGGGGCGATTCATACGGTTATTTTCGGTGGATTCAGTAGCGAATCGATCAAGGATCGAGTGAATGACTGCCAAGCCAAGCTGGTGATTACGGCCGATGGCGGCTGGCGTCGCGGAGGAATCGTGCCGCTCAAGAAGAACGTCAATGAAGCGCTGAGGGGCTGCCCAAGCGTCGAGCATACCATCGTCTTGAAGCGCGTGGGCAATCGCGTGAGCATGAAGAAGGAGCGCGATCTTTGGTGGCACGATCTCGTGGAAGGCCAGAGCCATACTCACAAGGCCAAAGCCTTCGATGCGGAAACGCCTCTTTTCGTCCTCTACACCAGCGGCAGCACGGGCAAGCCGAAGGGAGTCTTGCACACCAGTGGAGGCTATCTGCTTGGGACGACCATGACGTCGAAGTACGTGTTCGATCTCAAGGAAAGCGATACCTATTGGTGCACGGCCGACATTGGATGGATTACGGGCCATAGTTATGTCGTGTATGGCATTTTAAGCAACGGCGGCACCAACGTGATCTATGAAGGCGCTCCTAATTTTCCGGATGTAGATCGTTTCTGGTCCATCGTGGATCGGCACAAGGTGACGATTTTCTATACGGCCCCTACGGCTATCCGGGCCTTCATGAAGTGGGGCGACCATCATATCAAGAAGCACGATTTGAGTTCGCTGCGCCTCCTTGGCTCCGTTGGGGAGCCAATCAACCCGGAGGCCTGGAAATGGTATCACAAGATGATCGGCGGCGGGCGTTGTCCAATTGTGGATACGTGGTGGCAGACTGAAACGGGCGGTATAATGATCACCACTTTGCCGGGCGCTGCGGTGTCAAAGCCGGGCTCGGCGGGATTGCCTTTCTTCGGGGTGGTTCCTAAGGTTTTCAATGATGCGGGCAAGGAAGTGCGCAAAGGGACGAGCGGCAAGCTTGTGCTGACCACTCCTTGGCCTTCGATGTTGCGAACGCTTTACGGCGACAATAAACGCTACAAAGACACCTATTGGAGCGAGTATCCCGGCGTCTATTTCTGCGGCGATGGCTGCAAGCAGGATAAGGATGGCTATTTCTGGATCGTCGGTCGTATCGATGATGTATTGAATGTTTCAGGACACCGTCTAGGTACGGCTGAGATAGAAAGCGCCTTAGTTAGCCATCACGCAGTCGCGGAGGCGGCAGTGGTGGGTCGCCCTCACGATATAAAGGGCAGCGCTATCGTTTGCTTCGTGACGCTTAAGGAAGGCCAAAAGGGTGACGACAAGCTTAAGGCGATATTGCGTACCCATGTGGGAGGCGAGATCGGTCCCTTCGCGAAGCCGGATGAAATCCGATTTGCCTCGGCCCTTCCAAAGACGCGCAGCGGCAAGATCATGCGTCGTCTGCTCAAGGACATCGCTGTCGGGAAAGAGATCAAGCAAGACACCACGACGCTTGAAGACCTCGCGGTCGTAAAGCAACTGCAGCAGCAAGGGTAAGTTCTAATCCTGAAGGAGGAAGCCTTAAGGCTGAATCTGGAGTCGATAGAGTAGCCAGGTGCCTTCCGACTGCTTTCTTATGCCTTAAGCCTTGTCTTCGGGGGTGCGGGAGCGACTGCCGAAGTGATAGGTATGATAGGATGGACTCTCCTCGCCAAAGCAGTTCGGGAACCAATGGATTTACCGTCTTCGAAATTATCGCATCGATTGCGGTAATCGTGATCCTGATGACGGCTCTAGCAGTCGAGCTTGGGGGCTTGATGCCTTTGTCTGAGAGCAAGCAAGCCAACACGGATATCGTGCGCATCCAGCAAGCGTTGGAGCAATATAAGGAGAATTTCGGCGAGTATCCGAAAAAGGTGAGCGTGGGAGGGGGAGCTCCTGCTATGGAGACGATCCTATTCAATGCCTTGGGCGGCAGTCTCGCCCCGAATGGGAAGCTGGGCAATTTCCCTTCTCTGCTCGATCGCATGTCTCTCGATTTCCAGAATGGCAGCTTCCCTGTGACGGGCGGCGTGCCGGCTTTGATTTCGAACGCGATCGTGGATCCATGGGGCAACCCTTATCGCTATCGCTACGATCCGGACGATTCGAACTGGGAAAATTTCAATTACGTGCTTTTTTCCGCTGGGCCAGACGGTCTGTATACCGACGTTACTGCTGCGGGGCAGAATAATGAAGGGGCTGCTTCTAACGATGACAATGTCTATGCGGAATAGGGGGGCGGCATTTACGCTTTTCGAATTGGTGGTCACCCTTTCGATCGTGGTGATTCTCGCAACCTTGGGGATGATCGGGTACCAGTCGGCGACGCCTCCTGGAGCGGTGAGCGCGGCCCGAAACGAATTGCATGGCTTGCTGCGATTCGCGCGCGAACAAGCGATCGTTCGAGGGAGTAACGCGATGGTGATCGTGAACTACGATAAGGGCGACCCTGACAAGTTCCTGAGATACGCGGGCGTTATCGTGGAGGACGAATACAATTCGACGGATTGGATTGCGGCCCACGCGGGCGTTTACTTGCCGGAAGGCGTGTATTTCGTGCCGCGAGTGGTGGATGGCGAGACGGATGGTTTTGCGTTCGAAACGCAGTGGCCTGCCGATGACGGATTCAAGAGCATCTACGATTGCACGAACGGGGTTTCCTCGTTCGCGATTGGGGCGGTTGAGTATCCCGTGCGGCAAATGGTGGATTTGGATGCGGCCTTGGGCGACGAGCAGGATTGGATCGGAATTCAGTTCGGTCCTGATGGACGAGTGGACAAGGTGGATTTCAGTGCCTGCGGAGGCGCTACGGGGAATCAGGACAAGCAACTGATTCTCGGTCTAGGAGAATACAATGGAGGGACGACTCTAACCTTCGTCGACAGCGACAAGGCCATGGGAATCGTGGTGCGCGTCAATGGGGTGAGTTACGCAGTGGACGATCCGAGCGCCCTATGAGTAGGTCGAGAGACAGCGCAGGGTTTGGAGGAAAGGCATTCAGCTTGCTGGAGGTCGTGCTATCGATGGCGGTATTCGCGATCATTGTCGTGCCTGCGATTGGATTGGTGGCTTTGTCGTACCGGAATGCGGAAACCGATCTCCAAGCGCCGAACGCAGTAGAGATCAAATCCTTATTGGAGCTAGAGCTTCGGGGCGCGGTTACGGTCGATGGGGGAGACACCTATGATGTCTTTCACGAGAGTTTCCTGAGCGGGGATGTGGAATTCTACGCGAGCCAAGACTTGCAGACGATCGAGCAAGATGGAGCCGCGATGTCGGACGACGAAAAGTACTATCGGATCGTCGTGGCGAATCCATCGAATTACATCTACGACGACGGGGATGCGTATCGGGTGTTCTTGTTCAATATTGTCTGGCCTGCCTTCGTGCCGGACTCCGGTGGAGGTTACGTTAGCAACGAGGCCAATATCGAAAGCCTTCAACAATTGATATTGCCTACTGTATTGAGTAAATGAATTCGAATCGCAAAGGCTTTACATTGATCGAGCTGATCGCAGCTCTGGGCATAACCGTGCTGATGGGCTATTTCTTCGTTTCGATTGGCGGTGATTTCGTTACAACTTGGGACCATGTTGGCGACTCGGTAGCTCGAGAAACCGAAGCTCGTTCGGCCTTGGATACGATCGCTCGCGATCTCGAGTCGGCCTTCTTGCGGGAAGGCAGCGATGTCATGTTCGCGGTTGATATTTTAAGCGACAATACCAACGCGGGCGCAAAGTGGGAGTCGGGATCGGCCGAGCGTCGTAGCAGCAGTGGATACGATCCCGTCAATCATGAGTACGGTTGGGCCGGGAGCTGGCTGCGCTTCGTCTCGGCGTCGCCTTCGTTGAATGCAGTGGGCTATCAGATCATCCGTTCCACGATCAAAGACGGAGTGGGAACGCCCCGTTATATGCTCTATCGCAATGTGGTTGCCCACGACAGTCTGGTTGCGAATGCCGAAACTTCGATCGGATTCGATTTGTCGAATCTCGCATATACGACCAATGGCGACGTCACTACTCCGGTTCGATCGAATATCCTGGCGGTCAACGTCATCGATTTTGGAGTACGGCTTTACATATACGATTCGAGTGGCGGGGGGGATCCCAGCGGAGACGATGCTCCGGATGGATTGAGGCTGATCTTTCCTGCGGATAGCGGCAGCGCTTTGGAGACGACGCTCCCGGTTGGGGGGCTTTCTCACGCGGCAGACACCTTCACGGGCACGACTTACGGTGAGCGCTATCCGGATGTGGTGGAAGTGTTCGTGCGCGTATTGAGCGAAGGGGGCGCTGCCCAGCTTTCCGAAATGGAGGAAGCCGGGGAAAACTCGGAGTGGCAGGAAGTTGTCGACAATCATTCTCGATTGTATCGTCGCTATGTTAGGCTGAGGGGAGAAGGGGGAGTATAGGTGATGTCGATGCGCCGTTTTAAGTCCCTGCGCGATCGTCGAGGATTCGCTCTGATACTGGTGTTCTCGCTAGCGAGCCTGGTGTTGCTCCTCGGTCTCTCGCTAGTATCGCTGACCCAAGTGGAAAGCGCCTCGAGCCGCTATGATCAAGGAATGCGCGTCGCCCGAGCGAATGCGCGTTTGGCCTTGCAGATGGCCGTGGGCGATCTGCAAGAACTGTCGGGTCCGGATCAGCGCATAACGGCACTCGCTGACGGCAGGCGACTGGATGCGGGCAATCCGGCGGATACTAATTTCAACGATGCGACCGATCCCGCATCCAATGGAGTGTACCAGCCGTTTTGGACGGGCGTTTGGGATAGCAACAATACGACGAATGATCCGGTATGGCTCGTAACCCGTCCTCTTGATGCGACCTACACATTGAACTCTGGGACGCAAGATGCGGATCCCTTCGCGAGCGACCTCGGGGCGACGAACGGAACGGTGAAGCTTGTAGGCGAAGGGTCTGCGAAGCCGGAGAACCCGGGGGCAGGGCAACAGTATTACGACGTGTATGTTCCCAGGGAGCCCGTTAGCTCGACCGATGTCGTTGGATTGGCTTCGTCGGAACAGGCGGCGATCGGTCACTATGCCTATTGGGTTGGCGACAATGGATCGAAAGCGAGCTATCTTCTGTCGAACGATTTGCCTGATGTGTTGCATGATGGATACGAATCCGGCGGCAATCCGACCGATGCCAATATCCGCCTCGAGCGCATGGCGGCCCATCGCAGCTATTTGGAGGTCGACGGGCGACTGATGAACGCCACTAATGCGCGGCTCGAAGCCATCCCCAGCGAATTCGCATTGAGGGAATCGCTCGGCGATGGCAGCTCGCTAATCGGGAACTTGACCCACAATGACATCGTGCGGCGGTTTCATGATACGTCGAGTCTCTCTCTTGGACTGTTGGCAGATACTGTAAGAGGTGGATTGCGAGAGGATCTTTCCATTATCCATGAGGTGGATACTGATGGGGAAGGCGACGGCACGGACGAGCCCGAAGAGATTTTGGTGAATAACTACCTAATGCCGTATTTGAATGTCGATTCGCTCGCTCGAACTTCGCCAACGGAGCTTACGAGAAACTACTCGATTCGGGGCAAGGACACGACTTTTGGAGTCGGAGCGCCTGGTCCAACGGTGGCGCCTTTGATCACTGAATTTCACTTGATGATCAGATTGTCGGTTCCCGATTTCGGTGTAGTGCCTCAACCCAATCGTAGCAATATATTCGTGCAGTATGGGGCAAGCGTAGAACTGTGGAATCCTTATACCAGCAAACTGCAAGGAGAGAAGCTTATCATTCGCATTCTAAATATGGACGAGGCAGTCGGTTTGACAGCTCGCTATTACCATAATTCGACTGAAATCGATACGGTGGCTGGCGTTAGTCTGTTGAGTTTAATGGACGCGAATGCCGATTTCGAAGTGGCTGCTCCTGGGGTTGGCGAAGATTGGTGGGCGCCCGGCGAGGCAAAGGCCTTTTCGGGCGCGTATTTGCAGGGTACGGGAGCGGTTTTGAGTTCGGGAAGCTCGATCCCGGTCGATCCGGGCTATTCCTATGAAATTCCGAATGGCGTGCTAACGCGATTCAACAGTCCGGATTACACGCTTCTCCAGGATGAGATTTCCCTCGAAGGGCCTGTGTGGAATCCAGTGGTGGCCCTGTTTACCGAAGCGGGGCAAGAACTTTATCGATTTCGATTGAGCGGCGTGTCCTTCAATGAACTGAAGAGCTCGCCGACAGCGGCCAATGACGTAGCTCAGCCTCATTTGTCTTATAAGTGGGAGCTGCGCGATCCGGATGTGTTTTGGACGAACTACGATCCGCGTACGGGCATTATCGATCATACTCAGGTGATGGATTTATTCGAGCACACCACGGACCCGCCTCCTGGCTACGATCCCATCACAATGGCTTACTACGAGTATCCAGGAAGCAACTTCGCATTTACTCAATCCGTCATACAAACGTCTGCGATCGATCTTCTGGCATCCAATGCCGACGGCGAACCCGAGAATAACATTACGTTCTTCGAGTTGCCGCGACAGGAATACCTGTCCCTTGCGGGCCTGCAGATGGCGGAGTTTCCATCGGGGGTTCGCCATCACTTGGGGATTTCGAACGCGACCAGCCCCGTTGCTTCGATCAACGATGTTTTCGACCGCTTTTTTCTGTCGACGGTCCCGCAGGGGACGACGACTTGGACGGTAGCGAATCCGCTTCCCAATGCTCGAATGCGTCCGCTCTCCAATGCGACGATCGCGGATCTCCAGGATGAGGAGTCTGCAGAGCATCTTTTCTTGGAAGGCGCTTTCAATATCAATTCGACCTCGATCGAGGCTTGGGAATCGCTGCTTAAAGGGATTCGGCTAGGGGACTGGATTTACGAGGATCCGGCAGGGGCAAATCCAGTTGCGGGTCAGGAAACCTTGGATGTTTCCGGCGAAACGCAGCTGTTCCGATTTTCGCAATCGGCCGAGGAAACCTGGGTCGGAAATTACGATTTGGCGGAGCCGCTGGATGTTGAGCGTCAACACTTCCGGAAAGGCATGCGATCGTTGACCGATGCCGAAATCGAGTTGATCGTGGAGAGCTTGGTGGGCGAAATTCGCGAGCGCCGTCAATCCACGACCGGCGAAGTCGGTCCGTTCGTGAGTCTACAGGACTTTATCGATTCCGGGGCGATTGAGAACGCCATTCTAGCCGCGAATTTGAACCAGGGCATAACCGAGCCGTACTGGACGGATTATCTCAGCCAGCAGGATGTGCTGTCGGCGATTGGGCCCTACTTGTCTGCTCGAAGCGATACTTTCGTCGTTAGAGCCTATGGAGACGCGGTAAACCCTTTCGATTCGAGCGAGATAGTGGCTCGAGCCTATTGCGAAGCGATCGTGCAGCGAACGCATGAAAAGCACGACACGGATCCCAACAATACCAGTGTAATGGCGACTACGGGAGTGGGTCCGGGAGAATATGGGCGCAAGTATAAGATAGTTGCCTTTCGTTGGATGACGGGGGACGAGATATGAAGCCTATCGTTCTAGGCGGATGCATTGCGTTGGCGCTTTTTGCGTCTATAGGGGGCCTTTCCAGCGATCTGCGTTCTGAAGGCGTCAAGCAATTCACTGCCAGGGCATTTGGGGATGATCTTTTCGATGGTTTCCGATTCAAGGATGCGGACGATGTTTCTCAGGAATTGACCTTTTCGCCCCATCGAAGAACACCGGTTTTCGAGGTCGCCGACGATGCCCGGGAGGTGCTATTCTATCGCTTGGCAACCAATGAAGAGGGCCGTGACATCGAATTGCCCATCGCGGTGGCGGATCTTTCGGAAGTCGAATCGCGCGCTTTAGTGGTTCTTCTAGCGATGAGGGATGGTCAACGCAGTCTCCCGTTTACTGCTTTGGTTGCCGACGAGAGTCCGGGCAAATTCGATGCAGGGAGGATACGATTTCTCAATCTATCGGGGCCGCGATTGATGGCTCGAGTAGGGGAGAACAGTTTCCCATTGGAGTTCGGGTTCGGGGAGGACTTGATTCTGGACCCGGAGTTGGGAGTGGAATTTCCCTTCGAATTCGCCGTGCGATTGGAAAATCGTTGGAAAATCGTCTATTCCTCCGGCTTGAGAGCCCATCCTCAGGTGGGAACGCTCGCTATACTGAAGCCTCCCTCGCTGGAAAACTCGCTTCAAATTCAAGTGGAACTGACCGCAGAGAGGGTGTATCCGCTTGAGAAGATAACGAACGAGGGCGAATCCGAGGAATAATCTCGGATTTCCTTAAGATTGAGATTGAAACCGGTTCGAGGACCGTCAGGTTCTTCGTCGGCCAGGTCCTATGCGATGATGGACGGGCAAACTCCGCCAGGACCGGAAGGTAGCAACGGTAGTCACGCTCCACATGCGCCGTAGGTCGCCTGGCCACCTCTTCGCCCCCAGTTCGCCCCTCAGGGGCGAAAATGTGAAATGTGGAATGGTAAATGCGCAATTTGGAATTCCGATCATTGTGGCGTGGACTGCCGCGTTTAGGATTCGATCGGATTTCTCTGAAAAAATTCTTTGCATTTGCCGGTGGCTTTGCGGTTAATCGGCTTCTTCATGTCAACGGTTGGCTATCAGGTTATCGCTCGCAAGTGGCGCCCGCAGAAATTCGACGATCTAGTCGGCCAGGATCATGTCGTTCGAACGCTTAAAAATGCGATCGAGCAGAATCGAATCGCCCACGCTTATTTGTTTGTGGGACCCAGAGGTACTGGCAAAACCACTACGGCGCGGCTTTTCGCCAAATGCTTGAATTGCGAAGGGGGACCGCTGGCGGATCCACCGGAGGATTCGGAAATTTGCCAGGCCATCATGAATGGCTCTTGCATGGATGTTCTCGAGATCGATGGAGCGTCCAATAACGGGGTGGAGCAGGTTCGCGATTTGCGGGACGATGCTCAATACTCGCCAAGCCAAGGTCGCTATAAAATATACATCATCGACGAGGTGCACATGCTTTCGACAGCGGCCTTCAATGCTCTGCTGAAAATCCTCGAAGAACCGCCCGAGCACGTTAAATTCGTCTTCGCGACGACGGAAGCTCACAAGGTCCTTCCGACCATCGTTTCGCGTTGCCAACGTTTCGATTTGAAGCCCATTCCCGAGGAATTGATTGAGCAGCGATTGGCCTACATTTGCGAGCAAGAGGGGATTCAAGTCGAAGACAATGCGTTGAAAGCGATCGCTCGCATGGCTGATGGCGGGATGCGCGATTCCCAGTCGATACTGGATCAAATGATCGCTTTTTGCGGCAGCTCCATTGCCGAGTCAGACGTACTGCAGGTTTACGGTCTGGTGGGAGCGGAACAGACGACCCAACTGGCTCAGGCGATCGCTTCGGGCGATCACGCTCGAATCTTGGACTTGGTCGACGAATTCGATCGTTCGGGTCGAGATTTCTTTCGCGCATTGGTCGATCTTCAAGCGCGGGTTCGCGAGGCTTTGCTTCAAGCGGTTCGCGCCGGGGGCAGCGATGACAGCTTGGGAACGGCGATGAGTACGGAATCGCTGACTCGTTTGCTCGACAGTCTTCGGGAAAGCGAATCGGGATTGAAGTTCGGATTGAATGAAAAGGTGAATTTCGAGGTAGCCTTGCTGAAAGCTTCCGAGCAGTGCCGAGCCCGAGCGATCGATGGCTTGATCCGCGAATTGTCGGGGATTGCGGCTCAACTTCCGGACGGCGAAAAAAAAAACGACTGATTCCGAGTTCGCCCGAACCTAGGGCGAAAAGCGAGCCCAAGGAAGAGCCGTCGACCATTTCCCCTGAAAAACCTAAGCCGGCCGTTCGACCTTCCGAAGAAGCGAGCCCGTTTTCGGCTGATGAGGAATATCCGATTGAGGATATTGCGAGTCCCTCTCCTGAAGAAATGGCATCTTATCTCGGGACTCCTGGCGATCCCGTTCGAGAGGAAGACGCTCCTGTGGACGACAGTCGCCCGTTACCGACTTTGGAAGAAGCGGAGAAGACCATTTCGCCAAAAACCAAAGCTCTCATGGACGAGTTGTTCCGGGCGAAGCTGGATAAGGTTCAGCGAATCAATCCGAAAAAAATTCGCTGACCGGCTGTCCTGACTTCCAAGGGAGCCGAAAGGGCGTTCCAGTAAGTCGTTTGCCCTGTCTCATTTTTGCAGGAACTTGATAGCGGCTTCCTGCAGGGGTATTTAGCTTAAGTTGACGCTGATGCGACTTGCCCGGGGGCGTGTTTTCAGCGCAGAGCTTTCCAAAACCCAGCGCGCGTAGGCGCCGGTTCGAACAATTCCTCAAGCGATCTCCAAATTATCGAGCCAGTCGACGAGCGGCCCTAGGTCATCGTCTTCCTTGGCGGTATCCAAAAAGGAAGGATCGAGGCTGAATGCGGCTATCAGCTTTTCCTTGGCCGATTCCATATCCGCTTGCTGGCAAGCGTAGCAACCGAGATTGTATTGGATGATGGCCACATTGGGGAAACGCTGAGCGGCTTCTTCGAGGATCGCTTTGGCTTTTTCGATCGAACGGGCGCGGCGAGTGGTGAATGCGAGATTGACGAAGTGTCGAGGGTCATTCGGTTCTCTTAGCGTCAAGTTCTTGGCGGCGCAGGAGGCGGATGGCCAATCTTTGGCCTCGATCAGTACAGCCAGTTTCATCTGTAGAGCCTCTACTCGGTCGAGTTGAGAATCCGGCAGTTTGGAAAGCTCTTCGAGGGCGTCTTGGAACATGCCGAGTTCGCGATAGCCATTCGCGTAGGTGAGGGCTTTCTTCAGTTGCAGATTCTCTTTCTCTTCGGACTCCATGGTCGATTGTGAAAGAGCTATGGAGGGAGCTGGCCTGGAGGCAACTGTCTTATGGCGAAAGGAAGGTTTCTGAATGGAACGCGAAAAGCGGACTCGCAAAGAGCGAGCCCGCCTGTCCAGCGCGATCTGTGTGTGAAAATCAGACGTCCGCTTCTTGAGAATCGTCGTGGCCGTGGCCGCCTCTATGACCTCGCTTGCCGCGAAAGCCGGGGCCGCGTTTGCCTTTTGGGCCCGCTTCACGGTGCAGAGCGTCAACTGCCCCCATGAGTTCTTCGATGTCGAGAACGGCGTCGCCGTTCTCATCGAAGCGTTCGACGAGCTTGCCAGCGATCTCAGTCGGCTCCGGGGCAATGCGCTTTCCCCGTAAACCTTCCGGTCGTTCCCGATCGGATTCCTCTATGCGTTCCTTCATTTGAGCGATTCGCTTTTCACGCATTCCTACAATCGCCGAGGCCAGTTCGTCCGAAGCGATTAGATTGTCGGCGTTCGCATCGTAGTCAGCTACGATTTCAGCGACGACGTCTTCAGCGTTGGGGCGATACTCGGCTCTGCCTGCGCCTGGCCTCGCGTGAGCGAGGGTCGCAAGAGCTGCTATTCCAATGGTTCCCGTTGTAAGTAGTTTCCAATTCATTACGTATTTCCTTCCAATCTTAGAGTTAATATCTGCCGCGCTTGGCGGATGCTCCTGACGAGTCTCCCTAACCATGTTTGGCGTTCGATTGGGATTAAAGCGCTTGAAGATGACAAAACCCGCGCTTGGCGGATTACAAAAATGTAATGAAGCAGTCCTTGAGCTGGATTGGGTTTTCAGGTAGGACGAATCGATAACGCAAATCCTGTCTTAAGCTTTAGCGAGACAGGCCCCATCTAGATAAATGCCCATGAAGGTTCTCTTGATAGAAGATGAAAGGAAAATCTCGGACTTCGTGACCAAAGGTCTGAAGGAACAGGGCTTCGCGGTCGACCTGGCGGAGAATGGAGAAGATGGATACTATATGGCGACGACTCAGAGCTATGATGCCATCGTGTTGGATATCATGCTGCCGGGGCGTGATGGCCTGAGCATTTTGAAAAGCTTGAGAGCCAAAGGCAACAATGTGCCTGTTATTGCCGCGACGGCCCGAGGCGAATTGGACGAGCGATTGGAGGGACTGAATCTAGGGGCGGACGATTATCTGACCAAACCCTTCTATGTCGACGAGTTGGTGGCCCGATTACTGGCCTTGCACCGTCGCTCTACGGGCAGCGAACTGAGCATCAAGCAAGTTGAGGATTTGGTGATCAATCTCTCGACGCGCGAAGTCAAACGAGGTGAAAGAAGTATCGATTTGACGAGTCGCGAATTCAATTTACTGGAATACTTGATGCGATCGCCTGGTCGGGTATACACTCGTACCCAAATTTTGGAACATGTATGGGGCTATGATTTCGATCCCAATACGAATATCGTTGATGTGTGCCTGCAGCGTCTGAGAAAGAAGGTCGAACAAGCGGGCGAAGAAAAATTGATAGAGACGGTGAGGGGCGTCGGCTACCGAATCAGAAAAGAATGATCCGCTTTCGACA
>Ga0066825_10000062_pt1 | contig 40613 bp, 42 predicted proteins | sample ETNtaG_6_FD_65608 | JGI IMG/M metagenome (GOLD analysis project Ga0066825, IMG submission 65608) | Marine microbial and viral communities from oxygen minimum zone, Eastern Pacific Ocean - ETNP201306SV45 | ecosystem: Environmental > Aquatic > Marine > Oceanic | place: Pacific Ocean: Eastern...
AACAACGGAGGTCATATCATCAAGAGTTACGAGGACATCATCGGTAACTACAAGACCGGTAAAAGAATGTCCAGCTCCTACTACACGTACTCGTCGATTTTCTCCATTTGCAGCCTTAACCAAATTAACGATTTCATTCTCATTCCTTGGCCGTTCTATTCGCACTGGCTTTGCACTTTGATTTCCAGCCCAATTCGTCCACGTTCCATCATTTTGAAATCCGCTGTTCGGCCATAAGAAACTCATATCTACCATCCTCGTAAATCAATTGGCCAAGTATCTATTACTGGACTGTCATCAGTTTCGGAAACTTTTTCAACTAAATGCATTACTTCATGTTTTGAAATAGTTGGATCGATATGAGCAGGTCGTAATAAGACTCGGTTACCTACTTTCCAAGAGTTGCCAGTAATTCCGGTATGTTCGTCTGCACAGTACATAATTTCACCTTTGCCCACTAAAGAGGGTGGGCCAGAATCCATCGCTAAGGCTTTTAACCCTCCATCTAATACTGCGTGTCCCCGGCCGCTTACAGAAATGACAGTAGTTAGAAGAAATAGCCCTTGTTGGAAAGGTAAATCTTGACGAGCATATTCTGTGTCCATCAGTACATAGGACCCTGCCTGAAGTTCAGTTACGAGATTGTTTGATTCCCAGGTACCAGTTCCTCCGCCGGAAATTACTTCGCCGCCAACTTCTGCGTGAGCAGTTTCTAATTTCTTTATTGAACGCGCCATCCCCATATCGCGTTTTTGTTGGTCTTTTTGATGCATTAGATGCCCCTCGTATCCCATGACTCCGCGTACGTTCAAACCTACGGCGCGAGCTTTTTCTGCAAGTTCTCCTGCTTCGTTAGGATGACAACCACATCTAGGCATTCCCACATCTACGTCGATTAGAACCTCCGACACTCCCCCTATCTTTGCTGCCTGGATAGTTTCTTCTGAGTCCACCGCTACTGTGACTCGAGCTGATCCTCCGTCAATTAATTTTTTGAGTCGTTCAGAATTCAACGTTTGATTGGCAAGTAATAGATCTTTTCCTAAGCCGGCGGCAGCCATTCCCTCCATTTCGCGAATTGTTGCGCAACAAAAGTTTTCGTGCCCAGCGGCTACTAATTCTTTGGCTAGATATGAAGATTTGAAAGCCTTGACGTGTGGACGAAGAGAGGCACCTGGCCGTGCCGCGGACATATGAGAAATATTTTCGGTAAAGACATTACTGTCCACTAATAGTGCGGGAGTATTAATCTCTCCAACTTTCATAGTCATCCTTTAGTGATTTTATCTCCCTGTGAAATAACCCCAGGTTGGACAACTTTTGAGTTAATGCCTCTTAAACAAAGTTCTCTTCCGCGTGATGAGTTAACGAACCTCATTGCGTCAGCTCCGAACCAACCAACAAACTGTGCGCATCCTGTATGGGGTGTTTCTGTTACTTCGATAACGGCTGAACCGATATTTAATTTTGTCCCAGGTGGAATGTTCTCCCGCGAAAGGTCGAAATCTACAACTAATTGGTCACCCGGAACAGCCATCCGTGAACTATCTCCTGCGGTTATGAGATCCAAAACTCGACTGTTTATCATTGTGACTTGCATTTCTGGATGCGGGCCCCCATCTGGGCTTTTGCTGTAAGGCTTTTTACTCCAATTATCACCAACTAGTCCTATTTCTAAAGAGAATTCAGCGCTTTGAAGTACTTTTCGCTGTCCAACATCAGGTCGGCAGACGATCAAATTTACAATTCCTTCATCAGTTGGAGAAGTTAAAGCTTCTTCTAGTCCTGCTTCAAGTTCGTCGGTATTTAAATGCCGTATATTTTTTGCTTCTGAATCGCTCTGGTTCCGCTGAAGATTTTTCATTCGTTTTAATGCAGTACGAATACGTTGAATCATTTTTACTCTCCAAAAACTATTTCCATCTCACTTAACACTCCACCTTATTTCTATTTCGTGAAGCAACGCCACAGCAGATACAAATTGATAAAAGTTTCAAGTATTTTTTAGGAATATATTTAGTGATTATCATCCACTTTCAATAACGAAACCGGTTAGCGTGCGGTGATGGATCAAGAGATCAAAGAAAAAATTCCATTAAAAATTTACTTTGTTCTTTTTGTTTCTTTTTTGTCAATACTTTCAATAGTTGGTCAAATCACAATTCTTGGGAAGCAGGTTTATGACATCACTGGAAGAGAGTTAGACCTAGGATTACTTGGGTTAGCTGAGTTTGCTCCAACGTTTCTTCTTGCTCCATTGACTGGACCCCTTGCTGACCGAATGGACCGAAGAATTCTTTTTGCATGGGCCCTATTGGGTGAAGGGGCTGTATCCATAACTTTGTTCTGGTATGCGACTACGAACCCAACTTCAGTGATGCCGATCTTTGGTTTAGTGATTGTTTTAGGAATTTTTAGAGCATTTGCTGCGCCTTCAGGTAGAGCTCTTGCAGTAGATATGTCTCCTGTTTCTACTGTCCCAAGAGTTGTTGCATTTAGTAGCATCGCTATGCAATCAGGTGTAATCATTGGCCCAGTACTTTTTGGTTTTCTTTTTGTTGCTTACGAACCTCTTCCGTATCTTGTTTCAGCGATCTGTCTTGGAAGCGGAGCAGTGATTTTAAGCTTTGTACCAAGTAGCAAAGTTCGACTTTTGAAAACATCTGGAGCAAAAAATGCTCTTGCTGATGCTTTTGAAGGTTTCAAATTCATACGACGTACTCCAATGCTTTTCGGAGCAATAAGTCTTGACTTAGCTGCAGTTCTTTTTGGAGGCGCAGTTGCTTTGCTGCCTGCGATTGCCGAAGATCGACTGGGAGTAGGCGCCGTCGGACTTGGATGGCTTAGAGCAGCAGTCGGGATAGGAGCTGGTGCAGTAGCCATCACAATGGCAATCCGCCCCTTAAGCCGTCATATAGGAAGGACGCTTCTTTTTGTAGTAGCGATTTTCGGATTAGGGACAATTGTTCTGGGCTTGAGCCAAAATTATGCTTTAGCGTTTGTTGCTGTGTTGATTCTTTCTGGAGCTGATGCTGTTTCAATGTTCATTCGAGCGACACTCGTGCCTCTTGCAACTCCTGGACATATGAGGGGACGTGTTCTTGCCCTAGAGAATGTTTTTATTGGCGCATCAAACGAACTTGGTGCTTTTGAATCTGGTGTAACTGCTGCTCTTATGGGTCTTACTGGCGCAATTATTTTTGGTGGTGCAGGGACTTTAGCTGTGGTCGTAATTTGGTGGTTTTGTTTCCCTGTTCTTAGAAAAGTTGACCGATTTGAAGAAGTTCAGACCTTCACTGAAGGTCATGTGGATTAACTCAAAACTTTTTCTTTTGGATGCACCGGGTGAGCGTGCATCTTGAATAAATAGCAGCGAAAAACTTCGAAATATCCGGAATAGTATCCAGCTCCTTTTTTGGATTCTGAAATTGACTCAAGTTCAACAGACCTTCTTGGGAGTTTGTACCAAGGAATATCTGGATCAGCATGATGTGTGTCGTGAAGATTGTTGTTTAAAAAGAGAAGCGCCCAAAAACCTTTTGAAGTGACTGTTGCTGATCTGGTTGCTTCATCCTTTACCCACCGATGTTCACAATAAGTACGAACTGAGGTAAGTGATGCGCCACAATATGTGGCTACTAGATATTGCCAAAAAGGAAAACTTCCTAATTCTGTTATTCCTAAAAAGAGAAGACCTACTAGTACCAAATGAATTAACCACCATCGGAGTAGTCGACCGTCTCCGGAACGTATTTCAGAGATGTCGTGACGTATTGTTAAAAAGATTTGAACTAGGGGTCCTAAAATAATTCTCCCAAAGAGAGTTTGATGGAATATCAAGAGACTTTTAGTCAAGATATTTAACTTTGTCCAAGTATCTGCCTTTACAAAGAAACTCTCTGTGTCGGTATCAGGATCAGTGAGTTCGGTACAAATATGATGGCGAAGATGCGAACGTCTATATACCCGATATGGGCGAAATGGATTGATGGGAACTGTTGCAAGTAATTCATTAGCTGGTTCTGAACGAAATGGATGTCCATGAATTATTTCATGCTGTAATGCGCCGTACCATGCGATCAATAACGCAAGGAAAAGTATTGATAAAAACCCACCTATAGATTCGTGATAAGAGATCACGAGTAGCCATCCAGCGTAGATTCCGAGTGCTACTACAACTGTTGGCCATTCAATTTGGCGTGAGTGGATACTGGCCATTTAGTAATTCTAAAGCAAGAAGATTTGATCACCGCAAAAGTGAAATTTAGTCCCAAAAACCAGTGCTTTAAATTAAAAAATAAACAAATTTCTAAATAAATGTTAATACGTAGGCGTTATCCGATTATCCTGCTTGTGGGCCGCTAGCTCATCGGGTAGAGCAACGGACTTTTAATCCGTAGGCGCTGGGTTCGAGCCCCAGGCGGCCCACAAATCTATATGCGGAAAGTTAATTTCATTCATTTCCATCAAGTAGCCTAAAAAAATGCGATATAGAACTGTTTGCATAATCTTTCTCTTTTCCTTTGTTGTTTCTTGTTCTTCAGCTGAAAATGTTCAAGATGGTGTCCAAAATAATCCATCTTCAACTACTGAAATAGTGCCTACTTCAACGACTAAAGAAGCCACTAGTACCTCATCTACGACTCAACCACCAGTGTTATCAATCACTATTGAACCAACAATTTATAGCCCTATCGCTGCTTCTTTAGATATTCAATCTTCGAAGCCGGTGGCGGTACAAGTAACTGCTACTTCAGAAAACCATCAGGTAGTTACACCGCGAACGTCATCTTTTTCGTCAGCACATTCATTACCTCTTGTTGGTCTTCGTCAATCTCACTCATACAACATTGAAGTTTTAGCGATTGACGAAGCAGGTTTAAGTTCAACCTATGATGCTGGCAATTTCGTTTCGGGGGAAATCAACTACCCCCTTCCAGAATTTGATATTTTTGTTGATCTTGAGCACGCACAACCAGGAGTCACTTTAATTGAATACAACGCTTGGGCTGTTCCTGAAGAGTTTGGTCAAGGAGAACCTCTGATCGGTCTTGATCATGAAGGTCAAATTATTTTCTGGTATCAGAACACTGGTACTACTGGTGCGGTGCAAGCTACTGAACGAGGAACTTTTATTTCACAGTACTTTCCTGTTGGAGCAAGAGAGTTTGATTTGCTCGGCAATGTAACTCATAATTGGCAAGTTGACCCTGAGCCTCCAGAAATTGAGATGGAATTTAGGCGTGCTGATGCTCTAGCTGCTTTTGAAATGCTTGGGGAAGCTACAAACGGTAACGAAGGAGACCCTGATGCTGTTTTCGTGAAACCTGATTGGGTCAATTTAACTTCCTTCCACCATGAGGTATTTCCTATGTCAAATGGGAACCTTCTTGGATTATCTACGACGAATCATAAAGTTTCATCAGATCTGAGAGAGGTTCTTTGTCCAGGAGATGAAGCAGAGTTCGAAATTACCAGTGACGTCATTGTTGAATTCACTCCTGATGGAGAAACGCTTAGGACCTGGGATTTATGGGACGTCCTTGATGTAGAAGAGATACCTGGTAATTGGATTTGCAACGTAGATGGGCTTTTTGAAAGCGTTGATTTTAGAGATTGGACTCATGCGAATGCTGTAATTTATGACGAAAAAAGAGATGCAATTTTGGTGTCATCGCGTCATACAGATCAAATAATTGCTTTTAATCATCTTGAGGAATTGGGGCCTCAAGCAAGTGTGCGCTGGATTTTAGGTAGACAAGGGACTTTACCTCTTGAAGGCGAACCTTTTTATCATCCGCATGCTGTTGAGCTTCAATCTGATGGGTCTATTTTGCTCTATGACAATGGCAATTTCCGACCAAATACCCGTCCAGAGAATCCTGAAGTTCCAAATTACAGCAGAGCAGTTCTCTATGAGATTAATGACATAAGTGATAACCCAGCAGAATGGAGCGCAACCCAACTTTGGGAACATAGGGTTGATGATTTTAATGGGGACCCACTTTTCGCATCCTTTTTAGGGGACGCTGACCGAGTTGAGAATGGCAATGTTTTAATTACTCATGGAGGAATCTGGTTGAATCGACCCGATGGGTTTCAACGAGCACGAATAATTGAAGTTGTTCCAGAAGGTTCTGCTGGTGGTGAGATCGTTTGGGATCTTGCACTCGGAGATGAAGAAGTCCCAATTACGATTTATAGATCCGAGAGGTTACCTTCGCTATATTTCGGTCCACTGTGGGAGGATTTTGTTCCCAATAATGACGATTTGTGTGAGAGCGACTGTTAAAAATGACAACCACTGTAACGATTACTGGCAGTGGGTGCCCGATTCCGTCAGCACGTCGTTCTGGTCCTGGTGTTTTAATTCAAACAGATGAAGTGGCGCTGCAATTTGACGTTGGGAGAGGAACTACTCAACGGCTTGATTCTTGTGACTTATGGCCTACGGATCTTGACGCAGTTTTTGTAACGCACCACCATAGCGATCACCTAGTCGGACTGGCTGACTTATTGTTAACAAGATGGATAATGGATCGAGAAGACAACCTCAATCCTTTGCCAGTAATTGTTCCAGAAGGACCGGCAAAGAATTTTGTTTCTCATGTTTTGGATGTATGGGATGATGACATTCAAATAAGGAAGGCGCACTCAAAAAAGTCTCAGGACCCAGAAATAGATATCTTCTCTTTTGAAGCTTCTTCTGGTGTAACAGAAGTTTGGTCATCGGGCAAGGTAAAAATTTCAGCTTGTAAAGTCCGCCATGAACCAGTTTGTCCTGCTGTTGGTTATCGAATTGAATCCCAGGATGGTGTTGTAGCAATTAGCGGTGACACTTTGGTCTGTGATGAAGTAGCAGAACTTGCTGAAGGTGCAGATGTTTTAATCTACGAAGCAATGCGGTTTGAGGCAATTGAATCCTTGCCTGAAAAAAGACAATTCATTCTTGATTATCATGCGGACACTCGATTAATTGGTGCTCAAGCTAAAGAAATCGGTGTTGAGACTCTCGTACTAACGCATCTCATTCCTGAACCATTTTCGGAAGAAGATCGGCAGGCATTCATTGGAGATATTCGTGAAGGTGGTTTTACTGGTGAACTTATTGTTGCTGAGGATCTTGATTCAGTTGTTTTAAAAAATAGCTCTATCCTTTCGCGCGAACTTTAATCATTTGTTTTGATGATCTACTCTGTTGCTATGCGGAACACAGGAATTCTTGTCTTTAGTTTGATCCTCGTAATTATTGTTGTGTTTTATGGTGCGTGTGTGGCTTTCAACGACGATGAAACCTCTGTGACGACTACGACGACTACATCTACCTCTACTACAACAAGTACAACTACTTCTACGACTACAACAACTACAACTTTTGACCCAGGAACCCTTGGGACACTTCCACCGGTCGAAAACTTAAGAGCGCCTACATTAAATAGTTCTTCTTCTGTAAGCACCGTTGGGTTGGATCAAATCACTTTCGGATTAACTGTTTATCGAGCTCAACAGCGGGCAGGAAGTCGTTTTACTCCTGTCACTCCAATTAATGAAGTGTGTTATCTCGCAAGTCCAGATGATGCACCGGACGGAATTACATTCTGGGTTATTGATGGGACTATTGAACGTGTCGATATAGATACAACCGAAATAACTACTCGATCTGGAGCAGGTATTGGGAACACTGAAGGAAGAATTATTGAAATGTTTGGAGAAAGAATCGTTACGACGCCACTTCCAGACTCTTCAGGAAATTTGTTGGCATACGTTCCAAAAGATGATTCAGATAAAGAATTTAGAATTATGTTTCTTAGTGATGGAGAAGAAATTATAAAATTTTGGTCTGGACGATTGCCTTGGGCTGAAATTCTTGATGGTAGTTGCCCGAATAGTTAATCAAAAACACTGGTTAGAAGTTCAAGGCGACAATTGTGGTTAGTAATTCGAGTTTCTATCTCTGGAAACTTATTTGCATCTTCTAGTTTTATTCCGCCGCTACATTCGAGGACTAAAGCTAATTCTGTGGATCTTTTATACATCTGAGTGTGTACTAAGTCCCAATCGGTTTCTATCTCATTTATAACTTCATCAAAAACTTTTGGCCGTTTTGCATCTAGTTCTTCCCATCGCCCAGGTCTTTGAGAAGGAGGTAAACGTAAACCAGCAGACTTTAGTCTCGCTACTAATTCTCGCCCATCTACAGGTTGAGCTCCATTCTGAATTGCTGTCTCGCGAAGTTGACTATTGATGTCGTAATGGTCGCCTTGAAAACTCATTCTTCTTAACCCAAGCGTTTCTGCGAATTCATGGAGTTCTTCGTATGTTTCGTCACTAACTAAATGAGCCCAGTTTTCGCCTCGCCAAGGCCATATCGCGGAATCAACAAGAACCGTCATAGTCCTATGGTGCCCTTTCAAGGTTAATAAGTGCCAAAATCAAAGTGTGAGTAAAAATAATAACGATGTTGTAACGCTGAAGATACCGAGTTCATCACCATTTACTCCCCTTGTACGTGTTGGTCTAACGACTCTTTTTCGTATCCATCGAATCAACTCAGACAATCTTGAATCTTTTACACAGACGATTCAAGAAGCTGTAGAAGAACTTTCTAAAGAGGGATCTACTATTACTGCTTTTTATAAGGTCAAAAATGATGAAGTGTCCGTTGAACTCAAATGCAAGAAAAAAACTCTACGTTTCACTTCTTCTTAATCAATTACTTTGGACCTTTGAATCACTGCCCATGTCGCTTCTCCTAAAGTAGAAGCGACGGCATCCCATCCATGACCAGCAGCCGACTCAAGAGAGTGCACAACTTTCTCAACTGGGAGATGTATGGGTGTTTCTGGTCCTCTGCTATTTACCCAAACCAAATATCCTTCCGTTGAAAGACACCGCTCAACCTCTTTAGGAAATAAAAACATATTTTGAAGGATAAGAACATCTATTGCTCCGTTTGCTACGGGCAATGCCGAACCATCAGCGCAAACTAACGGCGGAGCATTCTCAATTGCATTATTTAGCATTGCTAACGAAAGGTCCATAGCGATGAATGAATCAAATTTACTGATGAGATCACGAGCAGATATACAAGTTCCGGCACCTAATTCTAAAGCTATTTTTCCTTTGACTTTTCCTCGATTAAGGGCATCTAAAATTGGTAGATTTCGTTGTGGATGATCTCTAGTAGCTGTCCATTCTTCAGCTAATGAATCAAAAAGCTGTCTTACTTCTTCAGTTAAAGAGGAATCCCATATTCCGTCTTCAGCTAAATGAGTAGTGACTTCACGCATTCGATGCGTGACTGGGGTAAGACGAGTAGCTAGATCTTTACCGTCAGAACTAGGGAGTCTTGTAATCTTTCCTTTCAAGAAACCGACCTTTATTTAGATTTGGTTTTTACTTACGTCCAGTTGAACCAAAGCCACCGGATCCACGATCGGAATCATCGAGTTGATCTACTTCATTAAATACCACAGATTCAACTTTTTGGATAACAAGCTGAGCTATTCTCTCGCCTTTGACTACCTCAAATGGGGTATCTGGGTCAGTGTTTATTAATAGAACTTTCAATTCACCTCGATAACCGGAATCGATAAGACCTGGCGTATTTAAACAGGTAACACCGTGTTTGAATGCAAGCCCGCTTCGTGGTTGAACAAATCCTGCATATCCTTCTGGAATAGCAATCGCTATACCGGTTGAGATAAGAGCACGGCCTCCTCCAGGTGGCAGAGTGACATTTTCGTTTGAAACTAGGTCTGCTCCTGCATCACCTTCTTTTGCATACTTTGGAAGAGGTAGGTCAGAATCAATACGTGTAATTGGAATTTCCATCATGATTCTGATCTTACGCTTCAATAAGGCGTTGACCATGATTCAGTGACAGTAAACCGACATAGACTTAAAACATGTTGGTTTGGATGGATCTTGAAATGACCGGGTTAAATCCTGAGAAAGATGTGATTGTTGAGATTGCGACTTTAATTACGGATGACAATCTTGAAATCATTGCAGAAGGTCCTGATCTCGTAATACATCATCCAGATGAAACACTGACAATTATGGATGACTACGTTAAAAATATGCATGAAGGCTCCGGACTTCTTGACGATATAAAAAAGTCTTCAATTTCGCTTGAACAAGCCGGAGTGGAAACTCTGCAGTTTCTAAAGTCTCATATTCAAGAGTCCGGTTCAATTCCGCTCTGTGGCAATTCCATAGGTACGGACAGGAGATTTCTAGTTAAAGCATTTCCTGAAATTGATGATTTTCTTCACTATCGTTGTGTTGATGTATCTACTGTAAAAGAATTAGTTAGAAGATGGAGCCCTGACATCTTAGATAAGGCTCCAAAGAAAGTTGGAGGACATAGAGCATTAAATGACATTCAGGAGTCAATAATTGAACTTCGTTATTATCGCGAACACTTTATGAAATCTGACAAGTCGCTTTAGTCCGAAAGAATTACCAAAGGCAATAAATATGACACACGCGCACGACGAATTACAAGCCGTCAAGCCAACAAGAGAAGAACAAGAACCAGCCAATGAGCTTGTTACCGAAATATGTGATCGTATTTATCGAATGCAATTACCTGTTTCTATGCCAGGTCTGGGTCATGTTAACTGTTATGCGCTTGAAGATGATGAAGGCTTTTCTTTAGTTGACCCAGGTCTACCAAGTGAAGAATCATGGGCGGCGCTTAAATCTCGCCTAAACCAACTTGGCGCAGACATAAAAGATGTACATACCGCTGTTGTAACTCATAGCCACCCTGATCATTACGGAGGCGTTCATCGCTTACAAGCAGATCATGAATTGAAAGTTCTCACTCATACAGATTTCAGTTCTGCTTATGCTCCTCCCGATCCAACGGAGTATTTTGAAGATCCTGATATATCTGCTCTTGATCTTGCCGACGATGAAGACATTGAAAAATTTCGAAATCACATGCGCCGGAAAAACCCATGGGGAACAGACCGTGAACCTCCAAGTTCAGAACAGATCAGAGCATGGGGTGCTACTGGATTTGGTATAAACAGCAAAATTTTTAGACCTCCTGAAGCGAATTGGATGGTAGATGATCTTCAAGAAGTGACTCTTGGTAAACGAAGTTGGTTAGCGGTGCATACACCTGGTCATACTCATGATCATCTCTGTCTTTATGATCCCGTTGATGGAATATTTCTTTCTGGAGATCATGTTCTTCCGACAATTACTCCACATATTGGTGGAATAACAACACTTGACGATCCGCTGGCTACTTTCTTTGAGTCTTTAAAGCGTATGCATGAATTTTCTGATGTTTCTCAGGTATTACCGGCACATGGTCATCCGTTTACAGACTTATCTGGAAGAGCTGACAGCATCATTGAGCACCATATTGACCGTCTCGATTTAATTCGTGAAGCTGGTGATGAATTAGGGTCTGCTTCAGTTGAAATATTTATGAGAAGGCTTTTTAAAGAGCGGTCGTGGGGAGATATGGCTGCAAGCGAAACTTATGCCCATCTTTTACACCTACGGTTCTTAGGTGAATTTTCTGAACAAGAAAATGAAGGAATAAAGATCTACACGTCAAAATAATTTATTAATTTGACATTTTTCACTAAATGGTGTTGAGTAGTCACTCTTAGTGAATTGCTCTATCATTAGATGGAGTTTCTAATTAAGAAATATAAAGAATGATGATGAATACGCAAATTAAGCACAATTTGATTTATAAAGCCGTTAAGTCGGTTCTCGCTTCGCGTCTATCCACATTTAACTATTCACCAAAATTTTGGGCAGTTAAGAACACATTTATGTTCTGGACAGCCCATCAAAGGCCTCGAGGAGTAACTAGTTAACAGCTAGAAACAAAAATTCCTTGAGGCCGCCGGAAATCCGGCGGCCTTTTTAATTTTTCAACAGTTCTTACATCTAACCACTATTCAAAAGGAAAAAAAATGGAAACAACTTTAGAATTTGAACCAGAGATCTGGAGATCGGAAGCTGCATGTATGCGTGTAGGTGTTCCTACAGACGTTTTCTTCTCTGATCATTTGGGTGACATTGCACAAGCAAAACGTATTTGTGCTGAATGCCCCGTGATGGTGGAATGCCTTGAAGCAGCCATCTCTCGCCATGAACCATGGGGAGTTTGGGGAGGTCAAATATTCCGAAAAGGAAAATTGATTGCTAATAAACGAAGACGTGGGAGACCTTCAAAAATCCCGCGACCAGATGAGGAACTCCCTGTAATTCCTGTTCCTGTTCATCTTCAATCAGAGCTTCGTTCGGCATAGTCGAATGAAAATATATGACGGGTCGGAGTGACAGTTAAAGTGAACTCCGACCCGTCGGCCTCTGAACGCGATACGTTGCAGGTGTGCGACGATTATTTATAACAGTCATACTTTTCCTCTTGGTTGGAGTATTTATCTTTTTTTGGAATAACCAAAAGGATGATCAGATATCTGAAGATGTTCTTTCTGTTTCTTTTGCACTGAATGAAGGAGGGAATACAACACTAAAAGAGTTGGTCTCTGAAAAAAATCAGCCTTTGGTTGTAAATTTTTGGGCAACATGGTGCGCTCCTTGTTTAGAAGAATTACCGATGTTTGAGTCTGTTCATAACAGGATTGGACATGAAGTTACTTTTTTGGGAGTAAACGTTAGCGACTCTCCTACTAAAGCAAATGAGCTGATCGCAGATGCGGGAATTAGTTATCAGATGGGACGCGATCCGGAAGGTAATTTTCTGGTTGGATTAGGAATTGTTGGTCTTCCCGCTACTGTTTTTATTGATAGTGAAGGAACAATAGTTGACGTTCATATGGGTCAAATATCTGATGCGGATTTAGACAAGAAAATATCTTGGGTTCATAAATGATAGATATCAAATTGGCGCTTCCTTTTACTTTGGGGTTGGTTACCGCAATTAACCCTTGTGGCTTTGCGATGCTTCCTACCTGGCTAGGTTATTTTTTGAGTAGAAATTCAAATGATCTGCAGCCACGACCAGAACAAATCTGGAAAGCATTTGTGGTTAGCCTAACTATGGCGGGTGGATTTGTCTTAGTTTTCGGTGGAGTCGGTCTTGCCGTAAGTTTTCTAACTACAGAAGAATTTATTGCACAAATATCTCCTTGGCTAACTGTTACTTTTGGGGTGCTTTTTATTCCGTATGGCTTAGCTGTAATTTCTGGCCGTCAATTGAAACTCCCCTTACCTTCATCAACGCGTGGACCTAAATCGAATGAACTTTGGTCGGTATTTGGATTCGGGATGTCATATGCAGTCGTGTCAATAGGTTGTGCTGCTCCAATCTTTCTTCTACAGGTTGCGGATAGTTTTAGCCGCGAGGGAATCCTTGAGGGAACAATCACATTTTTAGTTTTTGCTCTTGGAATGGCTGCTGTGATAACTGTTCTTACAATTTCTTTGGCTGCTGCAAGAAGTGGAATACTTCAGAACTTAAAGAAGATTCTTCCCTATATTGATCGTTTAAGCGGTGTGCTTTTAATTGCTGGCGGGTGTTACTTTATTTCGTACGGAATTTACGAAATCCGTATCTTGAACAATCCTTCCACTAATTCAAATTCTTTCCTGAATATTGTTGGCGATCTACAATCACACCTCTCTACGTGGGTGACTAATGTAGGTGGAGTTCAATTCGGACTTACTTTATGGCTTCTAGTGTTTTCTCTAATAATTTGGGGGATTCATCCAGCTCTAAACGATAAGGCAAAGCGTGTGATCCAGGTTGTCATAGTGATGAGCTGGATAGTTGGTGAGGGAATTATCTACAAGGGCGAGATGTTGGTTTTTCCATTGTTTCGGCTCTTTATTAACTGGCCATCACGAATATCTAATTGGCTGGATGAACCGACACGGTGGGCTACTCCATTAGAAGTATTTTTTACTTTTTTTATCTTTCTTCTGTTCTTCTTTATGAGCAAAGGAATTGTGAGAAGATTAAGGAGATAAGCGTTCAGTAAGCCAGCTTTCTCCTGCGCGACGGTAACAAAGACGATCATGGAGGCGATTTGGTCGACCTTGCCAAAATTCAAATCTTTCAGGAATGACGCGATAACCCCCCCAGAAAGATGGACGCTCTATTGAATGCCCCTCCCACCTTTCTTCTTCTGTTTGGAACCTTTGGTCTAAGTATTCTCGATTAGGGATAACAGAACTTTGATCAGATGCCCATGCTCCTATTTGACTTCCTCTTGGTCGTGTCTCCCAGTAAGAGTTAATTTCTTCATCAGTTAATTTCTCAGAAATACCCGCGATATTTACTTGTCGGCGAAGAGAAACCCATGGGAAAGTAAGTGATGCTTTGGCAGTAGCGTTTAGATCTTGAGCTTTGTTGCTTGTCAAGTTGGTAAAAAAGCAAAACCCTTTTTCATCAAACGACTTCAACAAAACAAACCGTGCTTTAGGCCATCCATCTGAAGTGACTGTTGAAAGAACCATTGCGTTTGGTTCTAGAAATCCTGCCTCAGTTACTTCCTCATACCATTTCTTGAATTGGGTAAATGGATCTTTGGAAAGGTCTGCTATATCTAATCCTTTGGCCTCGTAACTTTGACGTATTTGACTTAAGTCCACATCAGCAGAGTACCCAATTTAGACTATTAAATGCGGTCAAATCTTTAGGGTTCTTGAATGTCACGATCTAAACCATTGTTAGTAGTCATTGGAGGCGTAACCGGTGCTGGGTGTCGGTGGGTTCTTCAAAGCCAGTTTGCAGAACCCTCAGGTGGAAGTATCCACTGGGCCATACTGTTAATCAATGTGGTTGGATGCTTTGTTCTTGGAGTCATACTCGGCAAGAAGGTAAAGGAGAATCTTTATTTACTTCTTGGAGCAGGGTTTTGTGGAGGTTTAACCACTTTCTCTACATTTGCTGTTGATGCAGCTTCTTTGTTGAAAGATTCCTATCTCAAAGAAGCCATTATTTACATCTTTCTTTCAGTCATCGTCAGTATGTTTTCTTTTCTTGTTGGGAATAAGGCAGGTAAAGAATGGCAATAGTTTTTACCTTTATATTTTTGTCTGCGATTGGTTCCTTTTTTCGTTGGCTGGTTAGTCAATATGGTCCACTAGGTGTTTTGTTTGTGAATATAACCGGTTCATTTTTTCTAGCTCTCACATTTAATTGGGTGGGTGCGGGGGTTACGGCTATCGGCATAGGCGCATTGGGTTCATTCACGACTTTTTCTGCTTTTACTGCTGATGCTATTTCACTTAATGAAAACCATGGGTTTTTAAAAGCATCCGGTTACGTGGTTTCTACTCTTGTTTTGAGCATTATTTCAGCGAGCTTTGGTTTATTTCTTATCCAATAGTGGTAATGCCACGCATATACGGCTGTAACGGCTCAGGGATTTCTATCGTCCCATCAGGTTGTCTCCACGTCTCTATTAAAGCTGCCCAAACTCTTGGAACTGCTAAACCAGATCCATTAAGCGTGTTAACAATAGCCGTTCCTTTTTCACCATCTGGGCGATAACGAACATTTGCTCGACGTGCTTGATAGTCACTAAACCAAGATACGGAAGATACCTCTAACCATTGATCGGACCCTGGGGCATAAACTTCAATATCGAATGTTCGTGCTGAAGAAGCACCAAGGTCACCTGTACATAGATCAAGAACTCGATATGCCAAACCAAGATCAGCGACCGCTGATTCAGCTCTATTCAAAATGTCTTCATGTATTTCTGGTGACTGTTCAGGGGTTGCGTAAGCAAGCAATTCAACCTTGTCGAACTCATGTACTCGTAATAACCCTCTGGTGTCTCTACCCGCAGACCCTGCTTCGCGTCGAAAACACGAAGTGTGAGCCATAAGTTTCATGGGTAATTCTGATTCTTCGAGAATCTCATCGCGCGCTAGTGAGGTAAGTGGAACCTCAGCTGTTGGAATTGCCCACAAATCATCTCGTTCCAAATGGTAAGCATCATCTACAAATTTTGGTAAATGACCAGTAGAAACCATAGTTTCAGTTTTAACTAAAGTTGGTGGACGAATTTCTGTATAAGTATCCGCATTTCTATCAAGACCATATTGAATTAGTGCGCGGCATAAAGTTGCGCCAAGACCGGTGTACATAACAAACATGGCACCAGAAAGTTTGGTTCCCCTCTCGACGTCTAGTATCCCTAATTCTTTTGCTGCCTCCCAGTGTGGAACCCGTTGATGTTCTTGATAGGAACTCTCATCAAAATTTTCATATCTGAGGACTACATTGTCTTCTTCATTTTTCCCATCTGGACATTCTGGTGAAGGGATATTAGGTACCGAAAGCAAAATGTTTTTAATTTCGTCTGCTATTTGATCTGCTTTGGCATTTATTTCTTCTTCAGTTTTACCTAATTCTCTACTTTCGTTTTGTAATTCAGTTGCTTCTTCTCCGCGCCCATCTTTATGCAACTTTCCCACTTCAGCAGAAAGAGTTTTAATTTGATTACGAATTTCATCCCGTTGCGCTGCGACTTCGCGTTGCTGTATATCTAATTTGATTACCTCGTCAAGAGCTTCGCGTCCTTCACCGCGTCTACCTATTGCTTTGATAACACCTTCTGGGTCGGTTCTTAAATTTCGAAGATCAATCATGGTATTGAATTTAGCGCCCAGCCGCCGGACGGAGGTGTTGATTTTCGCTACGGATCTTGGATGTGTATCTAAAGAACTTCACAAGGATAATTCCCCAAAGGTAAAAACCGCCAATAATTTTCATTATGGCACCTGCAGCCTGTTGGTCTGTGACAACCGAAATTCCCCACATTTCAAATCCATCGTCATAATGCTTATATACAGTTCCTTCTGCAAACGTTAGCCAAGCTGATGGAATTGTTGGGATTACTGAGATTAAAAATAGATAGAGCATCTGCCCAGGTGGAGAAATTCGTAGTTCTTTTAGTGGAGATACAACTGGCATCCACATCAGGAGCCCAGAAATAAAAAGCGTTAGATGAACAAAGTAATGAAATATGCCGCTTTCATAAGACCACTGCACGACGCTTGTCCAATGAGTAAGTGCGCTTAAACCATTAAAAATTAATGCTGCAGTAATTGGGTGGCTTAGTCGTCTAATTATTTTTGATCCGTATCCTCCTTCGAGGATTATCAAACGAGCTAACCAACTTGGGAGGGCTAGGAGAAATAGTGGTGGAACGATAAGTGTTATCACAACATGTTGAATCATGTGCACAAAATAAAGATGTTCTTCAGCTATATCGTGTACCGGCCAATCCGCCGCTAAATAAAGTAAGAGAACAGCGACAACGAAACAAATTTTTTGAGGTGTTGTCGCAATTGGCGTTCCGACAGGTAAAACTTTTGGTCCGATACGTTTAGCCCAAAAACCAAAGAAAATTACCGCAAGAACTAGTAGCCAAACTTCTGGATGCGGTTGCCATCTCCAGGGGTCGTTGTTGATGGTTGAAAAAGAAGTAGTCGTTATTGAGTACACGTTAATCACGTACTAGCGTCCCCCCTGTCGTACAGGGAGAGAAAAATCATTCAGCCTTCTGTCCAGAATTCAAATACTGTAAGGAATATAAAGTAGACAGATATAGCTAGAACTATTCCGGCGACAAAGAACCTTGTGAACATTTTGCTATCAAAACGCAAATGCATAAACCAAGCAGCAACAATCCAGAACTTTACAACCATCATTACCATAAGAGTCGGGATAAGTGCGTCCCCAATGTGAACAAAATATGTTGCAACTTCTGCAGCTGTAATAATCGCAAGGACTAATGCGATTTGCATGTATTTCCCGTCTGAGGGATGTTCGTGATGTTCGTCTTCTTCTTTTACATCAGTTGTTGTTTCACTTGTGTCCATGATTGTTCCTGTTAACTTGTGGGGTTAGGTACGAGATAAATGACAGTGAAAATGATGATCCATACTACGTCTACAAAGTGCCAATAAAGGCCTATTATTTCTACTGTTTCAGAATTTTTTTGTGTTAATTTTCCGCGGTAAGACGAAATAAGTAACGACATGAGCATGACAATACCGAGGCTTACGTGAACTCCGTGGAAGCCTGTGAGAGTAAAGAATGCTGAAGAGAAGGGGCTAGTGGTGTATCCCAGTCCTTCTCGTATGAATGTGGTGAACTCATAAACTTGTCCACCAATAAATACAGCTCCTAGTAAAGCAGTGGTCAACAACCAGAGTCGGTTATTTCTTATATCTCCTCTTTGAATTGCTGCAAGCGCCAACACCATCGTTAACGAGCTCATTAAGAGAACGAATGAGCTTACTGAAGTAAAGGGGATATCAAAAATGTCTCCGGGCGCAGGCCCATCGTAAAATTTGTTGCGATAAAGAAGGTACGTAGATATTAAGGCCCCAAAAAGTAGACATTCTGATCCCAGAAATACCCACATAGCCAACTTATTGTGGCTTAATCCAGTGGTTGTTTCTTCAGACATCTGAAGCCCCCTCAGATATTTCTTCGTTTACTTCATGGTGATCTCCGTGTGGTCCATCTGGGTCGTCTACGGGTTCGAATATCCATGCATAAAGAGCTGTGACTATAAGTATTCCACCTGGCAGCGTCAACCAAAGATTGAAGATAAGCCCTAAGCCAAGAAGTGGTAGACCTATTGCAAAAATAAGTGGCCAATACGATGGTGAAGGCAAGTGAACACCTGTAGCTGTACCTTTTTGACAAACTTCTTCAGCTGTTGCCACCCGAACTATTTGTCCTTCATCATCTGTGCCCCATTTACGATGCCAGAACTCATCCAAACTTTCGACTGTCGGGATTTCATCAAAGTTGTGCTCTGGTGTCGGGTTTGGAGTCATCCATTCAAGACTGCGAGCATCCCAAGGATCTGGGCCACAAGGTGGTTTCCCGCGAGCTTTTTTAACAGAAGTAACTACGTTTATTAAGAAGATTAGAACACTCAAAGCGATAATAAATGAGCCAATTGTGGCGACCATATTCCAAGCCTCAAATCCGAAGCCCGGGCTATAAGTATCGATTCTCCTCGACATGCCTTGTAGACCTAAAACGTGCATCGGCCCAAATGTCATATTGAATCCAACCAACATGACCCAGAAATTAATTTTCCCCATTTTTTCATCAAGCATGTGTCCAAATACTTTTGGCCACCAAAAGTAAAGCCCTGCGAAAAGTCCAAAGATGATACCGCCAAAGATTACGTAGTGGAAGTGAGCGACGATGTAGTAGGTATCTGTTTGTTGAGTGTCTGCTGGTGAGAGCGCGTGAGTTACTCCTGAAAGCCCACCAATTGTGAACATGCTGATAACGCCTACAGAGAAAAGCATCGGTGAAGAGAACTTGACGCGCCCGCCCCACATTGTCGCTATCCAGTTAAGTATTTTTACTCCAGTTGGAACTGCAATAAACATTGTTGAAAGTGAGAAAGCTGCAACAGATAAAGGACCTATACCGGAGACAAACATATGGTGAGCCCATACTCCCCATCCCATAAAGCCGATAGCGATACCTGAGAAAACCATGAAGTCGTAACCAAATATTGGTTTACGGCTGAAGGTTGGTATCACTTCAGAAATAATTCCGAACGAAGGAAGAACCAAAATGTAAACCTCTGGATGTCCAAATATCCAGAATAAATGCTGCCACAGTAGAGGGTCTGCCCCCATTTCAGTGTTAAAGAAATTAGCTCCAAATTGGCGACTAAACATTAAAAGGAACAAAGCGACAGCTATTACGGGCATAGCAAAGACAAGAAGTAACTGAACCACAAAGAGCATCCAAGTCAAGACAGGCATTTTGAAAAGTGTCATTCCAGGGGCTCGCATATTTAGGACAGTTACGGTCAGATTTATTGCTGAAACAAGAGAGGCGATACCGGTAATTTGAAGCCCTATAGCGTAAAAGTCCATTCCAACACTAGGTGAAAAGATGACCCCAGTATTTGGGGCGTATCCAAACCATCCACCATCAGGTGCGCCGCCAAGCAGCCAAGAAAGGTTGATAAAGATTCCTCCGGCAAGGAATACCCAGAAACTCATCGCATTCAAACGAGGAAAGGCAACATCTCGAGCACCAATTTGTAAAGGTATTAGATAGTTTGCGAAGGCTGCAGCAAGAGGCATCGCTGCTAAGAAAATCATTGTTACACCGTGCATAGTGAATACTTGGTTGTACATGTCTGCACCAAGAACGGTTCCATTTGGCGTAGCAAGTTGCAGGCGTATAAGCAGAGCTTCAATACCGCCAATGATGAAGAAAAACAGAGCGGCGGCTCCATATAAAATACCGATTTTCTTATGGTCAACTGTTGTGATCCAGTCTCGCCATCCATTGCCGCCTTTTGGTCGTGTATAAACACCTAACGGGCGTTGTTCTTCGGTTACTTCTTCAGAAATTGTGTCGGTCATTTAGTCGACCTCCGTGGCTTGAATAATGAACGAACTTGGTGGTGTACCTAGGGTTTGTAAATAATCAACTACATCATCGATTTCGTCTTCACTTAATCCTAGGGCGGGCATACCGCGTCGCCCTTGAGCGTATGCTGGTTTTTCAGCTGGAGCATTTCTTATCCATGCTTCGAGTTGAGTGCGGTCCACGGTTCCATCTGGTTCGTACAGATTGAAAATACCGCCTGCATATGTTGTACGGCTCATAAAATGAGTCAAGTTTGGTGCGGCGTTTGAAACTAGATCCGCGCCAATGCTTGTATCTTCATTGACACCGTTTACAACATGGCATCGAGCGCACTGATTTTCAAATACTGTAAGTCCGCGCGCTACTGCTTCATCAGTAATTTGATCGGGGGTTTGATCGACGAGTTGTTGATCTACCCATGTCTGAAAATCTTCAGGTTCAAGTGCTATTGCTTGCATTCTCATCCGAGAATGAGAAAGCCCGCAGAATTCAGTGCACTGACCAAAGTAAACACCCGGTTCGTCTGCTTCTAGTTTCCAAGGATGCACTCTTCCTGGCGCTGCATCTCGTTTACCATTTAAAGCAGGAATCCAGAAACTATGGATCACGTCACGGCTTGTCACTGACAATTCGATCTCTTGACCAATCGGCATGACAAGTTGGCCAGCAGTAACAATGTCTGCTGGTGGAAGGTTACGTGCGTCGCTTAAATCAACGCCATCTAAACCATCAAAGTAGTACCTAAATTCCCACCACCATTGTTGGCCTATAACGACAACTTCAGGCTCCCAAGCAACTGATTCGTTTTCGACCTGCAAACTAATTTCATTTGTTTCTCTGCTGTTTAACGAGGACAAAGTAATAAGAGTAAACACTGAAACACCGGCGAGAATCAAAGTAGGGATGATCGTCCAAAGCACTTCTAATTTTGTGTTTCCATGAATTTGCTTTGGAAATTTTTCATCTTCGTGGCGATCACGAAATTTCCACCAAATTATGACTGTCGCCCCAAACACGAGGAAGAAGACAACATAGGCAATTATGAGAACGGGGTCTAAAAGGTTATCGATATCCCGTGCAGTTGGTCCTTGAGGTTGGAGAGTATCTAGCTCGGCATCTGCAGCACACCCACTTAAAGCAAGCAATACTGCAGCAGTAAATACAAGCCAGACTTTTTTCATACCTTTAGTAATCAATGGTCTTCCTCCACATGAGAATCTCCATGTTCGCCACCATGATGATGGAAGTCGCGTTCTCCATTGATTGCCGCAACTATGCCCCAGCCAATAATTGCAACAAATCCTAATGCCAGAATTCCTTGTACTACTGCTCTTGGGATAGTTGGTCGTTGGCTAATGAAATAAGCTGTAACGAAAATAACTGTTCCTACTACTGTTGCGATCCAAACAGCCCCAAGAACTGATGCGGCCAATAAAATTCTTGAAACCGCTACAACTAAAACCCCAATACCTACAAGTCCAAGAACAGGTATTTCTATTGGACGCAGTAAACCTTCTCGTAATTCGTTATTTTTCTCTGGATCTCCGGTAGCTCTTTCTGACCAATTGGTCATTGTCCATTCAATAGCGATTACTGCCATAACGATTAGGCCGATGCCAAACACTAATGGGTGTGCTACCAGCCCAACTCCCATTGTGGCAACACCCAATGCAGTAAATAGAGGCCACATTGATGACCCAGTAGAAATTTGTGCTTCAGGAACATCTTCTATGTCAACTTGAAGAATTTCTGCAGCTGCTTCAGCATCTGCGTCACGGAAAGATTGTGCAGTAAGAGCTAGTAGCCCAGATGCAGCTGCAACCATTACAAAAATACCGTAGGCAATGTGGTTACCGACCGCTCCTTTCCAACCCAAAGTCAAAGGGCCGGTCTCTGTTCCCCCAGTGGTATAGCCAATGAAAACTGCTGCTGCAAATGCAGCGATAAGGAAACCGAACCATAGCTTGAAACCAGTTGTAAGCATAGTGAACGTCCTATTTCCCGATATAGATGAATAGCCAAATAAAAGTGTAGATAAATACCATTGCGTACCAGTAAAGAGAAGCAGCAGATACTAGATCTCGATGGCGACTTGTGTCTTGACCGCCAAATGCTCTTAAGAGAAGTAGCCCTAACCAAAAGACTCCAACGCCGACCATCACTAAATGAGCCCCAGTGATTACATAAAGCAAAAGTGCTGCTTCACTGTGATCAATAGGTAGAGCGATATCCATATAGTAAAAAACGGTTTGATTGATCATCGCTATACCCATTAATGCAGTAAGGATGAGCGCTAAATAAGCGTGTACCCGGTCATCATTCTTTACTGCATAAACCGCCCACGCCATTGTGGCTACTGAAACGGTAAGAGTCGCCATATTCATTCCACCAGGCACGAGAGAAATGGCGTTTTCTGGGAACCATTCCATTCCCCACGCCATTGTGTCTGACCGTATGCTGAAATAAATAGCAAAGAGGCAGCCAAAGAACATAAGCACAGCTGAAGTTATAAACGCAGTCCCAACTACCAGAGTTCTTGGCCGATTTAGTGGAGCAGGAGGAAGAACTGTAGCCATTATGCAACCTCTTCTTTCTCGCCTACAGCCCACTCAAGCGTTTCTAAGTCCCAAGGATTTCCTTCAGCAGGTGTCTTTGAAAAAGCATGTTGGCATCCGACTGCCACTGCTGAAATAACTCCGACCATAAATAGTGAAGAGCCGATTAACGAAATGATATTCAAAGCATCGCCCCAGTTTGAACTATCTGTTCCAGCAGCGAATTCTGATGCTCCAGTGAAATCATTTTGTCCAGTGAAGCCAACCAAGAAATCTGCGATTGCAAACAGGCCAACGCCTAAATGGAAAATTATTCCTGTAATTAAAACTTTTTGTTGTGAAATAGATTTTCCTGTTAAGAGTTCTCCCCACCAGGCAAAGGCAGCCATAAAAGCGAGAACTCCAGCTCCTAAAGTAAGAACTATCTGAGAAGTCACTGTTGATCTTGTTGCAAGTTCAAGGGGTCCGATTACATGTAGCGCTCCTACTATTACTCCTTGAAAGAGGAAAACTACTGAGAGGGCCGCTAAAACGACCGGAGTAATTGCACGTTTGTCGAATTGCTTTCGATTTTTTACTACAACTGGTGCGATAACTGCAATAAAGAAAAGAACATACGGGATAGCTACAAAGGCGTGGATAATTGAAAAAGCTTCTTCAAAAACCGGTGTTCCAAGATCGAAATAGGTTTGAGCGTATGCTCCAAACCCTGCAAGTCCCATTAACCCGATAGATATTGCTAAGAGAGCATTTGAAGGTTTTCCTTTAAATGCGGCAGAAATTATTTCAGCAACAACACCCAGTAGAGGTAGTACCCATAAATAGACCTGAGGATGAGTGAATGCCCATGAAATTTGTTCCCAAGCAACCTGCTCACTACCAAAATTCACAGGTTCACGGCCTCTCATGTCTACATAAATAAGCACTACATTTGCTGCAAGCACTGGAAGAGTAGCAATCCACATAGTTCCAGCAATTAAGACAGACCAACTGAATGCAGGAATTTCAAGTAGTGCCAGGCCTGGAATGCGACCGGCCACAATCGTTGTGAGAAGACTTGTCGAAGCGCCGCACAGTCCAACTATTGCCAAAAGTACGCCTACAAATGTTAAAGCAACGGACTGAGACTCACTACCTGCATCGGGAGTTCCTACCCCACCATTTGCGAGGAATCCAATGATGATAATTAATGCCCCGAAAAGCCAAACCCAAAAACTGAATGCGCTCATTCTTGGGAAAACGAGTCGAGATGCTCCAACTTGTCGAGGAACAACCAATGTCGCTAGTCCGATCATAAGCGGAAGAACTGCGATAAGAACTAGTGATACCCGATGCGCAGACCAAAATTGAAATACTTCATCTGCGGTTGAGAAAATGTTAGCTGCGGAAAGATCAATGCGTTCAAGACTGACTAGTAGCCCAGTAACCGAACTAAATAAGAGCCCAACCATCGCAGAAATTATCCAATACCGCGAAAGGGTCCCCGAGTCGGTAGTTGTAACTATTCGCTCAACGACTGTGGATTCATTCTTCATTAAAGGTTGATCACTCTGTAGGCCTAGAAAATTTTCCCATAATCACTGTCAGTTCGTGAAATGATTCACGAACATCTACGTTTGAGGTTAGACGAAATATGACCATTTCGGACATCTATTCTCAACATAAATTAGTTGATATTTATTTAGTATCGCGAACCGGAGACATTCCTTTAAAACAACTACAGCTCTAAGAAGTACAAGTGAGTAAAATCAGAGTTCAATAATTGTTTTTTAGACAACTACATCAAGTGTCATTGCGCCGAAAAGTAGCGTTATATAGACAATTGAAAATGAAAAAAGGCGCATAGCAGAACTTTCACTTAAATCCCGTTTGACCGGCACAGTAAGAGCGCCAAAAAATATTCCTAGGACAATGGCAGAAATTAGATATACATTTCCCATATCTGCAACAAAGGCAAACACAATCGTAAGTCCGATTTGAACAATTGTGTAAGCGATAATTCGGTCTGCGGTTGCTGAAAGAGTTTCAACTGAAGGGAGCATCGGCACCGAAGCATTTGAATAATCTTCTCGATATTTAATAGCGAGAGCCCAAGAATGTGGCGGCGTCCAAAAGAAAATTATTAGAAAAAGTATTACTGGTGACCAATTAAGCGAATTTGTAACGGCAGCCCAACCAACTAGAACGGGGACAGCCCCCGCAGCACCTCCAATCACTACGTTTAGCGAAGAAGAACGCTTTAACCACAATGAATAAATGAACACATAAAACAAAGTCGCAGAAATCGCTAACACTGCGCTTAGTAAATTAACGAACTGCCAGAGCCAGAAGAAAGCTATTACTTCTAGGGATAAAGCAAAAACCAAGGCATTTCTTGGTGATATCGCTCCAGTAACTAGCGGACGTTTTTTTGTTCGCTCCATCAGTTGATCAATGTCACGATCTATATACATATTGATTGCATTTGCTCCGCCTGCAGCAAAGCATCCACCAAGCACTGTTGCGACCATAAGCCATATTCCTGGAACTCCATTCTTCGCGACAAACATTGGGGGAACCGTGGTAACGAGAAGAAGTTCGATTATTTGCGGTTTAGTTAAAGCGAGATATCCGCTTATTCGCGCGTTAATCAAAGACGAGTTGGAACCTGACATCTTCACCAGACTAGAAGGACTATGCGCAGTAAGCGCTTCTAATACAAAAAATTAACCAAGTAACCAATCAGCGGGAGTTGAACCAGCAGGATACAACCGATTTTGAAAACGTCTCATTCCGGCTAACCACCGATCAATATCGTCACCTTTACGACGTACATATTCCTTTACATCTGCATGAGGTAAGACATGAAAACGTTCGTCTTCTAAAGACTCAATTACAACCGCTGCTAGTTCTTCTGCCGAAAGGACACCATCCATTGAAGCAACACTTTCACCATCAGTAGGGAGGAGATGGGCAGTTGGGCTATTTGCTACGATATTTGTCTCAACAGCTTGTGGGCAAAGAACTGATACACCTATTCCTTTATCTCCGTAAGTGATTTGGATCCATTCAGCTAAAGCAACAGCCGCGTGTTTTGTAACCGAATAATGTAAAGACCCAATCTGAGTTAATAAACCTGCTGCAGATGAGGTGTTTAGTAGCCACCCTCCCCCTTGATTGACCATATGTGGGATCGCATGCCTTGCCGCGTACAAATGAGACATAACGTGAACATCAAACATTTTTTGCATTTCTGAATCGTCGTCTTCTAATCCACCCACGGTTACATAACCGGCATTTGAAACAAATAGGTCTATGGCTCCATGTTCATCCACGGTGTTTGTAACAAGATTTTTAATTTCTTCTTCATTTGCAACATCACAAACTGCTGAATAGCCATTGATTGAGGAAGCAACATGATTTGCACCCTCTTCATTTAAATCGGCAACTACCACAGCTTTAGCGCCCTCTGAAGAGAACCGCTGTGCAAGGGCAGCTCCGATCCCACTAGCGCCGCCAGTTACAACTACAACTTTATTTTCTACTTTCATATCTTTAATCCTAGAAAGTTAAATGCATTCATGCCCGACTGGGGTCATAGGCTAGAGAGAGTGACAAGAAATCTGACACCCAGCACCTATCGAAAGATTTGTGCAGTTGCACTTTTTCTCTTAGGTGCAATTGTTGTGACTGGGGGCGCAGTGCGTCTTACAAGTTCAGGATTGGGGTGTCCCGATTGGCCGACTTGTGAGTATGACCAATTCTCTCCAGAGTCAGGGATCCATGGATGGGTGGAATTTATAAACAGGCTAATCACTGGATTAGTTTCTCTGATTGTGATCCTTGCGGTTCTTGGTTCTCTATTTAGATCACCGAAGCGGAAGGATCTTGTTAAATGGTCTTTTGGTTTAGTTGCCGGACTGATTGGTCAAATTGTTCTTGGTGGGATTGTTGTTCTCAGCCACTTAAACCCTTGGCTGGTCCTTGGGCACTTCGCTCTATCAATGGTTTTAGTTTGGAATGCTGTGGTCTTACACCATAAAGCAAGCGATCTAAATGTTCCCAGATTAGATAAGCCCTTTCGTCAATTCACAACTCTTCTAACTAGTTGGGCTTTAGTGATGCTCGCCACCGGAATGCTAGTCACTGGCTCAGGTCCACATACTGGTAGTCGAGACGATCCAATTGAAAGGCTTCCATTTTCAATACGAGAAATCGTTCGCATTCATAGTTCTACAGTAATAATTTTTCTGATTCTGGCTTTATTTTTTACCTTCTACGTATTTCGTAACTCGCATGCAATTTCTTTACGTCCAATAACAAAAACTCTTTGTGTTGTAGTTGTATTGCAAGCAGTAATCGGATGGGTTCAATATTTCACCGGTGTTCCAGAAATACTTGTCGGTCTACATATAGCTGGAGCTACAGGGTTATGGGCGACTCTTGTGAAGTCCTGGTTAATCGCTCATGGATCAAGTTGATGAGTCCCTCCCCTACTGAGATTGAAGATCCCAAAGTTGAAAAGGAAAACATAGTTGAGCCTGACTCGCCATGGATTGTCATTGTTTGGAATGACCCCATAAACCTGATGTCCTATGTGTCGTTTGTATTTCAGAAATTATTTGGATACAGCAAAGAAAAAGCAGACGTTTTAATGCTGGAAGTACACAACGAAGGACGAGCGGTAGTTTCTACAGGTAATCGCGAACGGGCTGAGTTTGATGTATTCCGCCTACATGGGCATGGTCTTTGGGCAACGATGGAACGCAGCAGTTAACTATGAGCGAACATGCTTATGCATTTGTAGGTGATCCTGCCACTAAACAAATTCAAATATGTTTAGACGGTGAGAGTAGAGAGGTTCTGCTTGAATTAGCAAAACAGTTTCGTTCATTATTGCTTGAAGACTCTGATGATTCTCTCGAACGGCTCTATCCACCAGCGTATTTGGATCATTCCGAATTAAACGTGGAATATGTTTCGCTTGTGCACGATGATTTACTCCAAGAAAAATTGACATCTATAGACATTTTTGAATCAACAATTTGGCTTGAATTTGTAGAAATAGAAAAGTTTTTTTCGTGGATGGCTGTATTAAACAGTATTCGATTAGTACTTGGTACCCGTCTTGACGTTTCAGAAGAAGACGAATTTGACTTTGAAAAAAGTCATAGTCCAGAACAAACACTTTTTGTTTGGTTAGCTATGTTGCTTGAAGAAGCTGTATCAGCAAGTACTTTTTATGTTGAAGATTTTAATAAAAGGTAAGTACTTCATGTTTCAGGCGATAGACAGTATCTGGTAACGTGTTTTCGCCTTCACGTGGGTAAGAGCCCCCATCGTCTAGCGGCCTAGGACGCCTGCCTTTCACGCAGGTAACACGGGTTCAAATCCCGTTGGGGGTGCGAACATATAGTGGTGTATGGTTTTACCATTCACCAGTTCTGGTCCTGTGGTGCAGCCTGGAGTGCACGCCGCCCTGTCAAGGCGGAGGTCGCGAGTTCAAATCTCGTCAGGACCGCAAACCATTGTTTATCTTTGTATAGGCATTGGGGTCGGGTAGCTCAGTTGGCAGAGCGTCCGCCTGAAAAGCGGAAGGTCACCGGATCGACGCCGGTCCCGACCACCAAATACGACAATGTAAGAGCAACTGGTGATATCTCTTTTTAGTTGCAATGGTTAATGAGTGATTATGAGAAACAACAATCGAGTGCTCATTCCAAAAGCAAACTTTCGCGACATTGGTGGAATTGAAAACCATGAAGGTAAAACAATTCAATTAGGCCAAATCTTTCGATCAGGACATTTATGTGAGCTCGCAAGTTCAGAAAAAACAATTCTTTCAGATTTAAACCTTCGTACGATTATTGACTTGCGGAGACCAAAAGAAATTGAAGAAAGGCCTCATCCATATTTTGAAGGTTGTCTAACTCATGAAATTTCTGTGTCTTCTTCTGATAATGAATTTGCAGTGGTTGCGGGATCTCTAGATAAGCCGGATATGGCTGAACAGGCATCGAATCTTATTGATGGATATTTTGAGGGAATTATTACGAAGCGTTTACATCTGTACCAACCGGTATTTCATGTAGCAACACAGCCCAAAAACTATCCTTTGTTATTCAACTGCTCTGCGGGCAAAGACAGAACGGGATTTGTGGCGGCTATTCTTCTGCGACTTCTTGGAGTTGAAGAAGAAAAAGTAATTGATGATTTTTTGCTTAGTAACGAAGTCCGTAAAGACCAAATCGAGTTGCACATAATGTCTTACAAGCAACGGCTTGCTAAAGAAATGGGATTTAAAGAATCAGAAATTGATAATCGTCACCTTGAGCCTTTTCTCTCATTGGTGATGAGTAAGCCGTCATATATAAAGTCGGTTTTTTCTGCTATTGAATCCGGCTGGGACTCATGGGAGATGTTTCGTAGGGAAGGGCTAAAGATCTCGGACGACAGTTTCGACATTTTCCGAGATTTTATGCTTCAGTGATCTTTCGCTACTGTGTGTATTTAGAAGAAATAGAGCAGTATCATCGTGGTACGACAGTGAGGTTAATCAATGAAAAATCATGAAAATATCTATATCAATGGAGAGTGGGTTTCCTCAGGTGGAGACGGCTCAATTGAAGTAATGAATCCTTCAACAGAAGAAGTTGTTGGCTCTATCCCCGACGGAGTTGCCTCTGACGTTGACGCAGCGGTCGAGTCTGCTCGTGCAGCTTTCCCGGCGTGGTCAGCTCTTAGTTTGGAAGATCGTTTGTCCTTTATTGAAGGTTTAGCAGGTCAATTAGCAGCACGTAGCGAGGAAGTTGGGGAACTTATTTCCACTGAAATGGGTATGCCGCAGCCTTTAGCAAACATAATCCAAGCTGGTTTACCTGCTGGAACTACAGCCAGTGTGTTAGAAACTGCTCGCTCTTTTGCGTTCGAAGAACAAATGGGAAACACTTTGGTTACCCGTGAACCGATGGGGGTCGTTGGCTGTATAACGCCTTGGAACTATCCGCTACATCAAATCATGGCAAAAGTGGCTCCGGCATTAGCAGTAGGTTGCACGGTAGTTCTAAAGCCAAGTGAGGTCGCTCCTCTAAATGCTTTCTTATTAGCAGAAATTATTGATGACCTCGGTTTTCCTCCAGGGGTCTTTAATCTTGTGTCGGGTGTTGGCCCAATAGTAGGTGAAGCTATTGCTGCTCATCCTGGTATCGACATGATTTCATTCACCGGGTCTACCCGTGCAGGGACTCGCGTTGCAGAAGTAGCAGCACCGAACGTTACACGTGTTCACCAGGAACTCGGAGGTAAATCAGCAAACATTATTCTTGACGATGCAGATTTTGCTTCTGCTATTCCAGGTGCGATTAACGCTTGTTTCCTGAACTCTGGTCAAACATGTAGTGCTTTGACTCGCCTTCTTGTTCCATCATCTCGTATGGACGAAGCTGCAGCTTTAGCTGGAGAAGCAGCGGCAGCGGCAGGTGGACGACTTGGACCACTTGTCTCTCAGGCTCAGTGGGATCGAGTCCAGTCATATATCCAGAAGGGCATTGATGAAGGTGCAACATTAGTTACAGGGGGTACTGGAAAACCTGAAGGCCGTGAAGTTGGCTATCACGTACAACCAACGGTGTTCGCTAATGTTGATAATTCAATGACTATCGCTCAAGAGGAAATCTTTGGGCCAGTGCTATCAATCATCGGTTATGAAGATGACGAAGATGCGATACGTATTGCCAACGATTCTGATTATGGACTCTCAGGCGGTGTTTGGAGTTCCGATAACAACCGTGCTCTTGAAGTCGCTAAGCGCATGCAGACCGGAGAGGTAGATGTCAACGGCTCTATCTTGAATACCAATGCCCCATTTGGCGGTTATAAGAAATCTGGTAACGGGCGAGAGTTAGGCCGATTTGGTATGGAAGAATTCCTTGAGGCAAAACAAATAAACATGCCAGCCTAGGACGTTAGTTCGGACAGTAGAGGATTTATCATAAATATCAAATGATTATTCTTTGGAATAATCTTCGCAATCTCAGGTGGAATCATTTCTGGTGGGCTTGTAGGAGAATGGTGGGCATTTGCGGTACTTATTCTAGCGGGAGCAATAGCAGGCTGGAAAATAGGCGACCGCCTCTAAGAACAATTAGCAAAAGAGAATTAAGCGACAGCTCTTTCTGAGTTCTTCATCCGATCCCATAGAGGTGACCGGATTCAGTATTTACTAAAATCTGTGGTCGTCCAGTCCCATCAACATCGCCGATTGCAAGATCACCGAGTATAGCTTCCCATGAATTAGGTCTGAAGGTGGCATACCATGCAAGGTGACCACTTCCATCTTCGCCCTCTCCTATCGCGTAGAGAACGTTGCCATAGGTGAATAGAGCTTCGTCTCGACCATCTCCATCTAGGTCCACGGTTACGACATGAGTCGGTACCGGCCATGAACTGCACACTGGATTGAGATCTAAAGTCCATCGAAGATCGCCACTGGAAGCCTCAAAAACCTGGATTTCGCTGTCTCCTTCATTGCAGTGACCGACGCTGACCAAGTCAAGGTCACCGTCACCGTCGATGTCACCGATGCCCTGCATCGTGCGCTTCGGGCTTCCAGAAAACATCTCGCTATGCCAGATTGGATCGCCGCTAGTCTCAAGCACGGCAATCGTGCTGTCAATGCCGGCGAGGAGGATCTGTTCGGTTCCGTTCCCGAGGAAATCGGCGGCGACAGGGAGAGGGTGTTTTTTAAAGCCCTGATCGAATATCCCAGACAAGTCAGATCCCCGACCTATCCAACATTCGGTTGTCCATCGGTTTAAGAGCATTGAGGCGTCCGAGCCGTCGTACACCGAAAACACTCCTGAGTAGGTGTTGAGAATATCGTCGAGCCCGTCGCCATCCCAGTCGAAGATCGCCATGTGGGAACCACTCGCACCTGTTTCATAAGGAACGTCACATGAGTACAAACCACCACTTTCTCGGATCCAAAGGACGTCGCCGGTACGCCCATCTAAGAGGTGAAGTTGTTCAGAGTGCGTCTTCGTCTTGCGAACAGCGACAAGAACGTCCTCACGATCGAGATCTCGGAAGTGTCCAGCAGTCCAGTGGGTGATTCCACTAGTACCAAAAATAGGTAGATCTCCTGGAACATCAAACTCTGTTTCCCAAATCGACTCCCCGTTGCCGTCCAGTGCTCTCAGGACAGCGAAGCCATTAGGTCTCTTATCAGCTACAAGTACAGCATGTTCGCCAGTTCCGTAAATGTCAGCGAGCGCAACAGAAGCGAATCCATTGCTATTCGAAGTGATGGTTGGTATGTCGGAGCCCATACCCCAGCCGGAAGTTGTCCAGGCGATATTGGCTAGCCCTGACTCAGTATCAACCTTGAGGGCTTGGATTGTTTCGTTAACTCCTTGGGTCACTACGAATGGTCCACTGCCATCAAGATCGCCGACCACACTACCTGTCAGTAACGATTCTTTGGAAGATGGATGTCCGCCTTTGTCACGAGTACGGCCGCTGTAGGTGATCGTCGCTTCCAACCCGTCTGTAGTGACCGAGGTCCCGGGCCGAGAATTGGACGCCCCAACAAGGAGACGAAGGGTCTCTGCGCTCTGATCAATACCTCTGAGTTCCAGTAGCGGCCCAGTTATGGAACCAATCTCTGAAACAATGCCACCAGTAGCCCGATTGAAGTGGATTGTCACGTTATCGGTTTCTTGCTCGTAGGACCTTGTCGCGAACATCAATCCATTTGATTGAGGGTCTTGGTGGAGAAAAATTGACTTTCGTTGCCATATGGTACGACTGTTGGCGTGAAGAGGAAACTCAGGAATATCGAGACGCTCAAAGCCGGAACTGTTAGATGACCACACTAACCGCGGCAAGGCTTGGGTTGCATCGAGAATTTCCACGGGCCCATGATCAGGAACCGCTGAACCTTCGGTCACGGTCACAAACAATTCTGCTATGCCGTCGCCATCTAGATCGCCGAGTGCAGCTAGATGCCGATTGACGAGATCGACGATGGTTGTTCCAGTCAACCCATCAAAGCCAACGACATGCCACTGCCCGTCGCCATGCTCGTTGAAAATCGACGTCACAATATCGGGGGCGCCATCCCCATTTATGTCTGCTACCGGTGAAGCACCAGGCTCGTGAATCACGGTACTTTCGTAAATTCCTTTGGTGATCTGGTGATCCCAGAGTTCGACGAGCTTATCGTCTCTCCACCCGAGCACGGAGACGAACATTTCAAAATCACCTAAAATCACGAACTCCGAACGGTCATCATTACCGAGGTCGTATGCGCCAAAAAACCCGTATGCCCTGCCACTAGTTGGATCACCTGAGTCGTACTCGTGGCTTTCACCCCCGACGTTGATTTTGTAGTTACCAGAGGCTTCGAGAGTGCCGGTGGCGAGGTCAAGAATCTGAATGTCGTACCACGGCAAGACTGCAACCTCAGGTTCGCCATCGACGTCGAAGTCACCGATGAGAGGCTGACCGGCTACGGACATGCTGTCGGTAAACCCACTGAACGGTTCGCTTATCCATACGGTCTCCCATGCGTACTTTGAACGGTTTAGGAGATAGCAAGGAAGTGGATCGTCACCTCCGGCTCCGATTTGGTACTGCCCTGTATCACAACTGATCATTTCGTATCCGGGCAGGTCAGGAAGCAGATCGCCGACTCGGTGATATCCATAATTAGTGGACCTTTCATGATTCCACCCATCACCATCGAGATCAAACCAGCGCTCTCCCACCACATACCTATTGAAAAGTTCAAAGCGGTCACCCAACTCCCCAGTGTCTGGAAGAGGTAAGGATTTTGAAACCGACGAGTCAAATTCCACCTCAAGTAATGACGACCGAGCGGCAAGGTCATGAGACCAGAGGACCTCGGGACAGGTCGTAGTACCAACTAGCCCCGACCGACCAGACAATGTCCGGTCACCGCGGAACTGGAGCCAAGTACCTCCAGTACCCGATTGAGCAACTTCCATTGAATCCTCATTGAAGTAACACTTGATAAAGACCGTTGGAATCTCACCAAGGTCGACCGGTGTTGGTTCAACCGGTGTTGGCTCAGCTGGTGTTGGCTCAGCTGGTGTCGTGTCTACGGTGGTGAGCGCCACCGAGGAATCGAATGGCAGCGCCGTGTCAGTCTTCGCCTCTCCACAAGCAAACAAAAGGCCTCCAGCAATAATGAGAGCTGTGGCTCTCTTATTGGGCTGCAAGACCTGCCTCAAATTCACCTTTTATAACTGCTTGTCGAGTTTTTTCATCTAATTCATCAAGCAGTTCAATGGTTACACCATGAATGTTTGCTGTACAAGGAAAAAGATGGGGGTATAAACCAACTGGAGCACCTGTATCAACTCCAACATCGAAAGTTTCTCCGCTCATTGAAAACACAACCGGGACGGTTTTTTCCACTCGTTCGTGTGCAACTTGTTGACCATTCACTAAGAGATAGAAAGTTCCACCTTTTCCGAATCCACCGTCATAGTCAAAGAAAACAGTTACTTTATTCTGACCTTGCCTCAAAGTTTCACCCGATGAAACAGTTGTGCGTTCATGCCCAAACAGGTTGTAATGCCAAATCGGTTCACCTTTATCTAAGTACAGTGACCATCCGTTTAAATTACCTCCCTGGCAAACAATGACACCTTCCGGAGATTCGGTTTCAATTTCTAGTTCAGCTGTTATTTGAAATGAGTGATTTTTTATGTTTAAAACGCTGAACTCTGGCATTCTGACGTGATCGGTTGTATAAAACGCTTTTTTTACTCCATTTAATGGGTCAGGGGGTCTTGTGTTTTCGGTTAGGCGATTTCCTGGATCGCGTAAAGGATAAACATTGTTACGTTTTGCCTCTTCATCAAATAGGTTTTGTAACTCAGTTAATTTCTCAGGAAGTTCTTCTGAAAGGTCATTACTTTGTGAGAAGTCAGTACGGATATCATAAAGTTCCCATTTTTCTTGCGGGCCATCAAAAGGAACACTTGCCATCCTCACCCATGGGACTCGACCATGAAAGCAGGACGCCATAAACCCGTCATGGTAGATGCCGCGATTTCCGAGTATTTCAAAGTATTGAGTTTTATGTGTACTCTCAGTCTGAGGCGAGTCAAATGTGTATCCCATTGAAGTTCCTTCAATGGGCATCTGAGAAACCCCATCTACTTCTTCGGGAGCTTCTATACCGATTGCTTCAAGGATGGTCGGTGCTATATCAATAACATGATGAAATTGGCTACGGAGTCCTCCTTGGTCTTTAATGCGTTTTGGCCAAGAAATAGCCATGCCGTTTCTCGTCCCGCCAAAATGAGATGCAACTTGTTTCATCCATTGAAATGGGGAGTCTTGTGCCCAAGCCCAGCCAACGTTGTAATGACATTCGCTGGCAGCCGTTCCAAAATCTTCCATATGTTCTAATAGCCACTCTGGATCTTCGTGAACACCATTTTGAAATGAAGGAGCGGACCAAGCGCCATGTATAGTTCCTTCTGCTGAGGCGCCATTGTCGCCAGTTATATAAATAAAAAGTGTGTTGTCCCACTCCCCTATTTCTTGAAGGCTTGTAACAATTTTCCCTACTTGCTCATCTGTGTGATGAAGGAATGAAGCAAAAATTTCCATGAGGCGACTAGCTACTGGCTTATACCTATCTGGATATTCTTCCCAACTGGGTATTTGTTCAGGTCTCGGTGTATTTACCGTTTCTTTTGGGATAACCCCCATTGCGAGTTGGCGTTCATAAATTTCTTCTCTTAATACATCCCATCCTTGATCAAACTTTCCTTTGAAGTCATCAAGACGTGCACTTGGAACTTGTAAAGGAGTGTGTACAGCGCCTGGCGCGAAATAACAAAGAAATGGTCGATCTGGCCTGTGGGCTTTTGTTTGTTTTATCCATTTGGTTGCCTGTTCAGCGAGGTCTTCAGTCAAGTGATAATTATCTTGACCTATATAAGGCTGAATTGGTGTTGTTTGATCATAAAGAGCCGGCTCAAATTGTGAAGTTTCTGCTCCTGGGAAACCATAAAATCTTTCAAACCCTAAACCGGTTGGCCAGTGGTCAAAAGGGCCTGACGGGCCTAGTTCCCATACAGGAGTAATGTGACCTTTACCAAACATTCCAGTTGCATAACCATTTGTTCGTAATATCTCTGCAATGGTGGCGGCTTCATCTGGGATTACTGAGTCATATCCTGGAAAAGAACTCGCTGCTTCTGTAATACAACCCATATGTACGGTGTGATGGTTTCTGCCCGTTAACAAAGCAGCGCGGGTGGGAGCACAAAGTGCAGTGGTATGGAATTGGTTATAGCGAAGTCCTTGTTCAGCAATGAGATCGCATGTAGGAGTTGGAACCGGTCCGCCAAAAGTCCCAAAAGAACCAAATCCAACATCATCTAAAAGGACCACAACAACATTTGGAGCATCTTTTGGTCCAGAGGAAATAGGTAAAGGTTCTCCAGTTGAGTCTTTAAATAATCGTTTTATATCTTGAGCCATGGTTCAAGCAATCCCAGTTTTATGCAAGTAAACAGTTATAGATAAAGTACCACCGTGATATCAGAGTCGGAATTTAAAGAAGAAGTTCTTTCTTTCTTCCAACGTGTCCCTCAACTTCTTGAAGAAATAGAAGACCCTTTTGAGAGAGAACGCACTTTTATAGCTGCATGTTACGACTCAAACTTGGGGGCTCTTAACTACCCAGTAGAAGATGGCGGGCGAGGACTTGAGCAGCGTTTTATTGACATATTTCGTCAAGAGTTACGAAATCAAAATTCCTTTTCAATTGGGAATGCGTTCGGTGTCGGTATTGGTTTCTGTTTGCCAACAATTCGGGATCATGGAAGTGAAGAGATTCGGAAGCGTTTCTTAAAGCCCGGATTACGTGGTGAAGAAATGTGGTGTCAACTCTATTCCGAACCAGGCGCAGGATCAGATCTTGCAGGGTTAACCACTCGAGCAGAACTTGATGGTGATGAATGGGTAGTTTCAGGTCAGAAAGTCTGGACTTCTGGCGCCGCTGCAGCAGATTTGGGGATTCTTCTTGCACGTACAAATTGGGATGTTCCTAAGCACCAAGGAATTTCCATGCTGATTCTCCCCATGAATCAAGATGGTGTTGAAGTTAGGCCTCTAAAGCAAATGACTGGAACCTCGAGCTTTAACGAAGTGTTTATGGATAATGCAAAAATTCCCGCTAGTTGGGTTGTTGGAGGCCAAGGAGATGGGTGGAGAATGGCGGTTGCTTTACTTTCACATGAACGCTCATCTTTAGGTGCTGGAGGAGGCCGTCAGCCACTTTCTGTTAATGATCTGATTGCTTTGGCTCAAGAATCCGGGGTGAATGCTGATCCTCTGGTTAGACAACTCCTTGCCGACTTGTTTTCTGGAAGTCAAATTATTACTTGGCTTAATTTACGGAGCGGTATTCATCCCTCAATTGGAAAACTCTGGAGGACAAAACAGGGGCGAGCTGCTTCAAAAGTTGCTTCGAAATTGGCTTTTCCTGGAGGTGTAGCTTGGCAAGGGGAACCTTTAGGTTCAAGTGAAACCAATCGTTGGGCTTATGGAATTTGTGACTCCCCTGCTCATTCTCTAGGAGGCGGAACTGATGAGGTTCAAAAAAATACTCTTGGAGAAAGGGTTTTAGGTCTTCCACGGGAGCCGGCGGTTGACATAGACATTCCTTTTTCAGAAGTGAGAAAAAACTAAACTTGGGTAGAAGGTGGAAGTTTCATACTTCCTTGTGATGCAGAATAAAACTTGTCTGCTCTTTCTTCCCATGTAGATCCAACTCTTAAGATTCTTTTCATTGCATGTATTCCACTAGCAGGATAAGAACTAATTTCTTGAGCTAGTTCGCGGGAATGTTCGAGAACTTTATTGTCTGGAACTACGTCTAAAGCAACTCCAAGGTTTTGGAGTTCTGGGCCAAAAAACTTTCTCCCAGTTAAAACTAATTGTCGAGCAACTTCTGGAGAGAAATTTTCAAAAAGCCAAACTAAATTCATCGGTGCTGCCATGCCTATTTTTATTTCCCCGATCTGTAAGTAAGACTTTTCTCCAACGACTAAAAGATCACATGCTAAAGCCAAAGCGGCTCCGCCATTGATGGCAAACCGTTCAAGTGCCCCAATAATTGGTACTGGACATTGGAAGATGGCTTTATGAGCATTTTTCGTGAGTTCTAATGATTGCCCGAGCCAAGATGGTGGTGGTTCTGCTTTATGTTCCTTTAAATCAAGACCGGAGCAAAATGAGCCATCGGCACCATGTAAGAGAACTGCTTTGACTTCTTCTCTCTGATTTATTTCCTCAAACGCTGCTGCTAATTCTTCGTTAAGGGGGCCGGTAATTGCATTTTTGCGATCTGGACGATTCAAAGTAACAGTGGCTAAGGATTCGTTAAAGGAGACAAGAACATTGTCATTCTTTATTTCCATTTTTATGCCCGACACACTCCGTCAGTGCGTGCTGCTTCTGCCACGGCTTCCGCAACAGCATAAGGGACTGACTTATCGAAAACAGATGGAACTATAAACTTTGGACTTAACTCTTTTTCTGAAACTGAATCGGCTATTGCTCTAGCAGCAGCGATTTTCATATTTTCTGTTATATCCATAGCTTGTGCGTCTAGCGCTCCACGAAAGATCCCGGGAAATGCCAATACATTATTTATCTGATTTGGATAATCGCTTCTTCCAGTAGCCATAACTGTTGCAATACCATCGGCTTCTTCTGGACGAATCTCAGGATCTGGGTTAGCCATAGCAAACACAATTGGATTTGCATTCATTGTTCTTAAATCAGATGCGGTTACAAGACCAGGGCCGCTAACACCTATAAATACGTCTGCTCCAACCAGCACATCTTGTAGGGTCCCCATTTTTCTTTCGGGATTCGTATTCTGAGCAAACCATTCTTTTGCAAAATTCAAATTATCGCGGCCGTCATAAATTGATCCTGTGCGATCAACACCCACTATCTCACCTACACCAGCATTCAAAAGAATTTTTCCCACTGCTACCCCAGCGGCGCCCATTCCAGCAATCACCACCGACAAGTCTTCAATATTTCTTTCCGTTATCTTGCATGCATTCCAAAGTGCCGCGAGTGTAACTACAGCTGTTCCATGTTGATCGTCATGAAAAACAGGGATGTCTAAAGCTTCTTTTAACGCATCCTCTACTTCAAATGCTGCCGGAGCAGCAATGTCTTCTAAATTAATGCCGCCAAATGTTGGGGCTAAACGTATAACAGTTTCAACAATTTCTTCAGGGTCATTAACGTTTAAACACACGGGAAAAGCATCTACACCAGCAAACTCTTTAAATAAGAGCGCTTTTCCTTCCATTACAGGCATTGCTGCTAATGGCCCTATATTGCCTAACCCAAGTACTGCTGTGCCATCGGAAACAATTGCAACAGTATTTTTCCTTATTGTCAGGTCATGGGATTTATCTGGTTCTTCAAAAATTGCGTTACATATTCGTGCTACACCTGGGGTGTATGCCATAGATAGATCGTGTCGATCGTTAACGGAGCAAAGACTTTCTATACCGATTTTTCCGCCTTCATGAATCGCGAAGGTTCGGTCATACCACGACAACAATTTCACACCTTCGAGAGCGTTAACTGCGGCGACTACTTCTAAAGAATGTTCTTCGTCTGTGCAATTAACGCATACATCATTGATTAGTTTTTCTCCACGAACGTCAAATCCTTCCATAGAGACTATGTTTCCGCGTACTGCGCCAATTGCAGTCGCGAGCTGCCCAAGAGTGTTTGGGACGTTGTCTAGTTCAACATGAAGCATGATTGAATGCGCGGCTGTTGGAAGAAATGGCATAAGAGAAGCCTAGGGGCACAAACAACAAGACACTTTTCTGCTCGTGTTATTTAAGAAAAAATTCGAATTACGAGAAATTAAAACTGTGCTCGTTGAATATCAAAACGGCGTTGGACTCTTGTAACTACAACAGGCTCTTCTTCTTCGACTTCTTCTTCTTCTTCGACTTCTTCTTCTTCTTCGACTTCTTCTTCTTCTTCGACTTCTTCTTCTTCTTCTTCGACTTCTTCTTCTTCGACTTCTTCTTCTTCTTCGACTTCTTCTTCTTCGACTTCTGCGACTTCTGCGACTCCTGCGACTCCTGCGACGACTATAGGTGAAACTATTTGACCCATTTCAAAATCTGGCTGTATGGAGCGTGGGAATCCAGGAGCTGTTCCAAGCGCTACCCGCACATTTACTTCTTCAAATTCAAGTTCGGTTCGTAAAGTATGCAAAATATTGTTTAGTTCTTCAGCTGATTTGCAGTTAACCCGAATCTGGTAGTCAAAATCTCCTGTTAAATAGATGACATCAACCACTTCTGGTCTATTAAGTAAAGCTGCGTCAAATTCTCCTATTGGCCAATGACCTGGAGACTTGATGTCAACAACAGCATCAACCGCAAGACCAAGGACTTCTGAATTAACTTCAATAGTGAATTTTTCAATAGTTCCATCAGTACTTAACTTATGGAGACGTTGACGGGTTGCGGAATGGCTTTTACCTACGAGTTCAGATAACTCTGTAACTGAAGCACGGCTATCAATAATCAAAGCACGAAGAATTTGACTATCAATTTCATCCATGACAACGACTTTAGCGGTTTAATTAATTAAAAGCA
>Ga0066825_10000065_pt1 | contig 39791 bp, 31 predicted proteins | sample ETNtaG_6_FD_65608 | JGI IMG/M metagenome (GOLD analysis project Ga0066825, IMG submission 65608) | Marine microbial and viral communities from oxygen minimum zone, Eastern Pacific Ocean - ETNP201306SV45 | ecosystem: Environmental > Aquatic > Marine > Oceanic | place: Pacific Ocean: Eastern...
GCCAAATTCGACAATGGTCTCAGCACAGGTCGCTTCGTTCTCGAAGCCCAACAGCGCATGGACCAATCGAAGGTCGACGAATTGCAATCGAAGATCGATCTGCTCGACGCTTACTCCGATCTTCGCGAACTCGATGGCGGCTCCCTAAAGCGTTACGGCATACAGTTCGACTAAACCCGTCCACGCCTTTCAAAATGTCGAGCGCGCTCAGAATCTCAGTTATCTCCGATACGCACAATCGACTGCCGGAATCGCTAGTCCATCGTGTCGCCGATGCCGACGAGATTTGGCATCTCGGCGATGTGTGCCGTCCTGAAACGCTCGATAAGCTGGAAGCGATCGGTTCGCCACTCCATGTCGCTCAAGGCAATTGCGATCCTTATTTTCACTGGGAGAGCCAGGTGATGCTCGAACGGAACGGACAACGATTCCTGCTCCAGCACCTGCCGCCTCGAGACGTTCCTACGGACCTTGCCGCCGCGCTATTCGGACATCTGCACTATCCCGTACGCGATCGAATCGCCGACGTCCCTGTCCTCAATCCCGGAGCGATTACCGGACCTCGCAACCAGTCGCAATCCAGCTTCGCCTGGCTTCGAATCGAAGCCGACGGCAATTGGACATGGGACGTGGAAGCCCTCTAACTCGAGCTATGAATCGGTCAATACGACCGGGGAAACCGGAGTCGATGATTCGCGCGACGCTGTTGTTTTGGCTCCAAAGGCGGAAGATCGTCTAACGCTAAAGGAGACGCATCCTGCTCCAGATGAATCAGCGCCGTCCGTTTCAATTCAAGCCAACGGTCCCAGTCCAACTCAGGCGCATAAGCGATTTGCCTTAATAGGCTCTGCCACTCGAGTCGAACGCGCTGCACGTCTCCAGGCTTCAATCGATCGTCGTAAAGCTGATGGGCCTTGCCCGGCTTTTCGATCGTCGCTGCGATTACCTCCGCCGCGCCTTCGCCATATCCAAGGGGCAATCCGTGTCTCAGATAACCCTCGTAGCTGCGGTCGCCATATGCGATTCGACAGGAACGAGCCAGGCGATGACTAAATTCGCTGTGTTCGTCGAATCGAAACCCCGCTCGGAGATTCGCTATATCGATCGCGATCGCATCGACCGAATAGTTCGCTTCCTCCAATGCCGCAGCGATCGCCAATCCTTCTCCTCCATTGAAAAAGCTAAACACACGCCCCCTTAATGTCGGTTCTCCCGACCGTTCTACAAGCCCCAATTGCTGCCACGCTAAAGCAGGGGTCCTTCGAACCGATGCCGACTGGCACCATTCGAGCTCCGAACATTCGCGGCAATCCGAAGCGAGCGACTCTCGAGTATCCGGATCGATAATACCGAATCCGAGCGAATCACGATAGGCGTCGATTTCGACGCTTTCCAAATCCATATGAAGAGACCATCGCTTGCCTTCGCGGCGCGATCGAACGTATCGCCCCATCCCGATCGCCTCTTCAGCCATGGTCATATCCATATTCAGCAATTCGCTTTCGTCCCATTTCTTCGGAATCGCATCAACCGATTCCCCTCCTCGTTCCGCCAGCGCTCGACGAAACCAATTGGCCAAGGAATAACGATCCCGCCCTCGACTATCCTTAAACGCAATAGTCACGCGCTTTCCAAAGCGCTTCCCATCCTCTCCCTTGAAAGCGACCAACCCTCCCGAGCCAATCGAACGAGCGCGCTCTGCGTCGCGCAACACCGATCGCCACTCCTCGTTATAGCGGATCCTTGTTTGCCCAGCCGGCACGGGCGTCAATTCAGGCAAAGGTTCCCACTCTCCTTGCGTATTCAGCATTTCGATTTTGTCCGGTCGGGAATGGCGAGCCCGCGAGGCATCGTCTCGCAGCCCGCAAGGGACCGATGGCTTTTCAAGCGAACGTTCGACCCCAATTGGAATAGCCCGTTCAGCAAAGAGACGACTGCAAGCGTCGACCGCAACTTGGTACGGATGGTCTCCACGCTCGAACGCTACCGCCATGAGCCCCAAGAGACTCGGCCAATCAAGAATCGCGGGGCGCTTTATCGGGGCGGTCCTCGCTTCCCGCAATCGTGGGCGATCGGGCACGGCTAAGGCATAGCCGATTTCGTCGAGCCCTCTTCGTCCCGCTCTTCCGAACATCTGCAAAAGTTCATCCGGCTTCAGCATCTCATGCCCGATATCGACACGGTATTGGGCATTCGTTACAGCGACCGTACGCATGGAAAAGTTCACCCCTGCCGCCAATCCCGTAGTGGCAACTACGATACGAAGCTGTCCTGCTTTCGCCAAGGGCTCCACCAATCCAGCTCTTTGCTGATAGCTCAGCCCGCTATGATGAAATGCAACCCGCTTCGAGAGCATTTTTTCAAGGGCAACCCCCGCCAAACGCTTTTGTTCCGGCGATAATGTCAGGGGATCTTCCACCGGGAGCGCTGCCGCCAAATGCTTGGCTAGCTTTTCCGCCTCGCTTCGCAGAGGAGCGAACAAGAGAATCGGCCCCAAATCAGCCATCAAGGCTTTAGCCATCATTCGTGGCCAGAATCCACGCACGGATTTAGGCGGAGCGAAAGACAGACTCTCTAAATGCGCTTCCTCGAGCGGCACAGGCCGCTTGCCCGCGCGAACGAGAACCGGATTGCGTCCCATGCGCTTCAGCCATTCTACAACCGACTGAGGATTCGATACGCTTCCGCTGAGCAGCAGCAAGCGCGAGCGCGGAGGCGTCATAGCGATCGTGAGCTCGTAGTTGATTCCTCGAGAGGGATCCGCAAGCATCTGATACTCGTCCACCACGAATAGGTCCGGCCCCTTCCCCTCGATGAATCGCTGTTTCTGCGTCTCCAAGGTCGCCACGACTAGGGGCGCATCCGCTTCGATTGCCAAGTCCCCTGTAACGATGCCAACTCGCCATCCTTTCGTTCGCCATTCTCGCAGCTTGTCGTTCGCCAACGCCCGAGTTGGAACCGTGTGAATGATTCGCTCTTTGGGATTCGCCGTATGAAGCAGTTCGACCAGATAGGTTTTGCCCGCCCCCGTCGGAGCATCCACCACAACATCGAGCCCTTCCCGCAATGCCGAAAGGGCCTCTTGCTGCCACAAATCCGGAATGCGCAAGCGTATGTCCAATGTATCGAACGCCTCCACTCGATCGATACTGACAGCTAAATCGCTCGTTAGGGAAGTTCGTTCTTTTCTAATAGCGACGCGAACTTAGCCTTTTGTTTCAGATGCCTGCGATTTCAGGAAAGCAAACGACCTTCAGCCTCATAACCTTCAATATCGCTCACGGAAGAGGTCTCTCGCTCTACCAAGGGTTTCACAACTCCAATAGCATCCGGAAGAATCTCGAGAAGATCGCCGCTCTCATAAATCGCCACCAACCGGATATCGTAGCGTTACAGGAAATCGATCAATCCTCTCACTGGAACAAACACATCGATCTGCTCAAGCACATCCAAGACGAAACGGGATATCCTTATTCGGAACACGGAATTCACAATACGCGCTACGGTCGAAAGCCGCTCCGATACGGCAACGCCTTTCTTTCCAGACATCCGATAACCGATTGCGCGGTTTTCCCCTTCGGCGAAAAGTCGATCGGCGAGAAAGGGTTCATGGAAGCTCGCTTTGAAATCGATGGGAGGTCGATCGATTTGATCAACTTGCACCTCGATTTCCGGTCTCGCCGCACGCGGATCTCGCAAATCGAACCGATCATCGAACGGATTAGAAGCAACACCGCCTTCCAATCGAATCGCCCCCCTATCATATGCGGCGACTTCAATGCGGGATCCAAAGCCTTTAGTGACGCAGTACGGCAATTTCTGATACGGTCGGCCCACCATGTTCAGTACACCTACCATCCTCAAAACGAGCGCACCTTTCCCGCCCATCTCCCCTCAAGGGGGCTCGACTTCGCCTTAGTTCCTCGCCCTTACGAAGTTCGGGCCGCGCGAGCCATTCGCAGTTTTGCCTCCGATCATTTGCCGGTTTGGGTCGAATTGGCCATCGGCGACGAGAACTAGCGCTTGGACGGGGCCGCAAAGCAGAGAAGCCCGAGACTCGCGTCTCGGGCTTCTCGTTAAAATCTCAAACGAATCGTTAGCTGGATACGTGATTCGAAACGAGCTTGGTCATTTCGAACATGGACACCTTATCCTTGCCATCGAATACCGCCTTCAACTTGTCGTCGGCGATGATTTCGCGCTTGTTGGAGGGGTTTTGCAAATCGTTGGACTTGATGTAATCCCAAAGCTTCTTGGTAAGCTCGGTGCGAGGAAGTGGATCAGCTCCAACAACCGCTGCTAGAGCTGCATCTGGAGTAACGGGTTTCATGAATGCCGCATTGGGCTTTTTATTTGAAGAACTCTTAGCCATAGGCCTTTTTCGATAAACTCAAACAGGCGTGAAGCAAACCAAAATAGCCCTACTGATACAAAAACTGGCGAATTCCTCGATTTAGTCGCCGAAATCCATCGAAATCCGCGCTTTTCCCAATCCGAAACCCGTCTCTCGAATACCTTCAAACCTAGTATAGACCGCGACCGATTTCACCCGCGGTAGCACGTCCCAGCGCTTTCCCTACGTAGATTCACCTTGTCGTTCCGAAAAAAACATTTATTACTTAGTTTAAACGGCTCTTTCATTAAAGCGCGAAAGAGACCTCCTTCGATATCCCTACCCGTAATCGTCACAAGATAATCGATTCCAGCTCGCGGCAACAAACCCCCTAGACACAGACAATCAAGACGACAAATGAGCACTTCTCCAACACGTATCGTAGTAATCGAAGACCAGATCATGCTGAGGGATCTCGTCTCGAGCATGGCAGGTTCCCTGCCAGGCATGAACGTCATCGGCGAAGCCACCGATGGACGCGAGGGCATGCAACTCTGCGATAGCGAGAAACCCGACCTTATCATTTTCGACCTGTTTCTTCCTGGCCTCAATGGCATGGAAATACTGAGACAGCACGGCCATAAGCATCCGAAGGCGCGCTTCATAGCGATTTCGGCGAATTTCACACCCGACTCCATTCGCGAATTGCTCGAACTCGGTTGCCATGGCATCATCGCCAAGAGCTCCTCGGCTTCTAAATTGAAGGAAGGCATGCGGGAAGTCTGCAATGGCAGTGGCTACCTGTGTCCCATCGCAGCGAGTCTGCTCCGCGAATCGCACATCACACGCTCCGGCTCCAGTCGCAAGAAAGGCCGGCTTTCCAACCGCGAACGCGAAGTGCTGCAAGCCGTCGCAGAGGGATACAGCACCAAGCAAATCGCCGAAATGCTCGAAGTCAGCGTAAAGACCATCGAAGCGCACAGAGCCAACCTTATGAAAAAGCTCGACGCTCGCAGCGCTGTCGAGCTGACCCGTTGCGCCTACGAGATGGGAATCATCGAACTGCCCGCCCGCTACAATCAACCAGTAGCTCAGGCTCCCAGCGAATAAGGCGAACCGATACCCTTTCATGCGGCGCCCGGAGCTATCGTTCCGGGGGTTTTTCATTTGAAACCAGCCAATCGCCGCTTGCCCTCGCCCGATCAAGTCTCACATTGGAAGCGTAAGCCAATTCAATAAGCCTATGAAGTCGTACCCGGTTTTCGTTTTACTGTTCGCTATTGTCGCCGCATTCGGATCTGCAACGCATGCGGCCGACATCGACTCCGCAACAATCGAAAAGCGTTCGTTGGCAATGGCCGAAACGCTCTACAGCATTCAACGAGATGCGTTTTCGAGCATTCCTGCTTCCGTTCTCGATCGAGCAAAGGGAGTCATAATCCTGAGACAACACGAAGCGGGCTTCATTTTTGGGGGCAAAGGCGGCTTTGGCGTGGCTATGATTCGCGATTCCAGCGGCCGCTGGGGACCTCCAGCGTGGCTGAAAACCGGCGCGGGCAGCTGGGGACTGCAGTTCGGTTACCAGAAGCTGAATGTCGTGTTGCTGCTCATGAACGAAAATGTGCTGAACCTCCTCTACCGCCCCAAGTTCCGCATAGGCATCGACGCCGCAGCGACTGCAGGGCCCGTAGGCAGCAACGTCGAAGCGAAACTCGGGAACAACACTCCCATACTCGTCTATTCGGAAACCGAGGGACTTTACGCCGGAGCCTCCTTCGAAGGCGGTTTTCTGGTACCCGACAAGAAGGCGAATCAATTCGCCTACGGCAATTCGTTCACCGTTCCTCAAATCATCTCAGGACGCCTGAGCCGCTTTCCCGCCTTCGCTCGCCCCATTCGAACGAGCCTGGAAAATATCGAGCGCAGTCGGTAGTTTCGCGGGAGAGGAAGAGCCTCATTCGCCTTGGCAATGCCGATCCAGCCTAGATGTAGCCAATCCCAAATTCCTACATTTGTAGTAAAATAGTTTGCCTTCGCTTCCGTTTTGAATGAAATCGATAGCTAGAAAGGCGGGGATACGCTTGACTCGTCTCTTGAAGCGCTATTTCAAACTTCTTCTTTCATATTGCGAACGGGCCCTTGACCCAAGACTCTCTCCCGTTGGGAAAGCAAGCAGCCGATCCGGCTATTGAATAGATACAATTTACCTCAATGCATCAGAAATCATATCTCGAAGACGCCATCGAAATCCTCCAGTCCGGCGGATTTATCATGATCCCCTTGTTTTTCTTGGGCCTGATCGCCTTTTACGTCGCTGCTCGACTATTCCTCTACTTCCTCAGAGGGCATTTCGCCAAGCTATCGATTGAGCAGTGTGAAGATTGGGTGAGAGATGCCGACAAGGCCGAGGGACAGATCGGCGAGATGATTCGCTACTCTCAGGACGGCGTTTCCTCATTGGATGAAATCCAAAATCGATTCGCGGAAATCCGCACCGCCGAGATGCCGCGTTTGAATCAGAACATTACGCTGCTGACCATTCTCATCAATACCGCCCCGCTCATGGGTCTGCTCGGCACCGTCTTGGGCATGCTCACGACATTCTACGGAATCTCGCTCGGCGGTTCCGAAACGACTACCAATATTGTCGCTAGCGGTATCCATGAGGCGCTCATTACGACGCAAATGGGCCTCTGTTTGGCTATTCCCGGGTATTTCCTGATCTACTATTTGCGCCAGAAGGTCATCGATTACGAAAGCTTTCTCGTTCGTCTGGAAAGCATCACGCTGCAGTACTTCCGTAATCGCGTATAAAGCCCCAGAACGAAACACGACCATGAGCACCAATTACAAGACTTCCAATCAGAACGGCAACCTCTTCGCCAATGGAGTGGTAGGCTTCCTCTTCACCGGGATGATTTTCGCCCTCCTGCCTGCGCTTCATATCCTCGGTCAAATCAATCTCGAACAACGAGAGATATCGACCGCCGACGCGAGCGAAGCGCCTCCACCTCCTCCGCCAGAAGATTTGCCTCCACCGCCAGAGGAACAGGAAGAGCAGGAAAAACCAGAAATGGAGGAACCTCCTCCGCCAATGACTTTGAGCCAATTGGAAATGGCATTGAATCCCGGAGCCGGCAACGCCATGGGCGATTTCGGATTCGGCGATTTCGACACCGGTATCGATGCCCTCGGCGATATGGAGATTTTCGATCTGCGCGACGTGGATAAACTCCCCAGAGCGCTCTTCCAAGTTGACCCGAATTATCCTTATTCGCTCAAGCAAGCGAAGATCGGCGGTTGGGTTCAACTCGAATGGGTCATCGACGCTACGGGCAAGGTTCTTCGCCCCCGAGTCGTCAAGTCGTCTCACCGCGAATTCAATCAGCCCGCCATCGATTCGATCATGCGCTCCAAGTGGTCCCCCGCCCGAAAGGGAGGCAAACCGGTTGCCGTACGCGTTACGCAACGCATGGATTTCAATCCATAAGCCAGCCCCTCATACTAGACTTTAGAAAGGCCGCTCATTCGAGCGGCCTTTTTTTCGCTTCGACCCGTCCTACTTCCTACAATTGTAGTATTTTGGCTTGCGTTCGCTACCCATTCTCCTACACTCGTAGTCATTCAGCTTGAACCCCGAAATCCACACGTCTATGAGCAGTACCATCTATGCCCCATCCTCCAGCGCAGGAAACCTCGCGAGCAAGAGCGCTCTCGCTTTTGCGCTTACAATGGCTATCTTCGCGTTGCTTCCTCTCCTTCACCTACTACCGACGCTGCTAATCGGAACAGGAAATACGCAAAAGGTTCAAACCGCTATCGATATACCGCCAGTGGTTGAAACGCCACCGCAAGAAAAGCCGAAGGAAAAGGAGAAGCTCGAAAAGCCTGAGCTCGAGAAACCGAAACCCAAATTGAATCTGACTCAAATCGAAGCTCTGCTCAACGTAGGGCCGGGCGATATAGGAGTCAGTTTCACAACTAACTTTACGAATCTAGTAGATATCGGAGAAGATCTCAAAATCTTCGAAGCCGAGGAACTCGAAAAGATGCCGCGAGCGCTCTTTCAGAATCAGCCTGTCTACCCGTACAATCTGAAGAGCCAACGCATCGAAGGATGGGTCGTTTTGGAATGGGTTATAACTGACAAAGGAAGCGTCACCAGAATCAGAGTACACAGCTCGTCCCATAGGGAATTCCAAAGGGCAGCAATCGAGTCAATCATGAATTCCAAATGGCAGCCTGGCGAAATCAACGGCGAAGCCGTCAATTCCCGCGTTCGCCAGCGTATTGATTTCAATTTGTAGCGAGCAATGACACGGCGGTTACGCCCTCCCCGACTGCGAACGCCCATGGCTTGCGGATACAGCCTCGGCATCGCCCTGGGCATGACGCTTCTCTATGCTTTAGCGTTGCTCGTCCTGCTTGCGCCCAAGTCGATGCCGAAACCCGTCGTCAATCTATGTGTAAAGAGCGATTCAATCAGTTCGAACTACGCTTACAGAGAAGATCGAATACCCGATCATAGCCCTCAAACGCGCAACGTCATTTGCCATTTCGATTTTGAGACCATCCATCTTCCTGAGTTTCCAGAGATCGAAACCGAATACTTCCTTTGTAGGCATGTCCGAATCAACGGACTGATGGGCTCTAGTCACGGTCTAATCCTACAATACATCGAAAAGGAACTGTCCCCTAGAAAGTCATACACGCGCTATCTCAGCAAATGGATGCCTCAAGAGATCTAGTTGCGCGACAGACCAGACAACGAATGGAGCAACTCGTCCCCAAACGCAAACGACTCGCAGTCAAATGCTCCGGAGCAGAAGGAGGGATTGGTTCATCCGCCGAGGCGGATTCAGGGCTGCGCCCCGAACCTGCGGTTCGCCCATCTACGCTGACGCTCCGTCGAACTCCCCTCCGAGGTTTCTTCATCCCTCCAAACGCTGCCACTCGCAGACCATCGTTCCAGCGTAGCCGCGCGTAGTCCCGCTAAGCGTGGCGGAGAAGGAGGGATTCGAACCCCCGGTAGAGTTACCCCTACAACTGATTTCGAGTCAGTCCCATTCGACCACTCTGGCACTTCTCCGTCAAAGAAGCAGGCATCAAAGGGACTCTCCGCTTCATTGCAAGGCCGGATTACGCTTTTGCGCGAGCTTGCCTAGACCCTTTGCGGAAATCGCCATACGAGACGTAGCGAATCGACTCTAGTCGTCTTCCCCAATCGCTAGTCAATCCACGCAATTCTAGCTCAAATCCTTCCCAATGCCTTAAGTATCAGCAAGTACAGCCCGTAATGCGAACTGCAGCTCATGCATAGAGCCGCGCAACAATTCATCCACGCACACAAATGAAAAAAGCATCACGCATCACAACGGCTCTAATGGTCGCTATCCTCGCGGGCGGACTCTCTTTGAGCGCCGCTAGCTTCGGTCTCAAAGACGGATCGCAAATCGAAGGCGAAATCGCCAAGGTTCTCCAAGATCAAGTTACGATCGATCAAGCCAATGGCAGCAAGGCCACTCTCGGCCTCGATCAATTCGACGCTGCAGGTCAGAAGGCGATCAAGTCTTGGAAGCGCAGCAATCCAGAAAAGAGCGACATATTCCTAAAGTGGGATAAGCAACCCGTCATCCTATCCAGCGCCATGCCTCAACTTCCCGAGCAGCTTCGCTCTGGAGATTTCAAAGGCATGACAAGCGTCGAGCTCGTTCTCGACGAAAAGGGGCAAGTTCTACACGCCTCGATCAACAAGTCGACTCATGCCGAACTCGAAGGCCCATCCATCCAGGCTACCAAGGCTTGGAAATTCGAGCCCGCTAAGGTCAACGGCAAAGCCGTTAAGTCCAAGCTTCGCGTTCCTTTCAAGTTCTCTTATACGCAAACGGAGCCGGAACACAGCTCCTTCAAGCAAGCGATCGTTCCTTATCTCCAACAGGGATAGACGCCAGAATCGCAATTCAATTCAAACCTCGCAGAGACCGACGAAACCGTCGGTCTCTTTTTGTATCCAACGATCAGATCAAGCCCCTTCGCTTTCGATTCAATCTCAAACCGCTTTACAATAAATCTCGCGGGAATAAAAAAGGCGACCCGAGCTAATTCGAGTCGCCTTAAAATTCGTATCGCTAACGAACGGAATCAATCTTCGTCGCCTTCGCCAATTTGAAATCGGCTGAAGCGATTGATCTGCATGTTCTCGCCGAGCTTGGCGATTTGCTCGCTTAGAACGTCCTGAACCGTCTTCTCGCTATCCTTGACGAAAGGCTGATCCAACATGCAAGCCGTCGAGTAGTACTTGTTGAGCTTGCCTTCGATGATCTTCTGAACTGCTGCCGGAGGCTTGCCTTCCGCCTGCGACGCAGCGATTTCGCGCTCCTTCTCGATCAATTCGGTCGGAACGTTTTCGCGACTGATGCAAACGGGATTCGCAGCGGCGATGTGCAAGCAAAGATCCTTTACGAACGCCTTGAAGTCATCCGTCTTCGCAACGAAGTCGGTTTCGCAGTTCACTTCGATCAAAACGCCAACCTTACCGCCTAGATGGATGTAAGACTCGACAAGTCCTTCAGAGGTCGCGCGACCTGCCTTCTTGGAGGCCGAGGCCATACCCTTCTTGCGAAGGATGGTTACTGCTTGTTCGATGTCACCTTCGGACTCGGTCAAAGCTTTCTTGCAATCCATCAAGCCAGCGCCGGTCTGGGCGCGGAGCTCGGCTACTTGTTTCGCGGTGATGCTCATTGAATACCTTTCAGCTAAGTGCTAGTTATAAATTGTCGGAACGATTTAAGCGTCTTTCTTCTCTTCCTCGGCAGGAGTCTCTTCAGCTGCAGGCGCTTCAGCTTCAGCCGATTCTTCCTTAGCTGCTGGAGCCTCCTCGGTCGCTTCCGCAGGCGCTTCTTCAACCGCGGCAGGAGCCTCTTCTTCAGCAGGAGCAGGAGCTTCTTCAGCTACGGGAGCTTCTTCGGCTACGGGAGCTTCTTCGGCTGCAGGAGCTTCTTCGGCTGCAGGAGCTTCTTCGGCTGCAGGAGCAGGCGCTTCAGCTGCCATTTCCTGAGCGGCTGCCGCTACAGGCTTCTGAGCGCCTGAGTTCGCTTGACGCGCTTGACGCTGACCGAGACCGGACTGAGCGGCTTCGACGAGCGTTTCGAGAATAATGCGAATCGACTTAACCGCGTCGTCATTGCCCGGAATTGGATAATCGACAGTCGATGGATCCGAGTTGGTATCGACCAAAGCCGCTACGGGAATCTTGCAGCGACGCGCTTCAGCAACGGCGATATCTTCGTATTTCACGTCGATCACGACCATGCCTGCCGGAAGCTTCTCCATCTTGACGATGCCTTCGAAATTGCGATTCATCCGCTCCATTTCGCGGCGGATGGCGGAACCTTCCTTCTTGGGCAGCTTGGCCAAGCTGCCATCCGCCTCCATCTTCTGGTATTTCTTGTACTTCGCGATACTGCGGGTGATGGTCTGCCAATTGGTCAGCGTTCCGCCCAACCAGCGGCTAGCGCAAAACGGCATGCCTGCTTCGGCAGCCGCTTCGCGAATGACTTCCTGGGCTTGGCGCTTCGTGCCGACGAACAGGACTTCGCCACCCTTGGCGACCGTTTCTTCAACGAAGTCGTACGCGGCCTTCAAGCCGTCGTAGCTCTTGGAGAGATCGATAATTGAGATCCCTTGGCGGTGATCGAATACGAAGCTCTTCGACTTCGGGTTCCAGCGTTTTACCTGGTGTCCAAAGTGGACTCCAGCATCGAGGAGATCAGTGAGTTCTACATTCATATGCTTGGGCGTCATAACGCTCTAATGAGCGCAGGCTTTATTAGGGCCTTGGACGCGATTTTATGGTTATGGTTTAAGGTTCCGATTTTCGGAAAAGCGACCAACGTAGGCCCCGCCCCTCTCTTGGCAAGCGGTAATTTGAGGCAATTTCGTAAAATTCGCCCCAAAAGGCGTTGACAATCGATTTCGATTTCGACTTCTTCGCCGTTCTTCGATCACCAGAGCGAAGAATTACATTTTATAAAGCGTTGCAGGGTGGAGCAGTCTGGTAGCTCGTCAGGCTCATAACCTGAAGGTCGCTGGTTCAAATCCAGCCCCTGCACCCATGAAGGCCAGTCTCCGAAAGGATGCTGGCCTTCGCCATATCCAACTCTCGTGTACAAGGTCTACGTTATCCAAAATCACAAGGGACGATTCTACATCGGAATATCCGAGGATGTCCGCAAAAGACTTCTCCAACACAACGACGGTGAATCCAGATGGACCAATGGCAAGGGACCATGGATCATACGGTGGACAAGCGAAGCGATGTCGCTCAGCGAAGCCAGAAAACTCGAGAACTTCTTGAAGAAGCAAAAAGGAGGAAACGGGTTCTACCAATACACTGGAATCGAGCGGTTCAGCTCATAATCCCGCTTAGCGGGATCGCTGGTTCAACCGAGGAGCAATGCGACGACACTCGCAAGCGAAGCGCAGCAGAACAATCCAGCCCCTGCACCCATGAAGGCCGATTCCCGAACAGGAGTCGGCCTTCGCCTTTTGCCCATATTGAGATCAAGGCGACAACTCTGCCAATTCCTTGGCAAAAGCCTGCGCTGCCCGCTCCGCCAAGGCATCGAGATCCTGATGAATGCGTTGGTTCCGATCGCGAACGGCATCGTAGCTTTCATTCAAATACACTCGGGCTATCAATTCTCCCGTCTCGTTATCGGTAACCAATGCCTTCGCGGCAAATCGCGCATTGCCGATATTATGACCGTATCTTAAGCGCATCGCGGCATTTCCTCGACTGTATCGGGTCACTACTCCTTGCACGCGCAATGCCCGACCCTCTTCATCGATCGAGCGAACAATTCGCCCCCCAATTTCCTCAGATGCGAATGCTTGAGCTACCCGCTCGGCAAATTCGTATCCGCTGCGTCCCGGACCTCCGAAGTCCTCGATCACTATCGTTTCGTAACTCGAGACGGACGCGAAGGGATTGTACTCGCTCGTGGTCGAGCAACCGACAACGAACAAGGCCCAAACGCCACCCATCGCTATCCAAGCGCTTCTCATTGAAAACATCGCGATTCCCATTGCCTCCCTTTCTAGGGAGACGATTTACAGGGCGATTGGATTGCTCAGCGACCGAGACGAGAAACAAACCTAGAATATAAAGGCGATCAAGCGAGACGACCGTCCATGTCATCGCGATCCAATTCAGGCGACAAAGGAAACGCGACCGGCGCGTTGTCCCGAGTGGATCGGTAGATCGCCGTAAATAGCTCAACAACCTTTCGACCGTCTTCGCCCGTTACGGCTGGATCCCGACCCTCGCGAATCGCATCCGCGAAATCTCCAATTTGCTGACCGATGTAATACACCGTCGCATCGATCTTGGAATGCGTTTCCGCATCTTCGGCCTTCCATTGGTCCAGCAGATTCTCTTCGCCAGGAACGGTCCACAAATCGTTGATCGGCGGATCCGGAATACCGGTCGAACCTGCGATGAACATCGCTCCGCCTTCCGGTTGCGTGCCCACCGAAGCGCCGTTTTCGCCGTGCACATGCACCTTGCCGAAAAGCCCGGGCTTTTGGGAATTGCTCAATATCACATTGCCCAACGCCCCATTCTTGAACTTCACCACAGCAACTGCCGTATCCTCGACTTCGATACCAGGATGATTCAGGTTCCGACTCACACCGTACACCTCTTCGATATCGCCCATGAACCAGAGGAAGAGATCCAAGGGATGCGGGGCTTGGTTGACCATAACCCCGCCGCCCTCCATCGACCAGGTGCCACGCCACGCATCCGCATCGTAGTAGTCCTGATCCCGCCAGCCGAAGAGCTGCACGGCTCCCAGGATCGGCTTGCCGATCTTTCCTGCTTCGATAGCCTCTTTGACTCGAATCGATGGTTCGTACCAGCGGCGCTGGCAAATGACGCCCAGCTTCACGCCTGGGGCGCGACAGCCTTCGATCATGCGATCGCAATCCTCCAAGGTCGAGGCGAGTGGCTTCTCGACCAAGACATGGGCGCCCGCTTCTGCAGCTTCTAAAACGGGATCCTTGTGGAAGGGATGAGGCGTGCAAACGATCACCAGATCCAGTGATTCCGCTTTCACCATCTCTCCAATGCTCGGATAGACTTTGGCCCCGTATTCGCCCGCAAATTCGGTCGCCGTACTTTCCGAACGGCTCCAAACGGCGGTCAATTCGACAGCCTCCAATTCCTCGATCGATTTCGCGTGCAAATGGGCCACCTTGCCGCAACCCGCAATGCCTACTTTGCAAAGATTCTTCATAACGTTCAGTCGCTTGTCGGCTTAAAGGCTTAAGGCTGGAGGATCACCTTGCCCGGCACCTCGTTGCGATTGAGCTTGTCGAACCAATCCGCGCCTTCCGACAGCGGCGCCACGACTGCGATGTGTTCTTCCACATCGATCTTGCCATCGGCCAATAGCTGCAAGGACTCAGGGTACTCGCCGCAAATCGCGCAGCTGCCTTGTACGCGCAGCTGTTGCGTTACGACTTTCTGCACGGGAAAACTCACGTTTGGCGTCAAGTTGCCAACCAGCATCGCCGTGCCGCCTTTACGCAGCAGGTCGATGCCTAGATTCACGGTAGGCTCGATGCCCACCGCTTCGAATACGATATCCGCGCCACGTCCGTCCGTGACTCCAAGAATCGCTTCTTTCAGTTGCGGATCCGATGGATCGAAGGCGCCGCTAGCCCCGACCTTCATAGCTCGATCGCGATTGCGTTCGCTCAAGTCGACCGCGAACACGTCCTTCATTCCGTAGACCTTAAGCAATTGCAAAATGAATACGCCAATCGTTCCGACGCCTACGACTACGCAGCACTCGGCATCTTCGATCTCTGCCAGCTTGATCGAGTGCAACGCTACCGCGATCGGCTCGACCATGGCCGCTTGCTCGTAGCTCACGTTGTCGGGAATCTTGTGCAGAATGTGCTGAGGGATCGCCACATACTCGGCGAAGGCTCCGTGGCGCTTGAACTCCGGCGGAGCTACGCCCAACACCTCGCGATTGTCGCTCAGGTTGTACAAGCCCTTCTTCGTATACCAGTCGTCCTCGCGATATACCGTCGAGTCGAAGGTCACGCGATCGCCCACTTGCCAGTCGCTTGCCGCGCTGCCCACTTGGGCGATTTCGCCAGCCGCTTCATGTCCCATGATCAGCGGCGGGATACGGCGACCGCTGCTGCCGTCCATGCCATGCACGTCCGAGCCGCAGATTCCGCAGGCCTTTACTCGCACCAAGACGTCCGTTTCCGAGATTTCCGGTTCCGGAGCCGTCGTCTGGTATTCGAAACGATTGTATTCTTCCAGTACTAAAGCTTTCATTCGATTAGAGGATGGGGACGCCGCCGCTCCGATGCGCATCGCTCATGCAGCAGCAAATAAGCAATCGGACACGCGGGAACGGACGCGTTAAACGCCCCAAAATTGATACTCTCTCGCCAATGCCAATCCAAATCTGAAAGACGGCGCATTTATCCATTCCCCATAAGGTAGCGGCCGACCTCCGGGCGGCCACATCACTTTTTAGAATGGCCGCTCGGAGATCGGCCGCTACCCTAGTTACAGAAGAATCTACGCGAAGACGGATCCTCGAATCCAAAGTCAACCTTTCTCGGGCCAGTCCGCCGAGACTTCGAGATCCATCTTAGGACAGAGAAAGGCAACCAAACCACCCTTCCAATCAATGGAAGTCATAGGAAGCCGACGCCGGCAGCTCGCGCCAGATCAGCGGTTCGATTCGGTCCGCTTTCACATGGATCACGCCCTGCAAATTCTGCAATACGCCCGAAACGAGCAGATGTTTCTCTTGCGTAATGATCAGGCGGTATTTTTCGAACATCTGGGGCAGGACCACCACATTCGATATGCCCGTCTCGTCCTCCAATGAAATGAAGACGAAACCTTTCGCCGTCCCCGGTCGCTGGCGGCAAATCGCCTGCCCGGCCACCTTCACCCGGTTGCCGTGAGGCGTATGCTCCAGATCCCGAGCCGTCCATACCTGCGGCAAACGATCCCGCATCGCCGCCATGGGATGCGCCCCCACCGTCACGCCGATTCCCTGATAGTCCGCCTGCAAGCGCTCCACATGACTCATGATCTCCAGCGGACTCAGGCTGCGTTCCTCTTCGGCTACATCCGCAAACAAATCCCCCGGGTCGTAGCGCGACTCCACCGCCCACAAGGCATGACGCCGACTTTCCGCAAAGCAATTGAGAGCCCCGATGGAGGCCAGCGTTCTCAACTCGTCGCGATCGAAGCGCGTTCGCCGGCGAAAGTCGCGCATATCGACAAAAGGACAATCCGCGCGAGCCGCCAGCATGATTTCCGCATGGGCGCGACTCACTCCATTGACCATCGTCAACCCGAGCCGAATCGAACGCTCGTTCTCCACTTGGCAACGCCACTGCGAAATCGAAACGTCGACTGCCCGAACGCGAATGCCATGCCGCTTGGCATCCTGAATCAAGGTAGCCGGCGAATAGAAGCCCATCGGCTGATTATTCAAGAGCGCCACGTAAAACTCCGCCGCGTGATGGGCTTTCAAATACGTGCTCGCATAGGCCAGCAAGCCAAAGGAAATCGCATGGCTCTCCGGAAAGCCGTAGTGAGCGAAACTGGAAACCGACTGTATGACCTGATCGATCTTCTCCTCCGGAACCTCGCGCTGCTTCATCGCTTCGATCAAATCGCGGGTCACCTGATCGATCCGATCCTCCGTCCGATAAAAGCTCACTGCCCGCCGCAGCTCCTCCGCCTGGGCTCCCGAAAAGTCCGCCATGACCATGGCTACTTTGAGAATCTGCTCCTGAAACAAGGCCACGCCCAAGGTTCGCTTCAAGGTCGGCTTCAAACGCTCGTCGATGTACTCCACCTTCTGTCGCCCCGCTCGACGTTCCAAGTAGGGATTCACCATGTTGCCCTGAATCGGTCCCGGTCGAATGATGCCCACCTCGATCGCCACGTCATAGAAGCATTTCGGTTTCATGCGCGGCAAGGTCGCCATCTGAGCCCGGCTCTCGATCTGGAAGACTCCGATCGTATCCGCCTTGCCCATCATCTCGTAAGTCGCCGCATCATCCTTAGGTATGCTCGCCAGATCGATGCTCGTTCCCTTGGCCCGCACAGCCTCGAAGGCATCCTGCATCACCGCCATCATGCCCAACCCCAGCAAGTCCACCTTGACCATGCCCATGTCCTCGCAGTCCTCCTTATCCCACTGCGCCACCGTTCTGCCCGGCATGCTGGCCGGCTCCAAAGGCACTACCGAGTCCAGCTCTCCCTCGCAAATAATCATGCCGCCGGAATGCTGGCCCAGGTGGCGCGGCAGACCGAGGACTCGAGGGAAGAGCCGGGCCAAGGCCTTCGCCCGCGGATGAACCGTCGCAATGCCCGATTTCTCCAAACGCTCTTCCATGGGAACCTCGTGCGAGTAGCTATGGCTTCCATACAATGCGGAGAAACGCCCCAGAGCCTCGTCCGGAAAGCCCAGAACCTTGCCGACCTCCCGCATTGCGCTGCGTCCCCGATAAGTAATGACGTTCGCCGTCATGGCCGAGCCCTCTCGCCCATAGCGTCGATACACTTCCTGAATCACTTGCTCCCGCCGATCGCCGCTCGGCAAGTCGATGTCAATATCCGGCCAGCTCCGACGCTCCTCGTTCAAGAAGCGCTCGAAGAGCAAGCCGCCGCCCACCGGATCGACCGGCGTAATGCCCAAGCTGTAGCACACCGCGCTATTGGCCGCGCTGCCCCGTCCTTGAGCCATGATGTTATGCTCGCGACAGTAGTTGACCAAATCCCAGACGATGAGGAAGTAGCCGGAAAAGCCGAGCCGAGCAATCACATCCAATTCGTGACGCAATTGGCGCTTCACCGCCGCGTTCAAGCTCCCGTATCGCTGCTCCGCCCCAAACCAAACGATCTTCGTCAGAAAGGAATCCATCGACTCGCCTTTGGGAACCGGAAAGCGAGGAAACTCGTATCCAAGATTCTCCAACGAAAAAGCGCAGCGCTCCGCAATTTCCCACGTATTGCTCACTGCTTCCGGCATATCCCGAAACAGATAATCCATTTCCGCCGCTGGTTTGACATAGCGCTGAGCATTGCGGCTCAGTAGCTCGCCTGCCTCCTCCAAGCGCCTCTTATTCCGCAAGCAAGTGAACACGTCCTGCGTCGCCCGCCCTTTCTGCGTCGCATAGCAAACGCCGTTCGTCGCCACCAACTTCAGTTTCTCCGCGGAAGCCAGATCCTTCAAAGCCTTCACCCATCGCTCCTCTCCACGGACATGGTGACGCTGAACCTCAACGCAAAGATTCTCCTGAGGGAATGCTCGGAGCAACCGCTGCAAGGCCTGTTCCACGCCCGAACGCCCCTCCCCTTTCCAGGCTCGAAATAGCGGTCCATCCTCGTCCCCCGTCAAAGCGATCATGCCCCCGGAATACGCTTCCAACTCCTCCCACCGAACACGCCCTGCCCCCTTCTCCGCCCGCAGCTTAGCCTGGGTCAGCAGCTTGCATAGATTCCGATATCCCTGTCGCGAACGAATCAATACAGGAATGACATCCTCCCCCTCCATCTCCAGCTCGCAGCCCACGATCGGCCGCAGACCCCGCTCTCGCGCCGCTTTATAGAAACGCGGCGCTCCATACACGCCCCCGCGATCGCACAGTGCCATCGCCGACAAATCCGCGCCCGCAGCAGCCGCCGCCAAATCCCGCGGCTGCGACGCCCCCCGCAGAAAACTGAACGCCGACCGAGCATGGAGTTCGATATAGCGATTAGCGTTTGGCATTTAGCGTTTAGCCTCCCCCGCCACCATCTCACTCTTACTCCTCGTCTTACTCTTTATCTTAATTCTAGCCCCCATCTCCACTCATCACCAGCCAACAGCCAACAGCTAACAGCTAACAGCTAACAGCTAATCAATCATACATCCCTTCGACCACCCAAGCGCCGCGCTCCTTTACTAAGCGAAAAGCCCCGCCGGCCTTCAGCTCCACATCCCACTCAACTCGATTCCAGCCTTGCTCGTCCCACCACTGCCCGGAATGGGCCCAGGGACCGCGGCAATCGACGATAACGCCCTGCGCGGCAGCGCAACGCATCCAAACCGGTTGACGCTCCCACAAGCGAACCTCCGCTTTCAAAGGCGGGCGAAAGCGACGCATCGCCAAACCGAAATGCTTCTTCAGACCCGGACCTTTCATCGGCGGAATCGAACTGGGCAAACGCTCCATCGTCGCCCCATCCGGACGGCCATTGGCCGGCAAGCGCGGGCGACCGACCCCCTCTTCGCCCACAATGCCCGCCACTCGAGACAAGGTCTGGGTGAAACGATAAGAATTCTTCAAACTCGTTTCAAACAGGCCCAATTGGCATTCGTTTCGATCGACCGGATCGATTCTCAAACTGAGCCCTACCACAGCCGCATCGGCCTTAATTTCCTCCAATCGCGTTGCCAGGAGCAGAAACAAAGCATCCGCATCGCAGGTGGGCTCAGGAATTTTCACCCGCAGTTCCACCGCCTCGACGCGCTCCCCATCCTCCAAGCGAATGTCCGCCATATCCAATTTGAGAAGCAAGGCATCCGCCACCAGGCCGCTCCTTAGCAAGCGCAGACACAGCTGATCCAAGAAGCGACGCATTAGAAAGAGCAATGGCTCCAAGGTTTCGATTTCGTATTCGAACTCCAATGACTCTTCATAGACCTTAGGTGGCTCCGAAATGCGCAACGGGCGTTCTTCCTCGCCCGAAATGCGATCCCACAAGCGCAAGCCTTCCGTCCCCAACCGCTTGCCCACCTCGACCCGCGACAAGTCGACAAATGCGCCCGCCGTCCGAATCCCCCATCGCTGCAGGATCGCTCCGATTTCCTCGGAAGGTTCCGCTGCTTCCAGCGGCAGCTTTCCCAAAAACGTCTTCAAGGAATGGTAGGGCTGACTGTCCTCATCCTGTAGGGCCTTCGTTTGCGAAGCGCCGCGTAGGTCAAGCGAAGGAGCGCTCCGCGGCGTGCCGCAACAGTCTTCGCCCCAAGAACTACGCCCGTCAAGAGCGGCAGCCCTACATTCGCTTGCCGACTCAGGAGATCCCCTCTGAGAACCATACTTCCTTCCGACCTCGCCCAAAAGGTAGGGATGACCGGCTCGGTCATCCGCCACCTGCAGCGTTTTCGCTTCTGCGGTCGATTGGGGACAATCGATTCTACCCACCAACATCACCCGCTCCGTCTGTCGGGCTGCCAACAAGGCCAAGTCCGGCGTTGGAGCTACGCCCATTCGACCCTTCAAACCCAGCGCCCGCAACTCGGATACAATCTCCTCGCAACGACTCGCCAGACTTGTCCGATTTACCCCCGCCAGACCGATCGTGCACAACCCCGGAAACGATTCCTCGACTCGAGGCGACAGCGAATAGGCGCTATCGAACAAGACCCGCCCCGCCATCGTCTCGGCCTTCGACGATCGATAGCGAATCGCCAAATCCTCGCAGCGAGCGATCGCCTGCGAAACCGCCGAACCAACCTCGACTCCCTGAGCCGCCGCCTGGTGCGTGCAATCGATCACCGCAGGCTTTGCCAGCGACGTATCCACTAAAGCCATCGCCGTATTGCCGAGGCCTGCTTCCAGGCGCGCCACCGACTGCAGCGCGAAACGAGGAATGTCGATCGCCGCATACATGCTAGCCAACATCCACCAACTGCGGAAAGTCTCCCCGCCCCTGCGTCCTTAAACGAGAAACGCGGATCCCGATTCCCTTCGCCACTTCGCTCAAGGCCGCATCCCCCACCGACACGCCAATACGCCCTTTCAAGCTCGCTCGAATCTGAGCGCTGGGAATGATCGGCTGCGGCGTAAACACGGCCAGAACGCCCGCCCACTTGCCCGCCAAGCGCTGCAGGCGATACCAAATCGTCGAGCGCGTCCGCTTCAGAGCCCAGCGATCGCAGCCCCGCAAATCCACCAGGACCATGCCCAGGTTCTCGTCGCGCAGCAAGACGTCCGTCACCCTCAAGGCCTGTTCCGCCGACTGGCAGCGAATCCATAGCAAGTGCTCCAGCAAAGCCGGCGGAGCCGTCTGCGGATCGAAGGCGTTTGTCCCATCAACCAAAGCGGCGAAACGACGCTCCCGCCGGGCCGCTTCCAACAAATGAAGCAACGCCGTTTGACCGCCCGAGCTTGGAGTCGGAACGACGAATTCGCACAAGAGACCCGTCGACAATCCACCCTCCAAGGCCCGGTCGAAACGATCGATGCCAGTCCCTAAAGTATCCCTATCGGCTTGGACCGTCCAGCGGACGCCCTCCCCTATAATATCCCTAAGGCTGTCTGGCTCCAGCAAAGCTGCTTGAGCAAGCGCCATACCTCCACCACAGCGCCGCGCCCCCAAGCCTGTCAATCGATTATGTGTTCATGAACACTAAAACATCCTACTCAATCAAGCTCTCCCAAATCAGCGAATCAATCTCCGCCGCGCTCAAATCGTAAGTCTTCCGTCCCTCGGTCGGCAGTTTAGGCAAGCCTTGACTCCCATCAGTCTCACCCAACGCAAACTGAAGCCCCTGAATAATGAGTTCCTCCAAGCTCAAGCCACGTTCCGCTGCAGCTACCCTAGCTCTACGAAGCACTCCATCTGGCAAATCGATTGTCGTTCGCATGATCCAACTTAATTTTCTCCGATACCTTATGCTTCTTCAAGCCCAACGAAATCATGCCAGTGCCACCCATTTCTTACATTATCAAAACGCAGATATTTGTCTTCCACAATACTCTTGATGCGGTATTTACGATTTGGCGTCAGGCCATCCTCTTCGATACAAGGATTCCATCCTAAGGTACGCATTGAAGGTTTAAAAACCACTTCATCGCCAACTTCAAAAGGGCATCCGCTTTTGTAAGCTCTATTCATTCTCTATTACTTTCGCATGTCGACTAGATGAAGAAACGCTCCTAAAACGGAGCTATTGAAAACTAGAACTGCAAGTCAGTAACCCCTGGATAAATTCAACTCATTTCACATAGTTTTCCAGCCAAATACCTTTTAATTCATGCCATCAGAATTTCAACTCGCCTCTCTTAGTACGTTCCATTCATGAGCCGCTGGACCCATCGCCTGAGAGCCCAATCCTACAGTCGCCGCTTCATTTGGAAGAGCGCCATCGCCATCCTGCTCGGCGGCATGGCCTTAGGACTGATCGCCCAGCTGCTCTTCCAGCATCGCGGGCGAGCTGCCAGCCAGGGACTGGTCCTCGACCTTTCGAATCCAGGATACGAATACTTCGGCAACTCGATCCGCTCGCCTCAGATGCTTCCGGACTCTCTCGTCGAATACCTGAAGACGCCTGAGCTCGATGTGGAATCCTTCCTGGAAATCGATTCACTCATCGCCCCCTACCTGCGCGGCGCCGACCGAGAGCGCCTCGAGGCGCTGCTCGTCGAACAATTCGGCGAGACGACCGGCAACCTGCTCGGCAACTACCTGAAGGCTCTCTTCGATCCAGAAAGCGCCAGTCGCCAGGCGCTTGAGGAGACCGCTTCCCAAGAACCGCCGCCGCGCTACGCGAATCGCCTTCTGGGTCAGCTCGAGATGAAAGCCCGCCGCTATCATCGCGCCCATCCCTATTTGATCCGCGAAGGCGTTTTCCCCGATGCCGAAACCGCGCGCTTTCTCGCCGTCGAGACCCTGCGCTACGACGAGCGCTACGATGAGCTGAGCGCGCTGCTTGGGCAGCCTGACTACCAAGTCTACCGAACCCCTGCCCTCAAGCTGGAGCTCGCCAAGCACCAACGCGACTGGCTCGCAGTCGCCAGCGCCCTGCCCGCCTATCTCTTCCTCCAATTCGATTGGCGCATGGCTGCCATCGCGGGTATCGCCGCCTTGGTTTGGGCCACGCTGCTCCTCCGACTCGGACAGATCGATTCCTGGCTGAGCAAGGCAGGCGGCTTATGCGGCATCGCTTTCCTAGCGGGCGCCGCGAGCGTCATGCCCACCCTCTTTCTAGTCATTCTGCAAGACGCCTACGTTGGCTATAATCCCAGCGGCGATGACGACATTCTCCGAATTGCCGTCTACTTCATCGGTGGCGTTGGGTTGCGCGAGGAATTCTGCAAACTGCTCCTCTTTCTTCCTTTCGCTATCCGACTGGCCCGCAAGGGCAATGAACTCGACGCCCTCATCATCGCCAGCTTTGTCGGTCTCGGTTTCGCCGCCGCGGAAAACATTTCCTATTTCGCCCGAACGGCCGGCCTGGCTGCTCCGGCTCGCTTTCTCACCGCTAACTTCTTTCACATAGCGCTTACTGGAATGGGAGGACTCTATCTTTACCGCGCCCTTCGAAACCGAGCCTGGAACGACTTCTTCTACATCTTCGGCATCATGATCATCGCGCATGGCCTCTACAACACCCTGCTCTCGCTCCCCAGCTTTCCCGAGGGCTCCTTCCTCGCCATGATCGTCTTCATCCTGCTCTCGATGTATTATTTCCGAGAGCTCTACAGACTCAACGCCCACACCCGCCCCGCCTATAGTCTGAGCTTCCTATTCGTCTCCGGACTCTGCCTCATTCTCTCGTCGGTCATCGTCTTCCAGTCCGCTCAAATCGGTCTCTTCACCGCCCTGCGAATCATCGTCCCCGAAACTCTCGGCGTCATTATCATCGTCTTCATGTTCTTCCGCGAGTTCAACGAAGCCTTGGGAGAGTGAGCTCTACTCGCTTCGCCAATCCATGAGCCAGGCGCGAATACTGTCGACAGGACGCGTATCGATGATTTCGAGACCGTGTTTCTCATAGAAGCCTAGATTGCGTTCCGCCTCCGTATTGAGGCAGGCGCCTTGAGAAGCAGGATAAATCCGCGTCTCTCGCTTCGCCGCCAGCCGGTGTAATATGGTAACGCGACAACGCGACTACCGTATCCAAGCGGTCGCAGGCCCAATCACTCGGCTAGCAAGCCTTCGATCTCTTGCAAGGTCCGCTGCAAAGATCCGCGACTGTTTTCCGCCCAGATCTTCTGCTTCTCCGACTGCGCCGCGCGAGCATCCGGATCGAGCGCCAATTCGGCGATTCGCTCAATCAGGGCTTCTCCATTCGGAACCAATTCCGCCGCCCCCGACTCGAGCATACCCGCTCGAATACTGCGAAAATTATTCATGCCCGGACCGAAAAGAACGGGAACACCAAGCAAGCCGCACTCGATCGGCGTTTGGCCTTCCTGATGCGGCGGCAGGCTCTTGCCGACAAAGGCCAGATCCGCAAGTTGGGTCAAGGTCCTCAACTCCCCGCTGGTGTCGCCAACGATGATATCGACATCCGACTCGGGATCCCCCTCCGACTTGAAATGCCATCGGAGCTCCGATGCTTCACGCTCGAGAAGACTTCGAATCTCGCTCCGACGCTCAGCATGTCGCGGCACAAGCATCAAGCGACATTGAGGAAGCGACTTTCGTAACCCGCGAAAAGCCAATAGAAGCGTCTCTTCCTCTCCGGGCCATGTCGAGGAGCCAAGCAAGACGAATTCCGGTCCCAAACCGAGCCGAGCCTTCATTTCCACCCGCTCCGCTTCGCTCAAGCGAGCTCCGATATCCACGTCTACTTTTAGATTGCCCGTCACGGTCACTTTATCGGATGCCAGACCAATCGCTCTAAAGCGCTCCGCATCGTGATCGGAAATAGCGAGGACTCGATCGATCTTGCCCAGGTGCCCTTTGAAAAGGAACCGCAGCCGCTTGGCGTAACGGAACGACTTGTCCGATAGGCGCCCATTCACGAGGACCATCGAAGCGCCCGCGTTGCGGGCCTGCTGCATATGTTCCGGCCATAGCTCCGTTTCCGCGCAAATGGCGACATCCGGTCGCGCGCGTTTCCAAATGCGACGACTGAAAGGCCAGAAATCCAGTGGGAAATAGGTAATTCTGTCGCAAATGTCCGAATACTTTTCGGTAGCGAGCTTGTATCCCGTACTGGTCGTCGTCGTAAGCAGGATTTCGATCCTCTCGTCCTCCGCCAATCGGCGCAGCATTGCCTCGATCACAAGCAGCTCTCCCAGGCTTACCGCTTGTATCCAAACTCTTCGAACGCCTGGCTTTCTCGGCCAATCCTCGAACCGACCTCCGAATCGCATTGCCATAGCGCCTTCGTAGTCGCCCCGCCGTTTCATCTTTAGCAGATACTTCGGCGACAGCAGCAAGGCGAATGGCGCGAAAATAATTCTATAAATCCAAATAAACAACCTCGCCTACAAACCTCCTTCCTCGATCAAACGCAAGCCTGCTTCCACTCCACATCTTTTTCTACTTCTCCTTCTTCATCGACTTCCTGCTCCCCCACTCGCCGCTACCAATCAACGTAGGGCCTTCGCTTGTGAAGCGCCGCGTATGAAGATCATCCTTGTCCAATGCGGCGTGTCGCAAGCGACCGCCCTACGACCACAAACGCTATTTGTTCGGATTGGACACTCCCAAACTCTGGACCCAGGAGGCCATCGACGAGAATCCTTTTTGACAGCGCCCGCTGCGACAACCAGTCTTGCCCCCTAGAAACATGGACCATTTGCACGCCTATTGGAGAATGGAATACGTTACTCAGGAGAAGCCGCCTGAGGCCAGACGTCCATTCGTCGACCTTCCTAAGATGGACGACGACAAATCGACCCTCATCGTGTCCCGCGAAACGCATAGCTTCATTCTCATGAACCGCTACCCTTACAATGCGGGTCATTTGCTAATCTTGCCTTATCGCGAAACGCCCGACCTGGAAGATCTCAGCGCCGAGGAGCGCATTTGCTTCACCGACACGACTATCAAGGCCAAGCGAATCCTCAAAGCCGCCCTCAATCCGGATGGCTTCAACATCGGCATCAATCTGGGCGAAGCCGCCGGAGCGGGCATTCCCAAGCACTTGCACCAACACGTCGTGCCCCGCTGGAAGGGCGACACCAATTTCATGCCTGTGCTCGGCTCGACTCGAGTCCTGCCGCAGTCGCTCGAAGCCATGTGGGAGCATTTGAAGACCGTTTGCGAAAAGCTGGACTAAGGGGTCCTCGCCCCTATGTTCCCTCACTCGCATTATGGCCTCGACGAAGCTACATTTCCAGAATCCGCGTCAACTCGCGCAACTCTTCGGCGGCAAGGAGGAGAATCTCCGCCTGATTGAGCAGCGCTTCGACGCGCGTCTGATTACGCGCGATAGTTGGATTCAGATCGATGGCGACGAATCTGTAATCGAGCAGATTAAAACCATATTCGATTTTCTGCAAACCGCTAGAGACCAAGGCCTTAATGTACGTAAGAACGATTTCGACAACGTGGTCAACGGCATTGCCGAAGGACGCGAAGCCGAGCTTCGGGCGCTTTTCGACGATAAAACGATTATCAAAACGCGTCGGGCCAGTATCGTGCCGAAAACGCTCGGCCAAAAACGCTATCTCCAGTCGATTTTAGAGAACGACATCGTCTTCGGAATCGGCCCCGCGGGCACCGGCAAAACCTATTTGGCCATGGCCGCCGCCGTCTCCAAACTACTCGATGGCAGCATTAAACGCCTTATTCTAAGCCGTCCCGCCGTCGAAGCGGGAGAGACGCTTGGATTTTTGCCCGGAGACCTTCAGGAAAAGATCCTCCCTTATCTAAGGCCTTTGTACGACGCGCTTTACGACATGATGGATCGGGATGACGTCGCCAAGTTGATCGATAAAGGCGTCATCGAAATCGCCCCCCTCGCCTACATGCGCGGACGCACGTTGAGCGATTCCTTCGTCATTCTCGACGAAGCTCAAAATACGACGCCGGAGCAGATGATGATGTTCCTCACTCGGCTGGGGAACGAGAGCAAGATGGTCATCACGGGCGATATCACCCAAATCGACATTCCACGCTCCAAGACTTCGGGTCTCCTCGAAATCCGAAAAGTGCTCAAGTCATTGGACGGCATAGACTTCCACTTTTTCGAATCGACCGACGTGGTACGTCATCACCTAGTCCAAAAGATCGTCGAAGCTTACGATCGCTATCGGAATGCCGATATGGAAGGACCGATCATCTCGAACTAATTCCATCTATAAAGATTGCGCCGCTAGCGGAATTTGAATCTTTTGAAAGCTCTCACGTCGAACCTGTATGCCTCTCTCCGAGCAGTTTAAAGCGTTTATCCATCGGTTCTTCCCGAAGAAGCGCAAGAAGCGCAAGACCGAGGCCTCTTCTTCGATTCTGGTCTTCCTCGAAAAGAGTCCGGCGATCTCGGTGGCAATATTCGGAATCACCGTGATTGGCATCGTCGTCACGAGCTTCATCGGCATCAAGCCTTCCGGTTTCCAATTCCTACCCAACCAGCTGGCCACCATACGCATTGTCGCCGCCAAGGACTTCTCCTACCAAAGCGCCATCCTCACGGAACGCCAACGCGAACAGCGCAAGACCGAAGTTCCGCCTGTCTACAGGACCAATATGACCTTCTTTGATGCGTTCAGCCGTCACGTCAACGAGCTGCTCGCCGAAATGGATGGCTTTGCTAAACTCGAACAAGACCTTTCTGCCATCGCGGCCCAAGAGTACATCCACCGTATCGCGGAACGCTATAATTCGAAAGGCGACTATCGCCTTTCCGATTCGGACCTAACTACCATCCTGGAATTCTCGGATGCCGAAACGCGACGCGACCTCATCGAAACTGGCCTCATCAGCTTGCGAGAAAGCTATAAGATCGGGATTTACGATAAGAACGATTCCAATTTCGAATTCGGCGACGATTCAGTCGCCTTGTTCAAGACCAGTACCGGAAGTGGTGTCGGACAGCGTCGCATCGAATCGATCGAATCTACGCTAACGGATCTGCGTATCGCCTTGGACGCCCAAAATGTGCCGCCGCTCGTCTCCAGCGCCTTCGGTCGATTTTTCAGAGACGGCGTCAGGCCCAATTTCGAACGCGACGAAACCGAGATCCAAGCCTTGCGCATCAAAATGCTGGAATCGCTCCAACCGGTTATCGTCAGCGTGCAGGAAGGGGAAAGTATCATCGAGCCGAATACACGCGTCACTCCGGAGCAATACGAACAGCACTTGGCCTATATTCGCCATCTCGACGGCGAATCGACCGATACCATCGATTCCCAATTGCTGGGTCGAGGCCTCATGGTTATGGCCATGCTGATCGCCGCAACGTTCTATATCCGCTTGGAGGATCGCCCTACCCTGCAAAGCAACAGTCGACTGGGACTGCTCGCCTTGGTCGTCGTCTGCAATCTGCTCATCGTTCGCCTCTGCTTCGAATTGGGCAACATAGACAAGTTTCTCTACGACAGCAGTCTCTCCGCGATTCTGCCCTACATAACGCCCACGACCCTGGCGCCCCTGCTCATAGCCATCCTCATGGGAAGTGGACCTGGACTGCTCACTGCGTTCATGGTTAGCCTCTTCTCAGCCGTCATGTTCGGAAATCGCTTGGAGCTGATGGTCATGTCGTTTCTCGCTTCGAGCGTGGCTATTTTCATCTGCCGCAATATCCGAAGGCGCGGACGCGTCGTCACCGCCGGTTTCACGGGTGGACTTTGCATCGCGGTCTTTACGCTACTCTTCAACTCCGCCGACGGCATTCCTTTGGATACGATCGTGCAGCAAGTCTCCGCCGCGATTATCACAGGCCTGATCGAGGGCGTGGTCATCGTAGGCGTTTTGCCGATCCTGGAAGGTCTCTTCCGGAGAACGACCGACATCACTTTGCTTGAGCTGAGCGATTACAATCACCCCATTCTACGGAGAATGCAGCTGGAAGCGCCGGGCACCTGGCATCACAGTCTCATGGTGGCCAATCTAGCCGAAAATGCGTGCAATGCCATTCGCGGAAACGCTCTGCTCGCTCGCGTCTGCTGTATGTTCCACGACATCGGGAAGCTCGTTAAGCCAGAGTATTTCACCGAAAATCAACTCGATGGATACAACCCGCACGACGAAAAATCGCCATCCTTCAGCGCCCTCATCATCAAAAGCCACGTCAAGGAAGGCGTCGACCTAGGCCTTACCTTCAAGCTGCCGCGACCGATCATCGACGTCATTCGCCAGCACCACGGCACCAATCTGATCCGATACTTTTATCACAAGGCCGTTCAACAGGCCGAGGAAGAATCGGAGGACGCCGGCAAGATGTCTGTGCTGGAATCGACCTATCGCTATGACGGTCCCAAGCCTCAATTCAAGGAAAGCGCCGTCATATTGCTAGCCGACTCCATCGAAGCGGCCTCGCGATCCCTTCCGAAGGCTACTTCACAGAATATCGAAGAGCTCGTGGACCGCATTTTCAAATCGAATTTGGACGACGGCCAGCTTGACGAATGCGCCATAACGATGTCCGAACTGGCCAAGATCAAGGAGAGCTTCATATTCACCTTGCTCAATTCGCTCCATTCTCGCATCGCATACCCAGGTTCCGACAAGCAAGAGTCGACTTCTGGAAAAAAGACGAATGAACGAAAGCCCGAACGAGTCGAAGCGAGCGCAGGTCAATAACGCCTGCCCGGGCCTGCAAGCCGATTCGGACGAAGTCGAAACGCTCTTCGCTACCCTGGATCGATTCGGCGGCTTCGATGCCCCAAGCGGAGAATTCTCCATCGCATTCCTCACCAAAGAGGAAATGTCCCGCGTCCACAATCAGTTCATGGACGATCCTACGGTAACCGATGTCATCACATTTCCAGGCGAGCCCGAGTATGAAATGGCCGGTGAAATCTGCGTGTGTCCAGAAGTCGCCTACGATTACGCCCTCGCTAACGATGGCGACTTCGCAACCGAACTCGCATTGTACCTAGCTCATGGATACCTCCATCTCTGTGGATTCGACGACATCGACGATCCCGACCGCGTCGAGATGCGAGCGGCCGAAAAAGTAGCGATAATGACTCTGCAGTCTAGAAACGCGCTGCCCAACTTCGCCTTTCAACCGCAAGCGTCCTAATGGCGACGAACCCGGACTCCAACGACAACGCGCCACGACTGGCTCGAATCGCCTACAAAGGGATCTACGCCCTCGCCATCCTCTTCATTCTTCTTAAGGTCTACGAGTACCGCCACCACAATTTCGGGTACACGATCCTTCCTCATTTCAGCCAGCACGCCCATGAGCGGGCCGTTGACGATCTGAAACGGACCGAGCACTACGTCTTTCCCGGAAAACCTGGATACGACGGCCAATACTACGCCCAGCTGGCCCTCGAACCGCAGGCGACTGGAGCCGAAATCGAGGGGGCGCTCGACAATCATATCTATCGAGCAAGGCGTATTCTATTTTCGTGGACAGCTTGGGTTTTCGGGTTGGGCGATCCGTATTGGGTTCTGCAGGCCTACAGCGCCCAGAACGCGCTCTTTTGGCTGCTCACTGCGCTGCTGTTGATGCGCTGGCTTCCAGCCACCCATTGGCAAAATACGCTTCGCTTCCTGCTGTGCCTATTCACTGCCGGCATCGCCTACAGCTTCGACAGGGCTCTCCTTGACGGGCCGAGCCTCTTCCTCATAGCCCTGGGAGCGGCTTGCCTCGAATCAGGACGTGGATGGCTTGGAACCGCCGTCCTAAGCCTGTCCGGGCTCGGCAAGGAAACGAACTTGCTCGCTTGCGCGGGCCTTTGGGAGCCGGACAAGCGTAATCAATCGCTGATTCGAATCGGCCTGGCAACGATTCCCCTCTTGCTTTGGCTAATCTATCTGTTCGCATCGAGCAGCCAAAGTCCTCTATCGTCGCTCGGCGGCGGCAATTTCTCCCTGCCCCTGGTCGGCTTTTTCGCTTCCGCTCTTATGATACTGAAAGAAGGCGGAGAAACCGGCTTTCCAGCGGAGATCTTCTTTCAGTTCGCGTTAATGGCGGCCCTTGTAGGTCAATGCGTCTACTTCCTAACCCGACCCAAGCCCGATCGAGTATGGTGGCGAATCGGCGTCAGCTTTGCCGTTCTCACCCTTTTTCTCGGCGAAGCGGTCTGGGAGGACGTCGAAGCGGCCCCCCGCGTTCTTCTTCCCATGACCATAGCGTTCAATCTGCTTTTCAGTCGGAAGACCGTTTGGCTGCCCATCCTTCTCGTAGCCAACATTCTCTCCATCGCAGGAATCGCTCGCCTCGATCCCGTTTACGTCCCGGAACGCTACGACATTCGCGGTGCCTCTAACCTGGGTTACGATCCGGCCACCAATCGATTTTCGACACTCGAATTCGGCGAAGGCTGGTACATCAGCGAAGGAAACCCGAGTCGATTTTGGCGTTGGTCAAGCGGCGACGCTACGATTGGCTTTCGCGTCCCTGGAGAACGAAAGGTACGAGCCATCTTTTCCTTCACCCCTCGATCATTGGGCGAACGAGAGATCGGACTCGAAATAAACGGAGAAAGCGTTTGGAGCTATCAATGCGTCAATGGTTACGGAGAGGCCCAACGCATGGAGCTGATTCTTCAGCCGGGCGACAACAATTTGCGGGTCAGCAGCGCCCAGCCTCCTTTACGGATAGGTCAGGATCCTCGCGATTTGAGCTTCGCCCTCTACGAGTACAAGCTGGATCTCATCGAAGCAGTCCAAGACTAGAAACGGATCGTGTTCATCGCCTCTTCGATCGATGAGCCCTGTCGCCTTAGCTCGCGCAGAGCGAGCGACTGATGGCGCTTCGCCAAGCGCTGACCCGCCTCGTCTCTTACAAGTTCGCAATGGAAAAACGCCGGGGCATCTTTACCCAAGCTTCCATAGAGCAAGAGCTGTCTCGCCGTCGACATTAGCAAGTCCTCCCCCCGAACAACCTCCGTCACCCCCATCGCTATGTCGTCAGCCACTACCGCCAATTCGTAAGAAGGGATTCCATCCTTTCGCCAAATCAGAAAGTCTCCTAAATCGCGACCAGCCACGAACCCCTGATATCCCCGATTCCCATCGACGAATTCAATGGTCTCGCCATCGGGAACTCGAAAACGCCAATTGATCGACAAAGCCTCGGATTCCGTTTCGAAAGCATCCTCGGAGTCACGGCAAGCGCCTGAATAAATAAGCTCTCCATCTTCCGCATGGGGCGCTTGAGCGGCAGCCTGAACGTCCTTTCGAGAACAGACGCAGGGATAGATCGATCCCGAAGCGCGAAGGCGGCGCCAGATCTCGCGAAACCAATCCATGCGCTCGCTCTGGCGGTAGGGTCCTCGTTCGCCCGGTCTATCAGGACCTTCGTCCCAGTCCAAACCTGCCCATCGCAGATCCTCGAGCAATGCCTCGGAAAACTCGGGCTTGCAACGGTCTCGATCGAGATCTTCCACCCGCAGCAGCAAATGCCCCCCGGCCCTACGCGCTCGCTCATGCGCGATCCGAAAGGTTCTAGCGTGGCCAAGGTGCATGAATCCCGTCGGCGTCGGGGCGATACGGCCGCAATAGGATGCGTCTTCGCCGCTGCCGCTCGGAAAGTCTGTCGCGTTTGAGTGAGCCATCGGACTACGAACTCGGCAGCTTGGCGCAGACCTTCGCAACCGCAATCCTCCAATCCATCGACCTGCGCTGTAGGGCCGATTTCCCTACGCGCTTCCGCGTACGCGCTCAGGTATTAGGTAATTTTCTACAACTTTTGCTTGCGCGGTAAGGGATAACCGCCATTAATCCTACCAATACGGCTAACGTATTCTTCTTATCAACCGCAACTAATGAACGCTATACGCCTAACAACGATCCATATTACAGGAAACGCCGGGCGCCTTCAGAAGAGACGATAGCAGCAAGAAGCGCCCAAGCTTAACCGCGCGGGCCAAAGAATTTCCCTCCCATCCCTATATGGCCCGCTTTTTTTAAAGCGGGTCTTTTTTTGTCTCCAACCTTTGCCTTTTTACATTTCCCATGCCCCCTTCCGCACCCACCGAGGAGCATTCGCCTAGGTCTGCGATTTTCCAGGTCTGGTCGCTCATCAGCGGTCACCGCTGGCAATATGGCCTAGCGACAATCGCTCTCTTTTGCGCCACCGCTTTCGAATTCCTAATTCCTCTCATCGGCAGCGCCACGATCGACTACGTTTTGCTGAATTCGGCAGAGCGATCGAATCCTCTACTTGGACGTCTGATCGAGTGGATGGGCGGTCCCGCATTCGTCGGAGCGAATCTTTGGGTTCCCGCCCTAGCGATGTTTCTATTCGCAATCGTCAGCGGGCTATTCAGCTACTTTCAGAAGCGTTTCGCCGCCCTCGCCTCAGACAGCATCTGCAAACGATTGAAAGACCAGCTTTACGATCACATTCAGCGACTTTCCAATCGCTACATCGATCAGGCCCAAACGGGCGACCTGGTTCAACGCTGCACCTCGGATATCGAGACCATGCGACTCTTCCTGGCGGCTCATGTAGTGGAAATCGGCAGAGCAGCCATACTTCTTATCGTAGTGACGCCCATCATGCTGGCGCTCAACGCTTGGCTCACGCTTGCATCCTTAGCGCTGGTACCAGTCATCGTCGGATTCGGATTCGTCTTCTTCAAACGCGTCAAATCGATTTTCAAAGAGGTCGATGAAGCGGAGGGACGTCTGACCACGGTCGTCCAAGAGAATATCACCGGTATCCGCGTCGTGCGCGCATTCGGAAGGCATGACTACGAAATCGACAAGTTCGCCAAGCCGAATCGCGAATACCGAGATACCAACATTCGCCTCATTCGACTGATGTCCAATTTCTGGGCCCCTTCGGACATGCTCAACCTTACCCAGATCGGCATCGCTCTGGTGGTGGGTTCCTATATGGCCATCCAAGGCCTCACATCGGTTGGTACCTTGTTCGCCTTCCTCGCCTTGCTTAATCTGGTTCTATGGCCAGTGCGCATGATCGGTCGCATCCTCATGGACTTGGGCAAGACCGTCGTCGCTTTGAACCGAATCAACGAGATCTTCGCCGAACCTCTGGAAACCCAGAATGACGCAACGAAGTTCGCGCCACCCTCGCCCCTATCCGGAGCTATCGAATTTCGCGCAGTCTCCTTCAGTCATTCCAAGGACCAGCCCACCGTGGAGGACATCTCCTTCACTCTATAGCAGGGCCAGACGCTCGCGATTCTCGGTCCTTCCGGAGCCGGAAAGTCCACGCTCATGCATTTGCTGCTTCGCTTCTACGATTGCGACAGCGGTTCCATTCTCATCGACGGACACGACACGCGCGACTTAAGCCGCGACTTCCTGCGCCAGCAATTCGGCGTCGTGCTGCAAGAGCCCTTTCTCTACTCTCGATCGATTCTCGAGAATATTCGATTCGGTTCGTTCGATGCCGAGCGAAGCGACATCGAGCGCGTGTCTCGCATGGCAAGTATCCACGATACCATACAAGGATTTTCGGATGGATACGATACGGAGATCGGCGAACGAGGCATCACCCTTTCCGGCGGTCAACGTCAGAGAGTCGCCCTTTCGCGGGCTCTTTTGAGCGATCCCCCTATCCTCTTGCTCGACGACGCTCTCAGCGCCGTGGACAACAAAACGGAAAACGCCATCATCGAAGCCCTGAAAACGCGTCGCGGAAAAAGCGTGACCATCGTCATTGCCCATCGTCTTTCGACTCTCGCCCACGCCGACAAGATCATCGTCATGGAAAAAGGGCGTATCGCCCAAACGGGTACTCACTCCACCCTTGTAAACGAAGAGGGACTCTATCAACGCCTTTGGAATATCCAAACGCGTCTTCAAGACGCCCTTGCATCCTAGTCAAGTATCATGAGCGCCCCAAAGCCAAGCGACCTGGAAGACGAATACCAGAAAAAGCTGGATTACGATCTCTGGAAGCGAATTTTCGCATTCGCCCTGAGACATAAGAACCTGCTCAAGCCCCTGGCATTTTCGGCTGTCGCCCTGAGCATCGTCGAGTCCCAATACCCCATAGCGACCAAGATGGCGGTCGACATCATTCAGTCTGACCAGTCCGTGGAAGCGCTATGGAAGCCGGGACTCTACTTCTTCGCTCTCTCCTTAATCCTATCGATCTTGGTCCTCGTTTTTATCCGCTGCGCAGGTTCGATCTCCCACCACATAAGCTTCGACATCAAGCGCGCGTGCTTCAAGCGGCTGCAAGAGCTCGAATTCGCTTTCTACGACTCGCAACCTGCAGGATGGCTCATCTCTCGTCTCACAGCCGACTGCGATCGACTCTCGCGAATCCTCGCCTGGGGATTCCTCGATGTCCTCTGGGGACTGTGCTTCGTCGCGGCCATGGCGATCACCATGCTTGTTCTCAATGCGAAGCTGGCTCTCATCGTCCTATCGACCGTCCTGCCTCTCATAATAATCAGCAAGTACTTCCGAGCCCGCATGCTCATTGCCTCGCGTCAAATTCGGAAGCACAACGCCCGCATCACGGCTTCCTACAGCGAAGGCATAGCTGGGGTGAAAACGACAAAGACCCTGGGGGGGGAAACCAGCAACTTGCAGGAATTCGAAGGAATGTCGGGCGACATGTACAGCGCCTCGATTCGTCGCGCCCTATTGGGGGCGGTCTACCTTCCATTGGTCGTAGCGATCGGAGCAATCGGCTCTGGCTTGGCCCTGTGGCACGGCGGTTCCGGCGTTCTTTCGCAAGCGCTGGATTTGGGTACGTTGATCGCCTTCATCAGTTTTGCCGGACAGTTCTTTTTTCCGATCAACCAAATCGCCATGGTCCTGGCCGAACTACAGGGCGCTCAAGCCTCTGGCGAGCGCGTCATGAGCCTGCTCGCCACGCAACCGAACATTAAGGATTCCTCCAATGTAGCGGATCGCTTGAATCGCTACGGAGGTCAGGCGAACGAATCGATTGCCCCCGACGGCTACGATCAGCGTACCGAACGGATCGACTTCCAAGGCATCGGATTCTCCTACAACGACAAGGAAACCATATTGGATGATTTCAATCTGAGCGTCCGACGCGGCCAGACCATAGCCCTCGTCGGTCCCAGCGGCGGAGGCAAGAGCACCATTGTGAGCCTCCTCTCCCGCTTCTACGAACCAACCCAGGGGCGTCTCGAGATCAACGGAATCGACTATCGCGACCGAAGTCTCCAATGGCTGCAAAGCCAGCTAGGTATCGTTCTTCAAACGCCTCACTTGTTCAACGGGACTGTTCGAGAGAACATTCGCTACGGTCGCCTCGCGGCTTCTGACGAGGAAATCGAAAATGCCGCGAATATCGTCAACGCCTCGGACTTCATATCGAAATTGGAAAACGGATACGAAACCGTCATTGGCGAAGGCGGGGCTCGACTCTCCACTGGCGAACGCCAGCTGATTTCCTTCGCCCGAGCCCTCCTGGCCGATCCGCAGATCTTTATTATGGACGAAGCCACTTCTTCCATAGATACCGAAACGGAGCGTCTCATCCAGGAAGGCATGCATCGCATTTTCGATGGTCGCATTAGCTTCGTCATTGCTCACCGACTCTCGACCATCCGATCCGCCGACCGAATCCTCGTCATCGAAAAGGGGAAAATCGTCGAGCAAGGAACACACGAAGAACTGATCGAAAGCGAGGGCCACTACCGAGAGCTCTACCTGACTCAATTCCGACACGAACGCATCGTCCAGGAACTGGAAGCGGGATAAAGCGAGTACCGATGAAATACTTCGAGCGAATGGCACCCCCAGCAAGGAGCATTCGCTAACTGAAAAAGGCGAGGCATCCTAGCCTCGCCTTTCAAATTTCTCCTAGCGGAACAACGATGGTTCGACGCCCAAGCAACCATTCAGCTTCTCGCGATATTCCGGAGAGCGGAACGTGTTGAGGCGACGGTCGATACGGCGACGCAAACCTTCTTCGTCAATTCGCTCGCTCATACCCTCGTTGATGTCTTTTTTCAGAAACTCCTCCAAGTATGCTTGGTGTCGTTCCCAGAGGCGAACATCGACCTTCTGCTTAGCGTCCAAGCGTTCCTGATACCAGTCGCTAGACACCAAGGATTCCAGGGTGAACATGGATCGGAATTCCGAATCGCGATAGCCCATGCCTTCGTATTCGCCATATGCCATTATGTGCAACAAGGCCTTCAAAGGCGGACAAGCAGCGTCCACGCAACCGTCTTCGAAATAGTTCAAGGCGACTCGACGTTGAGTTTCGACAATATTCTTAACGCCATCCACGAAAGTCTCCAGATCCTGTTCTTCCGGCTTCAATATAAACTCCGGGAAGACCGATCGTGGATTGGAGAAGATTCGACCGCCGAATTCCTGAATGAACTCGCTCGTAATGCGATAGCCAAGACGGGATGCCTCAACCTTCTCGCCTTCGAACTCGAAGTCATCGCAGTGCTCGAGGTAACCGTTCTCGATCATGTAAGACGCCTTGCGCTCTTCCGGGCGCATACGGCACCAGAGTTCGGGAATCAAGAGACTGATATCGTGATCGCAACGAAATTTCGGCCCGACGCAACCCGCAGACGAAGTAAACGCCTCGTACCCGGTTACAAGATACGATACCAAAGCATTATTGAGATCGACGATCGGCAGCAGCATATTAAAAGGCCCTTTGGTCATAGCGCCTTCGGAACCCGCGCCCGTCGTAGACGGCGACTTGCCAGTCAAGCTCGCTGTAAAATCCATCAGCAACTCCGGCAACTCCTGATAGTGAATCGGATTATAGACCGCTAGAGCGCGAATCCCCTCCGACGGCGGATTATTTCGTCGGCCCGGCAAGACCGCATTGACCGGAAATGAAGGGGCCTCGTCCTTTTCCAACCGTCGGTACAAGCGAGCGCCCACCTTGGCGATGTAGGTCGTGCGGCGATCCTCCATATCCAGACGATTCTGGAGATATCGAGGATTCTTGGACGGCTTGCCCTCCCAAATGCGCGGCTCCGACGACGAAACAGCGAAATCAGGGGCTTCCGCCCGATTGTAATCGCGTAGCGCTTTCTGCATCGGCTCGGTGAAGTTCCCGAATCGAATGGCGTCTTTCTCGATATCGCGTGTCTGCTCTCGCGTTAGCGGTTCGTAGTTAGAGAAAAACAAGCCCTTGCGAGAAAAGTCCTTTTCAGTGGTCTTATCGTATCCGCGATGAATCGCCTCATCCGGGCGCTGAAACAAGCGGTACTCGCAGTTCAAAATGAACTTCAAGGAGTGATCGGTCGCCATGTTCTTATCCAGTCCTGCCAAATGAGCGGCAGGTACGACCACCGATGCCGATATGTCGTCCTCGGTTTGTATCTTGATCGCGGGCGCAAAGTCCTTGCGAAGACTGAATACACGCCAAGAACCGTCCTCCGCAAAGCCGACGCGGAGGTATTGGCTAATGAGTTTTTGGTCGCGATACTTCAGTTCGTTACCCGGCTTGCCGTTGACGATATCCACGCTGAACCGATCGCGCCAATCCTCGCCCCAATCCTCCTTGTAGAATCGCTTCACGACTAGCACGATATCGATTACGTATCCAGGAATCGACTTCAGCCAATCATTATACTCATCGCTATAGGCCGGCGATGGCGACAACAGTTTAATGACCGATCCGAGCGAGCGATCGTCTCCCAAAATCGGGCGACCTTTCGCTCTATTCAGCGACGGATCCTTGAAGCGCGAACCGTACTCCTTGCTCACAACCTCTTCGACGAGATCGAAGTCCTCTTTAATATCCGCCGTGAACACCGGACCCGCCACAATCGCGTCAACCAGCGATTTGGAAATCTCCGATTTGCCTCCACCTGACACAGTGCAGGGCTTGTGACAATAGGTGCTCACCGCGCCCGTGCCAATCAAACGCCAACGCCGTCCCACCATCGGACGAATCATTTGCACCTTGTAGCCTGATGGCAAAATATAGGTAACATCCGGCTGCAACTGAAGCGTCTTCGAAACGCCATCCTTAGTCCATTCTACCTTCTGGTCATGAAGCGTAATCTTAGAATCGCTCGGAATGTAGATGATATCCGAATACGCCTTGTCGATTGCATACCCTTCCGGCTGAACATCGATATCATCGCCTAAGGCAAGCGTCGTTTCGTCGAAGCCATGGTCGACTTCGCGGATGTACTTGCTCAGATGAAACTCCTCGCCCAAATCGTAGCTTGCGAACGCAATCGCCCCGCCAGCATGCTCCTCCTCGACATTGCCGAGCAGATTGGCCGAGTAGGAAATCTGGGTTTTGACCTCCTTCTTGCAATATCCGTAGTAATTGTCGGCGATCAAAGTGACCACCACTCCGCTGCTGTCGCGCGAGGTCACCTTGAAGGCCCCGCCGTCATTGTAGCGCTCGTCCTCTTTCTCCCAGCACATGCCGTCGCGCTTCTGGCGATCGGTCGCCTCGCTGATGTGCGGCAAGCCCAGTTCCTTCTTGGTGAAGGTGATCAAATGCGGAGCCAGGATGACGCAACCGGTATGTCCCGACCAACGCTTCACATCGAGACCGCTGTCGTTCTCGGAAAGATAAGGATCGCCCGCGTTACCGAAAATGCTTTCGACGAAGTCTAGATTGCTGCACAGGTTGCCGGGAGCGAAGAAACGCACTTCGAG
>Ga0066825_10000066_pt1 | contig 38893 bp, 40 predicted proteins | sample ETNtaG_6_FD_65608 | JGI IMG/M metagenome (GOLD analysis project Ga0066825, IMG submission 65608) | Marine microbial and viral communities from oxygen minimum zone, Eastern Pacific Ocean - ETNP201306SV45 | ecosystem: Environmental > Aquatic > Marine > Oceanic | place: Pacific Ocean: Eastern...
ACACTGCCTCATAAATGGCAACGTCGACTTCTTGGCCTTTGCCGCTGTGTTGCCGTTCGTTTAGCGCAGCCATCGTTCCGATAACAGCAAATAAAGAAGCCATAGCATCACCCAGGCTTATGCCTGCTCGGGTTGATTGACGATCCGGCCATCCGGTGGTGTGTCGAATTCCACCCATAGCTTCGCCAATCGATCCGAAACCGGGGTCCGCGGCGCGAGGTCCTGTTTGTCCGAAACCTGAGACGTGAGTCATGATCAGTCTCGGATTATCTTCGACAAGATTTTCGTATCCAAGCTGCCACTCGGTAAGCCGTCCAGGTGTGAAGTTTTCTAAGACCACATCACTTTGCAGCGCTATCCGTCGAACTGCAGCCCGTCCTTGGTCAGAGCGTAGGTTGATAGCGACCGATTGTTTGTTTCTCGCTATCGCAGGCCACCAAAAGCTGTGTCCTTGATCGTCGCAATGACCCCATTTCCGCATTGGGTCACCTACCTCGGGCGGTTCGACTTTGATGACTTCGGCGCCATAATCGCCGAGAAGTTGTCCCGCGAATGGACCTGCTATGAAACTCCCAAGCTCTAGGACACGAATACCTGACAGGGGGCCGCTCATGTTTAGGTGCCGAGTGGAGCGCAGTCGTTTCCGCAGTCGAGTTCGTTCGGTGCTTCCGGTGCTGCAGGTCTATGCAGAACCCCAGACTTCGGGGTGACCTTTAGCTCGTCGCCCTCAACAGCGCACTCAGCGTCAAGGATCATCGAATAACCGTCTGTTTCATATGGCGGCCACAAGACCACGACTTTCGACCGTTTTTCGACGTTACCCGCGGCTGTCTTGCTTATTGGGCAATACATGTTGTCGTTTTCGACACGGAAGGTCATGTGGGCCACATGTGAGGTCTCATCGTCGCGCACAGTAAGCAGAAAGGCTGAGTACCCGAATTGGGCGAGTTCTGTTTCGAGTTGGCTGGGGTCAACTGGAATGCTCATGTCCTGATCCTACGCTTGCAGACACTCATATAGAACCAAGAGTTGCATCACTCAGGCGCACTGGTAGCTTGGGGTCCTCTTCGGGGCTATAGCTCAGTTGGTAGAGCACTTCCATGGCATGGAAGGGGTCAGGGGTTCAATTCCCCTTAGCTCCACGTTTTAATCAACCCGAAGTTAGCTATCTCGTTTGTTTAAGGAATACGGAGGTAGTTATCAGTCGGGAAGCACGAGAAGTTCGCTCGGCGCGTCTAGCTAAGCCGAGGCTGGCTCATTCTTGAGTCTTCGTATCTCAGCCAATCCGCAACGCTCAGCGACTTTTATAAGCCACCAGGCTGCGTCTAGGTCGAACCACTTGCCACCGAAACGCGCCGACGTCGGAAGGCCATGATGATTGTTGTGATATCCCTCACCGGAAGTCAGCGCCGCGAGCCAGTGCAGGTTGGTTGCGCTATTCGAAAAGGGACGACGCCCAAAGGTGTGACCAACCGCGTTAATCGCTCCCGACAACATCACATAGCTGACAATGTGGAAACCAAAAGCTAATGGCCCCTGCCACCATCCGAGCCATATCGAAAGAAGGACGGTTGACACGGCCAGCCCTAGAGGACCTCGATCGAACATCCACTTATCCCACTTGTCAGGGGCCAAATCTCTGCCCCATTTTTCGACAGTCACTGGATCACTTGCAACCCGTCGGTACAGCCAAAAGTTAGTTAGCTGCACTCGCATCCACCCCAACTGCGCTGGCGAATGCGGGTCAGCTTCTTCGTCGGTGAACGCATGGTGTTTACGATGAACTGCTGCCCACTCACGGGCCTTGACCCCTGTTGTGAGCCAAAGGAAGAACCGCAAAAAAAGAGCGAGGCCAGGTTGAAACCGCACGGCCTTGTGAGCCAATGCCCTGTGGAGATAGGCAGACGTAGTTAGGGTCGATACCTGTGTTACGGCGAAGCCAACGAGTAGAGGTGTAATGATTTTCACGGCAATCAAGAGTAAAGCTATCCCAAGAGAGACCTCACAAGCACATCACTTCTGTTTGCTATCTGGCGTGCCCGGACCGAATTCTGGAAGACTGCGGCGGTGAGCTTAGATTCAGAAGTAACGATGGATTGCATCGATCAAATTGCTATCGTCCGACTCAATCGTCCCGAGCAACTCAACGCTTGGAACAATAAAATCTCCTCCGGGTTAGATGCGTGTCTGCGAGAAGCATCGGACCGCTCAGATATTCGAGCTGTAATCATCACCGGCACGGGTCGCGCTTTTTGCGCTGGCGCCGATCTCTCTGGAGGCGGGGACACTTTTGATGCCAACAGAGAACGCGATCAAGATGACACCAGCGAAGCTAGAACCCCTCAGTTTTTGCCTCACCAGGTAGCGAAACCAGTCATAGCAGCAATCAACGGACCGGCCGTCGGCGTCGGCGCCACCTATCCATTGATGTGCGACATCCGAATCGCTTCCGACAGCGCCCGTATCGGGTTTGTGTTCAACCGAATCGGGATGTTGCCAGAACTGGGATCCCACTCGCTGCTTCCGAGAATTGTCGGGTTCTCCAACGCAGCCCAATTATTGATGGGCGGAGAGATTATTGATGCTGACGCTGCTCTTGCCATGGGATTGGTTTCATCTATTCACCCTGCGGATCGCCTCGTGGACCAAGCGATTGAGCTGGCCGCTCGACTTTCGGCTGCGGCTCCTGTGTCTGTTGCTGCAACCAAGAAATTACTTTGGAGAGGACTGTCTCTCAGTTGGGAACAAATGCACCAAATGGAAACCCCAATTTTCGAGTGGGTGGCTCAGCAACCCGATTCGGTTGAAGGCGTCACCGCCTTTCTCGAAAAGCGCTCGCCAGAGTGGGCAATGAACCCATCAAAGGATTTACCGAAGGAGCTATTCGATTGATATGGCAGGATTCGACCATTTTGCACTCGCATGTAAAGATCTTCAGACAGGAGTGGACTACGTGCAGTCCCTAACAGGGGTCTTAGCTGCCCCGGGAGGACCTCATCCCGGGGTCGGTACACGTAATGCGCTGCTCTCGTTGGGCAGCGATGTCTATCTTGAAATCATCGCTGTCGATCCCGAGCAACCCGAACCGAATCAAGCTCGCCCATTCGGCATAGATGACTCTGATGGACCCCGTTTGGCTGCCTTCGCTGTACACCCCGATTCGGGGGAATCTATTGAATCGGTTGCTGAGGTCATCAGAAGCCATGGGAGTGACCCTGGTCCGGTTTCGTCTATGAGTAGGCGCAAACCTGACGGCGAAGAAATCAGCTGGCAGCTCACCCGCTCCAACAGAACCGGTCTTGTGCCTTTTGTCATCGACTGGGGGGACACCCCCAATCCTGCGACGGTCACACCAACTGGTTGTTCGTTGCTCGCTGTTGAAGGTAGCGAGCCCGATTGCGCTGGAATAGTTGAGCTTCATCGTTCATTGGGACTCGTCTCGACGGTTTCTGATGGTCCGACCTCACTACGAATAGTTCTCGATACACCTAATGGTCAAGTTTCATTGTCCTGAAACAACGGTCGCAGCTTTTCTCTACTGTTCAATCCAGGGGTGAACGCTGGTTGGCCTCATTGCGATCATTGCTATGGAATTCTTTTGCTTCGGCAATAGTGCAGTAACAAAGGTGAGTAACAGTTCAGCTGGTTTGAGAAATAGTTTGCGGATATTCCAACCACGCAAGTCAGCTGTCTCATAAGGCAGATTTAAGCCGTAATAAAAATCGAAACCATGATTTCCTGTTGGGTCACATGAGCGAATAGTTTTCTTAAATTCACGTTCGGTCCATCGATAAATATGGTTTGGAATTGGCCCGTTCTCCAAACCTCCCGACCGACCTCCTTGCGCAGCTACAGCTTCAAGCTCATACGTTGAACTGAAACCCAACCTCACTGCAGCTCTCATCAGCAATGAGTCCCGGGCTTCGATGACGACTACTCCCTGAGCGCAGACTCTATACATTTCCGTCAGAGCGCGATGGGGGGATGTGCAGTGGTGTAGTCCGTCGACAACGATGACCCATTGAAACGAATTATCGGGGTAACTGAGGTTTTGTACATCTTCATGAGCCCATTGGTATGGCTCTAGGTGGGATGATGCTTCAACGGAGTCGAGATTAGTAATAGTCACATTCTCGAACCCAAAGTCTCCTAGCAGGTTCCGTTCTGCGGTTCCGCCCGCAACAACAAGCAGGTTGCTACAAAGATTTACCTGTTCTGCTTTAAGAAGCTTTTCGAAGACTTGTTGAACGAACCTGCGACGCACCTCTGAGACGCTACACGCACGGCTTTCTTACGCCTAGGGGTACACATATTGTGCAAGCTAAGGGATTATTCTCAGCAGTTGGAAACCCGTTCGTATTGAGAGTTCTTTTGCCTTCTTTTCCCCTTCGCTTCTTCGGTCCTGTCTGTGTCTTGTTGTTAACCACTACTGCATGCAGCGGAGCCGGCACGAGTGTTCTATCGCCATCTCCTACCTCCAGTACGACGGCCGTGACAGAAGCTCCTCCCGCCACTACCGCACCGGCACCTACGACTACCACCTCGCCTCCCGCACCAACTACGACCGCAGCGCCCGTAGTTCCAGTCGCACAATTCACCGGCGAACCAGTTGTGGAACTCATCACACGACCTGCTTTCTTAGTCAAAATCGATAATCATCAAGTGGCTCGACCACAGTGGGGCATCAATCAAGCTGACGTAGTTTTCGAGGAACTCGTTGAAGGCAATATCACTCGGTTCGCCGCGATATTCCACAGCCAGAACGTGACCGATATTGGGCCGGTGCGTTCGGCAAGAACTGGTGATTTCGAGCTGCTCACTAATTTAAACACCCCTCTATTTGGGAACTCTGGAGGCAACCCGACGGTGATGCGACTTCTCAACGACGTCGACATGGTATTGGTCGGTGACAGCAACGTTGGAAGGGCGGCTTATCGCCGCAACAACGAACGCAGGGCCCCACACAACTTGCTTACAGGAACTGGCGACATTTATGCAGCTGCCGATGGTCGGGGCGGAATTCCGCCACAAATGTTCTCCTATCGAGACGAGAGTGAAGGTTTACCAGTATCAGCTCAACCATTAGATGCTGTACTCATCGATTACGGCGGCTACCAGATCAGCTACCGTTGGGACGAAGTATTGCAAGGGTGGGCTAGAACTCAAGAAGACACAGACCATGTCGATTACGAAGGGGTCCAGGTCGCCCCAGAGAACGTCATCATTCAGTTCGTCAAATACGGCCAAAGTGTTGCCTATGCCGGTTCTCCTGAAGTAAAGGTTCTCGGTCGGGGTGAAGCTTGGGTTCTGACTGATGGCCACCTCATCGAAGCGACTTGGAATCGCCCAACTTCGACAGACCTCACTGAGTTCCGCGATGCTGATGGAGCGACTGTCAAACTGACTCCTGGGCGAACTTGGGTAGCGTTACCTCGCTCTGGTAGTGCTTCGATAGCTGAGGTCGACTGAGAGTGGGCGGCACTCAGGTTTGAGTTTCGTTGCTTTGATATATCTCGCGCCAATCAATTTGGTCATCTTTGGGTAGCTCTTGGTTGATCAGATTCAATAGCGAAGACAACTCATCACGGCTTTCAGCGCCTAGCTGTATCCAATGCTGTTCATTTAGCTGATCGGTTAACTCTTCGACCCGTCTTCGCCCCTCGTAACAAGCGCCTGTTGCTTGGTCTTGTTCGTTGAGCCATCCTTTCTCACGCAACTTTCCCTTTGCAGTAGCAACATCGTCATCTGACCAGCCAGCTTCGTGCTGTATCCATTCCGCCGGGGCTTCGTCTACTGCGACTTGAGTAATAACCGACTGGGGGCCATCTAATTCAACTAGTGCAAGTGCCATGAGGTGACACCCGCTTCGGTGTTCCCTAAGAAGGGTGCACCCATGCCATAGAGCTAGGTGAGGTTCATCGGGCCAGGGAAGTGAATTCCAACCAGTGAATAAAGTTCTCCCCAAACCATCTACGGTTTCTACAACCGCTCTAGTTATTTCGGCGGCTCGCAGCATCGCTTCTGACTCTATGGCTGGACCTAGTTCCCGTTTGAGGGCCTGGTCCATTCCTAGGTAGCGAGCTTCAATGATGGTTTCAGGAGTGGCGTACTTCCATGCATCTGGTATCGCTCTTTCGATTCGTTGAGGCGCGTAATAGAAAAACAACGACTCTACGACGTGTGGGTTTACTGGTCCAAGCGGAGCTACCCGGGTTGCGAAGTAGTTCATCCAGAAACCCTTTAGCCCGGCGCGACTTCCTTCTTCTCGAACCTCAGGAGCCCAGTAGCAAAGCTGGTGGTAGCGCTCAGTTACTTCCCACATTTGCCGCGCAATCGAACTCATGACTGAAGACCAAGCACTTCTGCGGCTAGTTGTTCTAGCTCATCGTTCCAGTTTGGAGGTGGTTCGACAGGACGGAGCAAAAATTTGGAATATCCGGCACTGATCCATTCTTGGATTGTTTCTCGCAACGCCGCTGATGAAGTCGGCACAAGTTCTTCTGGCTCGATTTCTGGTCTCCTGTGAAGCAAGGATTGGCGAGCTTCAGGAGAAAGTGGTCCCCGACTATAGGTTAGGTTCACTCCGAAATGTTCGGGATCTAAGGTCCTGTTGAATTCATTGGCGGCGGCTTCAACTTGCAATTTTTTTTCTGCGCCCTCTCTAGGTGTGGATAAGCCGGGAATATATCCGTCTCCGAGACGTCCAACACGACTCAAAGCGCTTGGTACCGTCCCTCCCAACCAAAGTTCTAAAGGTTGCTGCACTGGTATCGGAGTAATTGAAGCCCCTGACAGTTGATAGAAGGTCCCCACGTGGTCAACAGTTTCTCCAGCCCATAGGAGTCTCAAGAGGGGCATCATTTCGTCCATCATCTGCCCTCTCTCAGACCGGTTTACTCCTTGCGCTTCTATTTCTCCCGAATCTGGTAAACCAATGACAGCAATGATAAGAAGCCTGCCTTGAGAGAGTCGGTCTAGCTGAGCTAGCTCACGTGCTAGTCGAACCGGGGCTCGACCTGGCAGGATTAGGTGGCTTCCGATTTTGAGTTTCTCGGTGCAAGCCGCTGCCTGTGTGAGACCGACTAGCGGGTCGAAAGAACCAGTCAGCATCGTCTCGGGAAGCCACACGGAATCGAACTTCAATCGTTCCAGATCGATGCAAAGTTGAGGGAAGTCTTCTATTGGAAGGTCGCTTGAACCTCGGCAAGTGAACCCGAAACGTATTTTCATCTCACCAGCTTGGCACCTTCACAAGTCATTCGTTGCTGAAGCTAGGAAGTTGGATTTCCATCTAGGTCGAATGAGATCTTCGGAACGTCCGACCAAAGTCGTTCGATGTCGTAGAAAGAACGCGTTTCATCATGGAAAACATGGACCACGAAAAGTCCGAAATCCAACAACACCCATCTAGCATCTTCCATCCCTTCAATTCGCAAAGGCCCTTCTCCGCCCGCTTTTTTCACTGCCGCTTCTACTTCTTCGGCGACGCGACGCACCTGCCTTGTATTCGAAGAGCTGGTCACCAAAAACCAGTCGGTAATTCCTAGGACGTCACCAACATCAAGCGCGACAAGGTCGGTGGCTTGCAGGTCGGCAGCACCTTGGGCAGCGGCCAACACAAGCTGGGGAAGTTTGTCTGAACTCGCACGGCTGTTCATTTGCAAGAATCCTCGCACTTTTCATGGCCCAGAGCGAGGACTGTTGATAACGCTCTTACTTGTTGTGCGGCTGCCACGTTAATTGATTCCGGTCGATATAGCGACGCACCGACTCTGGAACAACGTAATCGATTGCCAACCCCTCGCCCACCTGATTTCTTAGCTCGGAACTTGAAATATCTTCGACCTCAAGTACAAGCCTTAGCATCAGCCATCCCTCCAAAGTCTGGGGGCTGTAGCCGGGGCGATCAACGACGGCCACACGAACGAGTTTTCGCAGCTCATCTGCGCGTTCCCAAGTTTCCATTCCAGCCACTACATCTGCACCCACAATCAGAGTTACCTCATGCCCTTGGCACTGCAGCTCAGTCACCGTGTCTATTGTGTAGCTCTCTCCGCCACGGAGAATTTCCACATCAGAGACTTCTATTCCCGCTATTCCTTCAACCAGCAGTTTCGTCATAGCGAGTCGGTGTCGGGCTGCTGAGACGCGCCGGTGAGATGACTTCTGCCAAGGGTCGTTAGCCACTACAAGTAAGACTTCGTCAAGGTCTAGCGCTTCTTTGGCTCCACTTGCCACAGCTAGGTGACCAGAATGCGGAGGATCGAATGTGCCACCGAACAAGCCAATCTGTCGACCCATCCGCCTAGCTTAGATGGACAACGACTAGCATTTCCGGTTCCCGTCTACTATTGTTGTTTGGTCTGTGATTCAGCCGGGCCCCTGACCGACGTCCGGTTGCTGTATCGACATCACAGAGACAACCCGCAATTAGATCTATGGCACGTGCTAGCACGGCGCTGCCCGAACAAGAAATTTAAGAAAGAACGTACAAATAACAAACTGACAGGCGCCCAGAACACAGAAGCGGGTGCCAACAGAACAACCACTTCTAGTGCAGACGTGAAACAAATTCGAGATCCCCCCTCGAGTTAGAAAGATCCGGTTCCCCACCGGTGGAGATAAAGAATAATGAGTGATTCAGTAGGACAATATCTAAATGAAATTGGAGCGGTAGCACTGCTGACCGCTGATGACGAGAAGATGTTGTCAAAAGCAATAGAAAAAGGGCGCGACGCTCAAGTAGTGCTAGATGGCGAGGACAAGCTCTCGACATCTGAGCGTCGTTCTCTCCGAATAGCTGTGCGAGAAGCCGAAGCGGCTCGAGACCGATTCATCCGAGCGAACCTGCGCCTAGTTGTATCAATTGCTCGTCGTTACCCACTGCCACCAGCCATGGAACTTCTTGATTTAATTCAAGAAGGCAATCTTGGCCTAGAACACGCAGTTGAGAAATTTGATTGGCGCCGAGGGTTCAAATTTTCTACCTACGCAACCTTCTGGATCCGTCAATCAATAGGCCGGGCCCTGGACCAAAAGGCAAGTCTTATTCGTCTTCCTAGCGACCGTTCAGCTAGCCTCCGCGCAGCCCTACGCCATAGCGGTGGTGATAGTGACGGCCTCGACGATGAAAATGCCTGGCTCCAGAGAATCAGCACTCCGACTTCGCTAGATAAGAACATCGGAGATGAAGGCGACAGCACGCTTGTCGACCTAATCGGAGACGACGCACCAAGCCCTGAAGATCATGCTCTAGAAAATGACCGGAAAGAGATGATCAGAGGCCTTCTTGACCGTCTTGATCCCCGTGCTCAGCTCGCCGTAGCTCGACGTTTTGGACTGATAGATGGCGAAAGTCACAGCTACCGCGAGGTTGGAGAAGAACTCGGAGTTACCGCCGAAGCTGCCCGCAGACTCGTCAAAAGAGCCGTGGACGAGTTGCGTGAAGACGCCCTCGTCATCGTGGCCTAACGCGATTTTTTTCGCATAGTCAAAATCTTCTTGGCATATCGCTTCCAGAACCTGCACACTTAATATTGTGAACACCACCTGGCATCCGAACTCTTGGACTGATTGTCCCGCTGGCCAACAACCTGAATGGCCCGAATTAGGCGCGCTCGACGAGGCGCTTCATGAACTCGGCACTCGACCTCCTCTTGTATTCGCCGGAGAAGCACGTCGCCTTACGGACCAACTGGCCAGAGTCGCGAACGGGCAAGCAGTTGTGCTCCAGGCTGGGGACTGTGCAGAATCCTTTGATCTCAGCAGTGCCGACGCAATTCGCGACAAGCTCAAAGTCATCCTACAAATGGCCGTGGTCCTTCAGTATTCCGCTGGGTTGCCAGTTGTAAAGGTTGGCCGGATAGCGGGCCAATTCGCGAAGCCGCGTTCCTCGGGGACCGAGACACGAGATGGGGCGACCCTGCCAAGTTTTCGGGGTCACATCGTAAACGACATAACGTTCAATTCAGACTCAAGAACTCCTGACCCAAAGCGCTTGCTAGAGGCCTACAACACCTCGGCAGCCACCTTAAATCTACTTCGAGCCTTTACGAGAGGCGGTTACGCTGATCTCCGGCAGGTACATAATTGGAACCAAGAATTCGTTGCCTCAAGTCCAGTCGGAGAGCGTTATGAGCGTCTAGCTGAGGGAATTGAACGAGCCTTACACTTTATGACAGCGTGCGGTTTCGATACTGACGACGCTGCTATGCGCCAAGTCGAGCTCTATACAAGCCATGAGGCATTGTTACTGGGGTACGAGCAGGCTTTGACCCGCCAAGACAGCATCACTGGCGACTGGTACGACTGTTCGGCACATATGCTGTGGATCGGGGAACGAACACGGGAGCTCGATGGAGCCCATGTTGAGTTTCTTCGAGGCGTACACAATCCGATCGGATGCAAAATCGGGCCTACTACTTCTCCTGAAGATGCTCTAGCCCTATGTCAAGCGCTTAACCCTGAGAAAATTCCAGGACGATTGACCTTTATCAGCCGTATGGGAGCGCAAAAAGTAGGAGATGCCTTGCCATCTATCTTGCGGAAAGTAACAGACGCCGGCCATCCCATTGTGTGGGAATGCGATCCTATGCACGGAAATACCTACGAAACCGATACCGGCATTAAGACCAGAGATTTTGATGTCATCTTGGATGAGGTCCGGCAATACTTTGATGTGCATAGAGCAGAAGGAACATGGCCAGGCGGAGTTCACTGCGAGTTGACTGGTGATGCTGTCACGGAGTGTGTGGGCGGCGGTGACGCCTTGGCAGCGGAACACTTAGGAGATCGCTACGAAACAATGTGCGACCCAAGACTCAACGGTAGGCAGTCCTTGGATCTCGCGTTCCATGTAGCCGAACTTCTATCGGATTTTCGTTAACACCCTGCCTTCGAAAGCTTTCTAAGCTAGGTGATCGACAAAGCCTTCAAGTTGTCGAAGGTTTCTGCACTCAAAAACACCGTCCGCATGGGTCGCGTACTCAGTGATCACCGAGTCACCTGTATCCCAATAAGATTTGGGTTCAGGATTCAACCAAAAGACCGACCGAGCCTTTTTCGCTGTTTCCTTAATAACCCAGGCGTTCGTCGCGTGGTAATTGTTCCGAGCGTCACCCAAGAACATAACCGTTGACTTGGAGTTAATTTCAGAACCGTAGTTTTCCCAAAAGACGCCAAATGCATGCCCATAATCTGAGTGGCCATCAACCCATACGACATCTGCCTCGGTGTTGACCCTGTGAACAGCATTTGTAATATCTTCTTCGTCTTGGAACATGTGGGTTACTTCGTCGAGTCCATCAATGAAAACGAATGAACGGACTTTGCTGAACTGGTTCTGAAGGGCGTAAACGAGGTGCAAGGTAAATCGGGCAAAGGCTGCAACTGAGCCTGAGATATCAGCTACGACTACAAGTTCGGGTTTATTGGGTCGTGGATTCCTGAACCGTGGTTCGGCCGGTACTCCCCCATAGCTCAGCGACTGCCGCACGGTAGCTCGGAAATCTAGCGGTCCTCTGCGCTTATGTTTCCGTTTTCGGGCAAGGCGAGCTGCAAGCTTCCTTGTAAGAGGTTGTATCGCTTTTCGGATGTTCGCCATTTCTTCACGAGATGCATGCATGAAATCAACATCTTCGGGCAGCGGTTTACGCAGTGTTTTCGCCATCGCTTCAACGCCTCGATCAGCTACGAGCCTGCGTCGAATTTCGGCTTCAATTTCTCTCTTGAGATCTTCAATTCTATTTTCGAATTCTTCGCGTTCAAGCCGTTCTTGGAGGGACGTCATATCCCCGTCAGAGCGTTCTTGCGCTTGCTCCATAAGCCTGTCGAGCATGCCGTCTAGATCAAGGTTACGGAGAGTCCGGTAGAGGTAATAGGTGCCACCTACGGGTCTTCCTGGCTCCATTCCGGCAAACTGTGTGACTGCGGCTCTGGCCATGGCGGCCATCATCGCTTCGTCGGCGTTCATCAACGCACGAAATAGCATTTCTGCTATCTCTTCTGGGCTCATGTCTTCCGAGGAGCCTTGTCCGCCCATGCCTCGCATCTGCTGAGACATCCACTCTTCCAAGGAGTCTTCGTCGATCTCGCCCTCTTCGTCGAGGACGTTGTATTCGGGGCCTCGAAGAGAAAAATAGACCTCGAAGACCGTCTCGAACGCCTTCCAATGTTGTTCGTTTTTAACCAAGGTGGTCGCAAGCGCGTATTTGAACGCGTCTCGGTCTTCTATGGGAATGTGTTTTACAGCCTCCATAGCGTCGAGATTTTCAGTCAATGACACGGGAAGGCCCGCGTTTCTTAGTTCAACGACAAAGCCGCTCATTAGGTCCAGCATTGACTTACCCCTCGACTGTGAGTTCCTTGGCTGCCTTTTCTATGTCTGATTGGTACTTGAGAAGGATGTGTAACGACTCTTTAGCTTGTTCGACATCGATACTCTCCACTCCCAATAAAACCAAGGTTCGAGCCCAGTCAAGTGTCTCCGAAACTGATGGACTTTTTTTCAATTCGATTTGCCTAATTGAGCGCACGATTCTCGCGACCTGTTCGGCAAGATTGTCGCTTATTCCATCGACTTTGGTAAGAACGATTTCCTTTTCTCGTTCCAGCTGCGGGTAATCAATATGGAGAAAGAGGCAGCGACGTTTCAGCGCCTCAGACAGCTCCCGAGTGTTGTTAGAGGTGAGGAACACGATCGGAATTTGCTTGGCTTCGATGGTTCCCAGTTCTGGAATAGAAACTTGATAGTCCGAAAGAATTTCCAAAAGCAGCGCTTCGGTTTCTACTTCCACACGGTCAACTTCATCGATGAGGAGCACAACCTTCTCTTCTGCACTGATGGCCTCCAGAAGAGGACGGGTCAGTAAGAACTCGTCATTGAATATGTCGTCTTGTAGATCCGTCCAGTCTTCGTTATTCGCATCCGAACCCCGGTCCGCTTGAATTCGAAGTAACTGTTTTTTGTAGTTCCACTCGTATAGGGCTTTAGCTTCGTCGAGACCTTCATAACACTGAAGTCTGATCAGTCTTGCGTCTGTCATGGCTGCAACTGACTTAGCTAGTTCAGTCTTACCCGTTCCCGCCGGTCCTTCGACCAGCACAGGTTTGCCGAGCTTCTCGGCGAGAAAGACAACACTTGCTATGCCGTCGTCCGCTAGGTAGTCAACGTCTTTGAGGCCATCTCGGACAGACGCGAGGTCCCCGAACATTGTGTCGCCCATTTGGTGTCTCCTTGTCAGGTGCTGGGTATTGGATCAACCACGAGTCTGACCCTGCCCATTCACGATGTATTTGCTTGTTGTTAGTTGTTCGAGACCCATAGGACCTCGAGCATGAAGTTTTTGCGTACTTATTCCAATTTCAGCGCCGAAACCAAATTCTTCGCCATCTACGAACCTAGTTGATGTATTGACTAGAACGGCGGCTGCATCGACTCGACTTGTGAACTCTTCAGCAGAACGCTGGTCGCCGGTGATGATTGCTTCACTGTGACCTGTGCTGTTTGTGTTGATATGTTCGATCGCTTGGTCAAGATCTTCAACTACTCGGACGCTCATTTTTAAGTCAAGATATTCCGTGGCCCAGTCTTCTGAATTCGCCGGAGCGATGGACGGGACCAGTGCTTGCGCTCGGCTATCCCCTACCAGTTCAACTCCATCTAGCGCTTCGGCTATTCGTGGAAGAAAGTCAGCAGCTATGTCTGAGTGAACTACCAATGATTCTGCGGCGTTACAAACTGATGGCCGTTGCATTTTCGCATTCACTACGACGTTTTCGGCTAACTCAAGATCAGCGCCTGAATCTACGTACACGTGACAATTGCCATCACCATCAATCACATAAGGCACGGTCGCGTTTTCCAAAATGGAATTGATGAGTGAAGGCCCTCCACGTGGTATCAAGCAGTCAATATGGTCTCGAAGCTGCATAAAGTCGATGGCAGTTTGGTGAGATGTGTCGGTTACGAGCACCAAACAGTCTTCAGGTAAACCTACCTTTGCGATTCCTTCACGTAATGCGCTGCCTATCGCCATATTCGATTCAATCGCGGCCGATGAACCTCGGAGAAAAGCGACGTTCCCGGATTTCAGGCAAAGCCCAAAGGCATCGCTGGTCACGTTGGGGCGATTTTCGTAGATAATCGCTACGACTCCCAGCGGTACTTGAACTTTTTGGATTTCTAAACCGTTTGGCCGAGTCCAATTTTCTGAAATTTTACCTACTGGGTCAGGAAGCTGAATGAGTTTGCGGAGGCCTTCAGCCATAGCCTCGACGCGCGCTTCGTCAAGGCGAAGTCGGTCGATAATTGTTTCGGATATCTCAGCGGCTTGAGCGCGTCTTACATCACGAAGATTCGCATTCAAAATGTCGGGAGTCGCGGCGATTAAGCAATCAGCGGACGTGCGAAGCGTTTCATTTTTGTCGTCTGTTGATGCCGTTATTAGGGTCTTCGAAGCACGGGTTGCGCGCTCGCCAAGATCTTGCAGTGGCGAATTATCTGCTAGTGGTTCGCTTCGGGACACTGTCGCAGGTTACCGCGGTTGGGCCTTAATCCCGTTCCCTGAGCGTCTTACCTAGGCGGGGTTATCTAGAAGAACAAGGTCATCACGGTGAATAGCTACCGGCGACATGCCTGGTGCCAGATCCTCGGCACGACTCCCTTTCCACTGCTGTGCTGTTTGGCTGTCGAAAGCGATGAGTCCTTTGGCGAATATTTCACCGGAGGAATTAGAGATTTCCACTGCGTCGCCCGATCCGAAGTCTCCTTGTACAGCGATAATGCCCGCTGTTAGTAGTGATCCTCCGTTTTGTGATATCGCTGCAGCAGCTCCGTCGTCAACGGTTATCTGACCGTTTGCTGAGACGGCGAATCCGATCCAAAGTTTTCTTGCCGCAACGTGGGTTTTTCTTGCCGGAACAGCCGTGCCTGTCCCCGCGATACCGGCGATCGCGTCTGCGACAACATTTTCTCGGTCAGCTGCTGCTATTACCGTTCTCACCCCGCTCCAAGAGGCCATCCGCGCTGCGGCCAGCTTAGAAGCCATCCCGCCGCTGCCTCTACTGCCCGCTTCACCTGCAACTTGTTGTATCGATTCGTTAATTGCGGCGATCTCTTCAATGAGCGTTGCGTCAGGTTCGATTCGAGGGTCAGCAGTTAGGACACCTGGGGTGTCTGTAAGCAAAACAAGAAGATCTGCACGGAGCAAATTTGCAACAAGGGCTGCTATTCGGTCGTTGTCTCCGTATCTAATTGCGTCGTCGGCAACTGCATCATTTTCGTTTACCACCGGCACAACATTGAGGCTTAACAAATGGCTGAAGGTTGTCTCCGCATGCAAATATTGATTGCGATCTCTGAAGTCGTGAGGAGCAAGGAGCACTTGACCTGTAGCCACTCCGTGGGAGTCGAATTCATCCCCGTATGCTCTCATGAGATCGATTTGACCTACGGCGGAGACAGCCTGCAGCACCTCTGCTTCTTCGGGCCTGTCAATCCCTAACCGCTGAACGCCAGCGGTAATCGCGCCGGATGTCACTACTACGACTTCGTTGCCTAGGGAGCGGGCTGCTACGACTTCAGAGACTAGCTTCGACAAAGCAGTTGTATTCACCTGACCGCTCTCGCTTGTTAGCGATGAGGTTCCAATCTTTACGATGACACGCATCAACAGCTTCCTGTTCTTCTCACCAAACTAGGTATCGGGTTCGTACTCAAATTGAAAGGACCCGATCACCACAATGTCTCCAGCAACAGCTCCGGCCCTTGCTAGGGCGCGAGGCACCCGCAACTGCTGCAGACGCTCCTGAGCATGGTTCATAGCGTCGATGTCGGTGAGGTCGGAGAGCGCCACCGCTCGTAGAGCCTGCCTGCCTATTACTTCGAAGGATCCATCATCTTGACGCACTACTTGGATTCCTTCGGGCGTCGGTCGGTGCACTACGTATTGGGTTGGCTGTTCATCGCAGGCGCGCGCCTCTTCTACTAGTCGACGCATCTGACCTATAAGGGTGTCTAACCCTTGCCCAGTTACAGCGGAGATTGTTGTTCCGTCCCAAGAGAGACTCGCTACATCTGATTTAGTACCGATGATCATCCTCGGTCGCTCCAGTAGTTCAGCGTCATATTCACCTAGTTCTCGCATCAGTACTTCTTGCTGTATCTCTGGGGACTTGCCTTCTACCTCAGCTAGATCCACAAGAACAAGAAGCACTCTGGCCCGCTCTACATGACGAAGGAACTGATGTCCGAGCCCTCGACCTGCGGCCGCTCCCTCGATCAGACCAGGTACATCTGCGACAACCATTTCAAAGTCATCGTCAGTTTGTACAACTCCTAGATGCGGCGACAGCGTCGTGAATGGGTATGAAGCTACTTTGGGTTTAGCTGCTGAGATTCTAGAAATGAGCGTGCTCTTGCCTGCATTTGGGAATCCGACGAGCGCCACGTCGGCCATTAGCTTCAGCTCAAGACGTAGCCATCGCTCTTCGCCTATCTCCGCTTGTTCAGCAAACCCCGGAGCCCGTCGTTTATTGGATAGAAACCTGGCATTACCGCGCCCGCCTTGGCCACCTGCAGCGGCCAGCCAACGGTCACCCTCGCCCACTAAGTCTGCGAGAATCTCTCCGTCAAAGTCTCTGATAACAGTCCCTTCAGGAACATTGACGATGAGATCTTCGCCGTTTTTGCCGTGCTTCTTCTTGCCTTGGCCATGAGAGCCGTCGTCGCCCCGACGGAATGGAAAGTCTTTGAATGCTAAAAGCGAAGAAACGTTTCGGTCGGCCACCAACCATACGTCTCCGCCTGTTCCTCCATCGCCACCGTCGGGTCCTCCACGTGAAACGTGGGCTTCTCGTCGAAACGAAACGCATCCAGCTCCCCCATCACCGCCCTTAGCGTGGAGATTGCATTCGTCAACGAAACCAGACATACCTTTGGAGGATACGGGGGTATTCGCGCTTCGCTGAGATGTACGTAGAAGTCGGCGTCAGATTTTCAATGTGGTTATGTCTCAGAAGGGGTGAGGTAGTCAGTCAGTTACGACGTCAACCAGTCGTCTTCCTTTGCGGAATCCAAACTCGACAACTCCATCACTGGTCGCGAAAAGAGTGTCGTCCTTGCCTATTCCCACATTGCGTCCCGGATGGAATTTTGTTCCTCGCTGGCGAACGATGATACCTCCGGCGTGAATCGCTTGCCCTGCGAAAACCTTTACTCCGAGCCTTTGGGCGTTGGAATCGCGACCGTTCTTTGTAGAGCCGCCACCTTTAGTCTTCGACATTTCAGCCCCTCGCTATTCCTGTTATTTCGATGGTTGTATACCGTTGCCGGTGTCCCCAGCGGCGACGATTATTGGTTTTGTTCTTGTAGGTGAAACCGCGAATCTTTTCGCCCTTGACCTCTCCGACTACACGAGCGGTAACCGATGAACCAGCTAGCTCGTCGGTGGTTGACATCACCGTGTCATCATCAACCAGCAAAATAGGGCTGAACGAAACCTCTGAGCCTTCGTCGGCGTGGAGAAGTTCTACGTTGAGGACTTGTCCGGTCTCAACTTTTTCTTGTTTGCCGCCGGTGGCAATTACTGCGTACATAAGATCCTTCATGCTATCGGGTCTCTCGTTCCTCACAAACCGTTGATGTGGATGATCACACTTTGAAAAGTGATTCGTGAAGTTCAACTCCACGGCCGGCACAGTGTTCACAAGCATCGCTGACTGACTCTAAGAGACCTTCACCGGTTCTACGTCGGGTCATTTCGACAAGTCCTAGTTCGGAGATGCCAGATACTTGCGTTCTGGTTTTGTCCCGAGCCAAGGCTTTTTCGAAACTACTAACAACTTCATCTCTATTTTTCTTTATTTCCATGTCAATGAAGTCGATAACGATAATTCCGCCTATATCTCGTAAACGAAGCTGTTTGGCTATCTCTTCTGCCGCTTCAAGGTTGTTACGGAAGACAGTTTCTTCCAGATTCGATTTACCGACATTTTTGCCAGTATTGACGTCGATGACTGTCAACGCTTCAGTGTGGTCAATGACGAGAGAGCCTCCGGATGGGAGCCACACCTTTTGGTCCACCGCTTTTCGCAGTTGCTCAGCTACGTGGTACCGCTCGAAGAGAGGGAGTGGTTCGGTTGTAGGGTCATGGAACTCAATTCGATCCGCTAAGGCCGGCGTTACGGTTTCCATGTACCCCTTGACCTGTTGATAGAGAGCAAGGTCATCAATTATGACGCCGCGATAATCCCTATTGAATTCTTCACGGATCACCCTTACGACTAATTCAGGTTCCCTGAACAGCAAGCTCGGCGCTTTTGCTTTCTTGGCTAACTCATTGATTTGTTTCCATTGATCCAAAAGGCGACGGACATCTCGTTCTATCTCTTCGGCAGTGACATCTTGGGCAGCAGTCCGAACGATTACACCATGTTCAGATGGTTTAACTTTGTCGAGAATATTTCGGAGGCGTCGTCGTTCTTTGTCGCTCAACCTTTTGGATATACCGTACGTGTCGCTGTTAGGCACCAAGACAACAAATCGTCCTGGAAGACTGACCTCCGTCGACAGTCGAGCCCCTTTATGAGCAATCGGATTTTTTGTTACTTGACACAATATTGATTGTTGAGCGGAAAGGAGATCTTCGATTCGCGCATCGTCTTTTCTGCGACCAAGACGATTTCTCGGCTTTTTAGGCTTCGGCGCGGGTGGTTGCGATTTATCTCCGTCAAGGTCATCTCGCTCGTAGGTGACATCACCCCTATATAGGACGGCGTTCTTGGGGGTAGCTATATCTACAAACGCTGCTTCCATGCCCGGGAGAACATTCTGGACCTTACCTAAGTAAATATTCCCGTGGATTTCGCTTACGTCATCGGACGGGCGGCTCACATAGTGTTCGATAAGAGAGCGGCCTTCCAGCACTGCTATGTGAGTAACTCCCTCATGGGCATGAACCAACATTTGGTAGCGACCCACAGGCCGCCCTTTTCTTTCTCGTCCTCGTCGCCGCTCAAGTTGTTGGCTGTCTAGAGCTACTGGTTCCTCATCGATAATTGCCTCGATCGGCTGTCCGACTCGTTGCTTATTGTCTGGTTGATTCGCTCCGCTGCGGCCTTTCCCTCCTCTGCGGCGGCGCTTACGGGCCGGTTTCGGCTGAGATTGTTCGCTATCAACGTTTGAGGGAGTGCTGGTGGAGGGGCTACGCGTATCGCCAACTTGGGGTTTGGGAGGTTTTGTTGGGCGAGGTGCTTCTCTTTGTTTCGGTCCGTTGTCAGAAGCAGTCGTTCCAAGCGAGCGCGCTCTTTTTCGTTTTGGTCCGTTCGCCGTCGCGGCGGTCGACTTTTGGCTGGCGTTAGAAAGCGTTCGGGTTCGACTTCGCGACGAAGCTTCGTCAGAGACGTCTGCTTTGGTTGGCGCTTCTGGTTGTGAGCCACCGCTGATTGTTCGGCGTCTACGCACAGAGCTACTTTCTGTGGTTTCATCCGGTGTTTTTGCCGGATTTTCTTGGTTCATGGTGTGTGTTCCTTGAGTTGTGATGATTGTGAAGGCATCAACGGTTCTTGTCGTTGTCCTTCATGTTCGATCCATTGGTGAGTGCGACGAGCAACTCCCATTTCAGCTCCGGGTGCAAGCACCTCAACGAGCTCGCTTGGGCGGATAACCCTAGGCTTAGCCGCAAGTTCGGCGATGACGACCGGGCCTCGTTCAGTTTGTCCTTCGAACCGGAGGTCATGGATGCCATAGCGGATGTCTTCGCGCACTAGTTTGTTTTTTTTCTTGCGCTCAGTTTCTACCTCTGAGCTTTGGAGAACTCTTTCGATTGCTTCTTCGACGCTTTCGGCGTTAGCTCCGGGTATCTCAAACTTCCAGCCACAACTTACGACAGTTTCCTGCAGGGAGTTACCGCCTTTAGGTTCTATGGTGAGAGCAACGACTTCGAATCCGTGCGGCAACGCTTCACTTAGAGCGTTTTGCATTGCTTGTTCGCTGTATCGCTTTCCCTCGCCCCAACCTGTGCACGCTATCTGTCCATCGACGATGGAGTCTGGATTCACTGGTACATCTAGGTACTCGGCTACTGACTCATAGCAAGTAGGCAACGCTAGCCCAAAGCTCATACGAACTCGAGGCGAGAATCCTTCACTGTATGTGAATGGCACCCCACAACGCCTGAGTCCTCGTTCGACAATTCGTGCTACATCGCGATGACCGACGAAACGTACTTTGCCTAGTTTTGAAAATCTAATCCTTAGCCGCATAGACGGCTCCCACCTATCAAGGTGGGAGCTGCACGTTGGACCACGAAGGTTCGCATTACTACGTTCCCCCTACAGTCGCCCTTGGACGAAGTTCGACTGGCACGACATGGCCAGTAGCTAGGTCTTGGCCGGTCCCTTGACTTCCACCGTTTGGTGGAATTGGGGACGCAACCACGTGTTCGATCCCGTATTCGGTGCAAGCCCCGCAGTCATAACAGGGGGTCCATCGGCAATCCTCGAGGCCGAATCCGGCCAACGCATCTTGCCAATCTTGCCAAAGAAAATCTTTATGGAGCCCTGCGTGAACATGGTCCCAGGGCAGGGTTTCGTTTTCGTCTCGATGTCGGTGGACGTACCATCCGATATCTAGGTCTGAAGCAGCCATTGCTTGTTCCCAGAGGTCCAAATCGAAGTGTTCGCTCCACTCCTGAAATGTTCCACCATGGCGCCACACATGTTCGATTACTCGTCCGATGCGACGGTCTCCCCGACTCGTAATTCCTTCCGCTGTCGTAGCTTCAGGCGAGTGCCATTTGAGTTGAACTCGCTTGTTGCCTTTCAGCCTGGTCCGGAGCAAGTCAACTTTGCGTCTCAGTTCCTCGGGTTCATTTTGGCCAAACCATTGGAAAGGCGTGTGAGGTTTGGGCACGAAACCGCCAAGGGAGACGGTGACTGACGCTTTCTTGGTGTACTGCTGACCGATGGCTACACAGTTTTCCGCAAGGTCGGCTATCGCCAGTGTGTCTTCATCCATTTCCGAGGGTAGGCCTGTCAGGAAGTAGAGCTTCATTCGATGCCACCCTTGGCTGTATGCAGATCGAACAGCTTCGTACAGGTCTTCTTCGGTCACGAGTTTGTTAATAATCTGTCGCATACGCCAGGACCCTGCTTCGGGGGCGAACGTCAGACCGGTTCGTCGGGCTCGGGACACTTGCGCTGCTACTCCGACGGTAAAAGCGTCGACTCGCAAACTTGGAAGAGAGATACTCACTCTGCCGCAGGTACCTGGCTCATCAATCGTTTCGCTCACTACTTCTTCGATGCCACTGAAGTCAGCGGTAGACAGAGAGGTAAGGCTTACTTCGTCATATCCAGTTCTTTCGAGTCCTTTGGTAACCATTTCTCGAACCTGACTAGCCGGCCGTTCTCGAACAGGACGTGTAATCATGCCCGCCTGACAGAAACGGCAACCTCTCGTGCATCCCCGAAATATTTCGACATTGAGGCGATCATGCACTACCTCTGTAAGTGGCACTAACTGGTTACGCGGGTATGGCCAGTCCGCCAGATCAGCGATTGTGCGTTTCTCAATGCTGGCGGGCACATCAGGGTTCGCTGGTTCGATGCTTACAAGGTCAGGGCCTTGATAAGTAACCTCATACATGGACGGGACGTAAACACCAGGAATTTGAGCCAGCGCCCTTAGAACGGTGGATCGACTTCCAGCTGGTTTGCCTGTCCGACGCCATTCGTCTACTACAACGGTGATGTCAGCGATGACCTCTTCACCGTCACCCATGACGAAAAAGTCAACAAAATCTGCCAATGGTTCGGGGTTGTATGCACAGTGACCCCCAGCTCCGATCAGCGCATCCGAATCATCTCGTTCGTCTGCTCTAACCGCTAAACCAGCAAGATCTATGCAGTTAAGTACGTTGGTGTAGACAAGTTCAGCAGAAAGATTAAAGGCGATGATGTCGAACTCTGCTGCGGGCCTATGGGTATCAACCGAGAAGAGCGGGATTTCCGCAGAGCGCATCTGTTCTTCCATGTCGGTCCAGGGCGCGTAGGAACGTTCAGCGAAGGCATCTGGCCGCTCATTCAGAAGCTCGTACAGGATCTGCAGGCCTTGGTTGGGTAATCCGATTTCGTATGTATCGGGGTAGGTCAGAAGCCACGATGTGGCGTCAGGCTTGTAGATGTTTGTGCGGGCTCCATCTTCGCAGCCGATGTAGCGGGCGGGCTTTTCCACCCTAGGGAGGAGAGGCTCGAGCCGAGGCCACAGCGAGGTCATTTGAACGCTGATCATACCGGTCCGAGTCCAGCTTTACAGATCATGCGCTGCTTTATTACCGAGGTCACACCAAATGGCGTCGTGCGCTGATGTTGATAACCAGTCCGATGAGACCGAATGCTACAACCGTCGAAGAACCTCCATGACTGAGGAATGGGAGTGGAATTCCGGTGATTGGCATGATGCCCATGGTCATACCTATGTTCTGAAATATTTGAAAAGTAAACATCGATAAAGCTCCGACACATACAAAAGTTCCGAATAGATCATTCGAAGCTCTCGTAATAAACCAGATTCGGGCCAGCAAAAAGGCGTACAGAAGCAATAGGACACTGACTCCTAGGAATCCAAATTCTTCTCCAAGGGCAGTAAAAATAAAGTCCGTTTCTTGTTCAGGTACGAGATTGAGGTTGGTTTGAGTTCCTTGTAGCCACCCCTGTCCCCTGATACCCCCAGCGCCTATAGCGATTTGTGATTGATTGATGTTGTAGGAAGCTCCTTGTAAATCAAATTCCGGATCTAGGAAGGCGGTGAGACGCTGTTCTTGAGTTTTCCGAAGTAATGATGGGCCACCTAAGTTGTCACTGTTAAACACACCCACGACGACGATAAGTCCGACAACTGTGGTGACAACTATGTGCTTGATCTGAGCGCCAGACACCAGTAGCACGCCCATGCCGATGGCGACGAACACGAGCATGGTTCCGAGGTCCGGCTGCAGGAATATCAGACCAAGAGGAACCGCCAACATTAGATAGGCATTAGAAAGAGTAACTAATCGAAGATGTCCATCTTGATTAGCAACAAACGCCGCTAACGCCAGAACGACCGCTACCTTGGCGAACTCAGCAGGTTGTATCTGGAAAGTGAGTCCGGGGACTTCGTACCAGGCGCGGGCTCCGTTTCGTTCGACACCAAAAAATAGAACTCCTACGAGGGCCAGCATTACTAGTAAGTAAGCCTGGTTGGCGAAGTCGCGATAAAGCCTGTAATCCAAAAAAGCTGCTGCGATCATTACCGCTATTCCTAGAACTACGAAAAGAATCTGTCGTTTAGCAAAAGTGGCGGGATCCTGCCCATTGAATTCTAGAACTCGCCAAGTTGAGGAATAGTTCAACGCAACACCAATGGCTGCTAACACGACGACGACGAGCCCCAAAGAATAGTCGGCGTATCGAAGAGGAGATCGTAGTTCCTTGCGGAGCGGCAAATTCATTGATCACGCTCCTCTAGGTCCGGCACTCCATCGCCGTCAGCGTCTTCAGGGCTGTTGGCTCGCGGTACTTGAATTCCCCAAGGGCAACCCTCTGGCACATAACTCGTAAATGCATCGTATCCGCGCAGCGCTTCTGGAATTTCTGGGCATTCAGGCAGTGGGGCTATGAAAGCAACTTGCGGATCTGGCCATCTTTGCTCATAAGCACGAAGAGCCTCAAAGATTCTTCTTGCAACCGGTGCCGCTGCTTCACCGCCGAACCCGGCTTCTTCCATAACAACGGCGACAACATAACGCGGGTCATGTCGAGGTGCCCATGCGGCGAACACTGCGGAGTCTTCTTTTTTGCGCTGCAGAACAGGGTTTCGGCCTTCCGCTTGCGCTGTTCCGGTTTTGCCGGCAATGGCATATCCGGCACTGTCGTAGTCTTCGAATGCTCGCCATGCTGTTCCGCGACGGGCCTTACTAGTTACGCCGTGTAACCCCTCTCGTACGACTCCTGAGCCCTCTGGAAATTCCACTAGCCTTTGAATTCGGGGTTCAAAGTCGATGACGGACGATCCGAACTGGGTCTCTGTTCGAGAGACGACGCTTCCTACAATGTTGGGGCTGAAAAGGGTTCCGCCATTCGCAAAGGCTGCATATGCGTTGGCGATTTGGATCGGGGTGACCGATACGAAGCCCTGACCGATGCCAGTGTTGATGTTGTCTCCAGGACGCCACTGGACGACCTCACCAAAGGGGTTATATGCCTTAGGATTTGCCTCGAATAAGGCTTTCTTTACTTCTTCGTCGCCGATTCGACCAGCTTTTTCGAATGGCAGTTGTACTCCTGTTTGGCTTCCGAAACCAAATTGTTCTGCCATGTCTTGGATCGCCCATTGCTCTTCACCTCGGATCCAATACAGGTCGTGTGCCACTTCGTAGAAGTACGCATCGCTAGAACGGGTAATTGCTGATGAAAGGTCGACAATTCCCAATGGAGCTTTATCTGCGTTGTAGAAAGTGCACCGACCAGTGCAGCCGTACTTATCAGGGATCTTGAAGTAACCGACGTCGTAGTAGGCATCTCTCGGTGAGATTAAGCGGGCTTCTAGGCCAGCAAGGGCTGTGACTAGCTTAAACACCGAACCCGGTGAGTAGAGTCCCTGAACGGCCCGGTTATTGAGTGCTCCCGGGGCATATGGATTTTCGAAGACTGATTGGTACTCGAGCGTTGTTATCCCGCCCACGAGCCAGTTGGGGTCGTATGTAGGGTGGGAGGCCATGGCTAGCACTTCGCCGTTTCGCAGATCCATGACGACTGCTGCGCCGCCTATAGCGGGGTAGAAGAAACCGCTATCGTCGCTCACTGTTTTTCGTGCGGCTATCAGACCTTGCCTGAGGTAAGACTCAGTTGCTGCTTGCAGGTCTGCGTCGATCGTCAAATAAATATCAGATCCTGGTTCTGGGTTTGTTTGAGTGACGATTCGATGAACCCGTCCGGTGCTATCTACTTCTAATTCGGTTTTCCCTGGTTGGCCATGAAGGTCGGCTTCGAAAATTTGTTCAATACCAGCTTTCCCAACTCTTTCGGATGGCAAATACCCTTTTTGGAGAAGGCGGTCTTGTTGCCCTTGGGACATTGCACCGATGTAGCCAATCACGTGGGAAGCCAGTTCGTTTTGCGGGTAGACGCGACTCATCACCCATTTCGCCTCTACGCCTGGTAGCGATTGTTCTGACACCCTTAATAACCCGTATTCATTGAGGCCGGTGGCTACTACCTTTGCTGCCAGTGGGTGGGTTCGTTGATCTTGCAGACGTTCGCTCATGGTCGATACGGGGATATCGATCAGTTGAGAAAGCTGTTCCAATACGTATTCGATTTGACCTGGCGCGTACCGTGATTGATTTACGGTTACTACGCCGGTCCTTATGTTGTCAGCTAGCACTACTCCGTGCCGATCAAGAATGCGGCCTCGGGTTGGTTCTGTCACCACTATTTCGACATGGTTTAAAAAAGCTTTGTCGGCGAGCTCTTCGTTTGTTAAGACCTGCAAGTACCAAGCTCTTGTGAAGAGTGCCGCAAATAGTCCGATGATTAGTATTCCTACAAACGCCAGCCGCCGGTGGAGTTGGTCACCCATTGATCTGGACTGTTTCCATCGGAAAGACCCATCGAACTAGTGGGGATAGCAGAATCGTGGACGGCACTGCTGCTATTGCGGTGACGAGTGCTATGGCGCCTAGCTCACGTCGTGTGACGTATTCGAGACCAATGAGTGCTCCAATACAAGCGAATAGCGAGGTCGCTGTCGCGCTAAGAAGTGCCACGGTCAGCGACCGAACGAATAGGTTTCGTTCGGCCACCTGACTCGCCACGGAGCTTGTCCCGTAGCCCGCTAAGGAAAAGGTGAGAGCTGTCATTCCGAAGGGGGTGTGCAGCACGAGATCCACTAGCAGGCCCGTAAGGAAGCCAACCAGCGCTCCGTTCTGCGGGTTTAGGTGGAGACTGACGAGGATTAGCAGTATGAGGGGTAGATCGACTATGTAGCCGCTTAGCCGAAAGTGCGGCACTATTGCTATTTGCACCAAAAAGATGGTCAAGAAAATTGCGATCAGTCGGGAGGTTTCCCTACCAGCGAAGGTCATGATGTTGGCTCTTCGGGTGAAGCGTCAGGGTCTTGATTTTCGGGCACTCTGTCAACAATGACTGGTTCAGGGGCTTCTGGGTAGAACAACAAAACTTGAACCCATCTAAGTCTGTCCAAGTCTGCCGCTGGATGGATAGTGATTCGTTGTGTGCCTTGAACTGCATTAGGGACTACGTCGACAACCGTGCCGATAAGCAGCCCTTCAGGAAATGAACTGCCTTGGAAACCACTCGTTACGACTGTCTCTCCGGGTATCACGACGGTGTCTAACTCGATAAAGCTGACCTCAAGTTCTCTATTCTGTCCCCGTCCTGATGCAATTCCATCGTCTCCTGAACGCACCATTCGTACGCCGACATCAAAGTTGGGGTCAGTAAGTAATTCGACTTGGGAGCGAGTGACCGATACCGCTGAGATCCTTCCAATGACGCCTGCTCCAGTTTCGACCGGCATGCCGACAACCAGACCATCACGTGAGCCTTTATCGAGTTCTAATGTGCGTTGATAGTTCGATATCGGTGCATCGATAACCCGCGCTGTTCGGCGTCCAACTTGAGCGACGCGATCACGGGCTCCTAGCAGTGCCAGAAGGGCCTTTCTTTCCCGTTCTATTTCACCTACCTCAAGCACCGAATTTTGGAGCTCAGCAACTTTCGCCCGAAGGAGAGCATTTCTAGCTTCTAACTCGTCGTAGCTAGTAACTGCTTCCCATGCCCCTCCGATGGGCTCAAATATGCTCGCCGAGGATGACCGCAAAGGCCCAAGAGCATCAAGGACTACTCCTCGAGCGGTGTCGATGACACCGCCGTCAGAACGGAGATCCACGGTGATGAGGATGAGAGAGGTTAGGACGAGTAGCGCTAAGCGAAAGCGGGAGCTTCGGATTTTGTTCATGTTTGAACGGCGCGCCACAACTGACTCCGTTTCAATACTGGCTACCCGAAGAAAAGAGAACACCTCTGAGTACTTCGAACTCTTCTAATGCCTGTCCTGATCCTCGAGCTACAGCATAAAGAGGGTCAACTGCTATCCGAATGGGCATGCCTGTTTCGTTTGCGAGGCGTTGGTCTAAACCTCTCAGGAGGGCTCCCCCACCTGCCATCATGATTCCTTGATCCATGATGTCTGCTGCTAGTTCAGGCGGCGTCTGGTCGAGGGTGAACTTAACTGCATCAATGATGGAGCTGATTGCCTCCTCTAGGGCCTCTCTCATTTCCACGCTGCTTACTGTCACCGTCTTGGGTAGTCCGGTCACTAGGTCCCGGCCACGTATCTCCGCATACATTTCGTCTGGAAGGGGCCATGCAGAGCCAAGGGCAACTTTCACTTCTTCGGCAGTGCTTTCGCCAAGTGCGACACTGTATTCCTTCTTCACGTATTGAGTAATTGCGTCATCTAAGACATCGCCGCCAACGCGAGCTGACTGACTAGCGACTATTCCTCCCAGGGAGATAACTGCGACTTCGGTAGTTCCTCCTCCGATGTCGACGATCATGCTGCCGTGTGGCGATTGAATGGGCAGGCCAGCGCCTATCGCCGCGGCCATAGGCTCTTCGATAATAAAGGCCGGTTTGCGTGCGCCTGCATATTCGGCGGCTTCTTGAACTGCTCGTTGCTCTACACCTGTGATCCCGGAAGGAACGCATATAACCATCCGTGGTTTTGACCAGCGACTTCCTGAAATCTGGTCAATGAAGTACCGCAACATCTTTTCACACACGTCGAAATCTGCTATCACGCCGTCCTTTAGCGGTCGCACGACTTGGATATGTGCTGGGGTGCGCCCAGCCATTCTTTTCGCCTCATGGCCAACGGCGAGTGGAGTGCCATTCGTCACATCCATAGCTACGACGGATGGCTCGTCTAGAACGATTCCTCTGCCTCGAACGTAAACAAGAGTGTTAGCAGTCCCTAAGTCGACTGCGATGTCTCTTCCTCCGAGGCTGCGGAGGCCCGAAAGGCCTCTCACCGCATGCACCAATGGCGCGCAGCGAAGAAATCGACCTTGTTGCTAAAGGTGGATGTTCTTTGAGTCGCGTCGTAATGGGTCATGAATTTCCCAATCAGGCCCCTGGGAAGAAGATGGCAATTTCTCGTTCAGCGGATTCGCTGGAGTCGGAGCCGTGAACCAAGTTTTCGGTAACTACTAGTCCGTAATCACCCCGGATGGTTCCGGGTGCGGCGGTTGCGGGGTTGGTGCTTCCCATGAGGTTTCGGACAACAGCGAAGATCTCGTCGCCTGCATCCTCGGGACCTTCTACAACCATGAGCATGGCTGGGGAACGGGTGATAAAGCTGATGAGATCGTCGAAGAATGGTTTGCCTTCGTGCTCCCCGTAGTGAACTTCTGCTGTAGTTCGGTCGATCGTTCGCAGTTCTGCTCTGCTCAGTTGTAGACCTTTCCGCTCCAGGCGACCGATGATTTCACCTACCAGACCACGTTCTACGGCATCGGGTTTACAAATCACAAAAGTACGGGGCACTAGATCTCCTTGAACTCTACGAACTCGATGGTGTAAGGCTACCGCGAGGTTTTGACGAGTTGACTTCGGGCTTCGGAGGCGACATAGAGTGAACCCGTAATGAGAACGGAACCAGTCTCGCCAGCTATTTCGATAGCTCTAGTTAACGCGTCTGAGACTCGGTTAATTACCTCAACTTCGATTCCCATACCTTCTATTGCTGAAGCTAGTTCGTCGGCTGGAACCGCTCGGGGCCAGTCGGCTGCCGTTGCAATAATTTTCGAAAATTCCGTCACTTTGAGGGCATCTAAGAATCTTTCAGGGTCACGAGGTTTGTTAGCGCCAATCACTAAGACTGGCGGTTCATCTAACGCGAAGTCCTGAAAGAGCGTTTCAGATACGACCCGTGCGGCAGGTGGGTTATGTGCGCCGTCGATAATCACTGTTGGTTGTCTTTGCACGATTTCGAATCGAGCGGGAAGTTTTAGACGAGCGAAAGCTTCCGAAATGACTTCGTGGTCTAGTTGTCGACCAAAAAAGGCTTCGGCGGCGGCGACAGCGGTCGAAGCATTATGAGATTGGTGTGTGCCATTAGCAGGCAGGAATATCTCTTCGTGGACTCCATGTGGAGTTGCAAGATTCACCACGCGGCCTCCTACCGCTAGACGGTCTTCGGACACATCGAAATCACGCCGACGGTGCCATATCTCTCGGCACTCAGAGGCAAAAATTACTTCAGCAAGATCAGGTGAGGTTTCGCCACAAATCACGTGTGTTTCGTTAGAAATGATGCCAGCTTTTTCTCGCGCTACGTCTATCAAAGTGGGTCCGATGATTTCCAGGTGGTCGGAACCAATGTTGGTGATTACTGCGACTTGAGCGTCGATGACATTCGTTGCGTCCCATCTGCCACCCATGCCAACCTCGATGACGTTGACGTCTACGGCGGTAGCTGCAAACCAGTTGTAGGCAGCAGCGCACAGAATTTCGAAATAACTCGGCGGTTCGCCGGTTGCTTGGATCACCCATGGCTCTACTTGCGCAATCTCAGAGAGCGCTCGGGTCATCGACTCATCGTCAAGGGGCTGGTTGGCGATCATGATCCGATCGTTTACTCGGTCGATGTGGGGTGATGTGTAGCTCCCGACATCGAGTCCTGTTGCGCCAATGAGCTCTACCAACATCCGAGAGGTGCTGCCTTTACCGTTTGTCCCTGTGATGTGTATGGCTGGAATGTCTTTGTGGGGGTTACCTAAGAGTTCCATCAGAAGAGTCATACGTTCGAGCGATGGAGCGGTCGTTGCATCGTTTCCGAGGTTTTTTTCAAGGTTGTAATGACGCTGCAACCAATGCAGTGCTTCGTCGTACGTGTTGAGAGTCTCGGGGTCGTCGCCGGGCCGGCGTTGGCGATTTTTTGACCGCTTAGGACGCTTGGCGTTCGCCACCGGTGTCATCCCTACGTGGCACCAGGGTCGGGTTTACCTTGTCGAGGACGACGTCTCGGTCGATGATGCATCGAGCGATGTCTTCTCTACTGGGAACCTCGTACATGACGCCTAGGAGTACCTCTTCTAGAATCGCTCGCAACCCACGAGCCCCGGTGTTACGCAGCAGCGCTTGGTCTACGACAGCGCTGATCGCTTCATCGGTGAATTCAAGCTCCACCCCGTCAAGTTCGAACATCCGCTGGTACTGCTTGATGAGAGCATTGCGAGGCTCCAGCAAAATACTGGTCAACGCGGAGTGGTCGAGTTCATCAACTACTCCCACTACCGGCAGACGGCCAATGAACTCAGGGATAAGACCATATTTTTGGAGATCTTCTGGCAGTACTTCAGGCAGGAGTTCTAGATTGCCTCTCTCCTTGGCTGATTTGACATCTGCGCCGAATCCGACTGCTCGCTGTCCGATCCGGTCAGCGATAACGCGTTCTAATCCGTCGAACGCTCCGCCGCAAATGAACAGGACGTTGCTGGTGTCTATTTGGAGGAACTCTTGGTGTGGGTGCTTGCGTCCACCTTGCGGTGGCACTGAAGCTTGTGTCCCTTCAAGGATCTTTAGGAGGGCTTGTTGGACTCCTTCGCCTGATACGTCGCGGGTTATTGAAGGGTTTTCTGCTTTGCGTGCGACCTTATCGATTTCGTCGATGTAGATGATGCCGGTTTCGGCTCGCTTGACGTCGTAATCGGCTGCTTGAATGAGTTTGAGTAAAATGTTTTCTACATCTTCACCTACGTAACCGGCTTCAGTAAGCGCTGTCGCGTCAGCTATGGCGAAGGGAACGTTGAGCATGCGTGCGAGTGTTTGGGCCATCATGGTTTTGCCACAACCTGTTGGGCCGATCAGCATGATGTTTGATTTGGCGATTTCAACGTCTGATTCCAGGCTTTGCCCGAATTGGACTCGTTTGTAGTGGTTGTATACGGCAACGGACAGGATCTTTTTGGTCCGTTCCTGTCCGATGATGTATTCGTTAAGAAATTCAAAGATCTCGGATGGTTTCGGAACTTCGTCAAAGCTTAATTCTGTGTTATCTGCCAGTTCCTCTTCGATGATTTCATTGCACAGGTCGATGCACTCATCGCAGATGTACACCCCTGGCCCGGCAATAAGCTTTTTGACTTGTTTCTGAGATTTTCCGCAGAAGGAGCATTTGAGTAGCTCTCCGCCCTCTCCGAATTTCGCCACGTTACTGATACCTCACTCTGGTTATCCGGCCCATGCGGATCGGTAGCCGTTTGCTAAGGATGGCACAGTCGGATCAGAACGGGGGGACGTTCAGAGGTAAACGTTGTGCTACCTGACGCATTAGTTATTTGTGTTCGGGTACTAGATGAGAGTACCGAGTCATTTGAGTGATTGACAGCGGAATTATGAGGCTGCTCGGATCGGTCCGTCTTCTGCTAATTCGCGGCTGTCAATTACGTCGTCAATAATTCCGTACTCTTTAGCGGCCTCAGCATCCATGATGAAGTCTCTGTCGGTGTCCGTGTGGATGCGGTCGAGGTCTTGGCCTGTGTGACGAGCCAATATTCCTTCTAGCAGGCCTCTCATGCGATCAATCTCTTTGGCGGCGAGTTCGATATCGGTCGCTTGCCCCATGGCTTGACCGTAAGGTTGGTGAAGGAGGACCCGGGCGTGCGGGAGCGCCATTCTTTTTCCTGGGGTGCCAGCGGCAAGTAGGACCGCAGCTGCGGAGGCAGCTTGGCCAAGACAAATGGTTGTGATGTCGTTTCGTATGTACTGGCTGGTGTCGTATATAGCGAACAGGGCGTTGATATCTCCGCCTGGTGAATTGATGTAGATGTTGATGTCTCGATCAGGGTTTTCGGATTCAAGATGAATCATCTGGGCGCAGACAAGGTTGGCGATTGTGTCGTCAATCGGGGTTCCAAGGAAGATGATGTTTTCTTTGAGGAGACGTGAATATAGGTCATATGCGCGTTCTCCACGGTTGGTCTGCTCTACAACCGTTGGGACTAGGTAGTTCTGTGCGTCAAGGCTCACTTTTCCTCATCCTGTTCTTGTTCGTCTTCGGTCTGTGCTTCCTCTTCGTCAACCGTAGCGCTGTCCGCTGCTTCATCTGAGTCGGATTCGGTTAAGTCAGGAAGTTCCATCTCGCTCCTATCGACGGTGTTACCTTCTTCGTCGACAAGGTTGACTTCTGCTACTAGCCACTCAAGGGCTTTTCTTTTACCAATTTCTGCTTGGATCGGACCAAGTCCGTCACCTTGTTCTTCAATTTGGTGCCTGAGATCATTAACACTGGTCTGAAATTGTTCCGCCATTCGTTCAAATTCTTCTTCGATGTCATCGTCGTCTACTTCGATGTTTTCGTTAGCTGCTATGGCGCGCAGCGCTAAATCAACTTTTGCGGATCTTTCTGCGGCTTCTCGCAATTCTTGGGTAAATGATTCGGGGTCCTGCCCGGTCATTTGCATCCAAGTTTCGAGGTTCATCCCTTGTCCTTGGAGTCTCATTGCAAGTTGCTGCAACTGTTCGGACATTTCTCCGTTGACCATCGAATCTGGGATCGAGTCTTCAACTAGTTCAGCCAGAGCTGTTGCCGTGTTCTCTCTCATGGCGGCGTTGGCTTGAAAGATCCTCATCATTGTCATTCGCTGAATGGTTTCGGATTTGAGTTCTTCGACAGTTTCGTGCTCGGTGTTTTCTTCGACCCATTCGTCGGTTAGTTCTGGGAGGACCTCTTCTTTAACCCCGTGCACCTTGATCGTGAAGTCGATTGTGACCTCATCTTGTACGGGATGGTTGGCGCTGAAGTTGAGTTCGTCTCCAGCTTGTGCCCCTTCGAGTTGCTCATCCACTTCTTCGACAATTCCGCCGCTGCCCACTGAGTACAAGTAGTCGTCTGCTGTCAACCCTGGGAGGGCTTCGCCGTCAACGGTTCCTTGAATATCTATCGATACCTGGTCACCCGAAGATGCTGCTCGTTCCACGTCAACAAGTTCTGCTGATTGACGTCGTTGAACGTCGAGTTGTTCCTGCACTTCTTCATCGCTGGGGGTTGGTTTAGGAACTTCTACGTTGAGGTCTGCGTAACCGTCAACTGAGATGGTGGGTCGAGTCTCGACTACTGCTTCGAAAGCTACCGGGCCGTCTTCTTCTCCACTGGTAAGCGAAAGGTCTGGGGCTGCGATTACGTCGACTGCTTCAGCGCGCACCGCGTCGGCGTAATAACCGGGAATAGCGTCTTCCAGTGCTTGTGCTCTGGCGTACTCGGTACCTATGTGGGATTCGAGCACTGGCCGTGGGGCCTTGCCTTTTCGGAATCCGGGGACTCTCACATCTTGTGCGATTTTTCGAAACGCTTGCTCAATGGCTTCGTCGAATGTCTCTTGGTCAACTTCGACGGTCAGTTTGACTCTGGGACCGAAGATGCGCTGTTGCGTTTCTTCGTCTCCGTCGGGAGTTTCTTGGTCGCTGTTTTCATCGACTTCGAGATCGGCGGGATCAACTTCTGTAACGGTGGTCTTCACAACCGCGAAATTCTATCGGGGTGAGGGTCAGTGTCCCCTGTTGAGGGATGGGGTTCTGGTTGGAGCGGGCGACGAGAATCGAACTCGCATCATCAGCTTGGAAGGCTGGGGTTCTAGCCATTGAACTACGCCCGCAGGTTTGGTCAGGTTAGCGGGATAAATCCGCAACTACAGATCAAATGGCAAGTCAACCACTGTTGCGGGTCTCCAACCATCGTTTGTTTCTACCTGCACCTTCGTACCCGGAAGGTTCTGTGGCACTTCGACAACGGCTAATCCCAAGTTGCGTTGATATTTCGGTGAGTGACAGATAATTCTTGTCTGGCCTGCGTATGAGCCGTTGGGGTTCCTTAAACCCACCGGGGCTGGATTGGGATCAAGCGGTTCGCCATCTATTAGTAACCCTTTGAGTTCTCGGTCCGGTCCTTCAGCGCGCTTGTTTTTGAGGACTGCTTTTCCGATGAAGTCGTGTTCAACGCCCAAGTCGACATAGTTGCCGATTCCTGACTCATACGGGTCGCAATCTCGACCGGCATCTGACCACAAGGAGAACAAGAAGCTCTCCATTCGCTCGGTATTATTTGGGCCGCCGACTCGAATCCCAAATTGTTGCCCTGCGTCCCAAATCAAATCCCAAAGTTGTTCTCCTTTGGTTTCGTCCTCAAGGAAAAGCTCGAAGCCACCTTGCTTGCTCCAACCCGAGCGAGACAGAACCAGCGGAATTCCCTCGTGAGTGATTCGCCTAAAATGGAAGAATTTTAAATCCTCTACCCAGTTTCCGAATACTTGGCTAATTACATCGACTGCCTTTGGTCCCTGCACTGCCAGAGGACTGACATCAGGTTCATGTACTTCTACTTCGTCGCCTCGTTCGCCAGCTATTGCTCGCACCCAGAGCAACACGTCTGCGTCAGCAATTGAGAACCAGATGGTTTCTTCGTCAACTCTCAACACCACAGGGTCGTTAATGAGGCGACCCTGATAGTCACACAACGGCGCATATTTGGCGATACCAATTTTTAAATTTGATAGGTCCCGCGCACTTAAATAGGTGCACAACTTGAGAGCGTCCGGCCCATAAACCTGGACTTGTCGTTGACAGCCGACATCCCATATAGCAACTCTTTGAGTGAGAGCTTCGTAATCTTCAGTTGGGTTGTCTGTCGCAAGTGGCAGCACCATCTTGTTGTAGACGCTTGCTACTTTGATCCCTGCTTCTTGGGACCGGCGGTAGAACGGTGAAAAGCGGACTCTAGGTCCCTGCGCTAGTTCCATATTCGGCAACTAATACACCTTTTTTTTCCTTTTTCAACGGATATTGAAAAAATTCAGATGTCCTCGATCAACGATCCTCTGCAAAAACTCAGTTTCGTAGGCCGACTCAGGGTCTTCTCGGACAAGTTCATCTAGAACTACCGCGTCATCACCTACCAGGATTCGCCATCGGTTTTGTAGGACGGCATTCAGAATGATTTCAGATGCTTGCGCTGCTGTTGTAGGGGCCTCATCCCTGAATCTTTCTCCTTGCAGCGTGACGAGGTTCCTCAGGTCATCGTCGGTTAGTCGATCGACGTCTGACCCCCGGTCAGCAAGATTTTTGCGTATCCGTTCTAGATCTGGGCCGCCATGTGCTGCAGTACTATTGAGCCCTATCTCTGTTCCTATGTGCCCTGGCATAACTACGTGTGCCATGACGTGCGGTGCGTGAAGCTGCAAGTCAACATTTAGTGCCTCTGTGAAACCTTTAACTGCGAATTTGGCGGCGCAATACGCGGTATGTGGCACGCCCGGCCCAACGGTTGCCCAAAATCCATTGATACTGCTGGTGTTGACTAGGTGGCCCTCTTCGCTACGAGCCAATAGTGGGAGAAATACGCGACTGCCGAAATAGACGCCGTACCAGCAGACATCAAAAGTTTTTTCCCAAGCCATCCGGTCTTCGTCAGTTACGAAACTTCCTCCGCCGCCGATTCCAGCGTTGTTGAAAACAAGATCTAAAGATTCGACTTCGTGTCTAGCCAGGAGTTGGTCTCGGAAAGCCAACATGTCGGCTTCGTCGGACACGTCACACACATGCGATGTCAGCCGCACAGGGTGAGTTGTTTCGGCGAGCGCTATCTGTTCGGTTTCGGTCATACTGTCGGCACTGATGTCGCACATGGCTACATGACAACCCTTTGCCGTTAGTTGACGCACCAGTTCGCGTCCCATGCCGGTTCCGGCACCGGTAACAACAGCCATTTTTCCGTTGAAGTTTTCCATCGATCTCTCCTAAGCGAGTTTCATCCTTCCAGTTGCTCGCACGAGACGCCATTCCAAGGTTTATCTCGCTCTTCGTTTTTCCCAATTTCATTAATTTGATGAGAATCAGGCATTCTTGCCGCTGCGTCCCGCACAATATCCACATGACTTGGTTTGGTTTTCGGAGGCTCACATGTTGGGGCGCATCACTGGTGTTGATGTCTTGTTCCGCTAACGCGAGTTCAGTTTCCTCTTCTCAAACGCTGGTCGATGGACTCGGTGCTTCCGATGCGCCTGCCGCAACGACTGAGCCGTCGTTTTCGATGAGTAACTCGAAGCCGGGCGAGGTTGCTGTCGCCTTTGATTCTGATGACCCGACACTGGCTTTGGACCATGCGGCTAATGCTCCGAAGTTGGATGCTTTCGCTCCTTCAGTGATGCCAGATACTCCTATGGGTCGTGTTGGCTATACCAGGTATGTCTTTACCCAGAGCGGTGATCAGGTTATCCCGGCTCTAATCGAAGGCCCGAAAGGAACGCAGACCCGCTGCCAATCGGTCGAACTGCCGTGCTCATTTCAGGATTTGAAGGATCTAGCTGACTCTGGCGCTGTTATCCCTCCCGAGCTGAATATGGCCTCTAATGAACTTGAACTCTTGGTGGGACAGCTAGCGACACTGGAAGAGACCGTTCGCAAATTTGTGGACGTTAACGATGCGTGCGCTGCCGGGTATCGGCCTGACCGTGCACAAACCCCGAATATGGGGTCACACTTCACAAATATGGGGCTAGTGGTTGATGGGATATTCGATCCTGCCCATCCAGAAATTTTGCTTTTCGTCGCTGCCGATGACGCTGCTCCCCCGTTCGGGGCTCTTGGCCGCTGCAAAGACGGAAAGTGGAAAGGTGTTGAAGTCGAAATCGCCGGAGCCGCTTTTTATATGCCGTTCCAAGCCGTAGGAAACGACCACTTCGAAGGGTTTAGCGGACCCCTCGACAATTGGCATGTTCACTACAATTTGTGCCGCCTTGGCGGGCAGGACGTGACTGTGCTTCCATCGGTGTGTTCGGGTGACAAAGATGGCCCACTAAACCAACCCCAAGGGGATGCTAGTGAGGGGTGGATGATTCATGCGTGGGCCGACAGAGAGCATGACAATCAACTTGGGGCTTTCTCTATGTGGAATCCTTCTCTCTGGCCGGTCGCTGACCCTTCAGCGGCTCTGGGCTCCCGCACCACTGATGACACAAACCTTATTGCAGACTTTGACTACCAGACCGTTGAGGCTGCGGTACCTGGAAGGATCAGCTTTTTCAACGCTGACCCTGAGGCCCACAGTGTGACTGCTGGCACTCCCGAAAATCCGACGGGTCAATTTGATACCGGGGTTGTTGGTGGAGGGAGCGCTGCCACTATTGAGATTTCTGAGCCGGGCACTTACGAATTTTTTTGCTCGCTTCACACTGGTATGCGAGGCACCATTACCGTTGGCGACGGCTCATAGATCTCTGAGGCCTCCGACGTAACTCTCTGCATGCAGAGACATAAGGCTCTCCTCCTCGAGAGCTTTTCTTTTCGGTATGTCGGTCTTTTAGAGAATCGAGAAGAAGATGATCAGCATCCCGACCCAGCTGGCAGCGAAGGCGAGGGTGCGGACGTAGGCAATACCCAGAATGTGAACAATTGCGTGGACCACGCGAGCCCAAAAGAAGAGCGCCGCGCCGCCGGCAGCATCGACACCGGTTACGTGCGCGATGATGACCAACGCGGCAAAGGCTGGCAAATTCTCTACCAAGTTGAGATGCGCACGTTGAGCACGTTGAGCCCAAGCCGCTGGGGCTGGAGGGTTTTCTGGATAGGTCAGAACTTTTCCGAGCCCTTGACTTTGAATACGTTCAAGTACGTACGGCAACCACAGCACGATGCAAAGCAAAGAGCTCCAGGCTAAGTAAGTGAGTTGAGTATCCACAACATCTCCATTCATGGTCGGCTAACTGTCAAGTTAGACGCCGTGTCGTGTGGGACTGTTCCAATTACCTTTTTATTCGAGATCAACTTTAGGACAGATTGTTCGTCCCCCGCCTGGATTATAGATACGGGCCCTTTCATTTAGTGGGGTCCCATTTTCATTGGTAGTGAGGAACGTTTCAGTTGCCGTTGCTATAGCTAAAGCGACAATCTGCACGTACTCGTCTTTCGCCATAAAGGCACCTTCTGAGGGACTTGAAAGATATCCGACCTCTATTAGAGCGTTAGTGGTTTCGGGTTTTCTAACGAGCCGGTATGCGTCGCTCCCTTGGGAGTTCAAAACTCGCAACGCTCCTGCGTCCCAGCGAGATGTCCACCGAACACCCTCAACGCCCTTTAGCGCTTCGAAGACTTCCTTGTGAAGCAAACCCGATAGTCGAGCTGATTCAGAGTCTTTACTTTGAGCGAAAACTTCGGTTCCTGGCGTATTCGATGCTGCTGATGCAGGGGCGTTGTGATGGATAGATATGAACGCTTTTGCATTAGCTGCGTCGGCAAGCGCGATTCGCTCATCGAGCGAAATGTAGTAATCACTCATTCGCGTCAAGAGGGTCGGGAAGCCTTTTCCTTGCAGTAGCTGCGACGTGGCTACCGCTACTTTTAGATTGACATCACTTTCTTTTAAGCCTGCATGACCTATCGCTCCGGAGTCTTTCCCTCCATGACCCGGGTCAAGAACCACTTGCGTGTTCTCTATTGGGACAATCTTCGAGACTGCTTGAAGATCGCCGCACGGGTCAAAGACTTCCCAACCATTTTCGGTCGCACTTGAAACTCTGACCGGGATTCCATATCTAGTGATTGCCACCGGCGCGGTGGCTAATTGGTTGGCATCCTCGCGATTTGTCGTATTCGGCTCCACGGTGATGAGTGATTGCACAGTCGTGGTTGGCCTCACAGTCGTGGTTGGCCTCACAGTCGTGGTTGGTCTCACAGTCGTGGTTGGCCTCACAGTCGTGGTTGGCCTCACAGTCGTGGTTGGCCTCACAGTCGTGGTTGGCCTCACAGTCGTGGTTGGCCTCACAGTCGTGGTTGG
>Ga0066825_10000069_pt1 | contig 37694 bp, 34 predicted proteins | sample ETNtaG_6_FD_65608 | JGI IMG/M metagenome (GOLD analysis project Ga0066825, IMG submission 65608) | Marine microbial and viral communities from oxygen minimum zone, Eastern Pacific Ocean - ETNP201306SV45 | ecosystem: Environmental > Aquatic > Marine > Oceanic | place: Pacific Ocean: Eastern...
GTCGGGCAAGTGGGCAGACAGAACCCGCAGTGAACGCAGGCCTCGATCGGCTTGATCATACCGGCATGTTCAGGCGGGAGCGTTGAGCTTGAAATTTGGTGAAGCATGTATGCGCTGGATGGCTCAGCGAGGCATCCCTACTGCTTTTGCGGCAGGGTATAGGTTGGGAAATTTGTTTTGAGGATCGAGGGCGCGTTTGAGTCGATCGTAGAACGGGCGTTGATTCGATTGTCCTATGAGCGCGGAAGGTTCGCTCGCGATTTGTCCGGAGAGCGATTGATCGCCAAGCAGCGTTGAGAACGCGTCTATTGAGGCCGTCCAATGTATCCAGGAGACAAAGCCGCCTAGACTGTATCGTCGCGTCGCGGGGCGCTCCTGAAGCGCCTGATCCAATCGTTTAATTGAAGAAGGAGCGATCGGAACTCTCGCGAGAAATCCTGAAGCGGGACTTTTTTTAAGTCCGATCGAATCGGGCCAGGCGTCGAATGTGGTCGCCTGGCTTTCGGAGTCTAGGAAAGACTCTAGCTCACTGATGCGCGCTTCGAGGGCATCCGCTTGTCCGCTCAGTTCGATGCGCAGGGCGCCCGTAGAATCCATGTCGAGCGCGTCGAGCGTGAAGCGCGACCGTCCTAAAGCGATCAGTCGACCGATTCCTTGGTCTAGGTTGTCCGATTTGAATTCGATCGAGCGATTGGCTTTCGGTTTGGGAAAAACCTTGAACGTGGCCTGGGTCAGAATGCCCAAGCTGTGACCGCTGCCAACCATGAGCTTGGGCAAGTCGAAGCCTGCGGCGTTCTTGACGACTTTGCCGCCTGCTTGGATTCGATTACCGTAACCGTCGATAAAACTCAGTCCTATGATGAAGTCGCGCAGGATGCCATAGCGATAGGCTCCGGGGCCTGAACACCCGCTGGCGATGGTATCGCCGATGGTCGGGTTGGCATCGAGGAAGGGCGGGTCGAATGGAAGGTATTGTCCCTGTTCGGCCAGAGTGGCTTGAACGTCTTTTACGGATGCGCCTGTTTCCACCGTTATCGTGTATTCTTCCGGTTGATACTCGAGGATGCGATTGAAAGCGGAGAGAGAGATGGACGCGATGTTGGGGAGGAGGGGGGGAGACGAGCTCTCACTGCTTTCAATGTGAACCGCTTCGGAATCGCGTACGAGAGCTCGCAGTTCGTCTATCGTTTGCGGATGGTTAGCCATTACATGCGTGAAATGATCCCCTCTTTTTCGAGCGGGTGAGGGCCTGAGCTGCTTAGGGCAGGGGCTTCGCTACTGGGCAGCATCTTTCCGCGATTCGAGATCTCCTGCGGATCGATGGCGCGGCGGATCCTAGCGAATGCGTCGAGATCGTCCTCGGAGAACATCTCGGGCATGAAGTCTTTCTTTTCCACTCCCACGCCATGTTCGCCGGTAATGGATCCACCGAGTTCGAGGCAAAGACGCAAGATTCTGCCGGCCAATTCTTCGGCTCGTTCGAGTTCGCCTTCGACTTTGCCGTCGAAGAGAATGAGCGGATGCAGGTTGCCGTCGCCTGCGTGGAATACATTGGCGACGCGGAGGCCCGCCTCGGCGCTCATGCGAGCGATTTCCTTGAGGGCCGATCCTAGCTTGGAGCGCGGCACGACCCCGTCTTGTACAAGGTAGTCGGGCGAGAGGCGACCGACAGCCGAAAAGGCGCTTTTACGACCTTTCCAGATCAAAAGGCGTTCCTCGGCGCTTTGGGCAATTCGGATTTCCTTTGCCTGGGTCGCTTCGATGGCTTTGGAGAGCGCTTCGAATTCGGATTCGACTGCGGTCGATTCGCCGTCGAGCTCGATGATAAGCAAGGCTTCGGCGTTTCTGGGGTATCCAGCGCTCACCGCGGCCTCGGCCGCTTCGATGGCCAGCTTGTCCATGATTTCCATGGCCCCTGGCAGTATCCCGCAAGCCACTACGGCAGCCACGGCATTTCCGGCCGCCTCTAGACTGTCGTAACTAGCGAGGATCGTCCGAAATCGCTCTGGTATTGAGAGGAGACGTATCCGAATTTCGAGAGCGATTCCAAAGAGACCTTCGCTTCCTACGAAAAGACCGATGCAATCGGGTCCCGCATTTTCGAGGCTGTCGTTGCCGAGCTCCACGACTTCGCCGTCGGGCAGCGCGACTTTAGCTCCGAGGACATGATTGGATGTCATTCCATATTTGAGGCAATGGGCCCCGCCGGAATTGAATGCCAGGTTCCCTCCTATGGTGCAGACGCTTTGACTGGATGGATCCGGAGCGAAGTAAAGACCGTGTGGCGCGGCTGTGGCGCTGACATGCGTGTTGATAACGCCCGGCTGGACGAGGGCGCTGCGATCGTCCGGGTTCAGTTCGAGGATGCGATTGAGGCGATTGAGACTGATGACAATGCCCTCTTCTATCGGCAGGGACCCACCGGATAAGCTAGTTCCGCTGCCGCGCGCCACGAAGGGGATTTCATATTCATGGCAGAGTTTCAAAGTGGCAACGACTTCGTCGGTATCGATAGGCATGACGACAGCTGCAGGCTTTTGGCGAAAGACCGTCAATCCATCGGAGACGTAAGGCGCGAGACGGGCCTCATCTTCATAGATTCGCTCGGGAGGGAAAAGAGAGCGTAGCTTTTCGAGAAAGGGTATCATTGGGGGATGCCCTCAGGCAACTGGTTTAGGGAGACGGAGTAAAGCTCGATTCTTATTGCTGACAAATGGAGCTTGGCCTAGGGCTTCCTGGTATAACTTCAGCAGCGAGTTATCCTAAACTTATGAAGCTACTCTCCTTGTTCCCCCTTGCTTTGCTCGCGTCGATGGCTCTCGTCGCGGAATCGCGCCCCAATGTTCTCTTCATCGTCACGGACGATATGAATTGCGACTTAGGCGTCTATGGCCATCCCCAGGTGAAATCGCCGCAATTGGATCGCTTGGCCGAGCGCGGCGTCGTATTCGAGCGCGCCTATTGTCAGAACCCGGTTTGCAATCCGAGCCGTTCTTCGTTTCTGACCGGACTCTATCCGGAACAGACGGGAATCATAACCAATAGCGGCCATTTCCGAGAGCATTTGCCGGAGGTGACGACTCTGCCGCAGCACTTTCAGAATCACGGCTATTACGTTGCCCGCGTCGGCAAGCTTTATCACTATGGCGTACCGCCGGACATTGGCACAGACGGCCGCGACGATCCTCAATCCTGGCAGGAGGTCCGCAATCCCATCGGCATCGACAAGGCCATTGAGCATGATCTGAACATCATCGTCGAAGGCGCGAATCCGGGAGGTACCTTGAGTTGGCTTAACGTGCCCAGCGAAGACGAGGAACACACCGATGGCATTGGAACGGACATGGCGATCGATTTGCTGGAGAAGAATCACCCGGACAAGACCGGCAAGCCCTTCTTCCTCGCCATGGGTTTCTACCGTCCTCACACGCCCTACGTAGCGCCCTCGCATTACTTCGACATGTATCCGCAGGATTCGATCGAACCCTATATGATGCCCGAGGATGATCGCGACGATATCCCGCCGGCGGCTCTGCAGGATCGCCCGGGTCAGCTCGAGCTTTCCGTCGAAACGCGCAAGGAGATCATTCAGTCTTATTGGGCATCGATCACTTTGGTGGATACGCAAGTAGGCCTGCTTTTGGACGCGCTGGATCGACTGGAGTTGAGCGACAATACGATTGTGGTGTTCGTTTCCGATCACGGCTATCACTTGGGGGCGCATGGCTTGTGGCAGAAAAGCGACCTCTTCGAAGGTTCGGTTCGCGTACCGCTCATCGTATCGGCTCCGGGCAATCGCATGGCGCGAGACAAGCAAACGAAATCGCTGGTGGAGCTCGTGGATTTGTATCCGACCTTAAGCGAGTTGTGCGGGTTGCCTCAGGCGGATCACGTTTCAGGAAAGAGTTTCAAGCCTGTACTTGAGAACCCGAAACGAAGCGTTCGCGATACGGCGTTTTCAGTAACTGAGGCCCGAACCGTGCGACGGGCAGACAAATCCAAGTTTCTGGGACGGACCATTCGTACGGATAGGTATCGCTATACGGAGTGGGACGAAGGCGCGTTTGGCGAAGAGCTCTACGACTATCGCCGCGATCCCGAGGAGTTAACCAACCTCGCTAAGGATCCGGAACACGCGTCTCTCGCGAAGCGTTTGAAGTCCAAGTTGCGCGAGCGGGTGACTGAAGGGCAGGAGTAAATGGGACTGCAGAGCGGCTACTGCTCTTTGAACGCCCACATCGCGCTGGCAGTCCTTAGATAAAGCGTATCGTCCACGATGGCAGGCGTTGCGATGATCTCTTCCCCGAAATCGTTTTGGGCTAGGATTTCGAATTCTTCGCTGTCTCGAATGGCGATGACGCTGCCCAAGCTTGACGCCACGAATATGGCATCGCCCGCTTTTACGGGCGAAGCGAAATACTCCCCTTTGACGCCAACCCGTTGCCCCTCGAAGAACGGTTCTCCGGTTTCGCTATTCAAGCAGGTGAGCAAGCCCAAGGACTTCACGAAGTAGACGCGGTTTTCGCTAATAAGTGGCGTAGGAACGTAGGGAAGGCGCTTCCCGTATTCCCAGGCGAGATACTCGGTATCGTTGAGCAGGCCCGTTCCGCCCGCGTTGACGGCTACCATTATATTTCGCCCACGACCCGCAGGTCGAAGCAGTATCGATAGCTCGTCGACGTCAATGCCATCGTTGCGATCGCGATCCATCCATTTGAAAACGTCTCGAGCGCGACTGGGGGGGAATTCGTCACGTTCAATACGCTGGTCGCCATTGTTGTCGAATCGAGCGAAAAGAGCTGAGGGATCGCTCAGTTCCTCATCGGTGAACGCGAGCTCGTCGTCGAAGTGGGCGATCACTTTGTCTTTGCCGCCGACGTGTCCTGGGCTCCAGCTGCCGAAGACGATCTGGTCAGCGTTGCCGGATGGGGAAGAGCATGGCATGCCGCATGTGTCTTCGACTTTCCAAAGAAGCTGTCCGGAATTTGGATCGAGCGATACGAGCGAGTGGGAACCGGCGATCACGAGTTCGTTGCGGATACGATTCTTCCAAAAATAAGGTGTGGAATGGGCGCTTCTATAGCCGATACGCGGATGCTCCCATTTCGTTTCTCCATTGGAGGCGTTTATGGCAAGAATCGATGCGGCTTCGGTATTGTCTAAATTCAAGTAGAGGATTCCGTCATTCAATATGGGCGAACTTCCAGCTCCGAAATTGCCTTTCGTAGGGGGCAGCCGTTTCTCCCAAAGGGGCTTTCCATCAAAGTCCAACGCTATCAAGCCATAGGTCCCGAAATAGAAATAGACGCGTTCTCCGTCGGCGCAGGCGGTGGGTTGGGCAGGGGTTGCCGAGCGATGAATGAAATCGACTTCGCTCGTCGCTTGGACTCGCCGCTCCCAGAGTGTTTCGCCGCTTACCCTGTCCAATGCGAGCATCACGAGATCGTTGTTTTCGTAAGCGGTAAGAAAGAGATGATCGTCCCAGATGCAGGGAGAAGAGTTGCCCTGGAGAAGCTCGGTTTTCCAGAGCAGGTTCTTGTCGGGACCGAATTCAAGCGGGATGCGCTGATCGGCGGCTGTCGCGTTGCTCCCGGGACCTAGAAATTGGGACCAATTGGTTGTGTCGGCCCACCCCCAGCTTGAAAGAACTGCCAGATTTACGATAATTGAAACGCTTAACTTCGAGCGCATATTGACTCGAAGCTAAGCGGTAAACCGTCACGATCTCCAGCTCATTCTTTTGGCAGATACGCGATAGGCGAGATCATCGCCCAAACGCGCATGCGTTCTTCATGGCGAACCGGCTACGACTTGAAGACCGGTGGGCGCTAGTATAATCTGATCGACATCGAGATCGATTTCCGCGCTTGTTACGCTTCCGTGGGCGTTGGTGGCGACGACCTTGTACGCGCCTTCGTTTGAGAACGCCGTTTCTGCGATTGAGATTTGCGAGCCATTGGCGCCCGAGATTGGGACTCCATTGAAATACCACTGGTATGTAGGTGAAGGATACGCTTCGATTGAAGCGGAGATCAAAGTGGAATCTCCCACCATTGTGGCGGTATCTACCGGTTGGGCCAGAACGATCGGGGCGCTGTAGACGCTTAGGTCGAATACGCTTGAGGAGGATCCAGTGCCATCGCTGACAGTTACAGTAATTGTGGAGCTGCCGATTGCGTTGGTAACGGGGGTAGCGGTCAACGTTCTATTGGCCCCAGAACCAGAGATTGAGATATTGCTTGTTGGTAGGAGCGATGCGTTTGAACTGTTTACGCTTAGGCTTAGGTCGGATGCTGAGCTCTCCTGGTCGCCAATGGTGAAAGCGATCGTCGGGAATGAGCTTCCTCGATTGATGCTTTGGTTACTGATGGCTGTGATTGTAGGATCGGTGACGGACTGAACGAAGAGGTCAAAGGCGATGCTCGCGCTGTCTTCGCCATCGCTCACTGTCAGCGTAACGGTAGTGGAACCATAGGCATCGGCTATTGGCGTTAGGCTCACGGAGCGGTTGGCTCCAGCGCCGGAGAGGACGATGCCATTGTTCGCGAGGAGAGAGGTGTTTGAAGAGCTGGCGGTAACGTCGAGATCGCCGGCGTTGGTTTCCGAATCGCTAATGGTAAACGCGATTCCGGTCGCGGATTCGTTCTCAAAGATGTTTTGATCGGAAGGTGTCGTGATGGTTGGAGTCGAGTTGGGGCTTTCGTTCATACCTGAAGCGGTATTCGAGTAACCCGAGTCACCGTGGACGTTGTAAGCTCTTACCCGGTAGGTGTAGCTCTGATCGTCGACGACGGTCGAGTCAACGTAGGTCACTACGTTGGGGCCGACGGTTCCGATTTGCGAATAGTTGCTCCCGTCGAGCGAGCGCTCGATCTTGAAGCCATCCTCGTTGTCGGAGTTGTCATTCCAAGTGAGCGTGAGCTGTCCCGCATATGCGAACGAACTTGAAAATAGCGACAACAATAGAAGTGCCTTGAGGCCGCGCGCTATGTTGGAGAGGAATTGAAATTTCGAATTGCGAAGATTGGCAGAGATTTCCCTTTTCATCTGGCGGGAATTACGGCCGATTGGCATGTCGCCTTTACGAAGTCGGAACAAAATGAAGAATGTCCTCGACCCCTAGGCGCTAGCGCAATTCTTCAGGAGGTAATATTGGATATTGCGGCGCGGAGAACGGCTAGATGTCTTAGAGAGTGTCCAATAAGTCAGAATATGCATCGCTGTTGGAGTATTTGACTTATTGGACACTCTCTTAGCGATCGAGTTGTAATAAAAGCTCGAAGACCGCTTTTTGAGGTACCTTTGAAAAGACTGCTAATGGATGGGAAAGGCGCCTGAGAACCTGTGGTATTTCCGATCAATAATGGGCGGACATCATGGTCCACATCCACCAGACGAAGAACGCTCCGAACCAAATGAGGACATAAAAAGCAGGCTTCATGTCCGGCATAGCGAAGTAAGTGAGAACGGCCAAAACGGTCGATGTGATTATCGATGCGAAGATGGCTCGCTTGGTCTTTCGTCTGTATTCAACGGGTTTAATGGCGCAAGTGTGGTTGGGAAACGATAATTCGTTTGCCCTCTCATTTATTGCTTCGTCTGATAGCGTTCAATGCGAATAGCTGCAAATCGATTCATGGACGCAACTCCTATTAGAAGCGCGGCTACTCGAAACCAATCGAATTCTTCATGATTCACCCCACTGTTAGCGGTAAGCGTATCAAGTTTATGATGACTTGCTTGTGCGATGCGTTTTATGCGGATGTCGCCAGGGCGAGCTACGAGGTTCTCGAACACCTTGGCTGCGAGATCAAGGTTCCGTCAGGTCAAACTTGCTGTGGTCAACCGGCATTGAATGCGGGGGAATGGGATAATGCTCGCAAAGTCATTCGCCATACCATCGAAGAGTTCGAAGGAACGGATCCGGTGGTGATTCCATCCGGCTCTTGTGCGGCTATGACGCGGCATGGCGCGATATTAGGGTTCGAGGGGGAATCGGACTTGGTAGAAACGAAGGAAATGGCGAGCCGATCTTGGGAACTTTGCGAGTACATCGTGAGGGGGCTCGGCATTGAAAATTGGCCGGGACGCTTCGATGGGAGAGTTGCCCTTCATCGGAGTTGCCACACCCGCAATACCTTTATTTACGAAAGCGCCGTTACGCTCTTGTCGTCGATCGACGGATTGGAGCTAGTGGAAGTGGGCGAGTTGGATCAGTGTTGTGGATTTGGCGGCACGTTTTGCGTGAGTTTTCCCAATGTCTCGGAGAAGATGGGGCAACTGAAGGTGGAGCATCTCACCGAATCCGAACCTGATTTCATCGCTTCCTTGGACATGGCCTGCATGATGCATTTCGGTGGAATGATGGATAAACAGAAATTGGGAACGCCGCGTTTGCATGTCTCGCAAATCCTCAAGCAAGCTTTGGATAATCAGTAGGATCGCATGGCTAAGCTAGAACAGTCTATCGACCGCTATGCGGCGGAATTGGATCCGGAAACCAGCTTCGCGGTACGCGACGCTTCGAAAATAAAAACGGAGCAGCGCTTCGATACGCTTTGGGCGGACTTCGAGGACCCGAATGCCATGCGAAAACTGGCAGGTCAAGTGAAGCAGCATACCTTGGAAAATCTGCCCCGCTACTTGGCGCAAGCGGAAGCGTCGTTCCAGCGAAATGGGGCGAACGTGCACTGGGCGGTCGATGGCGATGAAGCGAATGCAATTGTATTGGATATCATGCGACGTCGCAATGCGACGAAGATTGTCAAATCGAAGAGCATGGTGACGGAAGAGATCGAGCTTCTGCCCTTTTTGGAGGAGCATGGAGTGGAGGCAATAGAGACCGACCTAGGCGAATACATCGTGCAAATCGATGGCGACCATCCCAGTCACATTATTTCGCCCATCATCCACAAGAATCGCAAGCAAGTGGCCCGCAGCTTCGAACGAGAGGGAATTGGCGAATATACGGAAGACCCCGAGGAATTGACCCGCATCGCTCGTCGGTTTTTGCGCAAGAAGTATTTGGAAGCCGACGTGGGGATGACGGGAGCGAATTTCGTATTGGCCGATTCAGGGCGAATCGTGATTGTCACCAACGAAGGCAACGCCCGGTTTTCGATGGCGGCAACCAAGACGCACATCGTCGTGGTGGGAATAGAAAAGGTAATTCCTCGAGAAGAGGATTTGCCGCTCTATATGAATTTGCTGGGACGTTCGGCAACGGGGCAGGCCATGACGGTTTATACGCAACTGATCGGCGGACCCAAGTTGGAAGGGCAAGAGGAAGGGCCGGAGGAGATGCACGTGATCTTCCTGGACAACGGTCGCAGCGATGCCTTGGCGAGCGAATGCCGCGAGATTCTGCGGTGTATCCGATGCGGGGCGTGTATGAATATATGTCCGGTCTATCGCCAAGCTAGCGGCCATGCCTACAGAGCGATCTATCCTGGTCCCGTGGGGGCTGTGCTCAGTCCGCTATTGGCTCTTAAGAACGGAGGCTTTCATCAGTTGGCGGATTTGCCCAAGGCCTCCAGCCTTTGTGGCGCTTGTCAGGAAGTATGTCCCGTCGATATCCCGATTCCTGACTTGCTGCTGCGGCTTCGCGCTCGCGGCAAGGAGGAGAGCGCGGCCCGGGGCGCCATCGATTCGCCGGGATTCGGGATGTGGGCGATAGCGGCATCCCAACCGGCAGCGTGGAAAATGGGACTGGCGATGGGGCATGCAATGAATGTCGCGCCGCATGCTTGGTTGAATGCTCATCCCTCGGCAAAATCCTGGCAGTCGACGCGGGATCTTCCGAAATTCCGGGGCGGTGAATTCAGGAAATGGTTGAACGCGAGGAAAGGAGGGAATGAAAAGTGAGCGCTCGCGATACGATATTCTCGAAAATAGAAGCCGCGACGGAGTCTCTGGCAGGCAAGACGGCCCTGCCTGAGTTGGAAAAGGCGAAAGCGTTTCGGTCGCGATTCGTTCCGGAGTCGGAAGCCGTTGAGGAGCTCGAACGCTGTTTCGAACGCTCGTGGACTTCAGCGCAAGGCAAGTTGGTTCGCAGCGAAGCGGAATTGATAGAGCTGTTGAAGACTATGGGGGCGAAAAAGGGTTATCTGGACTCGTCTCTTTCGTCGGGGGATTTGACGAGCGAATTCGAAGTGTCCTCGCTCTTCGATCGCGAGCGTGTGGACGAATACGATTTTGGGATTTCAAGAGCGACCTGTGGCATTGCTGAAACCGGGACGATCGCCTTAATCGATCGCGATACGCCAAATCGACTGGGCGCGCTCGCTCCTTGGATACATGTAGCTGTTCTCGAAAGGGAGAAACTTAGAGCGCGTTTGTACGACGCGTTAACCGATTTCCAAAAGGACCCATCGGTTGTGTTGGTGACGGGACCCAGTAAGACCGCGGATATCGAAGGACTCCTGATTGTGGGCGTTCATGGGCCTGGAGAGCAGATTTGCTGGCTCGTTTAGAAAAACGTATCCATTTAAAGGATAAGGTCCCGACGCCTCCCAACGCCGGAACCTAGTTCCTCCTCTATCCTAAGAGCGACTCTGCGAGTCGCTAAAGTTTTGCAGTAGATTGCTTGGCTTCCATGAAGCCTAAAGTCGCAAGAGCGATGAGCGTAATGGTCGCGTAAATTGCTAATGTAATCATGTTTCCCTCCTAGTAATGTTTGTGTATTGATGAAAACGCGCTTCGGTAGCGGAAAGTTGCGCAAAATCGAAAAAATCGATTCGATTTTCGCGCTTCTATATCGCTTGCCCGAATTGGAATATCGATTTCACTGCTGGCATGGTAAGTCGTCTCGTTTTGTTAACTCTCTTGATCGCAACGCCGGTTTTGGGTCAGGTAGCGACCGAGCGCTTCTACGAAACTGCTGCTGATGGGTCGCGCCAGCCAACGATGTTTTACGCGCCCGAGTCGGAATCTTCGATCCCAATGGTTGTGGCCTTGCACAGTTGGTCGAGCGACTACAAGCAACGGATACATGGAGAAATCGAGCAATGGTGCGCGGATAACGGCTGGGCTTATTTGCATCCGAATTTCAGAGGGCGTAACAACCGTCCAGAGGCGACCGGTTCCGAGCTTGCGATGAAGGATATTGCGAGCGCCGTGGAATGGGCTTTAAGGCAAGCCGATATCGACCCGGAATCGATCTATCTCGTCGGCACTTCGGGAGGCGGCTATGCCTGCTTGTTGATGGCAGGGCGATATCCCAAGCTTTGGGCGGGCGTGTCCGCTTGGGTGCCCATCTACGATTTGCGAGCCTGGTATCATGAAACGAAAGCGGCCGGATTGCGCTATACGGAAGAGATCGTGGCTTCGTGCGGGGGGCATCCGGGAGAGAGTCGGGCTATCGATCGCGAGTATGCGAAGCGTTCTCCTTACAGTTATCTAGGAAGGGCGAAGGGAGTTAATCTGCACATTAACGCGGGTATTCGAGACGGCCATGATGGGAGTGTTCCGGTGAGCCATTCCTTGCTGGCATTCAATCAAGTGGCCAAACGAAAGGACCGGCTGAGCAAGACCGATATCGAATACATCACTGCCAATGCGTCTCTGCCCGAAGACCTAGAGAAAGCGAATCCAGATAGCAGCTACGGCGATCGTCAACCCCTGTTCAGGCGAAGCTCGAGGAATGCGACTATAACGCTCTTCGATGGAGATCACGAACTGGTGCCCAACGCGGCAATCGCTTGGATAAAGTCGCAATACGAGGATAAGAATTCGAAATAGCTCCTAGGGGGAAAGGCTCTCGATAGCGATTCTACTGAATTGCGTCTGCCCGTCGATGGGGGTGTCGGAGCGGTAAACCCGTCGCATTAAGTCGTTCTCGGCGCTCTCGCTGACGAGAACGGCTTGCATGCCGTTTCCCGTGAAAGCGGGACTGTTATCGAATTGTACCTGCATCTCGAGCGATTGAACGAGAGGAACGATAGCGATGGAAAGAGATAGGTACGAGGCATCTGCTTCCAATAGCGGTTCGACCATGATTTGCGGTATGGATTTAGCATCGAATGCGTCGGTCCCTGTCAGGAATTCCAATGCGTTGGGAGCCCCGTCTCCATCGGGGTCGTCGCTATGGCCTCTCGACTCCTCGGGAACGCCTTGGGCGATTAGGGTGTCGAGGAATCCGAGAAAGACTTCTATGGTTGCGGGTTCGCTGACGACGCTCCCGTTCACGTTCGTGACAGCGACAGCATAGGCGCCCGCGTCGGCGGTTTGGATATCATTTATCGAGAACGTGGATTCCGTGGCGTTGGGAATATCGACGTTGTCGCGCTTCCACTGATAGCTGAGGGCCTCTTCGCTGGTCGCTTCTACGCTGAGGGTCAAACCTAAGCCGGATTCCACTGTTTGACTTAGCGGGTGAGCGACGATTGCGGGGGGCTCTCCCGCAGCCGCTTGCACGGAATCGATGGCAATTCGAAAGGTCTCTATGGGAGCGTTGAGATCCCCGTAACCAAGTTTTGTATACAATAGCTCCCGTTGCTGGTGGCTGGGTGAATCGGCCACTCCATTTATAATGGCGAAAATCGGTTGAGCAGATGGCTGAAATCGATCGGAAACAACGCGGTTGAAGTCGTTCAAAACAAGTCCGAGATTGTAGAAGTTTACGAAGTTTTGAGTTTGGGATTCGGCTCCACCTTGGAGATTGAGTCCAATGTGCTTTACTTCGATGCCGTTGGGCGTGCCTCCGAGATTATTGTAATAGTCGACGATGCCAGGTCCGATGTCCGCTGCCGCCGCTTGGCAGAAGGGGCACCAATGGGCAAACCATTCCAAAAAGACGATTTTGCCGTCGAAATCGTAGAGGCTGACTTCTTCATTGGTCGCCCGGTCGATCAAGGTGAAGTTCTCGACGATGTCGCCTACCTGGTAACGCGTTTGGCCAAGAAGGGGGAGCGCGGACAGCAACCCTAGAATCAGCGCAGGTTTCAGTTTGGATAATTGGGACTTCATTCAGTATGCGCGGCTCAGCGCGAACTGGAATACGGTCCAGTCGCGGTCTTGGTATAGGTTTTGAAAGAAGTCTACATTGCCTTCCGTGGGATCGAATCGAGTATCGATGGGAGCGATGTATAGGCGACCAGACCACTGGTCCCCGATCCACTTCAGTCCCAAGCCGATTCGCTCGCTGCGGGTTCCCGGAGCGGCGTTGGTGAAGAGGAAAGCGTTTTCGATCTCGCCGGTGTCGTCGTAGTATCTGCCGTCCAAATACAGTGACAAACGTTCGCTCAGGGCGTACTCCAATGCGATGCTACTATACCAAGCGTCGAAAGCCGGGTCTTCTGTCGTCGCTCCTGCTTGAAAACGAGCGATCCAATTTTCGCCCAGAGATACGTTGGCAGCCGCTTCCGCTCCGTAGCGCCAGGATCGTTCGCTGGTTTGGGATACGCGAATCGAGAATAGCGAGCGTATACGTCTAGTTAGGATGTTCTCCGTCGATAGGCTAATGGCCGAAGTAGCCAAGGCGAGTTGCCCTCGCCTGAGTCCTTCGAAGTCGATTTCGTAGCCGGGGGAAACGTCATCCTGCAACTGGGACACGCTTAGTTGAACGTAAGCGGAACTTGGCTTGTAGGCCCAGCGAACTCCCGCGGTCGCATTGAACCCGTTCGGACTGGCGTTGCCGTAGAGTTCGGCTCCTGGCACGCCGTCGAGATTGCTGAATTGCTGGCGATAGTATTCGTCGAGCCAGGCCGAGCGATAGTTGGTGTAGCCATCGTAGGCGCCGCCTCCGAGCAAAAGAGTCCAGTCGACGTTTAAGGCGCGACGCGCATTGATTTGGATCGCCTTATTTCGTTCGACTCGTTCGAGCGCCCTGCCATTGAAGTCGAAGTTCGTTGGCTCGTAATCGAATTCGAACTCGCTGGCGGAGAGACTGATGTCGGTCTTCCATGACTCGGATGCTATGGAGATAGCGGCATTGGCTTGGCTTAGGGTAATATCGGAGGAGTCGATGCTCTCGAATGCGAAATCGCTTCGTTCAAGCGAACTGCCTTGGGCAACAGCGCCGGCCATCAATGCTCCTGCCGCCAAGAGTCTGCTTCCTGCTTTCATCGGCATGCGGTGCATCCTGCCGCTTGAGCGCCGCCCGATACGGCGCTGCCAGGCTCTATTTGGGAAATAAGGTTAACGCGGTCGTTTTCGACCGGATTTTCCGAAAAGGTCATGCCGCTTTTGGAGACATGCTGCTGCTCGTAGACGGCGACGCTGGCGCAACCGCCCGTAGATAGCGCGACTGTCAGCGTTGCCAGCGAGAGTATCGTTCGCCTGATTCGCTTGGTTCGGTTCATAGCTGATTGATATGAGGTCCGAGACGGACTGCTTATTCCCGAAAATTCGGAAATAGGGGTTCCTGAGGATTTCGACAACTGATTCAGCTATTGCTACGCGCTGTTTACGGCGTTGATCGCGATACTGCGTTTTCGCCTATGGCCGATTTGAGGGCATGGAAGTCACATCCCATTCTACCGCTAATGCGCTCCAGGGAGCAGGCGTTCTTAATCCCGACGTATTGGCTTTCCTCAAATCGTTCGCTTTCCGAAAATGACAGCTTGGCAGGAAGGGAACCGGTTTCCACATAGGCTTCGAGTATCCGAAGACCGCGGTCCTAGTCTATGCCGACCATAAGGGTCATGGTCTCTTTAATCCAATACAAGGAAGAGGGCGAAGCCGACTCTGGGCATTCCAGGCGATCTATACGCCACTGCCTATAGGAGGCCTCGGATTTCGACTTCCCTGGCTAGAGGTCGGTCAGTCGATAGTCCGTCCTCGTGTTGGATTGAGCCTTTTCAATGGCCATTTTGCCCGAACCGACTAAATCGCCTTCCCATGGGTAGCTCTGCGAATCGTCCGAGTAGGGGAGTTGGCATTCGGGTTTAGCGATGAGCCATGGGGACCGAACGGGCTATTGATTGAAATCGATTAAGACGGCAAAGCGGATTCCGAAGCGACTCAAGGTTGCTGGATGGCGTCGAGCGTCCGCGGCGCAGACTTTAATCTAAAATCGACTCGCCACTTTGGCCCTTCCTGCATGACGATTGAGGCATGCCTTTTACACTGCCTCTTGGAGCGAGCGCTCCGGATTTCGATTTGCCGGCTACCGATGGCCGCTCCTATTCCTTGGCCGATTTCGCCGAGTCTCCTTTTCTTGTCGTCTTTTTCACCTGCAATCACTGTCCCTACGTGACGGGTTCGGATGAAGTCACTCGAGCGACCGTAGAACGATTTTCCGATCAAGGCGTGGCCTTTGCTGCCATTAATTCCAATAGCGCCAATACGTATCCAGAGGACGATTTTCCACACATGGTCTCGCGAATGGAAACCCACGGCTTCCCCTGGGTCTATTTGAGAGACGAATCGCAGGATGTGGCGAGAGCCTACGGTGGACTGCGGACGCCTCACTTCTATCTTTTCGATGCCGATCGGAAATTGATCTATACGGGTCGCGGCAATGATTCGCCTCGCGATGCGTCGAGAATTACGGTAAACGATCTGGAACGGGCGCTCGAGGAAGCGACGAGCGGGAAGCCGATTAGCCAGCCAACGACGAACCCGATAGGGTGCAATGTAAAGTGGGATGGCAAGGATGCCCATTGGATGCCGGCTGACGCATGCGATTTGGCGTGAATTTCCTGGAGTCGCATTTCGAAATCACTGTTTGATCGCGAGGTGAACGCTTTTCGCAACTCGATTCAAAGAATTGTCGAGGGAGCGCGTTCGCCTACGTTCCCCTGGCTTCTGCCGCTATTCGTATGGGGGATATGGATTCTGGAGCCGTTTTACGGCGTTGGGATGGCGACTCAGGACCAGTTGGAATATTCTCTGGGTCAAGTATGGGGTTCCGAGTTGACGCCAGTCTATCACGCTGAGTTGCAGGGGCGGATCTATTTCCTGTTTACAAAGACGATCGACATATTTTTAGCCGGTTACGCCGATGTCTTTTGGACCAAGGCGATTACGATAGCGGTATTCTCGCTAGCGCCACTATGTTTCGGATACGCTTTCTTCCGGTCGAATACGCGTCGGCTCCTCTTCGCTTGGGTATTCTTCAGTTTGGTGTGGCAGGGCTTTATGCACCTGCCTCCGGCTGCCTATCCGGTAGTAAACCATCTCCCGTTTCTATTTTGGGCTTTGTTCGCGTGGGTCGCGCGGCGAGCCGAAGGGAACCTGCGGTCCCGATTTGCCTTGGGTATTCAAACGGGGATTTTGAGTTTTGTATCCTTTTTTCAATACGAACCTGTGGCATTGATGGGGGGCATCGTTCTGCTGTGGATCGTTTACGCATCGAATCACGATCATTCTACCAAGAAGCTGCTGTACAAAAGCATCGCTATCGCTGGGGCCGTTTACGGCGCATTGTATGTCGGCTGGGCCTGGATTCATCCTTCGACTTACGAAGGGCTGGCTCCCGGCAGTTCCAATCCTTTGACGATCCTGAAAGTGATTGTGGCCTACACGGTGGGGGCCTTTCCGTTTCACAGCGATTACTATTCGAGCCTTTGCCTTAAATGGGGCGACTCGCTCGTGGGAGGGGCGTTCGATTGCTACATCCTCAATTGGTCGTATTCCTTCGACCTGCTAGCGCTTGCGATCACGGGAACGGCAATCGGCGCGATGCTCGCGTTCGCTTGTCGGGCTGGTTCGAGGAGAAGGCTTTCCAAGGGGCCGAAGCTATGGCATGCCTGGACAGTCCTCGCTTTACTGATTGTCGCGGCGAATGGCCTCCTAGGCTTTTCGGGAAAATATCAGTCTTGGATCATCGATTGGAGCGATACGTATCTGACAAGTAACTTAGCGTTATTCCCTATCTGCGGAGGAATTGTTCTGCTGATAAGCTGGTTGGGACGCGTCACGCGTTTTCGCGATATTCCAATCGGCCTTTGTTTGGCAATCGTTTGGCTTGGGTTTTGCTCGATAAAGGCCCGTCAGCAGAATGCCCAATTGGCGGTTGCGTTTCGTTCGAATGTGGCTCGTTGGGAGGCGGTGTCCGCATTCGCTCAATACGCGGGAAAATGGAATGCGGAGACAATTGTGGCGCCTCAACTCTATTTTGGCCGTTATGCGGAAGTTGCGGATTGGGCAGACTATTGGATGCGCTATTCGATGAGGCGATTTGGCGAGCCGCTTTCGTTTTCAGCTGAATTCGACGCGACGGTCCAAGCGGCGAACCCGCAGGCGATTGCATCGATCTACACTCACGAGGATGGGCGCCTTCGAGCGATTACGGTGCAGACCGAGGAAGCGACTTACGTGATCAGTCGCAAGTCAAGTCGACCTCCGATGCTCTATTCAAGCGCCGGAGTGGGGATTGTATTGAACTGGAAATACGTCCGGAAGAACGAATGGGACTTCTTTGAAATGGTGGAGGTCCGAGATTCGAAAGCCCATGTGGGGCTGGATAGGAACTTGACGCTTTCATGGTCGCTGCCTCGGTTCTGATGACTGGGGCGCGGTATAGCGGGAACGTTGTATTCTAGCGGGCTTCGAAGGCTTGTTGGGTTTGGCGATGGCTCGGCACGATTTATCGGTTGCCAGGCTTAGAACGAAGCGCAAGCGTGCGAGCATGAGATCGCTTGCTCGAATGATTGTAGGACTACTCCTTTCAGCGCTGACTTGTATCGCGTTGAACGCAGACCGTGACTCGCGTCCCAACATCCTCTTCTGCATCATGGACGATGCGTCCTACATGCATATGAGCGCCTACGGCTGCGAATGGATGAGTACGCCCGCTTTCGATCGCTTGGCCGAAGAGGGGATCCTCTTTCAGAACGCGTACACTCCCAATGCCAAGTGCGCTCCCTCGCGTTCGAGCATTTTGACGGGCCGCAATTCCTGGCAGCTCGAAGAAGCGGCCAACCATATTGTGGAATTTCCGGTGAAATTCAAAACGTGGCCTGAGGTCTTGCGCGAAAACGGATACCAGTCGGGTAAAACAGGCAAAGGATGGGGCCCCGGGACGGCGGTCGATGCCGCTGGCAATCGACGCGAGTTGATAGCTAAGGCTTATGGTTCTGAGAAACTCGACCCTCGACCGACTAAGGCGATGTCGAGTATCGATTACGCGAGCAATTTCGATGTCTTTCTCGATGAGATAAAAACCGATGAGCCATGGTTTTTCTGGTATGGAGCTCAAGAGCCGCATCGGCGTTATGAATACGGAACGGGTCAGCGCCTGGGGGGCAAGAGCATTGACGATATCGACGAGGTGCCTGGGTTTTGGCCGGACAACGAGATTATTCGGAACGACATGCTCGACTATGGTTTGGAAATCGAGCATGCCGACAATCACTTGGGACGCATGATCGATTCGTTGGAAAGTCGTGGACTGTTGGAAAATACCTTAATCGTGATGACCTCGGACAATGGAATGCCTTTCCCGAGGGGAAAAGCCCAGGAGTACGAGTATTCGAACCATATGCCGTTGGCGATGATGTGGCCAGAGGGCATACGTAATCCGGGACGGGTCGTGGAGGATATGGTGAGCTTTATCGACTTCGCTCCGACTTTCCTCGATGTTGCGAGTATCCGGTATTCGGATTCGGGAATGGCATCGTCGCCAGGTCGAAGCCTAACGGATATCTTCAATTCGAAGAAAGACGGACAGGTCAACCCGAAGCGGGACTACATTTTAATTGGCAAGGAACGCCATGATTTCAGTCGACCGAACAATCAGGGCTATCCCATTCGAGGAATCGTGGGCAAGGGCTACTTGTATCTGCGCAATTACAAGATCGACTTGTGGCCCGCTGGCAACCCGGAGCTGGGCTATCTCGATGTCGACGCCTCTCCCACCAAAACGCAGATTCTCGAGATGTTTCGCTCGGGACAGGATGCGAGCTATTGGAATCTGTCGTTTGGCAAACGGGATCGAGAAGTGGAGTTCTTCAATATTGCGAATGACCCGGAATGCTTGAACAATTTGGTCGACGACGAGCGCCTAACGGAAACCCGAAGGGCGATGAAGAGTCGCTTGGAGGCGGCTCTGAAGGAACAGGCAGACCCTCGTTTTCTAGGGAATGGCGATGTCTTCGACAACTACGGATACTCGAAGGAACACGCGTGGAATTTCTATGAGCGTTTTATGAAAGGGGAATTCGGTCCCGAAATGACCGGCTGGGTAGACCCTTCGGATTACGAGAAAGAGCCTATAGACTAAGGAAAATGGGTAAGAGCTATATTGAGAAGCGAGTGATAGCGGCTGGACGCGAGCTTTGCGAACGTCGCATCGCAAACAAGGGCGTTCCTATTACGGCGGAAGATATTCGCGGTCTATCGGTAAAGACCTTTTCTCCGATCCTGCAGTGGACCTACGGCGCTTTGGGTTGCGTGATATTCGTATTTGGATTGTGGGTTCAAATGTCGATCGGGAATATGGCTGTATCGATGGGCCTAGTTTTGATTGGATTCCTGAATGTCGCTTTTGGCGTTCATGGTAGACCGAGGCCCGTATCGAAGATCGCTGGCTTGGATCTGATGGCCTTAACTAATGACATATTGAATTCCTTCGTCGAAAAGCAGGATTCGGAGCGGGGAAACTCCGCTTAGAATTTCCATTGCAAGCATTTCGAAAGAAGCTAGTAGTTCAGGCGAGAGAAGCGAAAGCGTATTTATGAAAGTGGTAGCGATTGAAGTAGCGGAGGCGATTGAGAACGAAATCGCCAAGTTCCTCAAAGAGTGGGGCGGCGGCTATCCAATGCGTTTCACGCGATTCATCGACTTGGGAGGCAAGCAAACCGAACTTTACCTGTATCCGCCTGAAATGGGGTCCTCCCCATGGGCGACGATAAGCGTCAAATCGGTCTTCAAGTCCGAACAGGGGGACTGTATGATCTACACGGCGAGCATTCCTTCGACTAACAAGCGGATGGAAGATGTGCTGGTGGCTCCGGAAATTTGGAAACTGCCGGCCTTGTCTGACAAGGTCCTTCAGTTCGTCAAAACGGATTTGCTAATCAAAGCAAGCGAAGGGGGGGGAGCTGCTTTGGAAGGAGGAAGCGCGGCTCTCGAATCGCCGTCTCAATCGATGCCAGAGGACAGCTCGGTTTCTCAGGAAGAGGAAGATCAGGACGAACTCGAAGATCTGGATACGGAAGGGATATTGGCCAGCGACGATTCCGATGACGAATCGGGCTTCGACCCCATGGATATTATTGCCGCGGCGAACGCTGAGGAATCGAATGAGGCAGAATCGAAGGAATCCTCGGAAGGGGAAATTGACGCGAATTCCGATTCTGACGAACCTGCCAAGGAATGACGGATTCGTTGGTCTAGGCAGCTACGGATGCGAGAACTTTGTCTAGGCTCTCAGCTGCGTAGTCCTTCGCTTCTTCCAGGTGATCATAGCCGAGGCCTAGCTGTTGCAAGCGTTGTTCGATAGGCTGCCAATAGGCAGCTTCGCCAGGCAGAGTTCTGTCGAGCGATTCCGCAACGGAACAAGCGAGGTTTAGCATGGCGGCGAACTTGGAAGAAGCGTCGCTCGAGTCCGGATCGTATTGGAACTGGATGGCTGAAACGGTCTCGTCGTTGAAATTCCATGTGGAAAGCAGAAATCCGGCGACTTGGGCGTTATTTGTGCCGAACCGTTTCTCTTCCCAGTCGATCAAATTGCTTTCTCCATCGGCAGGGAAGCAAATGGACTCGCCGCGTTGGGTGATGCAAGTGTTGATGACAAGCTTGCCGAACGAGCGGAGCAGGCCAAGGGTGTAGGCCTCTTGGTCGTCGAGACCGAGCTTTTGGGCAAAGGTTTCCATAGCCAACCCGCAGCAAAGCGCGTTTTCCCAAAGGCGAGCTCCATCGACTCGGTAGGTGGCGTTTCGAGAGGCGAAAACGTCGGAAACGGCGACCATGCCGACGAGCTTGAATACCTCGCGAAATCCGATTCGGTTGATTGCGTCGTCGAGATTGTCGATGGCCAGTCCCTTGCCGAATGCGGCGCTGTTACTGCGTCTCAAGACTTGGGCGGTTAGTGAAGAGTCGGTATTGACGAGTTCAGTGATATCGAAAAGTCCGGTCGTCGGGTCTCGGAGCAGTTTGCCGAGTTTGCCGAAAACTTGCGGCGAAGGTGGTAGAGAGTCAGCGGCCTTCTTAAGTTCTAAATGAGAAATCGGAGTCATGGACTAAAATAGTGATTCGAAATAGTTGGATTCATGTAGAACATCGGACAAAGCATGGTGGCTCCCCACTACGTAGTAGTACTTTTATAGCCCTTTGATAATTGCCTTGTTGAATAGCCGCTGTAACCCACTCATTTAGCTGTGGATAAAGGCGAATGCCGCAGATCGAAAAGGTGTCCGATTTAAGAGAAAACAGTCTATTTCGCATTTTGTCGGGGACAAGCGGCTGGAGTCTGTTGGCCGTAGGGCTGCTTTCGTTGGGCGTATCGATTTATGCCGGAGCATTGGCTGGCATTTGCGTCTCCCTGGCCGTGACCTTGCATGGAATCCTCGAGCTGTTGCTGCGCAAGCGAGTTTTAGGCGAATCTCGCCCTTCACGTCTCCGTTCGCTGTCGCTCAACCAGCTCGGATTGGCGGCCAGCGCGAGTCTCTACTTCGCCTATCAAGCGATCGCCCTCGATGTGAATGCGTTGTACGCGATGGCAACCAAGCCCCCGGTCGCCGATGCCTTAGCCCTTTATCCAGAGGAACTTAGATTTCAAGTGATGGATGCGTTGCCTTTTCTCGCGGGGCTATTCTACGTCATCGCGGCCGCGGTTACGTGGGTCGCTTGCGGCGTTACGGCGGTGTATTACTGGCGCCTCGGTTCGAAGGCTTCCCAATGAGGCTCTACTCGTATTCCCATTTGCTGATCCAAGGATCGTTGGTAGTCTTCTGGTAGTCCTTCAGCTTGCGTTTCATGCGTTCCAGAACAGGGGCGTATTCCGGATTGGCTGCCAGGTTAACATTCTCGTACCGATTGTCCTTTACGTCGTAGAGTTCGAAGGCGGGCCGGTTAACGTATGAATCGACATTCTGATAGCCGTAGAGGGCGTCCCCGCCCTTGGCGAGCTGGGCTTGCCAAGTTGACGAAGCCCAGAGGTCCGAAGCGAAGGGATAGGGCAGGCCAGAGGCGATATTCCAGATCAGCTTGTATTCCCCATCCCATATAGCCCGCATGGGATAATACATGGTAATCTCGTGGAAGGTGTGAGAAGCGAACATTGTGTCGCGATGGGCTGCCTTGGGCTTTCCTAGGATGGAAATCCACGATTTACCGTGGTAGGCCTGGAAAGGGCGGTGGCCGCGATTGTCGCGTTTAGCGTAGTCCTTGTCCGCCCAATAGTCGTCCGCTTTCTGGAAATCCTTGGGGCGGTTGGTCTTGCGATTCAATGCTTGAGCGAAATCGATGAGAGATGGGGCGATGTCGATATGACTGATCATGGCATCGGATTCGACGCCGCGTCGCTTTTGGTAGGGATCCCGTACGACGAAAGGAACGTGAAGCCCCGCCTCGAAAACGGTCGTTTTGGCGCCCGCGAAAGCCATGCCGTGGTCGGCAGTGAATACGATGAGCGTCTTGTCGTAGAGATCGTTTTCCTTGAGGATTTCGATGAGTCTGCCAACGCCTTGGTCGATGCGGGCGCAGCTTTGGTAGTAATGGGCGAGCTCGCTGCGCGATTCGGGCGTGTCAGGGAGGAAAGGCGGGACGGGAATCGAAGCGGGATCGTAGAATTTTTCATCGATTCCCGGATAAGCCGCTTTGTCAGGCAGATTGCCGAACAGATTGGGCTTCAATTCCCCGGAATAGCTATTGTCGATTCCTCCGCCTCGATGCGGGTCGCTGGTGGCGAAGTAGAGAAAGAATGGACGCTCGTCCTTGGCAGCGATGAAAGACTCGGCGACCTCAGCCATTTGAACGGCGTTGCGAGCATTGCCTTTCAGATACGTATCGAAGCGATAGACTTCTTCCGGAGCGACGTGGTACTTGCCGATTTGGCCCGTGCGATAGCCCGCCCTCGAAAGCGCCCTGGGAAGGGACAGGCTTACGACGTTGTGAAAGCTGGAGAATTTGTGGTAAGCGTGCTGGTGCCCGAACTGTCCATTGAAGTGATTGTGCAAGCCCGAGAGAATGACCGAGCGACTGGCCGAGCAGCTCGCGGTGGTAGCGTAGGCTCGGTGAAAGATCGTTCCGTCGGCAGCCAGCGAATCGACCGCAGGGGAGTGAGCGACAGGATCGCCATAGCAACCGAGGGTCGGGCTTTGGTCATCGGTCACGATGAAGATGATATTGCGTTCAGCGGATTGCAGAATCGCTGCTGCGAGCGAGAACAGTGTGAGGCAGATAAAAAGACGCATGGAGTCGAGGTTTCTTGAGGAATCGAATCGCGCGGCGCAATGGGCGTCAATAGCGGGTTCCGCTCTCGAAATGGAAGCGGTTGCTTGCAGCGAGAATCGCTATTCGAAACCTACGTCGCCTCGAGTCTTCAACTGAGCAGTTCAGGCAAGCTCGCTATGGAAGGAAGCGTGGCGTCGGGTTTGGTGGAGGAAGCGTCAGCTTATGACTTTCGGTACTTTCCTGTTTTGACGAGAATCCCCCGGAAGTCTCGATGCCTGGTCTCTTGCGATATTGTCGCCGACGCGCTCTTTTAACCAGATAACATTACTGTCAAGCAAACAAAGGTTTTGCGTCTGCCCGAGGTCCGTATAAGCCAGTATCCAACGCAAATTCTAACCTCAATCGAAAGAAACTCCCCATGGCTAAAGTAGCGATTATCGGCGCAGGCAGTCTCGTTTTCTGCAAGACATTGATGAATGATTTCCTCGGCACCCCGGCATTGGCGGGCAGCGAGTATTCTCTGATGGCTCTGACGCACACGCGTTTGGACAAAATGCACTCGTTCGTGCAGCGAATGATCGACGATAACGGAATCGACGCCACGGTCACCAAAACGACGGATCGAAGGGAAGCCCTTCGCGATGCGGATTACGTAGTAGTCATGATCCAGACGGGAGGCGTCGATGCTTTCCAGATAGACTACGAAATTCCGATGAAGTACGGCGTGGACCAATGCATTGGCGACACATTGGGTCCGGGCGGAGTATTTCGAGCGGCCCGTCATATTTGGGCTTTGATGGAGATTGCGGAGGACATGCGCGAGCTATGCCCCAATGCCTTGCTCCTGAATTACGCGAATCCCATGGCGATGTGTTGCTGGGCCCTGGGTACGGTTCCGGGATTGAATTTCGTAGGTCTTTGTCATGGCGTACAGACTACGATGGATTTGATCGCTTCGTATACGGGGCACGGTAAAGACGAAATCGATTTTACGGCGGCGGGAATCAATCATATGGGGTGGTTCCTCAAGCTGGAAAAGGATGGCGAGGATCTGTATCCACTGCTCAAGGAACGATTCGAAAAGCCGGAATACTATGTGAATGAGAAAGTGCGGGGCGAAGTGTTCCGTCACTTCGGATATTTCATGACGGAGAGTACCGGACATTTGTCTGAGTATTTGCCTTACTTCCGAAAGAGCCAAGCTGCATTGGATCGATACTGCGACGAGCCGTCCTTTGGCGGCGAGACCGGCGCGTACTACACCTATTGTCGCGACTTGGCCGAGAAATTCGCCCATACGGATCCGCTCTCTATCGAAACCACCGAATTGCAGCCTCGCAGCGCCGAATACGCATCGCATATTCTAGAAGCTCGCGAAACGGGTGTGCCGTTCCGTTTGAATGGCAATGTTAGAAATGATGGATACATAACCAATTTGCCCAATGGCTGTTGCGTAGAGGTACCGATTTTCGTGGATCGGATGGGCTTGCACCCGACGGTCGTTGGCGACTTGCCTCCACAGTGCGCGGCCTTGAATATGACCAATGTCAATGTCCAGGGGCTTGCCGCTCAGGCGAGTTTGGAAGGCAATGCAGAGATGCTGATGCAGGCTATTGCTTTGGATCCGTTGACGTCCGCGAAATTGACGCTCAAGGAGATCCGCAATATGACGAGCGAGATGCTGGAAGCCCAACGTCAGTGGCTGCCGCAATTCGGAGAAGAGTCGGTTAAGGCGATGCCTTCGATCGATATTCCGGAAGACGTAGCTCCGGTGGACGTTCCTCTCGACCCTGCGTTGGCGATCGCCAACCGTTTCGGCAAGTTGGCGGAAGCCTAACTGGCCCGGACTATTTAAAGCAGAAGCGGAAGCAGCTGGAGGCGATGGTCTAGTCTGCGATCGATGTGTCTGCATCGGATCGATTTGCTAGGCTGGATCTTTCGCTGGGCTGGCTAGCAAGCGTTCGTAGAAGTTCTCCCATTCCTCATTGGAGATGGGTAGGTGTCGAATGAAGTGGGAATTGCTGCCGACCAGTCTGGGGTTGTCTTGTTTCGATAGCTCGTCGAGCGCCCCTCGTTAAGCTCAGTATCCCATGCTGGTTTTCAGCGGTAAAGAGAGGCGCTGGCTGTCTCGGTGGAGTTTCGAAGAGCGGAAAGGACTGGCTGCATCGCGATGCGAATAGCGTAATTCTGAAAAATGGCGCAACTTGGAGGCCTGAATCTGGGTATTGGAATCATATGGATTACGCGATCGACCGAGAACATCGAATGTGGGCTACGTTTTGCCACCTGGCCGGTTTGCTGAGCCTGACAGGTATTCCTTTTGTGGGTTTAATTGGCCCGCTGGTCATTTGGCTGCTCAAGAAGGATCAAAGCTCCTTCATCGACGACCAAGGCCGCGAGGCGGTCAACTTCCAGATTAGCATGGGCATATACATGCTCGTGGCGGGCTTTCTCATTCTCGTTCTCGTGGGTATCCCATTGATGATAGGACTCGTTTTGGCGGAGATCATACTCATCTTGATCGCTTGCATTCGCTCCAATGAGGGCGACTTGTATCGCTATCCTCTTACGATTCGATTTCTGTAACTGTCGGCGAGCCGTTGCGAGGCTGCTCTGCGCGACAAGCGGCTTGCCAATTGCGGATGTTCGCTTTCATTGGATCGTCCTATGAGCTATCAGCCTTCGGAAGAGATCCTGGAAAAATATGCGGATGTGATGATCAACTTCGCTCTCAACAGCGGCGAAGGCGTTAAGCCCGGCGAAGTGGTGCAGCTTCGCGTATCCGAGGTTGCCAAGCCATTGCTGGTCGCGCTGCGTCGAGCGGTCTTAAAGGCCGGCGCTCACCCATTGGTATTCTATACTCCTGACGACTTCGCTCGCGAGCACTACGAATTGGCGAGCGACGAACAGCTGACCTTCTTCCCGGAAAAGTATTTGAAGGGGGTAGTGGACCAGATCGATCACACGGTAGCGGTTTTGTCGGAGACGGATAAACGCGAGCTGGATGGAATCGACAGCGGCAAGATCATGGCGGCTCAGAAGGCCCTGAAGCCCTATATGGACTGGCGACGCGAAAAGGAAGGGGCGGGGGACTATACGTGGACGCTTTGCATGTACGGGACTCAAGCCATGGCGGATGAAGTGGGGATGAGTCTCGAGGAGTACTGGAACGAGATCGTCAAGGCTTGCTATTTGGACGAGCCGGAGCCGGCTGCCAAGTGGAAGGCATTGTATGAAGAGCTTTATGCCATTAAGGATAAGCTGGATGCGATGCCCATTGAAAAACTTCATATCGAAGCGGCGGATACGGATCTATGGGTCTCCATCGGGGAACATCGCAAATGGCTCGGCGGATCGGGCCGCAACATACCAAGCTTCGAGCTTTTCATTTCGCCGGATTGGAGGGGTACGGAAGGCCGTATTCAGTTTACGGAGCCGCTCTATCGATATGGGAATTTAATAAAGGACGCTTACCTGGAGTTCGAAGGGGGTCGCGTGACGAAAGCGACTGCTTCGGAAGGCGAAGCTATCCTCAAGGAGATGATTGCAGTGGAAAATGCGGACAAGGTAGGAGAGTTCTCGCTTACCGATCGCCGCTTCTCGCGAATCACTGAATTCATGGGAGAGACGCTCTACGATGAAAACGTTGGGGGCGACAACGGCAACACGCATATAGCGGTGGGGGCGGCCTACCGGGATTCCTATACGGGCGACCAGACTTCGGTTTCGGAGACGGAGTGGGAGGCAATGGGTTACAATAATTCTGTCGTCCATACCGACATCGTAGCTACTTCCAATCGCGTGGTGACGGCGTACTTGAAAGACGGGTCGAGCCGAATTATCTACAAGGATGGACAGTTCCAGGTTTAGGGTTCGGGTAGGGGCTCTCAACCTGATCGTCCGCATGCGATCTAGGAGGAATGCGAGCGTTACCTTCTTTCCGCTTGACGAATAACGCTCCGAGGTTCTTGGTCTTCGCTAAATCCGGAGCGATCCGGACCGATTAAGAAAACGAATTTCCGATAATGAACGCAATCGACAACAAGCTATCGCTTCCCGTAACGGCCCTCGTAGTGGTCGTGGCAGTGGTGCTCGTGGTCGTACCGATCGCGTCGTTGCGGAAATAGCGAATACGTAAATTACGGATTTCGAAAAACCCCGCCGACGAGAATCGGCGGGGTTTTTCGCGTTTGAATCCCGTCGTTTCAACTCGGCGCCAACCGAAAGAAAAAAGAGAATCATGAAACATACAGGCGCTGAAATAATAATCGAATTGCTGGAACGACAAGGCATCCGGCAGATTGCGGGCATCCCGGGCGGAGCTAATTTGCCTATGTACGATGCTCTTGCCCGTTCGGGTTCCATTCGACACATTCTGGCTCGCCACGAACAAGGCGCTGGCTTCATCGCTCAGGGTCAGGCTCGCGTGACGGGTAAGCCAGCGGTGTTCTTCGCCACTTCGGGACCAGGGGCGACGAACGCGATTTCCGCGGTCGCGGATGCGAAACTGGATTCGATTCCCGTTGTCTGCATCACTGGCCAGGTTCCCCAGAACTTGATTGGGACCGATGCATTTCAGGAGATCGACACATATGGTCTGAGCGTTCCGATTACCAAGCACAATTACTTCGCCCGTTCGGCCCGCGAACTTTTGGAGATTATTCCCGACGCTTTTCGCGTTGCGATTTCGGGACGCCCGGGACCGGTTTGGATCGATGTTCCCAAAGATGTTCAAATGGAACTAATTGAATTCGACTCCTGGCCGAACCCGGGCCAGTCCGATTCGAAACCGATTATCGATCATAAGCGTATCCAAGAGGCTGCGACGATGATCAATGAAGCTAAGCGACCTATCCTGTATATTGGAGGCGGCGCCATTCATTCGGAGGCCTCAAGCGCCACGCGTTCAATGGTCGAGCGTTTGAATGCTCCGACCGTTATGACGTTAATGGGGTTAGGCGCCTTGCCTGTTAGGCACGAATTGTCTTTGGGCATGTTGGGAATGCATGCCGCGCCTTATGCCAACAAAGCCTTGGCGGAGTGCGATACCCTTATTGCCTTAGGAGCCCGGTTCGACGATCGAGCGACGGGTAAGGTCGCTCAATTCTGTCCCGGAGCCAAGATCGTGCACATCGACATCGACGCGAGCGAACTGGATAAAATCAAAAACGCGCATGTTGGCATCGTTGCGGATTTGAACGAGGCCTTGGAAGCATTGATGCCTTGCTTGGAGCCTCGCCCGCGGGATTCGTGGAACGAGTTCGTCGACGGTCTCAAGCGTGACTATCCCAGCGATCGCCCTCGCCTTGACGATCCGCTTTCGCCCTACGGTATCATTGAGCATGTTTCGCGAATGATTGAGGGAGAAACTTACATCACGACCGATGTCGGTCAGCATCAAATGCGTGTTGCCCAGAGTTTTCCGTTCGAACGGCCGCGGCAATGGCTGACATCCGGGGGCTTGGGAACTATGGGTTTCGGTTTGCCTGCGGCGATTGGAGCGGCATTGGAAAAGCCAGATGCGACCGTTATTTGCTTTTCTGGAGATGGGAGCCTGATGATGAATATCCAGGAACTCATTACGGCGGTGGAGGAGGACGCGAACGTTAAGATCGTTCTCTGCAACAACAATTCCCTTGGCTTGGTGCATCAGCAGCAAGACCTGTTTTACGGAAAGCGAATATTCGCCTCTAACTACAGTCGGCCGGTCGATTTTCGCATGATCGCCGAAGGCTTTCAGATGAACGCGTATGACTTGGGGAATTGCGTGGACCCTGCCGCGACGCTAGCGAAAGCGCTGGGGCAGCCGGGACCTGCTTTGATCAATGCCCCCATCGATGTTCGCCAGAAGGTGTTTCCTATGGTTCCGCCAGGAGGAGCGAACAGCGAGATGATAATGGGCAGCGAAGCTGCCAATATTTAATGTGAAATGCAGTTGGCGAAGCAAAAGACGAAGGCCGATACGATTTTGGAGCTGACATTGAAGAATCACTCCGGGGCGATGATGCATGTATGCAGCTTGTTCGCTCGAAGAGTTTTCAATGTCGATGGCATTCTGTGCCTGCCCGGTCGGGACGATTCGAGGAGTCGCCTTTGGCTGCGGGTGAAAGACGATGCCCGACTCGTTCAAATGATGAAGCAATTGGAAAAGCTCGAGGATGTGATGTCTGTCCGACGACATGGCGTTAATCCTATGGTCTTTTCTAAAGTCGAGGAGTTCTTCATGGAATGAAAACGAATCGATTTAAGCATTTAGCCCAGGCGAATATTGCTCGTTTGCGGTATCCGCTGAGCGATCCGCGTATGGCTGACATGTCGGAACGCATAGATGAAATGAACCGGCTAGCGGAAGAATCGCCTGGGTTCGTGTGGCGTTTTAAGGAAGATGGTTCTCCCGAAAATGACTTGTCGCTGTTAAGTGAATACATGAGTCCCTGCAGAGAATCGCTATTGTTTTTCAACATGTCCGTGTGGAAGGGAGAAGAGGCATTGCGCAATTACGTCTTTCGCAGCGCTCACAAGGAAGTGATGCGTGGCAGGGAATTGTGGACGGAGAGGCTAGAGGAGCCGACTCTGGTGTTGTGGACCGTGGAGCCGGGAGAAAGGCCAACGGTGAGAGAATCCGTTCGTAGATTTCGTTCGCTCCGAGAGCGGGGACCCTCAATGGAGGCATTTGGGTTTTCGAGATAGAGCTCAGCGCGCTCCCTCTACCGGCGTATCGAATCTACCAATGTTTCCACGAAGCGCCGATGGGTCGATATTCTGAGTTCCAAATCGAGCTCGCTCGGCGTTTCGAACGTAAAGGAATCGGTTTCGTGTTTTAGAAAAAGGTAGATCGCTTCGGGCCACCCACCGAGTTCCTCTTCGACGATTTCCTCAACCTTCTCCGAACGGTTCAAGAGACCGCGCGTCATGGCTGCTCCGTCAATTTCGGAGGACGACTCTCGTGGAATTAGGGACTCGCAAGCATCGAGCAATGCGTGACCGATAGACTCTTTGCGCGAGAGTTCGTAGAGATAAATGCCGCTGGAGTCATAGTCTTCGTGCAGATTCGCCGCGGCTGCGAATTTTCGATTGGCGAGTAGCGTTTGCCACGATTGGACAAGAGCCAAATCGGCGTTCTGAAAGTTTCGGTTTAGGTCGTTCCCATCGGAGTCCAGTCGCGTATTTTCGACGAAGCCGTGTGGATTCAGGCAGGGTAGGATGAGAATTGGCAGCTCGCTGAGCAGCGGGTCGGTTTCGCTTAGCGATTCGGCCCATTGCAAGAGTCCCCATGCAGCGGCGCATTCATCGCCGTGTACGCCTGCGGAAAGGTAGAGTCCGCCTGCGTTTTCTCTGCGAGAAGTCGAATTTTCGAGCGCGAGTACGGGATGGTCGTCACTCGTTTCCAGTTCGACGACCTCCCATTTCAGTCGAGCGGCGAGCAAATGCCACCGGTCAATCAGGGCTTCGTAACTGTGAGGACGAGGTATCATTTCGAACTGCTACTTTTAGCGCGTCTTTTGAAGCGGGCGAACGTAAAAAAAGCCCGGCGTTTGAGCCGGGCTTCAAGAGAATTTGGAAATTCGCTTATTCGACGACGGTCGCTTTTATGATCTTCTGCTCTTCGACAGGCTTATCCATCCCGTCGGTGGCAACGCCTTCGATAGCTTGAACGACATCGTAGCCTTCGACTACTTCACCGAAGATCGTGTGGCGCATATTCAGCCAGGGGGTCTTGGCGGTGGTGACGAAGAATTGACTTCCATTAGTGCCGGGACCGGCGTTGGCCATGGCTAGGATGCCGGTCTTGTCGAAGCGGAGATCGGATGTACACTCGTCTTCGAAAGGCTTGCCCCAGATGGACTCGCCGCCGCGCCCTGTACCTGTAGGATCGCCGCACTGGACCATGAATTCGGGAATAACACGGTGGAAAATGATGCCGTCGTAGTAGCCGTTTTCAACGTGAGTGGCGAAATTCTCGCAAGCTTTCGGAGCGATTTCCGGGTAGAGCTTGAATTCGATTGTTCCCTGATTCGTTTCGAATTTGATGCGGGTTTTGCTCATAGAGGCCTGGTTTTGGAGCTCCGTTTTAGACGTGGCAAGGAAATTTGAGAGTGGCTCGGTAGAGGCCGACGAGATGGAGTGACGGAGGGACGCCGGGGATTGGAGGGCGTTTTCGAAGGGCGAATCGAATCCCTCCGCCTCAACTTGCCTCTGACCCTCTGTCCGAATTCGGTGACGAGGCCTTCGAATTTGGGGGTTGTCAACGGAGAGAAAGCTTCCTTCACTGCGCGGCTTATGAGCAAAGACTGGCTAGAAGGCGTAAAAGACTCGTACGATGTCGTGGTGATCGGCAGCGGACTGGGTGGGCTTACGAGCGCCAATGTCCTAGCGAAATGCGGTCACTCGGTCCTGCTTTTGGAGCATCACTACCAATTTGGGGGATTGGCGACTTGGTTCAAGCGCCCCGGACGCCACATTTTCGACATTTCGCTGCATGGATTTCCGTACGGAATGGTGAAGTCCTGCCGCAAGTACTGGACGAAAGAGATAGCGGATTCGATTCACCAATTGAAGGACGTCCGTTTCATCAACCCGCAGTTCGACGTGTGGACTACCTTCGACCGAGAAGACTTCACTAATATACTAGTCGAGAAATTCGAGGCTCCTCGGGAACGGGTCGAATCGTTTTATGCCCATCTCCGGCAGATGAATTTCTACGATGACGATCAACGGACCACCGGAGAGCTGTTCGAAGAGTTCTTCCCGGGACGCGATGACATCCATCGATTGCTTTTGGAGCCTATCGCTTATGCGAATGGTTCGACGTTAGACGACCCAGCCATTACGTTCGGAATCGTTTTTTCGAATTTCATGAGCAAGGGCGTTTTTACCTTCCAAGGAGGCACGGATGTCTTGGTCGGCAAAATGGTCGAGGAAATGGAGCGCAATGGCGTCGACCTGCGTCGCAATGTTCTCGTGGAGCAAGTCTTGACGGATGCGCATGGAGAGGGTCAATCGATCTCCGGCGTCGTGGTGGCGGGGCGTACTCGGGACTCCGAGCCGGACAACCGCCGAACGATTCGTTGCAAGGCGGTCGTTTCGAATGCCAATATCATTAGCACGGTGAAACAGCTGGTTGGGGAGGAGCGATTCGCTAAGGCTTATTTGGAAGAGCTCGATGCCGTTCGAGTGAATACGAGCTCGTGCCAAGTTTACATGGGCATACGCGATGGGGAGAGCATTCCCAATATCGGGGATTTGGTTTTCACTTCCGATGCCGAAACGTTTTCCAGCGAAGAACTCGTCGACTTCAAGACGACCAGCCGCACTTTTTCCGTTTATTATCCTGAGACGCGCCCCGGTTCCGGCCGCTACACCATCGTAGCGTCATTGAATGGCAAATACGGCGACTGGACGAAACTAAGCGATGAAGAGTACGAAACTCATAAGGAGCGATTGATCGAGGAATCGTTAGTGGCCCTGGAGAAGTACATCCCAGACGTACGCTCGAAGATCGACCATTTGGAAGCGGCCACGCCGAGAACGATTCATTATTACACGCAGCACCCGGGCGGCACCTCGTTCGGAACCAAGTTTGAAGGTTTGAAGTGCTCGATGGAATTGCCGGAGCAAATCGAAGGACTCTATCACGCCGGTTCCGTAGGAATCATCATGTCGGGATGGCTGGGAACGATGAACTATGGCGTGATTACCGCGAATAAAGTGGACAAGCAATTGGTTGCGGCGAAGCGCTCTCGAGCCGAGGGCGCAGAAAACGTAGCTTAGGGCCCGAAAGCGAATTCAAAATGGCTACGGACGAAATTCTGCAAGCGATCCCTCATCGGCCTCCTTTCCTCTTCGTCGACGAGGTCGTCGAGCAAAGCGAAGAGTCGTTGACCGCCAAAAGGCACGTTAGCGAAAGCGAAGCGTTTTTCGAGGGTCATTACCCGGGCAATCCCATCATGCCGGGAGTGCTCATTTCGGAGGCGGTTTTCCAAACGGGAGCGATCTTCCTCACCCGCATGCTAGCGGATCAACTGGAAGAGGATCCGGATATGGTGCCTGTGTTGACCAAAATAGCGGATGCTCGCTTCAAGAGCATTGTTGGGCCCGGGGACGATTTGTATATTACCGTGACGCTCAAGGAGAAGATGGGACGGTTCATCTTCATGAACGGAGCGGTCAAGAACGGTCAGGGCAAGCGGGTCATGACTGTGACTTTCAGCGTGGCTCTCGCTAAGGCGCCACAAGATTCGTAGAGCGATGGATTTCCTGGGACTGTCAGGCAAGACGATCCTGGTCATGGGAGTGGCCAATCGAAAAAGCGTTGCGTGGTTTTCCGCTAAGACTCTTGAGGAGGCGGGAGCGAAAGTCGTGTATTCGGTGCGTTCCCAGGAACGCAAGGAGACGACGGCCAAGTTGCTCAAGGATCGAGACGTGTATTTGTGCGATGTGGAGCGTCCCGAGGAAATCGAAGCGTTGGCCGAGGCGGTTCATCGCGATCACGGCAAAATCGACGGAATCGTGCACTCCATCGCTTTCGCGAACTACTCGGAAGGCTTCAAGCCTTTCCACGAGACGAAGCGGGAGGACTATTTGCAAGCGACATCGATCTCCAGCTTTTCGCTCGTAGAAGTCGCCAACGCATTCAAGCCCTACGTGAACGAGCGTGCATCGGTCGTTGCGATTAGCATTTCATCGCTGACTATAACGGCAGAGAATTATGGATACATGTCGCCCATCAAAGCGGCCTTGGATTCATCGGTGAGATACTTGGCGAAATCCTTCAGCAAAGATAGCCAGGTACGTTTCAACACCGTCAATCCAGGCACCTTGAAGACGAGCGCTTCAGCAGGGATTCCCGGTTATTTGGAGAGTTACTTATTCAGCGAAAAGCTGACTTTCCGCAAACAGGCGCTTACGACGCAGGAAGTGGCAAATGCGGTGGCATTCCTGATCAGCGATCGTTCGAGCGGCATGAATGGAACCAGTATGGTTTTGGATGCGGGGATGGGCATCAACTACTTCGACGGAGAGGTGGTAACGCTTGCCATGAGACCGGAGGAAAAGAAAGGGTGAATCCCGAATTCGCCTTCGCTATGAATTCGCGATCGAGCGATCGATAGGGCGGCTACTTCTGAGATGCGTATCCAATCAGCAGTTATCGATTCCATCGTTTACGTGGCGCCCCCCAAAATTTGGACGAGCGCCTACATCGAAGAGCGACTGAAGCCTTTGTACGACCGTCTTCGTTTGCCTGAGGGGCGACTCGAATTGATGACCGGCATACGCGAGCGTCGGTTTTGGGATCATGATATCCGGCCTTCGGAAGCCAGCGCGGAGGCAGGGCGCAAGGCGATAGAGCGAAGCGGTATCGATCCGAGCGATATCGAAGTCTGTATCCACAGTTCGGTAAGTCGCGATATGCTTGAGCCGTCGACGGCATCGTTCGCCCACCGTTTGATGGGGTTGAGTCCCAATGTTCAAGTCTTCGATGTTTCCAATGCATGTCTCGGATTCCTCAACTCGCTGACCATGCTTTCGGCCATGATCGATGCAGGGCAGATCAAGAGCGGCATTGTGGTATCCGGCGAAAATGGAAGGCCTCTGCTTGAGCGTACGATTCAGCTCTTGCTTGAACGCGATCTAAACCGAAAGACGATCAAACCTTACTTCGCTAATCTTACGATCGGGGCGGGCGCGGTGGCGGCGGTCGTTTGCCATGAGTCCCTTTCTCCTGATGGCCATCGTTTGCTCGGCGGCGCTTGCTTGGCGGATACATCGAATAACGAGCTTTGTCAGGGAGATGCTAGTGGCAGCGGGAGTGGATTCGAAATGCAGACGGATTCCGAGGAGATGCTCCATGCAGGCGTGGATCTGGCCAAGCGAACCTGGTCCGCGTTCAAGGATGAGTTGGCATGGGATGAGAATACCCCTGACCGCATCGTGTGTCATCAGGTGGGCAGCGCTCACCAGAAGCTGTTGTTCGAGACCTTGGGATTGGAAGGCGAAAAGGACTATTCCTCTTTCCCTGAGTTTGGAAATACCGGCTCGGCCGCGTTGCCGCTGACTTTGGCGAAAGCAGCTGAAGAGGGCTTCGTGAAAAAGGGAGATCGAGTAGCGATGCTAGGAATTGGGAGTGGCTTGAATTGCCTTATGCTGGGAGCCGAATGGTAGCTGGAATGAGCGAAGCCGCGCAGGATCTACCCGAAGAGATTAGGGAGCTCTATCCTTTCGAACCAAAGCGAAAGCGATTGTCGTGCGGGTTCGAAATGAGCTATTTGGACGAGGGCGAAGGGCATCCCGTCGTGATGGTTCACGGAAATCCGACTTGGTCGTTTTTCTATCGAGATGTCGTTAAGACCTTGAAGGGCGGGTTTCGCTGTATCGTTCCCGATCATATTGGCTGTGGCTTGTCGGATAAACCGGGAAGCGACTATGCCTATACGCTTGAGCAGCGGATACGAGATCTTGGAGATCTGATTGATGGGCTCGAATTGGAGCGATTCGATTTGATCGTGCATGATTGGGGTGGGGCGATCGGAATTGGCATGGCTCTCGAACGAATCGGGAAGCTGAGGCGTTTGGCGATAATGAACACGGCTGCATTCGTGGATTCGCGAATCCCCAAGCGAATCTCGCTGTGCCGGGCTCCTTTGCTGGGCAAGCTGATCGTGCAGGGATTCAATGGCTTCGCGGGACCTGCCGTTTCTATGGCGATTGCCAAGGAACCGATGAGCCCGGCTGTGAAACGAGGTTTTCTTTGGCCGTATCGCAACTGGACGAGTCGAAAGGCAGTGTATCAGTTCGTTAAGGACATTCCGATGCATGTGACGCATCGGAGCTTCGGCCGTTTGATCGAAATCGAGAACGGCTTGTTGAAACTGAGAAAGCTTCCTGTGGCCCTGTTTTGGGGCGGCAAGGACTTTTGCTTCAACGATCATTTCATGGAGCGTTGGAAGCGCTTTATTCCGCAAGCGACCGTCATTCGCTATCCGGATGCAGGGCACTACTTGCTTGAGGATGAAGGCGAAAAAATCTGCCAAGCCATCGAGCAGTTCGTATCCTACGACGAAGACGGGATTCCGGACACGCCTTTGGTATAGGTCGGGGCATAGCCCTCAATCGACGGAGCTATGTCTTTGCAATTAGGGGACACTAGGGGAGAACTGCCCCTGCCGCCTTGAGCTATCAGATCGTATTCACTGCGCGACGACCGTCTCGGTAGCAGAGTTTCGCGAGACTCTTCAGATATTCAGTCGTTCCGCCATAAAGTTCCCGTAGCTGTTCGGGACGATAGCGCCATTGCCAATTGTCGGCTGCTTGACCAGGCGTGTTGAAGCGGGCCTCGCTTCCGAGACTCATGAGGTCTTGCAGGGGAATTACAGCGAGCTTGGCCACGGATTTGTAGGAAGCCCTGACGAGATCCCAGCCGATATTCTCGCCGTTGACGTCGAAGTAGCGTCGAACGTGGTCGCGCGTTTTCGAGTCGACTGATTGATACCAGCCAAGCGAAGTATCGTTGTCGTGGGTGCCGGGATACAGGACGCAGTTTGATTGCGTGTTGTGGGGCAGATAGTAGTTGTCCGAGTCGCCGCCGAAAGCGAATTGCAATATCGCCATGCCAGGAAGCCCTGAGTCGCGTCTGAGTTCGCGAACGCTGTCCGTCAGGTCGCCCAGGTCTTCTGCGATTAGACGGCACTGGGGCAGCTTTTTCTTCACGACTTTGAAGAAATCCAAGCCGGGGCCATCGATCCATTCACCTTTTCGCGCCGTTTCGGCTCCGAACGGAATTTTCCAATAGGCGTCGAATCCCCGGAAGTGATCGATGCGAACCACGTCGCAAAGATCCGTAGCGGCTTTCAGGCGATCGATCCACCATGAGTAGCCATCCGCCTTGAGCGCTTCCCAATCGTAGAGCGGATTGCCCCACAACTGTCCGTCTTCGGAGAAATAGTCGGGAGGAGATCCCGCAACGGCGGTTGGCTGAGCCTTTTTTCGGTCGAACTGGAAATACTGCTGATTCTGCCAAACATCCGCGCTGTCCAGGGCCACGAAAATCGGCAGATCGCCGATGATGCTGATCCCGCGTTTTTTAGCGTGGGCCCGAATCTCGTTCCATTGGCCGAAGAAAAGGTATTGGAAGAACTTTTGGGCGTCGATGTCGCGTTCCAGCTTCCTGCGGAGCTTGCTCTTGCTTGCCTTGTCGAAGGATAGGCATTCGCTCGGCCACTGGTACCAAGGGGCGCCGTTGAAGTAGTCTTTAAGAGCCTGATAGTATGCGTAGGCCTCAAGCCAATGGTCGTTTTCCTTCTTGAATTTCGTGAAGCTTCCGTAGGGGCGAATCTTTTCGTCGCCCGCAGCGAATCGCTCGTAGACAGCGTCTAGGACGGGCCACTTCGAGTTGTAGAGGGCCCCGTAGTCTACGA
>Ga0066825_10000070_pt1 | contig 37158 bp, 31 predicted proteins | sample ETNtaG_6_FD_65608 | JGI IMG/M metagenome (GOLD analysis project Ga0066825, IMG submission 65608) | Marine microbial and viral communities from oxygen minimum zone, Eastern Pacific Ocean - ETNP201306SV45 | ecosystem: Environmental > Aquatic > Marine > Oceanic | place: Pacific Ocean: Eastern...
GAATCCGTCCTCTAGTTCGCGATAGTCTTCAAGCTTCGTCGCATCGCCGTTGATGAATTCGAAGGCCGCATTCGAATCGTCGGCAAATCGGGCGGAGGCATCCGCAATCTCGCGAGCGCGCACATCGAGTCCGACAAACTGCATGCTTCGCCCTCCGCCAAGCTGGCTTTCATCCGCCCCGAAAATCTTCGCCAAGGTCTTCGCCTCATCGCACGCGCCGCAGGCTAGATCCAGAAGTCGCAAGTCCGCCTTGCCCGCGATCTTATCCCGTAGCGCCGCATCCGATTTAGCTGCATTGGCAAACAACGCCTCCAGGCGCTGCATATCCTCCGCCAGAAACTCTCGATAAATTGAATGGTCCATTTAATTTCAACCAGCCTGATCCAGCAGATAGCTGGGTTCGATGTAAGGATAGTCCTCGTCGAACTCGGTCAAGGGCTTCGGGTCTTTCGTTATCGCCCGAGAGCGACGTTCCGTTCCAGGAGCGCCTCGTAGATCATCTCCAATCCGATCGCCCATATCCTCCATCCGCTGAAGGAGGTCGTTCATAATCTGGGGATGCTTACTAGCGACGTTGTTTTGCTCCGAAACATCCTCAGCCAAATTATACAATTCCGGCTGCGATCGATCGGCCTTTCTTCGATTCTCGATATTATAGCGTAGTTTCCAGTCCCCTACACGAACTGCCTGCAACTGATCGACCAGATAGTAGAAAAAGACATCGTATGGAGACCGAGCTCCAGCCTCGCCCTTCCAAATCGCGCTCACGTCGTAACCATCGCGAATAGGATCATTCCCTAGCGGCTGGCCCAGAATAGACGCGAATGTCGGATAGAAATCCATCGCCGTGACGAGTTCGCTCGAAACGGATCCTGCCTCGATTTGACCCGGCCATTTCACGATACAAGGAACCCGCATGCCACCTTCCCAAGTTTGCCCTTTCTTGCCGCGCAATACGCCATTGCTGCCGCCGTGCTCGTCCACCCGACTGCCATTATCGGAGGTGAAGATGACGATCGTATTTTCCTCTAAACCCAGTCGCTTCAACTCCGAAACGATGACTCCCGTGCTCCAATCGACCGCTGCCACCGCCGCGCCGTACACTCCATTGCGCGACGCTTCGAGAAATGGGTCCATAACATAGTGCGGTAGGTGAACATGCATGTGAGCAAAGTAGAGAAAGAAGGGCTGATCTCGATTTTCCCGCATAAAGGTCACCGCTTCTTCGGTATAGCTTTGAATCAAGGGAGCCTGCTTGGGCTGCTCCGCAATCACCTCCTCATCCCGCAACAGCGGCATCGGCGGGCTCTTCTTTTTCCGAGGCATGATCGCCATGTCATTGCTGTAAGGAATTCCGTAGTACGAATCGAAGCCATGCCGCGTCGGCAAATGCTCCGGCTGATCCCCCAAGTGCCACTTCCCCACATGGCTCGTCGCGTACCCTTGCCACTTCAAATACTCCGGCATCAATAGCTCGTTCGGGTTCAGTCCCTCCGCATAACCGGGAAACAGCACCCAACTCTTTCGGTCCCCATTAAACACATCGAAGCTCACCCTGCCCGGATAGCAGCCCGTCAACAATGCCGCCCGCGATGGCGTGCACACCGGGCTCGCCGAGTAATAGTCGGTAAACCGCATCCCATCCGCCGCTAGCCGATCCACGTGCGGCGTGTCGTTCTTTTCCGATCCATAGCACCCAAGGTCTCCATAGCCAAGATCGTCCACGTAGATCAAAACGATATTCGGCTTGCTCTCTACAGCAGACGCCTGAGCGAGAATAAACGCCAACAAGGGAAAAACGAGATAACGCATGCCTGGATCATTCGCTTTCCCAACTTCGCGGCAAGCCTGCTTTCTGCAAAGGGAAAGATGCTCCTAAATACCGGAGAGAGTCTCGACAGAGTCGATCCAGCTTAAGAATGACGCCCCGCTCGCGAAAACAGTGACTCAACAATCGCATCCAAGCTGAGGCCTAGAAACGTACATCATTAGGACTGTATCGAGAAAGCGATTCCCTTCCCGGCTTGCTTCGATTTTTCAAGCCTGCTATATTTTCAACCTCAGCCATACCCCATGAAACAAAAATCGACTCTTCGCCTTCTAGCATTGCTACTTCCTCTCATCCTTGCCGCGTGCGTGACCGTACCCCAAGATACCGAAAAGTACATCTTCCTCGACGAATCGGAAGTCCTCTACGTCGATTTCGAGAACTCGGCGGATCCTAGGCTCATGGTCGACATGCCAGATATCGCCGAGAACATGCGTAGGCTTCGCCGAACGGATTTCGAAGTCGCCATGACCGAGTTGATCGAATTGTACGATCTGCCGATCGAAGTTCGCCTCTTGGACGACCTCGAGAACCCAGGCGACGGCCCCTTACTGAGAATTTCGGCCAGTCGATTCGGACAGGATACCTCGGGCGATTTAGTTGTCACCCTGCACGTCAGACTATCGCAATATGGCGAATTGAATACGGTGGGCAACTTCAACGAACGCAAAGTCTACCCATTGGCGATCAACGATGAACAGCTAGACCGCGCCTATCGCGAGCTGATTCGAGAACCCCTGCGAGAAGTAATGGACGACCTTTCGGAGCGATTCCTGACGCCCGAAGAACGCAAGAACCTCACTGCTCCCTTAATGGGTCCCGGAGAATAGGCTCCCGTCCTGATTCCGATCGATCCCCAAACACGGGTAAATCAAACAACCGATCTCCCCCTAACGCCGCATCCGTTTGCGCACGGCCTTGGCGTACAATACAACTGGCAGAATCACCATAACCGCCAAGCCTCCCAATACGAAAATCGCGTTTTGGTTCACCGCCCCGAGATTCGCTATTTCAGCCGCAGTTTCGGTGTTCATATGCTCGGCTATTGGAATGGCTCCGATTGCCCCTTCATTCGCAATCGAGAAGCCGCCGCTAAAGGCGCTTTCCCAGCCCAACGACGAAAGCGAGGAGTAGGCTTTGTATCCAATTCCGGCCGCTCCCATTCCTAGGATGCCGATTCCCACAGTCCCCAATCCAACAACGCCAATACCCACCGCTCCGATGGATATAAATCCAACCGAGATGATACCAACGCATATGGGAGCTACCGTGAATCCACCCCAGGCGAAGAGCAGCCCATAAGCCGACTCGCCTGCAGCAATCCAACCGAATGCAGGTGGCTCCCCTTCTTCGGTCATCCCAAACTTGAAATGGCAAAGAGGGGCGCCGAACAAGGTCCACGCGCTGCGGTATTCGCGTTTCTTGGAATCAGGCCGATCTACTGCATTATCGAATAGGTCTGGCCTGCGGACGCGCTCCGATGCTCTCAAGGACTGCATTTGCTTCATGCCCTTGAAAAGCAAGAAGACATAGCTGGCAACGAACCCAATCACCAACGCCTGAGCAACGAACGCAAGAGCGCGTGAGTATTCCGGTGAATTTACGGCAATATATTTCAGTCCGAACATACTGCCCACCCAAACGGCAGCGATGCCAAAGAATAAGATCACGCTTCTGACAATCGCTCGGCGCTCGCGTTGGGTGCGCGACTGATCGAGATTCGCCCGCAATGCGAACACCATGCTGATCAATCCCGAAATCGAGGAGATGAATGCGACAAGCGGGGCCCATTTGATCCAAGAGCCGACCTGAGCCGCAGCCACGCCCGCAGTCGCCGCCTTGGCAGGAGGCGCGAGTGTCGAGACAGCTGCGAGTACGCTCATTGTGAATACAGTCGTTGGAGCGCTCCTAGAAAGAGCGTCTTCGACGAAGGTCATCATTTTCTCCTTCAGCATCTTTCGCCCCCGAGACAATCGCTGCTTCACCGCATCCTCGGACAAATCCAATTCGGCTGCAACATGCTCGATCGAGCGATGCTCGCGGTAATACAAAATCAATGGTTCGCGGTAGGTTTCCGACACTTTCTCCAAAGCTTCCCACAACAGGGCCTGTTCTTCTTCCTTCATGGCTACCGATTCCGTTGTTTCCTCATTCGTTTCTTCAAGCGCCGCTTCTTGCAGTTCCTCGGCATCCCGTATCGGCTGGCGCGATTCCTTACGGTTGTAGTGACTCACTTTGAAACGCAAAATTCCGCAGAGCCACGACTTCAGTTTCTTCGGCTCTTTCAGATTTCCCAGTTTCTTCCAGGCCTCAATGAACGCCTCCTGAGCGACATCTTCGCTCGCTGCCAGATTGCCCAAAGACGCGTAGGCCAAGGAACACAACAATCGTTGATACCGTGTGACTATTTTTCCGTAAGCCTGTTGATCCCCACGGAGAGATTCCGCGACCAAGGTTTCGTCGCTGGCCTCCTCGTAGCCGAGTTTTTTTCTAAAGAGATTCATTGGTTCTCAAGTGCCCACCTCCGAGGCAAAGGTGACAGACTTTTTCGAAAAAACGAGAAAACGCGAATTCATCGGACCACGCAACTTTCACCGCTACAAGTTCCCAAGCCAGACAGTATCGAATTGCCTAAGCGCACTCGCGCGGTGCTATCGCCTCATGAAGACGAATATCGCGCGACGCTTAGGAATAATTTTCATAGGAATCAATCTGGCTGCTCTCTGGGTCCTCCCTGCTATTCAAGGGCAAAGCGCTAGCGAACAGCTGAGGATCATTTGCTTCGGAGCCCATCCCGACGACTGCGAATTGAAGGCGGGAGGCGTCGGCGCCATGTGGGCTGCCCAGGGTCACGCTGTGAAGTTCGTTTCAATGACCAATGGAGACATCGGGCATTGGCGAGAAGCGGGCGGTCCCTTGGCGATGCGGCGGGCATCGGAGGTCGCCGAAGCTTCCGAAATTCTCGGCACTACCGTAGAGGTGTTGGACATTCATGATGGCGAATTAATGCCAACCCTCGAGAACCGGAAAAAGGTCGTGCGCCTCATTCGAGAATGGAATGCCGATATCGTCATGAGTCACCGACCGAACGACTACCATCCCGATCATCGCTACACGGGCGTGCTCGTTCAGGACGCGGCTTTCATGGTAGCAGTCCCCTTTATGGTGACCGACGTGGAGCCCCTTAAAAAGAATCCCGTCTTCATGTACTATACCGATCGTTTTCAAAAGCCGAATCCGTCCACCGTCGATGTGATCGTATCCATCGATTCTGTCATCGAGAGAAAGCTCGACGCATTGGCAGTCATGGAATCCCAGTTTCTCGAAGGCGGCGCTCTTGGATCGGAAGACCGACTCTGGAACTCGGAACCGGAGAGGGTCCAGAAAATCGCCGGCGTTCGGCGCAGCCACAGTCTCCGCTTTCGTAGGGAGGCCGACAAGCATCGGACTCATCTAATCGATTGGTACGGACGTTCGGCTGGAGAGAAGGTCGTTCACGCCGAAGCCTTCGAACTGTGCGAGTACGGGCGGCAAGTCTCTAGACAAGAGCTCAGGCAGCTTTTCCCCTTCTTCGATTAGAAACGGTCAATCGCCCGAACGAGCAAGCTTGCTAGCGTCCTTTCCAAGCGAATACAACTCTCTAACTTCCGCAGCCGAAAGATCTCTGTCGAAGCAAGAAAGCTCGTCCAAATCCCCGACGAAATTGACGCCTAGGCGTATATGAGCGGACTCGATGTCCCACGTATATCGCTGCGTCCACCCAACGACGGAACCTTTCTCTTTCCCATCCAGGTATAGCGTCGCCACTGCGTCCTTTCCAGGATTGTTGAAGCCTTGAATCGCGATCGCGACATGCGTCCAGCGATCCCTCGAAAAAGCCGATTGATCCGCAGCCACCCACGGCTTCTCCTCATTTGGAATCTCCGTCATCCGCTTGTTCTCAGGATTCCATACCGCTTTATCCGGGAAAGCTCCCATGCGAAAATCCCGATCCGCCTCCCGGTCGAAGTCGACCCAGATCCCCCCATCCAAAGCCGATTTTGAAGTCAGTTGAATAGGGTCCGTAAAGCCGGGCCTCAGATCCTCTTTCGGCGAAAGGCGCAGCCAAAAGGAAACCGTTCCATTCCAATCCGAATCTTCGTAAGGGAAATTTCCTTTCAGCTTGAAGAACGCCCGCGTACCGCTCACGCCTTCGGGCGTGTTGAACGACAAGCAACTCCCGAAATCGCCTCCCGAATCCTTAAGCTGAGCCTCTTCCGGAAGCCCTTCCTTTACCACTATCTCCGGCTTGGACGAAACGAGCGAATAAAGCGTAGGATCCCCGAGCGCGAAGTCAGCGTCGGGACCTTCGTCGAAGGACGCGTAAAAGATCAACGCTTCGCGCAAAGACGACTCTACTGCGACGTCCTCTCGGGAACAAGATCCCCACAAGAAAGCGAAAGAGAAAAGGATTAAAGCCAGGCAGGCGCTCTTAACCTTCACGATGCAGCCCCCACTTCCGAGCAAATCATCCCTTGATACGATTTTCGTATCAGCTCTTTGAGGACATTCTCATCCAAGTCCGACAAGCGATTGAAGGTCATGCAGCATTTGCCCATCTTGTGCTTGCCCACCTTTTTCATCAGATCCTTTTCGCCTTCGAAATCCGCCATCTAGTAGATACTGAAACCGCGAGCACGCGGAGCGAACCCGATACGGAACCATTCACCCTCGCGACCGCTGGCATAGCGATAATGGTACTTGCCGAATCCGATAATCTTATCCCACAAGACAGCTTTGGCTCCAGTCTCCTCCTTCATCCACTTGCAAAGCAGTTTCGACCCTCTGCGACGCTCGGCATTTTCTATTCCGTTTAGGTAGGATGCGACAGTCATCGTCAGTTGTCTTACCCCATTCATGCGAAAAGGGAAAGGAAATATCAGATGTCCGCGCTTTCCTTTTTGCGGCGGTTCAACCCATTTACTGATGAGCGAGATCTATATATTTCCATTGCCACTCGGACTCTCGAATAGTAATAAAAACCCACTCTTCTTTCCCTATGATTCGATTCCTAATTGTCTCTTGCCTGCTGGCTTCTCACACATTCGCGGCCGAGACATCGCGCGCAAGCGTCGTCTCGAAATCCAAATCCTTGCCCCCCAAGGAAGGCGTTTGGCACGGCGATTCGCCCCACTTGTTTTACGGCGGGCAAGCCATGTTGTTTTGCGGATCGCACGGAACGTTCTCAGGGCAATCGACCCCGCCCGAACAGCGAGGCGAAGTGAAGACCATTGCCTATAGAGCCATCTTCAAGGGCGAGCTGAAACTTAAGCCGCCGCTTTCTCGAGAGCCTCGAACAATCGATCTCAACGAACCTATTCGCATGACCGAGCGCGTCATTTCAAACGGCAACCGCGGCAATGCCCAGAATTTCAAGACCGAACTGATGACAGTTACTTTCAGAGGATCGAGCCTTCCGAGCAATATCTCCATCCGCGAAAGCCCAAGGCGACGGTCCATGGGCACTGCGAGCATTGCTCCCGGACCGAGAGGAACCCACAGCATACGAAGCGTCTATGAAGTTTGGCTGGAAATCAGCGTCGACGGCGGCAAAACATGGCGATTGGCCGACAACGCAGTCACGATGTCGCTTATGCCCGACATTAAACAAGCAAGGCCAGTCTCTGCCCCCAAACGCCAGTCGACCAAGAGCGAGCCGCCCGAGCGCAGTCCCACCATAAGAAGGCGCTAAAAACTATCTCCAAATAGGTTCATTTCGACTTGGGGCTTATTCACTCAATGTGAATTCGACAGCCACAGGAATCACCCGCATTCGTTTAATCCCATTCGAGACGAAGGATTCTCAGTCGCAATCGACTTGCCTTGCCTCAACCTCGACCGCGCAATACAGCGAATTTTCGACGCTGAACCTATGACGGATCAATCGGACAGAATCCCCTACCTACTTACTGGATACAGCCTACCCTATACGCTCGGCTACATCCCGCTCGCCGAGGGAGCGCCTAATCCCGAGCCGTGGTCGCTTGAAAAACTGGCCAAGAAAGCGATCGACCTTCGTCTGTCCGGTATCGAAGCCCCCCTTACGAATCGCATTCCTTCGTTCGACGGGAAAACAGTCGAGCTAGCGAGCAATGCCGGAAACCTGGGCGCTCTCCTGCGAAGCGAAAACCTATCGGTGGTTGCCGATTCGGGTATCGTTATCGAGGATACTTTCGAACAACTCGAAGAGAGCCTCCGATCCGCTCATCGGGCAGGAGCTACTATCTTCCGGGTGATGATCAGCAACCTGCTCTGCGGCGATCGTCGCAAAATCCCAGGCGGCTGGTCTTCCTGGCTGAAAGAGACGGCTCGTCGACTCCTGGAAGTTCTGCCCATCGCTCAAGACCTGGGCCTAGTCATCGCTGCGGAAAACCACCAAGACGCTACTGCCGACGACTTGCTCAGACTGCACGACCTGGTAGGCAATCATCCCGCTTTCGGCATCGTACTGGACACGGGCAACCCCTTGGCAGTGGCAGAGGATCCGGTCGAGACCTGTCAACGCATTGCCCATTTGATTCGCCACGTTCACCTCAAAGACTACGCGATGCATGCCGCCCCTGAAGGCTATCGACTCGTCCGCTGCGTTGCCGGACAAGGCGTCATCGATTTTCCAAGTATTCTCAGAATCGTTCGAGCGAATGGCCACGCGGTCACTCCCGGGATCGAAATCGCCGCTCAAGCCACTCGGACGATACCATTGCTCGATTCCACCTGGTGGTCGACTTATCCCGAACAACTCGAGGTCAATTCGCTCGCCCCTATGAAAACGCTCGAAGAAAAAGGCAAACCCGCCTCCCTGCCTTATTCGAGCCCTTCGGAGCAAGGAGCCAACAGGCAGATCGTCATGCGTAACGAATGGGACACCTTACGCGACAGCGTAGGTTATTTCAGAAGCCTCGAGTCGGCCCTTTCATAAGGGCGGCGCGTATTCAAAAAGTGAAGCCTCTCTAAGGAACTTCTGCGGATGGGAGTTACCAATCTCGACAGAACTCCACCAATCGTCCCCGTTTCAATTCGGAACCCACTTCATGATATGGGTGGCGATGGCAACAAGATCGCCGTTTTCGTTCAAAATCTCGATCTTCGCCAGCGACCGCGCCGCCTCGGTATCGAAAGACTCGACCACGTAACGAACCGTTATCGTATCGTCGATAAACACTGGCTTGATAAAACGTATCCGGTCGTAACCGAGCGATATCGGAGTCGCATCCGCTTGAGGGCTCGAAAAGTCCTCGATTATTTGGGAAGAAGCGCGCGAGGTATACGCGATCAGCAGAGCTCCATGGGCAATCCGCTTTCCATAGGCCGATTTAGCCATAAAGGCTTCGTCGACATGATTAGGAGCGAAATCTCCCGAGAGTTCCGCGAACTGATTGATATCCGCCTCCGTGACCCGCTTCTGGAATTCGACTTCGCAGCCTTCTTGGATGATATCTCTTTCGCTCATTCTTCAATCTCACTCGCTTGTTCTTCCTTCCCCTACGATTCCAAAGATCAGGCGTATCATTAAAACCTCCGGTATCTAAGCATACGCCGGACGCATCGGAAAAATCGCGTCTACATCTACTCATTGACGACTCAATGGACGACTGTCGCTAAAATAAAGCGCCTCGCAGCCAATCGAGCCTTCGCGGGAAGCCAGCTTGCTGCGAACCCGACCCGAGACTCCAACGGGAATGTAATGCATTCCCACGCAGCTCACTCATACCGTCGCAATCTCTTCAGCAGTAAGCTCTCGATATTCGCCCGGACTGAGCGATGAATCCAAGACGATTTCTCCCATGCTCTCGCGGCGCAGCTTAACGACCTTATTCTCGAAGCGCCAAAACATGCGCTTTATCTGGCGATACTTGCCCTCGTAAATCGTTAACCGAGCGACACGCTCGCCGAGAATCTCCATTGCCGCAGGCTGCGTCACAACATCCTCAGGCATCAAGTGGATACCCTTCGCAAATCCTTCCTTGCAATCCAGACCGATCGGATCGCTCGTTTCCACAAGATACGTTTTCGGCTTCTTGGATTGAGGATCCGTAAGCCGACGCGACCACGCGCCATCGTTGGTCAACAATAGCAGCCCCGTCGTATCCAAATCCAAGCGACCAGCCGTATGCAATTCCTCGCCTCCTGGAAGGCCGACCCAATCGAAGGCGGATGGGTAGACCGGATCGTTTCTAACGCTAACGCAACCTGAAGGCTTATTGAGCATCACGTACAAGGCGACTCGATCCTGCAACACTTCCCCATCTACGCTCACCCGACAAAACTCGGAAACTTCGTATCGACGATTTTCCATCAAGGCATCCCCAACCCGCACCCGCCTTTCCAGCAGCAGTTGGCGAATCGCCTTGTTTCCTATTCGCAGTTTGTGACCTATAAACCGATCCAATCGCATGAATTAGCGACCGAGCATCGAGATAGTCGTTGAAAACAGCGAACTAAAAACCAACCCGAACGCGCGAGTCTCGACAGCTCTCGGCTATTCCGGCAGGCCAAGCCATTGCTTAGCTGCCGCTCGCGTGGAAAAGACTTCGATCACGCGCGTCCCTTCCGCTTTCATTCGATGGATACTGGCGAGCAGGGTCTTATGAGGGTCGTTAACCAAGATGGCCGAACGTCCCGTACTTCCTCCGTAGAGCTCCCTGAACAAGGGCGACAACTCCTCGAAAACCGTAGCGTCGAATTCCAACACGCTTTCGCGAAGATCGGTAATCTGATCGTACTTCCGGTCGAACTGTTCGTGAGATGTGAAGTCGAGGAGCGATGCTTTCAATTCGTCCCAACCAATACGCCCTCGGTACCTAATCTCAATTAGGCGCCGCTCAGGATCGATATCGTACTCGTAAGGCATGTTCTTCGGCTCTTAGTAAGTTGGCCTCAAGCACGATTATTAAGCCAAAGCATCCAACGAGTCAAACCTGCTCAGACTACAGGCTAAACAAATCCTGGAGCACTTCACTCTCTCGAACGAACGCGGGACGACTTGGCCTAGATCGCTTTCCAAACGTAAATTTTTTCGCAAACAGGGCCTCCCTTTAGACGAAATCCCCGCAATACCGCCTTCCCAGCCTCCTAAAAGGGCATTTCGCTTGGGTCCTCTGCTTGAAATCCGAATTTATGACTATGAAGAAGGGTTCCCTAAATGCTTTCGGTTGCTGCGTTCTGGCATTTTCATGCAGTTTCTCACTTTCCCTTTCGCGGGCCGCGACTAGCTCAGAACCCACCTGGACCGCCGATTTGGGCTCCGAAATCAAATGGGTCGAATCCACTCCATTCGGAGAGCTCATGGTGGCTACCAACGACTCGCTCATCGGCTTGAACCCGAGCTCCGGACAACCCTTGTGGGAGTGGGGAGACAGGCAATCCTTGGCGAATGTGGAGTTGAGCAGCCTTCCGGGAACTCCCTTCTATCGAATCGATTACCGCAACGGCATCATGGTCTTGGACCCCAACGCAGGACGAATCGTTTTCGATTCGATCGACGCTGGGATCGATACGCTCGAGGAAACCCATTTTCTTTACGACCGAAATGCGATGATCGCCATCGGAGATTCCAAACTCGGGCGCAAGCGCAGCCTTGCCTATGTCGATATGGACTCCGCAAAGGCGAAATGGATGATCGAAGCGGACGCAGGCCGCATTCTCAGTATCGAAAGCATTTCCGAGGACAAAATACTCGTCGTATCGCTTTTTGAAATACGGTGTATTGATGCTCGCTCGGGCAATGTTCTCTGGAATAAGCCAACCACGCCCGAGTCGGGACAACTCAACGGAGCCCTTGGGGGATTTCTCAAAGCCCTAGCGGAAACAGCGGTTCAGAACATGGAAATCGCCGTAGACTACTACCACAGCGACGATACATTCTACATCGGCAGCGGAGACGACGAACAAGCGACCTCTACCTATATCGCCTACGATGCCGAGACAGGCTCCCTTCGTTGGCAATCCGATCTGAGGGCCTATCCTGGAAACTTGATATTCGCTCCACAGGGCATCGTATCGCTTTCGCGACCATCCAACAGCGCAACTAAGATGATCGGCGCCTATCGGGTCAAACTGCTCGACCCCAAGACGGGCAAAGGCCAATGGGGCAAGCGCGGCAACGGCATTTCATTAAAGGGAGGAGCCACCAACTATTTCCGTCTGGGCGATCAGCTCGTCGTCTGCACGGATGCGGGCAAATCCGCTTTCGTCTACCTATTCGATTTGAATACCGGTTCTCTCCTCCATGACAAACCGGCCAAATTCAGCGGAGACATCTATGGGCTTTACGCCAGTTCCGCCGGGATCGTTTGCCTGGGAAGCGAAGAGACCAATCTCTACGATCCAGCCAAAGGCGAATTCGTCTGGAAAAAGCCAATACGCTCGACTCCAGAGCTAACGGATCTCCGCGACGACACGTTTTACGCGTTCGATACGAAGACCAACGCGCTCTTCCAGCTCGACCTCAAAAGCGGAGACTTCAAGACGCTGGGTAAGTTCACCGGCAAATTCGGGGGCAAAGAGCGTCCCACCCGCCTCGAAGCCCGCGATTCCGGTCTCTTGCTGAGCGCTTCTCAAAATCTCGCTCTGGTCGACTACGGCGGGAAAACCGTTTTCAATCGTCACTACCCAGCTCCCACCCGCTCCACTCTCGTAAAAGCCTTCTACCTCGCTCAGGGGATTCGAGCATCCATCATCGCCGCTCAATCGTACTATGTGACGGGAGCGGTGGCCGCCACTTCGCTAACGCCGGAGTACCGAGATGCAGACCCTCTCGCAAAGACGATCGTAGGTGGAATGGGAATCGCCTACGCGGACCTGGCCATGCAAGCGCATGGCGTGGCAGCCGAGTCCTTCCGTCGAGCCAATCAACGTTTCAAGGCCACCCAAGAGCTTAAGGATTCCCTGTTGATCCTCACAAAAGACGCGGACGGAATTGCCCTCCTAAAGGTCGACAAGGACAGTGGCGAATCGCAGCGCCGAGTCGATCTGGGACAAGACAAAACGCCGCAGTACACCTTCGACGCTTTCGAAGACCGACTATTTCTCGAGCAGGGACGAAATCGCTTGGCGGGCTATCGGATGTAACGGATCCATCACGGCATCGCGAAGCGGGAATGAACTGACGCTTCAATTTATTTGCCTCTGCAAAAAGGGGACTCCAGCGTGAGCGGATGTTTCGAGCTATCGCGTTTTTCAGTTCCCTATCCCTATCGACTCTTGCCTTCGTTTTCGGAGAGAAGCCGAACATCGTGTTCATACTCGCCGACGACATGGGTTACGGCGATATCGGAGCCTACAACCAGGATTCGAATATTGAAACGCCACACCTCGACGCCCTGTCGGCCGCAGGAATGCGCTTCACGGATGCTCACTCAGGCGGTTCCACCTGCGTTCCCTCGCGCTACGCTCTTTTGACCGGACGCTACCCCACTCGAGCAAAGCTCGATGCCAAACGCAGCCCGACTATTGAAGCAGACCGCGCCACCATCGCCTCGCTCTTAAGGGACAATGGCTACGCGACCGCCATGGTTGGAAAGTGGCATGAGGGCTTTGAAACGCCGAATCGAGAATTCGACTACGACAAGCCGCTGCGTGGCGGACCGGCCGATCGAGGATTCGACAGTTTCTTCGGAATGCACGCGTCCTTGGATATCCCGCCTTACTTCTACATTCGCGACCGAACGCCAACCGCGAAACCCACCAACCGAATCGCTGCCGGAACGAGCGAAGGCGGCCCTGAAGGGTGGACCCGCATTCAAGGCGAATTCTGGCGCGAAGGCCCGATCGCTCCGGACTTCGTTATCGATCAAGTAACGCCACGATTCGAAGAGGAAGCGATCGCCGTTATCGAGGGTTACGCTCGATCCAAAAAAGAAAAGCCTCTCTTTCTCTATCTTGCCCTCCCCTCGCCTCACACCCCCTGGGTTCCTACCCCCGAATGGCAAGGCAAGAGCCAAGCGGGCATGTATGGCGACTTCGTCATGCAAGTAGACGCTGTGGTCGGCAACGTCGTCGCCGCGTTGGACAAAGCCAATATGTCCGACAACACGCTCGTATTCTTCAGCAGCGACAACGGGCCGGTTTGGTACGACAAGGACGAAGAGAAGTTCGATCATGTTTCCACAGGACCGCTCAAGGGCATGAAAGGCGACTCCTGGGAAGGGGGACATCGCATGCCGTTCATAGCGAAATGGCCCCAGGGAATCGAGGCAGGCAGCGTTAACGATCACCTGGTTAGTTTCGCCGACTTGCTCGCGACCTTCGCGGAACTCGTCGATTCCAAACCGATACCGGAAGGATCGGGGGAAGACAGCATCAGTTTCTTGAGTGGAATGATTGGGGAAAAGGTTCCTTCAAGCCGTAGGACGATTATCCACGATACGAATACGATTCGCAATGGCGATTGGAAACTGATTACCCAGCTGGGATCCGGTGGCTTCAGCCCGCCTCGCAGAATCAAGCCCGAACCCGGATCCCGACTCACCGGTCAGCTTTACAATCTACGCGAGGACATCGGCGAAACGAAAAACCGCTTTCTCGAATATCCTGAAATCGTCGAACGGCTTAAGGCTAAGCTGGAGAAAGAGCTCGCCCGCTAGGATGCCTAAGCCAGGCTCGCCTGACTCTAATTTCGGGGCGGATCTAAATGTGCGCCCTTCGATAGGGCCTGCTCAGCCGAACGGCTTCGATTCAACCGAAAATCTCTCGAGTCGGGATCGCGAAACACAAGACTGCCGAACGCCGCATTCGAACCGGGATCGCTAATGCGAGCATCGCGACTGCGATAAAAGAAATTGCCTTCGATTTCGTTGTTTGGCGCTGCATCCGCGAACAGTAAATCGCCTGCCTTGCCCGAAATCGCATTGTCGAAAATCCGATTTCCCTCTGGAGGCACGTTGCGAAGGCCCTTGTCGCCCCAATCATCATCGCGACCGTCTCCAACCAGAATCCTGACTTGTCCCGCATCGACAATCGTATTGCGCTCGATCACGCATTCGCCCGCAGCTTGGTAATGGCCTCCCTGCTCGCGGGTCATACCGTACAGCAGTCGAATTCCCGTTCTCGAACTGCTAACGATCAAATTGTTTCTCACCACGTGCTTCGTCCCCGACAAGCGAATACCTCCCAAGCAATCGAAGATCCGGTTGTCTTCAATCAAGCATTGAGACCCGCCTCTCATGACCCATTCGCCTTAGCATTCGACAAAGGTATTTCTCCGATAAATATTTCCTGAACATTTATTGCTAATGATCTCGCCCTCGCCATTGCAGCTGACGAATAGGTTGTCCTCTACGATTGTCCGAGCCATCACGTGCCCGAACTCCGGCTGGTTAGTACCGATTTTGATCGTTTCCCTGCCATTGTCGTTCAAGGGCGGGATATCCTCGAAGCGATTCGAGCGAATAATATTTCCTGTCGGGATCCCTTCGGTCGCTATAGATTCGTTGATATTCAGGTTGATGCAGCGGGCCTCGATTTGGGAAAAGCGGCACGCTTCGATACGATTGTAGCTCGCGCCGGACTTGATCCCCACAGCGGCTCTTAGCCCCCTGCATCGTTCGAATTCGAAGCCGTAGATAGAGCAGTTTCGGGAGCCTCGGAACTCCACAGCGCTTGACTCAAGTTCGCATTCGGCAAACCGAAACCCCTCTAAACGCGTCCAACTTCCCGTAATCAAAAATCCGCTACGCCCTGAAAGGGTAACGCCGGAATCGCTTTCCGCGCGCGCCACGATCGGAGCGCCCTCCGAACCCGAAACATCTATTTCCAAGAGCCAGTCCTAGTATTGTCCATCGGCCACAATCACGGTATCGCCGGGCTGCGATACTTCCAAAGCCTCTCGGAAACCTTCGATCGAAGACACGGGCCCTCTCTCCACTGAATAGGCCGCCATTGCCGACAGTTCTCCAAAGAAAAGGGCGATTGAGCGCCGATACCGCATTCACTCACCCCCCGGGATCCGTTCGTACGCGCTCGCCTCGGTAGACAGAAATGTTATCGAAGCAAGCGTGTACATCCTTATAGCTGCCGTCTTCGTTATTGGGCGCCCAATCCGGTTCATGCCCTCCATGGAAGGTACTGAACATGAACTGACTGATAAGGGTCTCGTCTCCCATTGACCCGCGAAAACGTACGTCACGATGATCCACAAGCAGCTCGCCGTTTACGTAAATCCTCGCGAAGCCATCATCTTTGTCTGGCTCGCTGTTCAGTTTCGCGTGAAGCGAAATCGCGTAGTAGCGCCCTCGTTCAAAACGAAACGTCGGATGCCTAACTGAGGTCCCGTATTGACCGTCCTTATTCTGGCAATACAAGTACGAACGGATGGAACCCTCTTCCTTGAAGGTCACTCGAGCGCTCCAACCATCCGCCCTCATCGATCTGCCTCCCGTTATCGGTTTGTCAGGACCCAGCCCGTGCAGCTTGCCGCCCTTCACGAATTGAAAGTCGCGCTCGAAACGAACATCGTAATTAAGCGAAAACTCGTCTCCTTTGACCCCCAAGGGAAAACGCTCCGTCAATCGATGGCTACCGCGGTCGTACCCTTCGTATGTCGCCAACAAACCGCGACTGCCCTGAGCGCCAACCCCTTCTCGGACCTCAAGTCGCTCGTCGTTTGCCAAAACCTCACCCAAGTCGCCCTTCGCAATCGACTCGAAATCCTCATACAAGACCAACCTTCCCTCTTCATCAGCCCAACAAGCAGGGAAAGCCGCTATGGAAATCGTCCCCGCGAGAAGCCAGCATCTAATATTCTGCGATTTAGTCATTTTCAATTTCGACCGAACGATTGGTCCGATACGATTTTTCCATCGCCTCCGCGACAATGTAGTTCATTCGCGCCTGTTCATGGCTCACAGGAGCCTTCCTCCGCTCTCGAACGCACTGAGCGAATGCCTGCAGTTCCTTCCGGTAGGCGATGCGATAGCGTTGCGGAAAAGAATATTCGATCGACGACAACGAGCGTCCCGCGCCCGTGGATTGCCGAAGCGAATCAGAGCTAGGGTTCGCCACTTCCAACATTCCAGAGCTACCGAGAGCTTCTAGCCGTTGATCGTATCCGTAAACTGACTTCCGGCTCGTTTCGATCGAAGCGATCGCTCCCGACGCGAACTTCATGGAGACGAGAACGGTATCCACATCGTCAATCGCAGCGATCTCCGGATTGAAGCAATGAGCATGCGTGTGGACCTCCACAGGATACTCGTCGAGCGTTTGGCATATTAGATCCAAATCATGAACGAGGCAATCGTGGAAGATGCCGCATGAGGTCTTCAAGTAATCGAGACTCGGCATCGGAGAATCCCGTGAAGTCGAGCGAACGAATTGCAATTGCCCCAGTTCCCCCGCCCGGGCGCTTCGAATCAAACCTGCGAACGCCGGATCGAACCGGCGCTGGAATGCGAGAAAGAGCATTCGATCCTTTTCATCAGCCAAGCCATAGCACTCGTCGATTTGCGCTAGATCCACACCTAGAGGCTTCTCAACGAAAACGTCTTTGCCGGAATCGAGCGATCGCATCACCAAGTCATAGTGCGTCAGTGTTGGCGCGCATACGGCAACTGCGTCGATTTCAGGATTATCGAATACCGATTGGGGATCGACGATGGCTTGGCAACGAAGCTCCATGGCAAAGCGCTGGGCCTTTTCCTCATCGGTATCCACTACGCAAGCGAGCGACAATCCAGGATCCTCGAATGCATTGCGGGCATGGATCGTACCGACTCGGCCCAAGCCTATCACTGCGAGATTCACGCTCATACCAAAATCGCTACCAGCTTCGCTAAAAAAGGCGAAGGCTAAACTTCTCCGCAATCCTGCTAGCCCTATCCAATCAGCGCCCTAGTTTCTCTCTACCAACGCAAAGGGATCCAACTAGAAACGCGCCTTGAACGCTTCGGGCAATCGAACGGGCTTTCCCGTACCGTAATCGATCCCTGCCATCTCCGATTTAGCCAGAAGCAGTAAATCGCCCGAACTGTCGTAGCCCCGATAATAAAGATCGAATCGAGTGGGACGTAGATTCGTGACTGCCAATTCCAGAGTGAGCTCGTCCGGATAAAAGCCTTGCTTCAAATACTTGACGTGCAGTTCGGAAAGGACCAACGCGACTCCTTCGACATCCATCTCCGAGTAGCCCAATGACTTAAGAAATTGAACCCGCCCTTCATGCAAGTATTCGACGAATACATTGTTCGCCACATGGTTGCCATAGTTGTGATCCGTTATGCGAAAAGGGATGCGCGTCGCGAAGCCAAACCGCTCGAACTGCTTTATCTCATTGAACATTCTATCTCGTAGTTCCGCCAGGTAATCGCGCGCTTTTCAACACCGAAAACGACGATAGAGCCAAGGAAGGAAATCGCAAATTCGAGTTGGCTCCAAGCTCTATTGCCTTGTCACCGAATCGGAACGAATCAAGAAAGTTCCTTGTTCATGAGCCCTGAAACTAAGAAACGCCTCATCCGCTTTTCCATCGCATCCCTGATTTTCATCGGGCTCGCCTATTTCGTTCAGATATACCTAGGCTACATGAATGTGGGTCAGAGCTTTGGCGTCCTCGGACCCTACAATCGAGGTCTCGCTGCGGTCGAGGAGATGGATGACTTCACAGTCGCCAGCTCGCGGCTGCGACGGACATTTCACTACAAGATTTTCTCAACGCTCGAGAACTACGCCATCCGCGTGGAAGATCTCGATGGAAAAAGCGCAACGATAACCTTCGACAAGGGCGCACCTGAGTTCGAGGAAACGAACCGCGAACGCCTCCAGGATTTCATTCGTAACGAAGCGATCGCTCAGATCGCAGCCGAACTCAGATAACGAATCGCGGTCGGTGTCGCAGACGCCAGGCAACGGCAGCTATTTTCCTCACCCTTCTTTCCTGGAAATCGCCAATCGGCGCAGGCGCTTCTCGGCTGTAATTCACGCATTGAAATAAGTCCGTTTTTTTCGTCTTCTGGGAAATAGAGTTGTTTGGGGGCAGCAAGCCCGCAAAACTACCCATGGTTTCTTAACCTTTTCTCGCTTTATGACGCCCCCAAATTGGATCAGCATGTTTCTCGCCCTATTGGCGAGCCAATCGGGGTCGGCGGCGACCGCAGACCAAATTGAGTTCTTCGAATCCAAGATTCGCCCTGTACTCGCCGAGAACTGCTACGACTGCCACAACAGCGTCAACAAAACCAAAGCCGGCCTCGCCCTCGATTTTCGCGATGCCGTCCTCGCAGGCAGCGATAGTGGAGAAGTAATCGTCCCCGGCGATCCCGAAGACAGTCCCCTCATTTGGGCCATCCGACATGAGGATGGTCTAGAGATGCCCGAAAACGCGCCCAAACTGCCGGATTCAGTCATCCGCGATTTCGAAACCTGGATCGCCATGGGCGCGCCCGATCCGCGCGACAAGAAGCCCACCCAGCTCGACTTGGACAACGCCGTTTCCTGGGAGGCGCTTCTCGAAAAGCGACGTCAATGGTGGTCCTTCCAACCGCTCCAAAAAGCGAAACCGCCAACCATCGCGAATCGCGAGTGGAGCCAGTCTCCTATCGATCGATTCGTTTTCGACGCGTTCCAAGAACAAGGCCTTCCTCCCCAAGACCTGGCCCCTCCAGAGGTCCTAATTCGTCGCGCTCACTTGATCCTAACCGGACTGCCTCCCAAGGCTGAAGTCGTTCAAGCATTCGTCGCCAACCCCTCCGAAGAAGCCTATCGCCAACTAATCGACGACCTTCTCGACTCAAAGAGCTTCGGGGAGAAATGGGGCCGCCATTGGATGGATTGGTACCGATACGCCGAGTCTCACGGCAGCGAAGGCGATCCCAACATTCCCTACGCGAATACCTATCGCGACTATATCATTCGAGCGCTTAACGCGGATGTGCCCTACGACCAACTCCTGCGAGAGCATCTTGCAGGCGACCTCATCGATAGACCTCGAATCAACAAGGATCTTGAGCTCAACGAATCCGCGATCGGACCCGCTCACCTGCGCATGGTTCCGCATGGGTTTGGAGTAACCGACGCCTACCAAGAGCAAATCGCTAACATCGACAACCAAATCGATGTGATTTCGAAAGCTATGCTTGGAGTAACGGTCTCCTGCGCCCGCTGCCACAATCACAAGTTCGATCCAATCAGCCAAAAGGACTTCTATCGGTTCTACGGCATCCTGGCCAGCAGTCGCCCCGGCAGCATCAACGTAGACACGCCTGAAAAGCAATCCACGAACATCAAGCCGCTTGCGAAACTGAAGAAACGTATCCGCGCTCCCATGGCGGACTTCTGGCTTGAAAATGTGGATACCGCGATCGAACGCCTCTCAGCGTTTTCCTTTGCCCAGTCGGAGAGCGAAAAAGAGATCATCTCCGAACTCAGGCTTCCCGAAAGAAAGCGAAAGAAAAAGTGGCCGAGCGATCTCGATAAACGCTTGGCGTTGGAACTGAAAATCGAAATAGAGCAAGTCGGACCCTACCATTCCTTTGCCCCGCTAGCGTATTGGAAAAATGAATCCGGGGAAAAAATCGCCGACGAATGGAACAAGCAAATCGCTCGATACAAAAAAGATCTGGAGTTCAATCGCTCCGCTAAGGGAAACGCCGTTTTCTACGCTGACCTAAGAAAGCAAGCAACGCTCGATTCTTGGCACGGATCCGGAAACGGATTGGATTCCGAGGTAAGTCGCCCTGGCGTCTTCGCAATCGCTGGGCAAGGAGCTAGAGCAATCACCGGCATCTATCCCGCGGGCGTCTACAGTCACCTAATATCCGACAAGCACAATGCCAGCCTGACCTCCCCCTACCATAAGGCCCAGGGAGATTGGGGCTATATTCGGGCGGTCGGCGACAAAGGCGTCACCCGCATGTCCGCTCGAAACTACCCGCTCGAGCAAGGCCTCCACCCATACAAGAATGCGGAAAGCGCAACGCCACAATGGCTCGAGGCGAATAAATACAAGTTCTGGAATGGAGAGAAAGTTCACTTCCAAATCACTACTGCAAGCGACAAGCCCGTTAAGCCCAGCGAAGGCAGGTCTTGGTTCGGAATAAGCGAAGTCATTGGAGGAAACGCTGAGATGAAGGAACTCGGCAATCCGCTGCACTCCGTTTTAGATCATGAAGTCGCCGTTCTCGACCATGCGTCTCTCATCGCCGCTTACAAGCAAGCGCTTCGAGAATCGATTGTCGCATGGAAGCAATCGAACATGTCGGATGGGCAAGCGCAGCTCCTCAGTCTATTCGCTCGATACGATTTCCTCCCGAATCGCTTCGACAGGCTTCCCGTTCATTTGAAGTCGCTTTTCAGCGAGTATCGCAAACTCGAAAACGAAATCCCTGAGTCTACGCTCGCCCCGGGACTGCTCGAGGGCGACATCGTCGACCAGCCCCTGCTCGTTCGGGGCGACTACAAGAACGAGGGAGAAGCCGTTCCCAGACAATTCCTTGAAATCTTCAGCGACAAGACCTACAGCGACAAGAGCTCGGGGCGGCTTGAACTCGCGAACGATATCGTCGCCAAAAACAACCCCCTCAAGTCCAGGGTACTCGTCAATCGTCTCTGGAACTATGTATTCGGCAGAGGCATCGTTGCGACGACCGACAACTTCGGTCGGCTCGGCAAAAAGCCGACGCACCCGGAACTGCTGGACTACCTCGCCTTGGATTTCGAGAAGCAAGACTGGTCGATCAAAACCGCGCTCAGGCAAATGGTCCTCAGTCGGACCTTTCGATCTTCCAGTCAAGCGAGCGAGACAGCCCTTGAAAAGGATCCAGATAACGAATACCTCTCGCGCTTCACTCCTAGAAGACTGGATGCCGAGGCCATCATGGACTCGATCAACAGTCTGGCCCATGACTCCTTTCAGCGAGGCGTGTACCTCAAGACAAAGCGCAATCAACTGCATCCCTTCCTGACGACCTTCAACTTGCCCATCCCCACGACCACAACCAGCAATCGCGACAGCACCAACGTGCCTGCTCAAGCGCTGGCCATGATGAATGGGTCATTCGTTCAAGACTCGGCCGAAAAGTGGGCTGAGCGGATCCAAGCGAAAGCCAATGGAGCATCGACCGGACGAATCGTCGACACGTTCTACCAAGACGCCTACGCTCGATTCCCGAGCGACGCCGAACGAGCGCGCCTTTCGGGCTATTATGACAGTATAGAAGATGCGAATACAGCCCTAAGGAAGATCGCATTCGCTCTACTCAATTCCAAGGAGTTCATTTATGTCTATTGATCAATGTAATCGACGCGAGTTTCTGAAGCTCACCTCTCGCGGAGCGGGAGCGATCGCTTTATCCAGTTTGATCAATTCGGTCTCCGCTCAATCCCCCTACCTTCCCGAGCTCCACCACACCGCCAAAGCGAAGTCTGTTATTTTCCTCTATATGTCGGGCGGCGTTTCGCACGTCGACTCCTTCGACCCGAAACCCTTGCTCCGAGAACTGCATGGCCAGCCCATGCCCATGGAGCTAGAACGCACCCAGTTCGACGCCGTCGGCAATATCATGGGCTCGTTTTGGGATAGCAAGAAGTACGGCGAGTCGGGGATCGAGATGACGAATCTCTTCCCCAACATCGCCGAACGCGCCGACGACCTAGCTGTAGTGAGATCGCTTACCGCACCGTTCAGCGAACACGCCCAAGGCAACTTCTTCATGCACTCTGGTTTTCCCTTCCTCGGCTATCCCAGCGCGGGGGCTTGGGTGAACTACGGGCTGGGAACCGAGAATCCCAACTTGCCCGGATACATCGTCCTGCAAAGCGAGAACTCGGGAAGTCCCCATGGAGGCGTCAGCATATTCGGGAACGCCTTTCTGCCGGCCACGAATGGCGGTTCGATTTTCAACGTCTCCGGAACGAAAGCCGTTCCCAACATCGAGCCCGCCTTGCTAAAGCATGAACAGCGCAAGGCCCTCGATATTATCAAATCCTTGGACTACGGATTCGCGGAACGCATGGCGGCCAAGGACGCGGTCATGGCCTCCGTCCAGAATGCCGAAACCGCTTACCTGATGCAGGAGGCCGTTCCCGAGCTTACGGACATCTCCGGCGAATCGGAGCAGACCCTGGAAGCCTATGGAGTCAACAATCCTTTGTGGTATAAATCCGAATACGCGCGCCAATGCCTGATGGCCCGACGGCTCGTCGAGCGCGGCGTTCGCTTTGTCGAACTCTCCTGCTGCCCCTTTGAAATCGGCGTTCAAAAAGCCAACCCATGGGACCAGCACAACAAGATCGAAATCGGGCACGGAGCTATGGCATCGCAGGTCGATCAGCCAATCGCCGCCCTCCTCCAGGATTTGAAGCAACGCGGATTGCTCGACGAAACGCTCGTCATCTTCACGGGCGAATTCGGCCGCAATCCCTTTGCTCAAGGCATCGGTCGCGACCACAATCCCCAAGGCTTCAGCGCTTGGTTCGCTGGCGGAGGAGCTAAAGGCGGCACAGTCTACGGAGCGACCGACGAATTCGGCTACCGCGCCGTCCAAGACATCTCCAACATCTACGAACTGTGGGCCACGGCCTTGCACCTGCTGGGAGTCGACCACGAAAAGCTTACCTTCCAATACGGCGGCCGCAATCTCAGACTGACCGACGTTCATGGCAAAGTTTGGCGCGATATTCTGGCTTAGCCAATCGTTGGATTTTTGACCTCCCTAATTACTCTGATCATGACACTAAAGCATACCCTTCTCTCCCTCTGCGCAGCATCTATCGGACTCGTATCCGTTTCCGCCCAAAGCGAGGCCACCCGCCGCTTGCAGGAACGCAACAAGATGTTCAAGCCGCAGATCATCCAAGTGGCGGACAACGTTTACACCGCCATAGGATACCAGGTCACCGCAAACTCGATGATCATCGGCAAGGATGGCGTCATCATCGTCGATCCTGGTCAAATGCCCTTGTTTGCGAGCCGCGTCCGCGAAGCCTTCGAAGAAATCACCGACAAGCCGGTTAAGGCCATCATCTACACTCACAGCCACGGCGACCATTTCAATGGAGCCCCCGCATTCTACGAAGCAGACAAAGGAATCCAAGTGTGGGCCCGCTCCAATTTCGGGTCGGAGAGCGCCCGCAATGCGACGACGGGCTTGCAGGGTGGCGTCCGCGCATCGAACACCCAAGGCTTCGATCTCAAGCCGGAACAGAAAATGGGAGTCGGCGTCGCCATTCCCCCAGCCCGACGTCCGACCAACAGCATGATGGTTGACGGTTCGAGCCAGTCCGGTCCCGCCCGCCGCGCGCAGCGTATCGAACCGACTCATACATTCTCCGAAGATCGCAAGCGAATCGAAATTTCTGGCGTGACCATCGATCTCGTTTCCGCTCCCGGCGAAACCGCCGATCAACTCTACGTTTGGCTGCCCAAGCAAAAAGTGGTTTTCGCGGGCGACAACTTCTATCAGTCCTGGCCCAACGTCTACCCGCTGCGCGGCACCGCTCGCCGCTCTATCCGCGATTGGATTACAAGCGTCGACAAAATGATTCAGGAGAAGCCCGTTCATTTGGTGGGCGGCCACACCACACCCATGCTGGACAATGCATCCGAGGTTCTAACGAACTATCGGGACGCGATGAAGCACGTTTACGACAAGACCATCGAAGGCGCGAAAAAGTATCTCACCCCCGATGAGCTCGTCGAATACGCCGCTTTGCCGCCCCACCTTGCCAAGCTCGATTACTTAGCTCCCTACTACGGAAGCATCGAAGGCACCATCCGCGATATCTATGCCCAGGACCTAGGCTGGTTCGATGGCGACCCGCTGAACCTGCACCGCGAATCGCCGAAAAAGCAGTCGCAACGCATGGCCGATCTCGTAGGCGGCGTGGACGTCCTCGTGAAAAAGGCCCAAGAGGCGATGAAGAAAGACGATCCTCTCGGAGCGGCTCAACTCGCCCAGCACGTGATTCGACTCCGTTCGGCAGACAAGAAGGCCAAGCGCCTCATGGGAGAAGCGCTCGCGATTATAGGCGAGCGCACCTTCAACGCGCCCATGCGCAACTACACCATTTCCTCCTCCAACCGCTATCTCGCCGAAGCCGAGGAGTGACTCGCAGTCAGCCAATAGCGCATTCTTCTTCCAACATGCTTGTCCTAAAAAAGACATCACAGATACTAATCGTTTTAAGCGCTCTAGCTCTTTTTTGGGGCTGCAGCGAGAAAACGCCTGAAACGAAACGTCCCAACTTCATTTTCATCCTCAGCGACGATATCGCTCAGGGCGACCTCGGAAGCTACGGACAAACGCTAATTCAAACGCCGCGGCTCGACCAAATGGCCGCAGAAGGAACGCGTTATCTTCAGGCCTATTGCGGCACAAGCGTTTGCGCTCCAAGCCGCTCTTCATTCTTCACAGGGCTACACTCCGGACACTGCCCGGTACGCGGAAACTACGAAGTGCCCCCCGAAGGCCAGCTGCCGCTTCCGGACGAAACCGTCACCATTGCAGAGGTCGCCAAAGCGGGCGGATACGCGACTGCGACATTCGGGAAATGGGGTATGGGATTCTTCGATACGAGCGGCGACCCCAACAATCAAGGCGTCGATCACTTCTTCGGCTATAATTGCCAGCGTCACGCCCACTCCTACTTCCCAACCTATCTTTTCGATAACGATCAAGCGTTCCTATTGCCTGGCAACGACGGTCGAACCGTCGGCGAAACCTACGCCCAAGAGCTGATCCAAAACGACATGATCCGATGGCTTCGCGAAAATGGCGACCAGCCCTTTATGCTCTTTTACGCCATCACGCTTCCTCACGGGCGCCATGAAATCGACGACTATGGCATCTACGGCGACGAGGATTGGACCGACAAGCAAAAGGCCTACGCCGCCCAAGTCACCCGAGTGGACACCGATGTCGGCGAACTGATGGATACCTTGCGAGAATTAGGCATAGCGGAAGATACCTTGATCGTTTTTTCCGGAGACAATGGATCCTCCTTCGACCCGGAATCGGAAATCGGACAACGCTTCGATCAGGCAAGCAATGGACTTCGTGGATACAAACGAGGCATGTACGAGGGCGCCCTGCGTCAAGCCGCGTTGGCATGGTGGCCCGGCACCGTACCCGCCGGCCGCGTCGACGATCAGCCCTGGGCTTTCTGGGACCTCATGCCTACATTCGTCGAACTGGGCGGGATAACGCCTCCCCGTGGATACGAGACCGATGGATACTCCCTCGTCGATTATCTGAAAGGCGGCAATGCCCCCGAACGCGACTACTTTTACTGGGAACTGCATCTCGGCGAACGCCCCGTCCAAGCCGCTCGTTTCGGAGATTGGAAAGCGGTCCGCAACGGATTCGATCGACCGATTGAAATATACGATCTCAATGAGGACGCCGGCGAAACGAACGATTTGGCGAATAGTCGTCCCGATCTCGTCGAAAGAGCAGCGGCTATATTCTCGGAAGCGCATCGCCCCGATCCGAATTGGCCCTTGGATGGCAGAGCCGAGCGGCACAGCCGGCTCTCAAAGGAAGCCTGGGAGATCAAACGCGCCCGCGATCGCGAATATTGGACGCCTCCGAACGCCGTGTCGCGAGAGCTGTAGCCCATTCCACCCCAGACGCTATCCCGCCGAAGCCGAAGAGTAAAGTCCCAGGTAGGGGCGACTTGCCAAGTCGCCCGCCTCCCGATCGAACAAAATCGCCGCCCTACAGTCTATATTCGAGAATTGAGTTCTCATTCATGAGAAGTTCACCTAACTCCTTTCTCCAATCATGTTTCGGCTATTTCCAGAAAAGAGACTGAAGAAAGGCTGGCGAATTCCGCTCAGAGGTTTGCTAGCCGCATGCGCCCTCGTTTTGGGACTCGCTCTCGCTCGTGGCGCCGAATCCCAAGTCAATGCCTCCAATGGTTGGCCCGAAGCGACCTTTCCCGACGCCACCATGCGCGGCGCGGGTTTGACTCCTAACGAATCGTTCACCTTTCGCATGCAATGGGGCTTCATCCGCCGCGCAGGCACCACGAAGATTACAACTCGATTGGATGACTCGGAAGATGGAGTCAACGCGCTGATCGTCGAAACCAAGACGAATTCCAACGGACTCGCCGATGCGCTCTACCCGATCGAGCTAGCGCTCAAGGCGCGATTGGACGCGGAACAGTGGCGCCTGATTGATAGCTCCATGAAAGGCTCCGAAGGAAAACGCCTCCGCGATATGGACAGCGTATTCGACTACGAGACAAACATCATGACGCATCTCGATCGCAACTACGCCGACCGCTCCGGAGACAAAGACCTACCCTACGCTTTTCCCGTGGACGACTCATCCGCCATGCTGCAAATGCGCGGCTGGGATCTGACCCCCGGCAACCAATTCCCCCTGCTCGTCAATTCCAAAGGCAAGCTCTACTACATCGAAATGCGAGTTGCGGAAAAGACTAACATCAACTCGAAATTCGGCAAACGCGATGCCTACCGCATCGAGCCCGTCAACGCCTACCCAGAAGGCAAGCTCTTCCGCGAAGGCGGCAATTTCACCTTCTGGATTTCCGACGACGAAGAACGCCTCCCCCTCCGCTTCGACGTCAAAATCAACATCGGCACGCTCTCCATGATGCTCGAAGATTATAGCCTCGCCAAAACCTTCTCCTCTCCATAAAACACCTTCGCTCTGTTCGGCGTTGAACCAGCGCTAACAGCCTCGAAACACTTTTCCTCCCTCCCCGATAAAGGTAGCGGCCGATCTCCGAGCGGCCAACGCCCCTCGTATTTCCTAAATCGCTCATGAATTTCCTCCGGTCCTCCTCACTCCTCTCCATCCTCCTCTTCCTCCCAATATTTGCCAACGCGGCCCCCGACCTTCCTCGTATCCAGCAGGATGTGACGCGTACCTGGATCGGCCCCGAGTACTGGACCAATCCACTCATGAACTGGCAACTCTCCAACGGTCGCCTCGAGTGTACTCACGGCGGTTGGGTCAACGAGCTGCACGCCCTCACTCACCAACTCAAGCCAGCCGATGGCTCCTTTTCCATGAAAGTCCGCCTCGGCTCGCTCGAACGATCCGGCGTCGCCGACGACCAAACGATCTTTGCCGGCTTCAAGTTCGCCGCTCTTGGCCATCGCAATGACTACCGCTCCAACATCCTTCACGACATCGCCGACGGCTTTGGGGCAGTACTCCAGCAAGAGCGACCCGTACGCGCCGGAGTGGACACAGACGGTCGTCTCGTAATCGATTCCCACTTCTCCAAACCGATATTCGATACCTCCGATCTTAAAGGATTGAGACTGCAAGTCGACGTCCAACACGCCAACGGCAAAGCCAAGGTCAAACTCCAAGCCAAGTCCGATTCCGGCAAAAGCGCTTCGCTCGAAACCACTCTCGAGCGCGATTCGCTCACCGGCAATATCGCCCTCGCCTGCCATCCTTTGGAAATCATCAATCGAAGCCGTCACGACGACTCCGATCCGGATCATCCAACCTTCTGGTTCGCCGACTGGAGCGTCAGCGGCGACAAATTCGAATACAGCGGGGATCATCGCTACGACCCCCTTCTGTGGACCCAATACACGACTCACCAGAACGTCCTCAAGCTTATGGCTTTCCTCGTCCCCATGGAGGAAAGCGCCAGCAAGACCGTTCGCCTGCAAATCAAGCAAGGCGCTTCCTGGAAAACCATTGCCGAAAGCCCTATTGAACCGCTCTCCCGCACCGCCACCTTTCGAATCGAAGACTGGGACAGCGCCCGCGATCAGGAATACCGCGTCGCCTACGATTGGAATTCTCCACAAGGCAAGAAAACCGCCACCTGGGGAGGGCGTATCCGCAAAGATCCTACCAACAAGCAAACCATCTCGCTGGCAGGCCTGTCCTGCTCCAACTCCGAACTATTCCCCTACCGGTTCCACGAAGCCAACTTGATCCAGCAAGATCCCGATCTGGTCTATTTCTCCGGCGATCAGATCTACGAGCCCAACGGCGGCTACGGAATATCATTCGCCGCGACAGAGGCAGAGGTCCCTCGCGCCGCCCTCAACTACTTGGGCAAATTCTGGTACCTCGGCTTGAGCTTCCGCGAACTGCTTAAGGATCGTCCCTCTGTCATGATACCGGACGATCACGACGTTTACTCCAACGATCTTTGGGGCAAGAACGGGGCGGCCATGCCCGGCGATGGCGAGGCGAACGACATGCGCTGCTTTGGTGGATACCGCATGCACCCAATTTGGGTAGACATGGTCGAACACACCCAGATGGGGCATCACCCCGATCCCGACGGTATCGCCCTTGTCGAACGCGGCCTCAAGGCCCGCTACACCAGCCTCGACATCGGTGGCGTTAGCTTCGCTCTCATCAACGACCGCAAGTTCAAGTCCGCCCCCGGAGATGTTATCGATCTCATGGAACCGCTCTTCGCCATGCGCGGACAACGCAATCTCCCCAAACTGGATACAATCAACGAAGAGAACTTCGACACCACCCAGCTCGACCGGGCCAGCCTCACCCTGCTCGGCCAACGACAACTCGATTTCCTCGAACGCTGGGGCCAAAACGATGCCAAGCTCCGAGCCGTACTCTCGCAATCGCCCTACTGCCAGCCACACCATCTCATGGTAGCCGACTTCGATTCTAACGGCTGGCCCCAATCCGGACGCCGCCGGGCCCTGGAGACGATACGCGAAACCGGAGCCGTCATGGTCCATGGCGATCTTCACTTCTCCACCCTCGTCCAGCAAGGCATCGACGATTGGGAAGACGCTGGATGGAGCTTCACTCTGCCCGCGGTCAACACCGCGACTCACCGCGCCTGGCGCCCCAAGGCCGAGCCCATGAACAACCAGCCTGGCATGCCGGAATGCACCGGTCGCTTCTACGACGGTTGGGGCAATAAGATCACGATGTGGGCAGCGGCCAATCCCTTTAGCTTCCTCATCGAAGACGACTACCGCGGCGACGGACGAGCCACCCTCGACTACCTGCGCGACGGCGGTCTCGGCTACGGTATGGTCCGCTTCAACACAGCCAAGAAAACAGTCACCTTCGAAAGCTGGCCCGTTTACGGCGACCCGACAAACGTCAGATCCCGCCAACAGCACCCCGGCTTCCCCAAGACAATCGAGATCGATTAAGTTGGGCGTTCGCGCTCAGCGCGCAAGCGTTTGCCGAGCGTAGGAGCGGGTTCATCCCGCGATACCCTGTTCACCAGCCTCAACCCGCCAGACCTCGCCGCAAGCTATCTCGCCCTCGATCGATCTGTTTCCAATGAGACCTCAATCACCCTCAATGGCACGGTCACTAACAACGGCCGCGAGACGCTCGCCAATGTTCCCGTAACTATCCACGACGAATCAGGGTCCATTTTCGAAACCACCATCGCCAGCCTCGCCATCGGCGAAAGCGCTACGGTGGACACGACGCTCGCCACACCTGCCGGCAACGAATATCGCTTCACACTCATCGTCGATCCCGGCGATACTCTCGGCGAGCCAGATCGCTCCGATAACGAATTCCCTATCATCGTCACGCTCGCCCAACTGCAAGACGGCGACAACGACGGCATGGCCAACGACTGGGAGGAGCTTTACTTCGGCACCCTCGATCGCGACGGCGATTCCGACTTCGACGCCGACGGCCTGAGCGACCGATTCGAATTCCTTACCCAGAACAACCCCGCCGACCCCAGCTCGACCTTCCCCTTCACCATCGAGTCGCATCCCACCGAACCGGACAAGGTCCTCATCTCCTTCCCCACGATCCAGGGCAACATCTACCGCATCCAACGCACCAGCGACTTCACCAACTGGACCAACGACTCCTTCCACTACGGCACCGGCGAAACCATCAGCGCCTCCGCCGACACCCAAGGCGACACCGGCGAACTAAACGGATTCCGCATTCTGGTAGGAGCTCAGTAACGGTAGGGCGTTCGCGCTCAGCGCGCAACCGTTTGCCGAGCGTAGGAGCGGGTTTACCCCGCGATACTCGTGTGATCATTCCCATTGAAATCGCGGGGTAAACCCGCTCCTAAAGGGTCTAACCCATCGCGCAATCCGATCTTAAGCAATGTTGAGCCTATTTGCTCAGCAGGATTGCCCTACCTTTAATTGACCAATTTTCGGGTCTTGCTTGTAATATATAGCGATGAGAAACGTCATCAGCCTCAATCGAAGACAATTCCTCCGGGGAGCCGGGGGCTTAATGGCTCTGCCCTTCTTGAATTCGCTGCCCTTGCCAACTGCTGCGGCAAGCTCGCTCGACGTCGCTCGCAAGCGCTTGGTGTGCGTGGGCACTTTCCTTGGAATGTACCCAGGCGAGTGGCACCCGACCAAAAGCGACGGCAGCATCCCTCGCCTGCTCGAGCCACTCATGGCTCACCGCAAAGACTTTACGGTTGTTTCAGGCACCGACCATGGAATCAATGGCGGTCACAAGGGCACGCCTTCCTTCCTATCGGGCGTCTACAAGCCGGAATACATCGGCGAGTCGATCATGGTCCGCAACGAGGTCACGCTCGACCAATTCGCGGCCAAGACCCTCAGTCACGACAGCCGCTATCACTCTCTCCAGCTCGGCGCTTCCGAAGGCAAGCCCACCCAATCGCTCTCCTGGGACGAAAACGGCGTACCGCTCATGTCCCAAGCGGATCCGGTTAAGGTTTTCCAAAAGCTCTTCGTCAACGATCTGAATCCGAAAGCGGCCAGCCGGGCCATGGGATTCAAGCGCAGCGTGCTCGACATGGTCGCTGAAGACGCCAAAGCCCTTCAAAACGAAATCGGCTACGAAGATCGCGAGAAGGTAGACGCCTATTTCAGCTCCATTCGCGACGTCGAGAAGCGCATCGAGCGCCAGCAGCAATGGGTCAACACGCCCAAGCCTAGCGTTCCTCCGCTGATGGAACGCCCCACCACCTTCCACGAGAATCTCGACCTCATGTTCGAGTTGACCGCGCTTGCTCTTCAACACGACTGCACGCGCGTCGCCTCCATCGAACTGCCCGCGGGCGGCTTGCCCATAATCTACAAGGGCGCTCAGCTTTCCGGCTATCACGGCCAATCCCACCACGGCAAGGATCCTGAGGTCGTCGAAGAACTCGTCCAAATCGAGCTCATGCACATGCGTTCGCTGGAAAAATTCATCTCGCGCCTCAAGGGAATCCAGGATGGCGACGCTTCCCTCTTCGATCGCACGCAAATCCTCTTCGGAAGCGGCTTGGGCAATGGCAGCTCGCACTCCAACAAGAATCTGCCTGTTCTACTCGCCGGTGGCGACTTGAAGCACAATGGAACGGACCTAATCTTCGAGGAAGGCAAAGTTCCATTGACCAACGTATTCGTGACGATGTTACAATCCATGGGCATCGAAGCGGATCGTTTCGCTGGCAGCACTGGAAATATAAACAACGAACTCGTTTAGTTCGGGATCGAAACATGAATACGCTATCCCAATGGATAGGGAGGACTGGCTCAGCCCTCGGTAAGGCGACAATGGGCGGAGGACCGAAACGCCCCTCCCTACCGCACGTCCTCAGAGCAGGAGTCGTTCTGGCAACGTCCTCGACGCTCTCCGCTTCCGACGATTTCCAATCCCTCGTCGAACCGTTCATCGAAGCGCACTGTATCCAGTGCCACGGCGAGGAGAAGCAAAAGGGCGATGTCCGACTCGACCATCTCGAGATGGACTTCGCGCGAGCTGAGGTAGCGGTCGCCTGGCAAGACATCTCCGACATGCTCATCATTGGCGACATGCCGCCGGAGGACGAGCCGCGGCCTGACTCTCAAGAACTTTCTAAGGTAATCGATGCGATCGACGAACGCTTGCGAGCGGCCGCCGAATCCATGAACGAAAGCGATCGAATCGCCATTCGCCGACTCAGTCACAGCGCCCTGGACAATACGGTCAAGGACTTGCTCGGCATCGATCTCAAGCTCTCCGAAAACCTGCCCGCCGATCCCGAGCTGGAAGGCTTCGACAGCCTAGCGGTTACCCTGGATGCCAATCCTGAGCTTGTCTTGAAACTCCAAGACAACGCCCAAGCCATCGCCAAGCTGACCATCGCGGAAGGCGAAGACGTACGGCGAGAGCTGCGCTACGAGCTGGGTACCATTGGACACGGCAACAATGTCGAAGAGCGAGACGGCTTCGTGATCACCTCTTCCAGTCGCGACCGTAAGCATGTCATGTGGCCCACGGGATTCGTGGCTCCTCAGGACGGCGTTTACCGTATCCAAGTCGAGGGATTCGCCGTCGACAAGCGCACTCTACTTGAAGAGCAAGGCATCGAATACACCTACCTCGATAGCAGTTACGAGAAGAGCCTCAAGAAACGCGACCGCAAGCCCAACGGCGATCCACGGCTCGTATCCATCGTAGCCATTCAAGCTTCCGAAGCGCGGCACATGGATGCCGCCACCGTCCCGGGTCGCCGCGTCGGCTACTTCTATTTCGACGACAAAGTCCAATCCCGCTCCGTTGACGTCCGACTGAAAAAGGGCGAGAATTTCATGGTTCATTACGCAGCCGCCGGGTCGCTCAACCGTTCTCCCATCGCCACGGTAAAGGGCGAGGAGATGCTCGTATCCGATTTGCTGCACGTGAAGTCGATCGAAGTATCCGGTCCCTCAGTCGACTCCTGGCCCACCAAGGCCCAGCGAGCCCTGCTCGATAAAAACGCCAAGACCCCGAAGAATATCGAAGAACGCATTGGCGAATTCCTCTTCCAGGCATTCCGCCGCCCTGTTCCGGATCGGACCACCAAGAATTTCGTGGCCCTCTACGAAGCCGGCATCGAATCCGGACTCACCTCCGTCGAGTCGATGCGCAACGTCGTCGAAGGCGTTCTCTGCTCGCCGCGCTTTCTCTTCAATCACGACTCTGGCGATGGGCGCGATGCATGGGCGCTGGCCTCCCGTCTTTCCTACTTTCTCTGGAACTCGATGCCTGACGAAGAGCTGCTTCGCTTGGCCAGCAATGGTCAATTGCTGAAATCTCAGGTCATTCGCAAGCAAACGCGGCGCATGATGAAGGACCCGCGTTCCCAACGATTCGTGAAAGACTTCACTGGCCAATGGCTGGGCTTGAAGAAGATCGAGCTCATGAAGCCCGACCCCAAACTCTACGAGGATTATGATCCTCTGCTCGAAAGTCTCATGCGACAAGAGAGCGAGGCCTTCTTCGCATCGATGCTGGAAGACAACCTGCCCGTAACCGAATTTCTCGATTCGGACTTCGTCATGATCAACGACCGCCTGGCTAGGCACTACGGCATTGAAGGCATCGAGGGCCCGAACTTCCGCAAAGTGTCGCTCGCAGAATCCAGCCCTCGCGGCGGACTATTGGGACAAGCGAGCATCCTCAAGCTCACATCCAACGGCACCCGTACATCGCCTGTTGTAAGAGGGGTCTGGATACTTGAGAATATTTTGGGAGATCCGCCCTCGCCCGCTCCCGCCGATGTGGAACCCATCGAACCGGACGTGCGCGGTTCCCAGACCATCTTTGAAATGCTTTCCAAGCACCGCGAAGTCGAAGCCTGCGCCGACTGCCACAAAAGCATCGACCCCTGGGGCTTCGGCCTCGAGGAGTTCGACGCCATTGGGTCATATCGCGAATTTTACCGCAACAAGCAGCCCGTCTACGCCAAAGGCAGCGTCTCCAATGGATCCTTCGATGGAGTCGAAGAGATGAAACGTACCCTGCTCGACCGATCCGATCAATTCGCCCGCGCCTTGACCGAGAAGCTCTACACCTTCGCCTTGGGACGCCCGCTCGGCTTTTCAGAACGAATCGCCGCGGACGATCTCGCCCTAGCCAATCTGGAAAGCGGCAAGGGATTCAAGGATCTGATCGTAGAGATTTGCGCCAGCCCGCTTTTCCGCGGCGAACCGAATCCCAGCGAAGTCGCTTCGCGATAGGATCGCCAATCAACGAGAAACCTCCTTCCCGATGGAGGATTCAGTACACCCAGGGCGGCAGCCAGCTGTTCCAATAGAACAGGTAGGCGTTCACGAGCAGTCCCGACAGGCAGGCAAAGAAGAGATAGCCCTTCGTATACCATTTCATGGGCAACCGATTTCGAATCGCCTTGTAGAATAACCACGCAGCTAAGGCCATGATCCCGAACTGGGCCCAGCTAAGGACGTAACTTAACAAGCCCACCCATGTGAAGGTCCCCAGGATCTTGAAGGGATCCGATAGAAACGGTATGATCACAAGCTGCGACGCCAGCAATGTGAAATTCGCCAACGATGGCATCAACCGAACCGACCACACCTTGCTGCGATCGATTTTTCGCATAAGGAAGCCAACAGCGACGATCAGCAGGATACAGAGCGACGCAATCGCGGTTAGGATGTAAACCGCAGCTAACGCCAACGGAGCGAAGGCGCTCGTGGGAGAAACTCGTTTCATTGCCTCTAATCCGCCCATTTGAAAGCTCATCTCTCCATCGAAGTTCTCGAAGAAAACAGCTTGAGCGACTTTCTCGGCATTCCTATAAAATCGATTGTCGCCAGCGGGCTTCAGCCTAAACCCTTTTCCTAAGGTCGTCGCTTTCAATTCGCCCTCCTCGATCTCGAAGGCGAGAATCCGCAAGCGCATCATCCCGAGGGAATTCTGCTGGCGCAGCGCAACAGGTCGATACAGACCCGCGAACCGATTCAATTCCTCCTCGCTAAGGGTAGCGTATTCAGGTTCTGGAACTTCCGGCAACCCATCAGCAAGAAATCGGGCGATCCGCGAACTCATTTCCGACATTCCCCGATTGCTCTTATTGACCATGACCGCGTAGCCCACCCCTTGCTCCGGCAAATAGCTCAAATCCGCCAAGTAGCCCATCATACCGCCATTGTGCCCCTGCCATTTCCAGCCATGGCTCGCCTTATCGTAGTTATTCAACCCATACCCGTATTCAGACCCCGCTTGAGAACCAAGCGTAGTCGAAGTCGTTTCCATTCGACGCAAGCTTGCCTCGCTCAACAATCTGCCGTCAGGCCCTTCGCCCCTATTCAACAAGAATTGAACGAAACGAGCCATGTCCTTAGCGGACGCGTTGATACTCCCCGACGGGCGCATGATTATGTGCCAGTATTCTACCGGCTTTTGGTTCTTTCCCGAACCTTGATAGCCAATCGCAAGCGACTTCTCTACGTCGGGCGACAGAAAATAATCCGCCCTCCGCATGCCGATCGGATCGAAGAAATTCTTCTCTACATACTCTTCGAAGAGCATTCCCGTTTTCAATTCAGTCGCATAGGCCACGATCGGAGGATTGGCGTTGCTGTAAGTCGCGTACTCGCCAGGCCGCCAACGGCTTTTGCGGCCTCGAGGATTGAAACGCAAGGCCGCTTCCAATCCGATATGAGGGTCTTGATGAGCGTACTCGTTCATATGCAAATCGTCGAATCCCGACGAGTGCTCGAGCAGATGGGCGATGGTAATCGGATGGGTCTCGCTCCAGCGGTTCTTGTAAGGCAGTTCTGGAGCGTGTTGAACGATAGGATCATCCAGGCTCCAAACGCCTTCTTCTTCCAGCTTCAATGCCGAGAGAGCTACGAACATCTTGCTGATGCTCCCGATCCGCCACAGCGTATCTGTATTCGCATTACGGTTCAATTCCACATCGGCCACGCCTAGTCCGCCAACGAATATCTCTTCATCGCCTCGGACAATCGCAAAGCCCGCCCCTGGGACCTTATGCCGCTTCATAATGCCTTCGAGGTCCGAAATCAGTTCCTCCAATCGCTCTGCTTCAGTGGGCTCCTCCGCTTGAACTTCCGTTTCATTGGCAACTTGAGCGCATAAGAAACTCGGCAAGCCAGCAATCGCTATGAAGGTTGCTAGACGAATGGGCAACGAATCGATCAGCATGAGGCGAAGCTAGTCTGATTGCCTTAGAGAGCAATGATCAATGCTCACAGCGGGAGCGAACCCGACAATGCCTGGATATCGAGCTGCGATTTCAATACTCCCTGCAACGCAATGAAGTTGCCCTCTGCAAAGTTCGACTGTGAACTGGGTCCACAATGAACAAGCTCAAGCTACTCCTACTTACCCTCGGTTTCCTCGTTGCGCTCGTTTCAGGGTCTGCGAAATCTCCCAATATCCTCATCCTTCTGGCAGACGACATGGGCTCAGGCGATCTTGGAACTTACGGCGGCGTCGCCCGCACCCCGAATCTCGACGCCCTGGCCGCTCAAGGAATCAAATTCAACAACGCCTACTCGGGAGCCCCCAACTGTTCGCCGGCCCGCGTAAGTATCGTAACCGGCCGCATGCCAACCCGCTCGGGGATGTACAGCTATCGTCCGCCGAATCATCCCATGCACTTGCCGGATAGCGAAATCACCATCG
>Ga0066825_10000071_pt1 | contig 37151 bp, 45 predicted proteins | sample ETNtaG_6_FD_65608 | JGI IMG/M metagenome (GOLD analysis project Ga0066825, IMG submission 65608) | Marine microbial and viral communities from oxygen minimum zone, Eastern Pacific Ocean - ETNP201306SV45 | ecosystem: Environmental > Aquatic > Marine > Oceanic | place: Pacific Ocean: Eastern...
CGTTCCTCTCTTTGCCTTATTTATCTCTACTGCGGCCAGCAGCATTGCTGGCGTTTTTGGCACTGCCTGCGGCGATAGTTCCAGTTCGCTCAGTGCTCAGAGGTGCCTCAGGTTCGGAGCTGATTTCTGTGCTCGGATCAACAGGGAAATTGCAGATGATCTATGGAGTCTTGTTGTGCGTTGGTCTTGCTCTAGGTATCTAGATCATTTGAGAAAAGACCCGACGAACAGTTGAGTAATGCCACCACTAAGTAAGGTCCTGTTGACGTCGGTGAAACCTACTGCTTGGAGTCCAGCTAGCAGTTCGTCACTTTCAGGAAGGTATTGAACTGATTTCGGGAGGTACCTGTAGGCGTTTCGGTCCGATAACAAAGCACCGATCTTGGGGACTATCTTTCCGAAGTAGAAGCTATGACCTAGCCGAAGCAGCGGATTTGAAGGTTCGGCCACGTCTAGGAGCCCGATGCGCCCCCCTGGTTTAACTACTCGAGATATCTCTTCAAAGAACTCCTCCAAATTCGTAAAGTTCCTCAGGGCGAAACCACAAGTAACACCGTCGACGCTGTTGGAGGGTATTGGTAGGCACAACGCATCTGCTCTAACTAAAGGAGCGTCTGTTTTTGCGGCAGTCAACATTCCGGCGCTGAAATCAAGACCCACAGGCTCGAGTCCATAGCGCAGAAGGTCATTGCAGAAGTCCCCTGTGCCGCATGCAAGATCTAGAACCTTCGATCCTGGGGGGAGCTGTAATGCTTTCACGGTTCGTCGGCGCCACCCAACGTCCATGCGGAAGGTCATCAATCGGTTGACTAAATCGTACCTAGGTGCGATCTGGTCAAACATTTGTTCAACAGCGACCGATTTTGCTTTTCCTTGTGGAAGTTCGTCGCTATTCATCAGCTTGTCGTATCAAGTCGATTTCAGGTGTACACGCGGTAAATGCACTCGGCGACACAGGCGGGACGGTCAGAACCTTCAATTTCGAAGACCAGTTCGACGGTGTATTGAGCTCCGCCATCAAATCTCGAAACTTCCTTCAGGGTGGCGCCCATCCGCACGTTAGATCCAACAGGTACGGGGGCGGTAAAGCGGATTTTGTTGGCGCCGTAATTGACACCCATTTGGACGTCTCCACCTATTATGAATGCCTCTGACATGCACATAGGAGCGAGTGAGAGTGTCAGGTAGCCGTGGGCGATTGTTGTTCCAAAGGGCCCGGCTTTTGCTTTCTCTTCGTCGAGGTGAATCCATTGGAAATCACCAGTTGCTTCAGCAAACTTTTGTACTTGCTCAGGGGTAATGGTATGCCATTCGCTGTATCCGATTTGCTGGCCCACCCTGCTTTCAAGATCGTCGATTCCGTCTATGTGAGTAGTCATGCTTCGGAGTTTACGGCCATCTGTTAGGCGAACCAGATTCTTCTGTATTCCTTGCTTTGCGGATGGAGTAATAGAACTAGGAGAACTACGTCAAACATTAATCGCAGCAAAAATCCGAGCAGATCAATGTCGTACCGGACGCCTATCCAAAGGGTCGCCACCACTGAGTAGATCGCTGCTGAGAGAGCTAATCGAAATCCAAGCTTTTTTTCGTTTGCTATGCCAAGGCCGCCGCCGATAAGTGCTACCAGGAGCAAAAGAGGAAATATGCGTGAGGCGAATAGGCCTAGTAGGTCATAGGGAAGCTGACGGTAGTAGACACTGCCGAAGAGGATGATGCTGGCACCGCGGAAATAGGCCAACATTACGGCGCTGTACAAAGTCTGAGGTTGAGTCGGGTTCAACCAACGAAGATTGTTCACCTACTCAGTGTGGCAGAGGTCGAGCCGAAACACTCATGGATTGCGACGCTTTGACAGTTTGACTCGGTGCTCTGCGCGCAGCTGACCACAGGCGGCATCAATGTCTGTGCCTCGATTGGACCGAATAGTCGCATTGACACCAAATGAATCCAGAATCTGCTGGAACCACGCTATCGATTCCGTGTCAGTGCCAGGGTTTTCGTAACCCGGAGTTGGGTTCAAGGGGATGAGGTTGACATGTGCATTCAGGGGTCGGGCGAATTCGGCGAGTTCGCGCCCAGCTGCTTCAGTGTCGTTAACTCCCGCCATCATGGCCCATTCGAGACTGATTCGTCTGTTTTTTGAGCGCCTGTAACTCTGGAGCGCCTCAGAAAGTTTCCTGAGCGGATATGTGCGATTGATTGGCGCTAGCTGGCTGCGTGTTTTGTCATTAGCGGAGTGCAGCGAAACAGCAAGGCTTACAGGCAGATCTTTTTGGCTCAGTCGTTCAATGCCTGGGACAACTCCAACCGTGGAGATAGTTATTTTCCTGGCGCCGATACCTAAATCATCGTGGATCCGTTCAACGGCGGACCAGACGTTGTCGAAGTTGGCTAATGGTTCCCCCATTCCCATAAAAACAACATTGCTTACGCGTTTGTCTTTCGAACTTTGAGCCGCTCTGACTACCTGTTCGACGATTTCTCCACTGGTTAGATGTCGGTCGAAGCCAATCTGACCGGTTGCGCAGAATGAGCATGCCATGGCGCACCCAGCCTGTGAAGAGATACAGACGGTAGATCGATCTCGATAATGCATCAGCACTGACTCAACTAAATGGCCGTCTCCTAATTGCCAGAGTTGCTTGATTGTTCTCTCGTTGTCGCTCGTGACTTGCCTGACAGGAGTGAGTGCTGCAGGCAGGAGCTCTTCGATAGCGCTACGCAGAGCTTTCGGAATGTTCGTAAGCTCTGCCGGCTCTCGGTGTTGGCCGTGAAGGCCCTCCCAAACCTGTTCGATTCTGTAGTTGGGCTCGCCTTCGAGTAATTCAGCTAGCTCGGAACGAGATATGTCATAGCGAGTTATCACCACACTCCTAGCGTACGGGGGGTAGCTTCAATTGTGTGGCTCCTCATAGGTATGACGACCATCATCGAGATGTGACTGGCGGTGGGGTCAGGGCCGCAGTTTTCGGTGCATCAGATGGTTTAGTCTCAAACGTCTTGTTGATCGTTGGGCTTGCAGGGGCCGACGCAACAGGTCCGACGGTGCGAGCCGCTGGTGTGGCTGGCCTCCTTGCAGGCGCTATTTCGATGGCTGCTGGCGAATATGTATCTGTGCGTGCGCAGAATGACCTAGTGACACGAGAGCTTGAAAAAGAAAGGCAGGCTTTAGCGGAGGATCCAGAGGAAGAAACACAGGAGCTGGCGGAGGTTTATGTTGAGAGAGGCATGACCTCAGAACAGGCCAAGGAAATGGCGGAACTGGTGATGCAAAACCCAGAAATGGCTCTTGAAGTTCATGCGCGAGAAGAGCTTGGTGTAGCTCCAAATGAGCTTGCTTCGCCTGTCGGTTCTGCAGCTTGGTCGTTTTTGGCCTTCGCGATAGGGGCGCTTGTTCCGGTGATTCCTTGGTTCGTGTCTTCTTCTTCTATGGTGGTCTGGTTTTCAGTTGCTGCTGCGGTAGCCGGCGCGGCGGTTATTGGGACGACCCTGGCGGTGGCTACGGGGCATTCGGTATTGCGAGGGGTAGTCAGGCATGTTGGGATAGCTATTGCTGCTGCGGTTGCCATCTATTTTGTAGGCGGTGCGCTGGGTGGGGTGCTAGAGCTCTGATTGGCCCAGTTCTATTGCTGATATAGGCGCCTAACGACTTGGACTTCTAGGCCTATGTCGTTGTAAAGGTTCACAGCAGCGGTGTTATCAGCGTCTACGTAGAGCATTGCCCGTGCGATGGCACAGTCTTCGAGGTGTTGGTATCCAGCGAGGGTTAGAGCTCGTCCAAGGCCAAGACCATGGAAGTCGGGATCTACAGCTATGACGTATACCTCGCCGATAGCGGGGTTTTGATCAGAGTGAACTTTGGTCCAACAAAAAGCTGCTATTCGACCTTCTTGTTCGTAAATCCGAAAGCCCTCAGGATCAAACCACGACTCTTTTTGTCGTTCTTCAAGCAGTTCGACTGTCCACCCACTTTGTTCTCGGTGCCAAGAGAATGCTCGATTGTTTACTTCACACCATTCCTCTTCATCTTGTCCAACGATAAAAGACCGGGTCACAATTTCGGTTCGTTGTTGCAACGGAAGTGTCGTCTCCATTCGAAAGAGGTCTCTTTGGGGTGACATTCCGAGGCGGCCTATAAGTAGATCAACTTCGTTGGACGGGTGGTCTAGCCAGATGGAAGCGTCCATGGAGGTTTGGGACAACATGTCTCTTAACGCCAGGGAGAGGGCGTCGAGGCTCCAATCAGCCGCATTTACTTCGATTACTTGGCCGTCTCTATCTTCTGTAAGATTTATGGTTGGCGATTTGTCAGATTCTTCGGTCACCTTATTGAAGGTATCGCTACTGGTGACCTAATGAGGTAAACAAGCAGTATGGGGAAGCCACGATCGCCTAAGGGCAGGGCTCGTGTGGTGCATGAGCGGCTGAAATCGGAATACGAAGCAACTTGCGAGTTGGACCACGGAAGCCCTTTCGAACTGTTGGTGGCCACGATTTTGTCAGCGCAATGTACTGATGTGCGTGTTAACAAGACCACTCCGGCCTTGTTCGATCGTTACCCAAGCCCGTTTGAGCTAGCGGCAGCCGAACAAGGTGAGTTGGAAAAGCTGGTGCATCCCACTGGCTTCTACAAAAACAAAGCTAAAAATTTGGTGAAGATGGCCAATCAACTGTTGGATGACCATGGTGGAGAGGTCCCGAAACAGTTGGGTGAGTTGGTCCGGCTAGGAGGCGTGGGAAGAAAAACAGCCAATGTGATTCGCTCAGTAGCGTTTGGGCTGCCTGGTTTGCCAGTAGACACGCATGTCGGGCGGTTGGCGCGGCGCTTGGGGCTCACCAGCGAGGAAGATCCGGTGAAGGTAGAGATGGAGTTGAACCCAATGGTTCCTCAATATGAGCGGGGGGAATTCAGTCTTCGTGTAATTCTTCATGGGAGACAGGTATGTTTCGCTCGGAGCCCTAGCTGCGATATTTGTGTTTTGAATGACTTTTGTCCTGCAGCCTTTGATTTTTGACACGTAAAGGAAAGTTCTCATGACCATTCGAAGAGCCGCTCATTTTGTGCCCGGCGCCAATGAGAAAATGCTCGAAAAATCATTAGGCACAGATGCCGACGCTCTGATTCTTGATCTAGAGGACGCGGTGACACCTGACAATAAGGATTCGGCGCGTGTTACGGTCGCTAGTTGGCTTGAACAGGTTGATTTCGGTCGACAGGAAAGAGTGGTGCGGGTAAACCCGCTTGGAAGTCCTTGGTTCCAACGTGACATAGAACAAACGATGGTCCACCCGCCGGACTCGTATCTCATTCCTAAAGTGAACAATGCAAATGAAATTGCGCAAATTGACGAGTTGATTCGAGAAAACGAAGACCTCCATGGCCATATCGCAGGATCTACGAAACTGCTGATTCTTGGTACTGAAACCCCGCAGGGTTTTTTGAACATTGGAGATATGGCGGCTAACCCGCGGGTGGATGCGTTGACTTGGGGGGCTGAGGACCTATCGGCTGCGATCGGCTCGAGAGGTAACCGCAACGCCGACGGAACCTATCTTCCCATTTTTGAACATGCGCGAGTCATGTGTCTGTTGGCTGCGACGGCTTGGGAAAAACAGCCGTTGGATACAGTCTTTGTCGATTTCAACGATCCCGATGGCTTGCGGTCTGAATGCGCCCAATCAGCGGCTATGGGTTACACAGGCAAGATAACGATTCACCCCAATCAGATTGATGTTGTCAATGAGTCGTTCACGCCGTCTGAGGAGGAAGTGAGTGAGGCCAAAGAGTTGTTGGAGTTGTTCGCTGAGAAAGAGGCTGAAGGCCTGATGGCTTTCAGCTTCAAAGGGCAGATGGTCGATGTTCCTCATTTGACTCGAGCTCAGAAGATTGTCGAAATGTCAGAGATTTTGGCAGGACTTGATTAGAGCCGTTTTGGTTACTCCGCAGAAAGGCCGTTAGCGGCTTTCAAAATTCGACGTTGCGCTGTCTTTAAACTGCGCTCAACTTCGTACAAGTCAAGGGCGGTGGCCTCTTCGGTCGTGCCTAGCAGTTCGTCAGCAGCAGCAGTAATTCGGTCACTGAGCTCTCGAATGGCCGTTTCTAGCGATGATAGTTCTGCCCGTGAAACCATGAGAGAACAATACAGTCAAGCCTGCGGTTCGCGATATCCACTTCTGTCTAGCGGCTAGTGAACGGTACCCTCATTAGGGTGCTGAGCCGCATTGACCTTAGAGGCCATGATGGGCCATTGGAAGTTGTGCTTCCGCGCCCCGATTTAGACAGCCAAGCACCGACTGCCGCTGTCCGCGAAATTATTTCTGAGGTGCGAGAAGGAGGCGATAGAGCGATTCAAGAGCTTACGATGAAGTTCGACCGGGTTCAGGTCAGCACTCCTCTGGTTCCCAATTCTGAATTAGAAAGTGCCTGGAAATCGTTGGAGCCCGAATTGGCCGCCGCCCTAGAGTTAGCTCACTCCCGCATCTTGTACTTCCATGAACAAGAGGCAGGTAAGGCACACGCAGTAACTCAGAACGAGATCAAAGTGACAAGTGTGCCTCAGCCGGTAGAACGAGCTGGTCTATATGTGCCTGGAGGGCTTGCTGTTTATCCGTCCACGGTGTTGATGACTGCCTTGCCGGCGAAGGCGGCAGGTGTAGAACAACTCGTTTTGTGTACCCCGCCAAACCCCTCGGGTCAGATAGCTCAGGTTGTGTTGGCGGCGGCTTACCTATGTGGCGTGGAGGAGGTTTATAAGGTTGGCGGAGCTCAAGCTATAGCTGCCATGGCGTATGGGTCGGAAACCATAAGGCCGGTTGATGTGATCGCTGGTCCGGGAAATATCTGGGTTGCAACGGCGAAACAAGAGGTGGCGGGTACCGTCGGAATTGCCGCCGCTTTTGCCGGTCCATCCGAGATAGTTGTTGTGGGGGACCGCAGTTGTCCTGCTACTTCGACCGCAATAGATCTGATCTTGCAAGCTGAACATGGACCCGGCGGCCGTGCATGGCTAGTTGCTTGGGATCCAGAGTATGCGCAGGAAGTCGAGGACGCGATCGAAGTCATTCTGGATTCGTCTCCACGGCGGTCTGAGACGTTAGAAACGCTTACCAAGGACGGCTATGTCTGTCTCGTGGATACACCACAGCAAGCCATAGCAGTTGTTAACGAGATCGCACCAGAACATCTCCAACTCATGTGTGAGGGAGCTAATGCGCTTGTAGGTGAAGTAAGAAACGCTGGGGCAGTTTTTTTGGGGAACTGGGGGTCAGCGTCGATTGGTGACTACGTAGCCGGACCATCCCATGTTCTGCCAACGGCTGGTACTGCACGTTTTAGTGGTGCATTAACTGTTGATGATTTTCAAAAGCGGATGCATATTGTCGAAGTCTCCAAATCAGGTTTTGACGTAGTAACGGATGCAGTCAGCCGTCTCGCAAGAGCCGAGGGCTTATGGGCGCATGCTGCTTCTGTGAGCGAACGTGAACGCTGGGCCGAACAAGGGTTGGAAAGATGAAACGGCCACTTGTGCGTGGTGACTTGAACGCTATGGATAGCTACCACTCTCCGCAGGTGGAGGTTGACGTTCGCTTAAATACGAATGAGGCGCCTTTTCCTCCTCCGGAAGAATTCGAAAGAGCCTTTTTGCAAGAGGTGAAAAGAGTTAGCTGGAATAGGTACCCAGATCGCCTGGCATTGTCTCTCAGGGAAGACCTAGCGGAACTGCACCAAGTTGAACCTGAGCAAGTATTCGTTGCTAATGGTTCTAACGAAGTGCTGCAGACACTTTGTCTGACGTTCGGTGGGTACGGAAGAACTGCATTGACGTTCGAACCCACTTACGCCATGTATGGACAGATTGCTCGGATTGCTCAATGTCGTGTGGCTGAAGTGCAGCGAAACGAGTCTTTCCAAATATCGCTTGATGTGTTGGAGAGAGCTATTGAATTGGAAAAACCTGACCTCATGTTTTTGTGTTCGCCGAATAACCCCACTGGCACGCCCGAGAGTCTTGAGGTGATAGAGGCGTCTTTGGGTCTTTCTTCTGGAGTTGTGCTGGTCGACGAAGCGTATGGTCAATTTGCGGACTTTACGGCCCTAGATCTACTCCGTGCGCAAAACGCTTCTGAGTCGCTGGTAGTTACGCGAACATTCTCCAAGACCTGGTCAATGGCGGGAGTGCGTCTGGGATATTGCGTAGCCCCGCCTTGGATGTTTGAAGAGTTCCAAAAAGTAGTGATGCCTTATCACTTAGATGCAGTCAAACAAGTAGCAGGTCGGGTGGCCTTGCGTTTCCATGATCAGATGGAAACACGAGTTGCTCAGATATCAGATGAACGCCGCCGAGTTTCGGAAGCTATGACCCAGTTAGGGGTCGAGGTTTGGCCATCGCAAGCTAACTTTATTTTGTTCGGAACGAGTCCGTGTGATCTGTCTGGAGACGAGGTCTGGAAGCGGTTGCTCGATAGCTCTGTTCTGGTTAGGAACTGTTCGAGCTGGCCCGGGTTAAAGGATTGTTTGAGGGTGACGCTCGGCACTCAGCAAGAAAACACTATTTTCCTCGAAGCCCTCCAGGAGGCACTTCAATGACACGTCAGGCGAAACGTCGGAGAACCACCAAGGAAACAGAGATTGATTTGTTGATCGATGTGGATGGTTCCGGGCAAATCGAAGTAAGCACAGGACTCCCCTTTTTCGATCACATGATCGCTCAGCTCGGCAAGCATTCGAGGTTCGACTTGACCGTTAGGTGCGAAGGCGACATTGAGATTGATGCCCACCACACAGTCGAAGATGTGGGGATAGCTCTGGGAGAGGCATTCGCTGAAGCGCTCGGCGACAAACAGGGTGTGCGTAGGTTTGCGTCTATGACCGTTCCCCTGGACGAAGCGGCGGTTGAGGTCGTTCTTGATCTTTCCGGCCGACCATTCCTGCACTATGAGATCGACCCTCCGGGCGAAAAAATTCTCGGTGATCCACCGTTCGACCCCCAGCTATGTGAGGAGTTCTGGCGTGCCTTTGTGATGGCAGCTGGGATCACCTTGCACTTGGTGCTAATTCGAGGGCGGAATACGCATCACATCATTGAAGCAAGTTTCAAAGCAGCTGCTAGGGCGCTTTATGATGCGGTTGTTGTTGCGGATGAGGTCCTGCCCTCAACCAAAGGTGTCTTGTGAGGAGCTTCCGTTGAATCAGGGCGAAGAGGCCCCCCTCATCGCGATTTTGGATTACGGAATTGGAAATCTGAGGTCTGCGCAAAAAGGCTTTGAGCGCGTGGGCGCAGAGGTTCATTTGACCTCTGATAGGGGTTTGATCGCTGATGCATCAGGAGTGGTTCTTCCTGGGGTAGGGCATTTCGGTTCGTGTATGCGCGAGTTACGAGCGGCCAAATTGGATGAAGTGACCTACTCAGTGATCGAGTCTGGTATTCCCTTTCTCGGTATCTGCGTTGGGATGCAAATGCTCTTCGAAGAATCTGAAGAAGCACCCGGGGTTAAAGGCTTGGGGGTGTTACCTGGGCAGGTTCGTCTTTTGCCCGACACGTTGCCGCGACCACAAATGCAATGGAATCGTTTAGATATTCGAAAGCAAGGATCACTACTTTTGGATGGAATCGAAGATGGATCTTGGATGTATTTTGTTCATAGTTATGCAGTGGAGACTGAATCCCAGCTAGTGGTAGCGACCTGCGAGTATGGGGTTGAGGTAACTGCGATGGTGGAACAAAAATCTTTGTGGGCCACCCAATTCCATCCGGAAAAATCAGGAGAATTAGGACGATCCTTTGCACAGAATTTTTATAGACAGGTAGGGCGCTGATGACCTTTAGTCTTTACCCGGCTATTGATATACGTGAGGGTCGCTGTGTCCGTCTCATACAGGGCGACTATGACCGCGAGGTTCGATACGACGCCGATCCCGTTGACGTCGCACTTTCTTTTGAGGAAGCAGGGGCAACGTGGGTGCACGTCGTTGACCTTGATGCGGCAAGATCTGGACGTTCGCAAAATCTCAGCACTGTGGCAGCGATTGCGGCGGCGCTAAACATTCCTGTCCAAAGCGGTGGCGGCGTGCGCAGCTTGGACGCAGCTCAAGCGTTATTCGATGCTGGAGTTTCAAGGTGCGTAATCGGTACTGCTGCGGTTGAAGATCCCGGCTTGGTCGAAGCGATCACGAAACTCGGACATCGAGCAGCAGTAGGTCTTGATGTCCGAGGCGAAATGGTGGCGACCCAAGGATGGGAACGGGATAGCGGCAAGAGTATTTATGATTTGTTGCCAAATTTTGAAAATGCTGGAGTAGAAGCGGTGGTAGTAACTCAGATCAGCCGTGATGGCATGGGAACAGGGCCAGACGTTACTGGGTTGACGGACGTACTTCGGGCTACGCCTTTAGAGGTCGTGGCAAGCGGCGGGGTGGGAACTCTCAAAGACATAAGTGATCTAGCGAACCTAAGCATTAAAGGCCGAACTTTGGCCGGCGTGATTGTTGGTAAGGCTCTCCATGACGGTGTGATCGATATCTCGGCGGCCGTGAAAGCATCTGAAACACCATGAAGTCGGTGAGGGTAATTCCATGCCTGGACGTAGACCGAGGGCGGGTAGTGAAAGGGATTAACTTTGTTGGGCTGAGAGACGCTGGGGACCCAGTTGAATTAGCAGCCCGTTACGACGCAGAAGGAGCGGACGAAGTCGTGTTTTTGGATATCACGGCGAGTTCAGACGATCGTGAAACAATCGTTGACCTAGCTAGGAAAGTGGCTGAAGAGGTTTATATTCCTTTTACGATTGGTGGTGGTGTCCGGTCGGTGGGTGATGCTCGGCGACTGCTGAGAGCAGGGGCAGACAAAGTTTCGGTGAACTCCGCTGCGGTTGCTCAACCCGATCTAGTGGCGGAGCTGGCAGAGGCGTTTGGGAGTCAATGTGTTGTTGTTGCGATTGACGCGAAGTCGATCGGCGACAGCGCGTGGAATGTTTACGTTAATGGCGGGCGACAGGATACCGGTCTTAATGCGGTCGATTGGGCTCAAGCGGTTGCCAACCTCGGTGCTGGTGAGATTCTTCTAACGTCGATGGATGGAGATGGAACCCGCAGGGGGTATGACCTGGAATTAACGCGAGCGGTCGTGGAGGCTGTGCAAATTCCGGTTATTGCAAGTGGCGGTGTGGGAGATTTGGCTCATTTGGTTAGCGGGGCCGTAGACGGCGGAGCTGACGCTGTGCTTGCCGCCTCTATTTTTCATTTTGGCGAGCATACGGTCAGAGACGCAAAGGAAGCCTTGCTAGCCGCAGGGGTGACGGTCCGACCCCCGGTCGATGAGCTATGAGGACCTTTCATCGGTTAGTTTCAAAGTATGACCTACCCAGGAAAGCATGCAGCAGTAGACCCTGATCGCCTTGCCGTTGTGATGGCGAGAACGGGCGCCTCCTTGTCCTACCAAGAGCTCGAAGATCGATCATGTCGCTTTGCACAAATGATGTGGGATGCCGGACTTAGACCGGGAGACCACATGGCGATCTTTGCGGATAACCACATCCGGTATTTCGAGGCGTATTGGGCGGCAATGCGCAGTGGTTTGTACTTCACGACAGTAAATCGATTCCTAACTGCTGAAGAAGCTGCTTACATCGTTGAGGATTGCGGGGCCCAAGTCTTGGTCGTTAGCGAGGCTGTGCGCGATGTTGCGGTCGAGATGCTTCCATCAATAGCGAACTGCCCTGTGAGACTGATGTTCGATGGTGTGGCAGAAGGGTATGAGAACTATGAAGCCTTAGTTAATCAGTACCCACCGGAACCTCTTGACGATCAGCCCAAGGGGTCGTTGATGCTTTACAGCTCGGGTACTACGGGTAAACCAAAGGGGATTAAGCGAGCGTTAGACGGCTCAAAAATAACTGACCCTGACTTGATCGGTTCCGGTTTGGTCGGCGGAATTTTTGGGATTAATGAGCAGTCTGTTTATCTGTCTCCTGCGCCGCTCTATCATTCAGCGCCCCTTGCTTTTACTACCGGCACGCAGTCTGTCGGAGGTACAGCGGTGGTAATGGAAAAGTTTGATCCACTTGAGGCGTTAGAGGCTATAGATCAGTACGGCGTTACCCATTCGCAGTGGGTGCCGACGATGTTTACGCGAATGCTCAAACTTACTGAAGAGGAACGCAGCCGATGTGACCTCTCTACCCACAAGCTGGCTATTCATGCTGCGGCGCCGTGCCCGGTAGAAGTAAAAAAACAAATGTTGGAATGGTGGGGTCCTATCTTGCATGAGTATTACGCGGGAACAGAACTCAACGGATTCTGTTACGTGGGTCCCGAGGACTGGATTTCTCATCCGGGAACAGTTGGAAAGCCCCTAATCGGATCCCTACGTATTTGTGATGAAGACGGGGTCGAATTGCCGACCGGGGAATCAGGGTTGATTTACTTTGAGCGCGAGGAACAAATCTTCGAATACCACCAATCTCCGGATAAAACGAAAAGTTCGCAGCATCCGGAGAATCCTTTCTGGACCACACTCGGTGACGTAGGGCGCGTAGATGAGGATGGTTTCCTATATCTCACTGATCGTAAGGCGTTCATGATTATCTCGGGCGGTGTAAATATTTACCCTCAAGAAATTGAAGATTGCCTTGTGTTGCATCCTGATGTCGCTGATGTCGCCGTTTTTGGTGTTCCAAACGAAGATTTCGGTGAAGAGGTCAAAGCCGTTGTTCAACCGGTGCAAGGAGTTGATGCTAACGAACAGCTTGCAAAGAGGTTGATTGAATACGCAAAAGAACACATCGCTGGATACAAGGTTCCCCGATCTATTGATTTCCGAGAGGAGCTTCCGCGCCTTCCAACCGGAAAACTTTATAAACGAGTGCTGCGTGATGAGTACTGGAACGTTGATGGTGGCTCTGATGGGAACGTCTCGCCCATTGAGCAAATAACAGAGTCATAGTGAAAGCGAGCTTCGGTGTTTGGAATTGCAGGCCCTACGTCGGCTTCATTTGAAGGGTCTAGGGAACTGTTTGTGTCTAGTCGAATACATGAGTTGGGTGAATAATGTCGGTTTATTTTGTGGTTCAAGAAAAAGTGAATGATCAAGCGGGTCTTGAGGCTTATATGGAGGCAGCGAAGAACTCAACACTTGGGCGTGGACGCGCTGTAGTGGTTGATAATGATGTTGTCCCGGTGGAAGGTGATTGGCATGGCTCGCGTCTGGTCATTCTCGAATTTGACGATGAGGAGGCATTTCGAGAGTGGTATGACTCACCTGCCTATCAGGAAGCTTTGCCTTTAAGGCTGGCAGCAACTGATTCGCGCGGTGCTTTGGTCAGAGGATTAGGCTAAAGGATTTCTCGTGCTGGTATACGACGGGGATTGTGTGTTTTGTTGCCGCTGCGCTCAGTGGGTGGCCGAGCGGTCTTCTATCGATCTAATTGCAGATAGAGACGCGGATTTAGAGGGCCTCGGTTTAACCTTCAGCGAAACGAAGCGCTTTGTTTGGTGGGTTGAGGGTGACCGGAAGTTCGCTGGGCACAAGGCGGTCGGAAGGGTTCTGCAATCGCTTGGCGGTGGTTGGGTCCTGTTGGCTGGTGCGATGAAGGTGCCGCCTGTATCGTGGCTTGCGGCGTTGACCTACCGGTTGGTAGCAGCGAACAGGCACCGTTTTGCCGGAGGGTGTGGCTAAGAGGCTTTGGCCCCTGCGTCTGCAGGGAATCTCCGTTGTGTCTATGCCTGGTCGAGGCACTCAGCTATAAATGAACTGGTTCGATTAACGATCGGTTGTGTGAAGCCTAAAAAGAAATGATCGGCTCCAGCTAGTTCCTCTAAGGAGGTGGCGACCCACGGTTCACAGATTGTTCGGGCTTCTTCGGCAGAGCGAAATTGGTCGTTTTCGGGCACGAGTAAAAGTGTGGGTCTGTTGTCCAATCCGGCCTGCATCCCCTCCGGTTCTATCAATGCCAAAGGGGATGCAATCCCGACCCAGCCGGCAAGATCTTTGTGATCGGCGGCCAGCGAGACGTCTGCCCCAAATGAATATCCGACTGAGAAGACGGGAATGCTTTGGGCAAGCTGGTAAGCAAAGGCAAAGGCTGCTTGGCTGTCTAAGACTTCAAGTTCGCCGTTGCCGTGGTTCCCAGCAGAATTGCCGACGCCTCGGAAGTTGTACCTCACGGCTCCTATTCCGATAGAAGGTAATGAGTCGAATAGCGCCTGAATGACGTTGTTCCTCATCTCTCCGCCGTAGAGAGGGTGAGGGTGAGAAAGTACCGCGATAGCGCGAAGATCTTTGGAAAGTCGATATTCAGCTTCGATTTCAACGCCATCACTCGTTTGGAAATTTGTTATTTGAGATGGTTCAGAGTCCGCGTTCATGTCTGAAAACGGTACCGTGCCATCGTGGCAGAAGAACCAAATGACGTAGCTACAGAGAAAAATCAAAAACGTCCGATCAAAATGCTTCATGATCGGATACTTGTGAGGATGCCGGGCGACGAAGCTGAACGCCGGAGCAGTGGCGGAATTTTGATACCAGCTACTGCTCAGCAACAGAAGCGTTTGGTTTGGGGTGAGGTCGTGGGAGCTGGGCCTAATGTCCGAAGCGCTGAAGAAGGCGATCAGGTACTTTTCAGCCCGGAAGATCGCTTTGAAGTCGAAGTTCACGGAGATGATTTTTTGATTCTCCGTGAGCGTGATGTCCACGCGATAGCTGCTCCTCGGGTCGAACCCGGAAGTACCGGTCTGTACCTTTAACAAAGGGGACCTTCGTGTCTGATGGCGACCAATGGAGTTACACAACAGATGGCGGAATAGAAATCTACGTAGATGTTGCTGCGATTGAGCCAGACGCAGCTATAGAAGATCTCGTCGACCGACTGGACTCAGCTCGGGGAGTGCTTCTGTCGTCAAGCTATGAATACCCCGGACGCTATACGCGTTGGGATATGGGCTTTGTTGATCCGCCATTGGTGGTGAGCAGTTATGCGGAGACAGTCAGGTTCGAGGCTTTAAATGCTCGCGGAGAGGTTCTCTTAAAGCCTGTTCGAAAAATTGTGAAAGAACTCGGATTTGCTTCGATTGTTGAAGAGGGTAATGGTCACCTAGTTTGTCGGATAGAGCGAGGGACGCTGCGGTTTGAGGAGGAAGAACGAAGCCGTCAGCCGTCGTCGTTCGCTGTTGTGAGAGCGGTCGTTGATTTATTCATGGGCGCTGATGAACACCTAGGACTTTATGGCGCCTTTGGGTATGACCTGGCGTTCCAGTTCGAACCCATCGAGCTCAAGTTAGATCGGCCAACAGACCAACGTGACCTCGTTTTGTACGTTCCTGATGAGATTATTGTGGTTGATCATCAGGGTGGTATAGCTGAGCGTCGCCGTTACGACTTTGTCTATGACGGTATAGACACTGCTGATATAAGCCGGTCAGGAGCCCGGGAGCCTTACCAACCTGACGACGATCTCACATCGATGCGTGATCATGAGCGTGGCGAATATGCCGAGGTAGTTGAACTAGCTCGCGAGTTCTTTGCTCGCGGTGATTTGTTTGAAGTTGTGTCGAGCCAGACTTTTGTGGAGCCCTCTCCTGAACCACCATCCGAACTTTTCCGCCGGCTTAAAGAGCAAAACCCGTCTCCATACGGATTTCTGATCAACCTTGGTCAAGCTGAGTGGCTAGTCGGTGCTTCCCCGGAGATGTATGTGCGAGTTGAAGGGGACAGAGTAGAGACGTGCCCTATTTCGGGAACTATCGCCAGAGGGCAAGATCCGCTGGATGATGCATCGCAGATTCTGGCTTTGCTTAATTCTGAAAAAGATGAATCTGAGCTAACGATGTGCACTGACGTGGATCGAAATGATAAGAGCAGGATCTGCGTGCCAGGGTCGGTGAAAGTTATCGGGCGTCGGCAGATAGAAATGTATTCGCGCCTTATCCACACAGTGGATCATGTGGAAGGCAGGCTCCGTCCAGAGTTCGATGCACTTGATGCATTTCTTGCACACACATGGGCGGTTACGGTTACCGGTGCTCCAAAGACTGCAGCGATGATGTTTCTTGAGGGCCATGAAAAGAGCCCACGAGCTTGGTACGGCGGAGCGATTGGGAAAGTCGGATTTGACGGTGGGCTAAATACCGGACTCACTCTGAGGACAATAAGAATTAAGGATGGTCATGCTGAGGTGCGAGTTGGGGCGACTTTGTTGTGGGACTCTGATCCGATAGCAGAAGAAGAAGAGACGGAATTGAAAGCCTCAGCTTTCTTGGATGCACTCAGGTTGCCTCGACGAAATCCCGACTTGCAGGTGCTGCCCGTCGCTGAAGATACAAGACATGTGCTCCTTGTCGATCATATGGATTCTTTTGTCCACACTCTCGGCAATTATCTTCGGCAAACTGGTGCTGATGTTGTCACTCAGCGATCGGGCTTTCCTTTGGAGCTCCTCTCGCTGAGCCGACCGGACATATTGGTCTTGTCGCCAGGTCCAGGAACACCAGCAGACTTTGGTATCTCAGCGACAATCGAAGCAGCGTTGGCCTTGGAGATTCCTATTTTCGGTGTTTGCTTAGGTCTCCAAGCAGTCGTCGAATTTTTTGGCGGGAAACTGAGCCAGTTGGAATCTCCCATGCATGGTAAAGCTTCATCAGTGCAGGTTCTCGGTGGCCAGCTTTTTGACGGCCTTCCATCGGAGTTCAGAGCAGGTCGATACCACTCCCTGTATGCATTAGAAGAGACGATGCCAGAGTGTCTGGAGGTAACTGCTGTGAGCGCCGATGATGCTGTGATAATGGGTGTCGAACATAAATCATTGCCAATAAGTGCAGTGCAATTTCATCCCGAATCAATCATGTCTTTCGACGATGAGATTGGATTGCGGCTGATACGAAATGCGGTCGAAACGTTGACGGAGCAGACATGACCTCTTTGGCTTATCACACTGATAGAGACGTCCTCACGGCCGACGGGCCTGATGCTGAGGCCTATTTACATGGCCAGATTTCACAAAACGTTGATGACATGGTGGATGGAGAATCTCGACTTTCGTTCCTTCTGGAACCTAGAGGCAACATAGAAAGTTGTTTCAGGATCACGCGTGTAGGCGAAGGCTGCTATGTACTCGACACAGAGGTAGGTCATGGGGAGCTACTTCAGCTTTCCCTCGAACGTTTCAAGCTTCGCTCAAAAATTGAGTTCGTTGCTCAGCGTTGGAAGATGGTCTCTGTCTTTGGCGGGTATGAAGCAATTGGTATTCCCGAGGAGACGCTGATTGTCGAGTCCTCTTGGTCGGGGGTCGATCATATAGATCTTCTAGGTCGGGACCTTGCAGTCGAACTTCCTGACTGCAGTGGCGAAGAATACGAAAGGCTTCGTTTTCGTCACGGGTTGCCGGTGATTGGTAAAGAATTTCAAGTCGGAGCTATCCCCAACGAAACGGATTTGTTGAATCTGGCTGTTTCCTTCGATAAAGGCTGCTATCGCGGTCAAGAATTGGTGGAACGAATTGATTCACGCAAGGGTGGCCGCCAGTTACTCCGCCGTATCCGCAGTGAGGTTTCACTGTCAGTCGCAGAGAATCTTTTTGAGGATGGCCAGAAAGTAGGAGAGGTGGTGGCAGCCACTTCATCTCCTAGCTATTTCGGGTTTGCTTCGGTTAAGGGCGAAGTGGGGTCGTTGACAACCGAAGCTGGCGAAGAAGTCACTTTTTCACCGCTGAACGAGGTTCTCTGATAGCAAATCCTCCGGTGACCCGTCTCCGAGTAGCCTCTGGTAGTACTTGAGGGTGCTCGCACAAGGCGGGACCGGTGCAATTAGGAGAGATAACTGTGGCTAAGACTGCTTTGCTAGCAAAATTGACTGCTAAAGAAGGGCAACGTGATGCCTTGCTGGCGGTCATTGCCGACTTGGGAATGCAAAATGTCTCCGGAGAACCAGGCACAGAGGTGTATGCAGCACACAAAGATGCAGGCGACGAAAACGTTGTGTGGTTTTATGAAATGTATACGGATAGCGATGCGCTAGCAGCGCACGGTGGCTCAGACGGAATGAAAGCTTTTGGTCGCGCTACAGGCGAGCTTATGGATGGAAGAGCGGAACTGTTCTTCCTTGAGCCTGTATGTGCCAAGGGCCTCGACCTCTGATTAATGTAAGGTCGATGAACGGCATCTGGTCACAGGAAAGTGCCTTGCCATGGCTCTAGGTGGCGGTACGTATCTAGATCGGATCGTTGCTCAACACAGAGCTCGAGCCTTGGCAGATGAGCGCTCTGTCGTTGATCTCGTTAAAAAAGCTTCAATGTGTGAAGACGCTCGCGGGTTCCGGAAAGCATTGAGTGTTCCCGGCTTGAGCGTCATAGCTGAAGTAAAGAGGAGGTCTCCTTCAAAGGGAGACCTTTTCGCTGACCTTGATCCTGCAGTGTTAGCCGATCAATACATGAGTGGTGGCGCAGCGTGTCTCTCGGTCCTAACAGATGGGCCCAATTTTGGCGGTTCGAGTGAGGATTTGAAAAAAGCACGATCAGCTGTCGATTTGCCGGTATTGCGGAAAGATTTCACGGTGCAGGAACGCGATGTGGCAGATGCTCGTCTTATGGGAGCTGATTGTGTCCTACTGATTGTTGCAGCGCTCTCCATGGAAGAACTTGCCAGTTTGTTTGACTTAACTCGATCTCTCGGTATGGATGCCTTGGTCGAAGTCCATGACGAGAAGGAGATGGAAGCAGCTCTCAAAATTGGAGCAGATCTTATTGGTGTAAACCAACGTGACCTGTTCACTTTCGAGGTTGACCACGAACGTGCACAACGAATGGCAAGGCTTATTCCGAAGGGTGCGTTAGGAGTGGCCGAATCAGGAGTGCGGGATGCTGAAGACGCAGTGATGCTTAGCGAGGCTGGTTATTCGGCGGTCCTTGTCGGAGAAACGTTGGTTCGAAGTGCGGACCCGGCTGCGGCTGTCTCCTCTTTGAAGGTCGGCGCTTAATGTTCGTCAAAGTTTGTGGCATTACGACGGAGGAAGATGCCCTCGTTGCTATCGGTATGGGGGCAGATGCTTTAGGTTTTAACTTCGTTCCGGGCTCATCTCGACAGATTCGGCCGGCAGTTGCCAGAGATATCGTTCGCCGTTTACCTGGGGGAGTGATGACCGTAGGTATCTTCAGAGACGAATTGAGAGAGACTGTTGTACGAACAGTTCACGAAGCTGGCCTGCAGGCAGCACAACTGCATGGGCGAGAGTCAGCTGAAGAGAGTTCATGGGTTGCGGAACGAGTTCCTTATTTGATAAAGGCATTCGTGGCAGGGGATCCAACGATCGATGATCTTGATCGTTATGCAGCTACTGCTGTCTTGGTGGATGCTCCTGAACCTGGTTCAGGAGAAGTTTTCGATTGGTCGGTACTGGATGGACGAGAACGAGGGCGGCCCTTGATCCTGGCCGGAGGCCTTAACCCAGAAAACGTCGCTCAAGCTGTGACCGTCGTCAAGCCATGGGGCGTTGACGTGGCAAGTGGAGTCGAGGTTTCGCCAGGCGTGAAAGACCCAGTGAAAGTAAGGCAATTCATCTTAAACGCACGAAATTCCGGGGACTTAATAGAGCAGCGAGATGAACCCTTCGACCCAGATGCGCCTAGGCCCTATGACTGGCGCGATGAGTGATGACGCAGCGATTCTCGCCGGTAGGTTGAAGTTATGGTGATGATCGATCCGAGTAAAGAGGGCCGCTTTGGTGAGTTTGGCGGGCGATTTGTCCCCGAAACTCTCATCCCAGCCTGCGAAGAGTTGGAAGCAGCGTTTCGCGACGCCTGGGCCGACCCCGCCTTCATCGAAGAATTTCACCGGATCCTTACAGACTATGGAGGTCGGCCTTCGCCCTTGACCGAGTGTTACCGGTTGTCTGAGCATCTAGGAGTCAGAGTTCTCTTAAAGCGTGAGGATCTAAACCACACTGGGTCACACAAGATCAACAACGTCATAGGACAGGCTCTGCTTGCCCGGCGGATGGGAAAATCACGTCTGGTCGCTGAAACTGGAGCCGGACAGCACGGAGTAGCCACAGCTACGGCAGCAGCCTTGTTGGATATGGACTGCAAGGTCTACATGGGGGAAGTCGATGTAGACCGACAGGAACTTAATGTTTTTAGGATGCACCTCCTAGGAGCTGAAGTCGAGGCGGTCTCGTCTGGTAGCAGAACCCTGAAAGATGCTGTAAACGAAGCACTTCGCGATTGGGTAGCCACCGTTCAGGACACACACTATTGCTTGGGGTCTGTAATGGGACCGCACCCTTACCCTTGGATGGTTCGAACGTTTCATCATGTGATTGGTGACGAGGCGAATGAACAATGTTTGAAACTGCTGAATAAGGTGCCGGATGTCGTTGTGGCATGTGTCGGTGGCGGAAGCAATGCTGCAGGCATTTTCTCCGGTTTCGCAGACTCTGAAGCGCGTTTGGTGGGAGTAGAGCCAGCTGGCGGTGCTGCGGTTGGACGTGGTGTTCCCGGGGTAGTTCATGGAATGGCCTCCTACCTCATGCAAGATGAAGTTGGGCAAGTTCAAGAAGCAGAGTCAATTTCGGCGGGGCTTGATTATCCGGGTGTAGGGCCAGAACATGCGTATCTGTCATCTGTTGGAAGAGCTGAATACCCGTCGGTTACTGACGAAGAAGTAGTGGAGGCGTTCCAGCTTCTATGTAAGACCGAGGGAATTATTCCTGCACTTGAATCGGCTCACGCTTTGGCTTGGGTAGTGCGCGAGGCAGAAACATTACGAGATCAAGTTGTCCTTTTGAATCTTTCCGGTCGGGGCGACAAAGACGTTGATCAGATGATGGAAGTATTGGGAACGGACAACATTCAGTGAGTCTGGATTCTGATGTGGGGTCGATGGAGGATTCTCTTCGCGACCGGAGGGACGAAGGGGCCAAACTTTTAGTTGCCTATATAACAGGCGGGTTTGAAGGTTGGGAAACAGCGGTGGAAGCCGCTGCCGCAGCCGGAGCCGATGCTATTGAAATTGGAATACCGTTTTCTGACCCGGTGATGGACGGCCCTGTAATCCAAGAAGCTAGCGAAATAGCATTAGCAGATGGAGCGACGCCTGCCTCAATACTGGCTGCGGTACCAAATCTCGATACGGGTATTCCTCACGCAATCATGACTTACTACAACCTTGCCCATAATCCGGGACATGAGAGGTTCGCAGCGACTCTAGCTAAGGCGGGTGTTGATGCTGCGATCTTGCCTGATCTCCCATTCGTAGAATCGGGACCCTGGCGTGAAGCTGCAAGCAAAGCAGGGGTCGAAACTATTCTTCTTGCAGCCCCAACAACTCCGACCGAAAGACTCTCGGAATTGTGCGCTGCCTCATCTGGGTTTGTTTATGCGGTAGGGCTGCTAGGGGTGACAGGGGAGAGAGCAACTCTTGCCTCAACAGCAACCGAAATAGCTGCACGTTGTAAAAGTGTGACAGACAAGCCGGTCTTGACTGGCGTGGGTATTGGATCTCCAGAACAGGCGGTACAGGCAAGCGAAGTGTCTGACGGAGTAATTATCGGATCAGCGGTCGTCCGTCAGCTTCTTGATGGTCATGGGGCTGAAGGAGTGGGTGAACTGGTGGCCTCATACCGAACAGCTCTGGATGCCGGCTGAAATTAGGTCTTGATGGCGGACCAAGTTGTCGATGATTGTGAGTTGTGTGAAGCGGCTCGATTTACGCACTGGTACTACGAAGACGACATTTGTTGGGTGGCTGATTGTGAAGCTTGCTCGACTCCCATGGTCGTCTGGAAGTCGCACGGAACGGAGCCGAGTGAGGAACTCGTTGAGTGGATGCTTCAACGCCTGAGAGAGGCCGGGATTGAGAGATTCGGACCAGAAGTCGGCACTATCGACCGAACTATGAGGCAGGTTCCAGAACATTTTCATGCTCACTTGCGGGACCCGCAATGGCTCTCGCGTCGATGGACTGAAAAGCCGAGCAAATATTCAGGTGTCGGTGGGAATCGGATCCTCCTCAAATGAACTACTCCCGATTTAGTTGGTTGTTGCTTTTTGTCTGCTTGCTTTGCGTTGCTTGCGGGGACGACACCGACTGGGCTTCGAAGGGCCCCACCGATGAGGTGTATCCGAAGGCAGTTCTGCTCCTGGGGAAAGAGGTTTACCTAGACACCTGTTCGGCGTGTCATGGAGCTGATGGTTCAGGTAGTTTCGGGCCCGCACTGTTAGGGAAAGGCCACAAATACACCTACGAAAATCAGCGAACTCTTATCGAACGCGGCAGGCGATCTATGCCGGGTTTCGGAGCCAGCCTCACAGAACAAGAGATTGAGGCTGTCGTGGCGCATATTCGCGTGGGCTTCTTCGTCGACTGAGCTGCCCATTTCTCGTCATGAAGCAAGATAGAGGTCTGTCGGCTCGCTATGTTGGCTAAATGCTTCAGTATGGTGACAGAGCACCGACCTTTACGCTTTATGACCAGAACCGCTCGAAATGGCGATTAGCCGAGCAGCGCGACTCTTGGGTGGCAATTTTTTTCTACCCCAAAGCCAATACCAGCGGATGTACCGAGCAAGCTACTGGTGTGCGAGACATAATCCCTGACCTGCCTGGTGTTGTCGTCGTCGGGATAAGCGCTGATGCTCCTGAGAAACAACACGCTTGGGATGAGAAACATCAATTGGGTTTCCCCTTGCTTTCTGACCCCGAATGTAAAGTTGCAAAAAAGTACGGTGTATTCGGCCCGAAGAAACTTTACGGTCGCGAATATGAAGGTGTCACCCGTTCAATGTTTTTAGTTTCGCCCGCCGGACGAATTGAAAGGGTTTGGATGAAAATCTCTCCAAAGGGGACACCTACCGAGTTGCTAGCAGCGTTGGAGATTATCGATGAGTGACTTCCCGCACCCCAGTGAACTCCTGCCGCATCGACCGCCGTTCTTGTTATGTGACGAGATTGTTGATTTGGAGCCTGGGGTGTCTTGTACAGCCCTTTGGAACCTAAGCGGAGATGAGGCTTTCTTTGAAGGTCATTTCCCAGGCCGTCCAACATTGCCGGGAGTTCTCATCGTCGAATCCTTGGCGCAAACGGCTGGCTTAGCCGCTCTTAGCGCTGACGATTTCGCCGGAAAGCTGCCTTTATTCGGAGGTATCGATAAAGCCCGTTTTCGGAGGCAAGTAATTCCAGGTGACACTCTTACTCTTACTGCTCATCTGGGGAAGATGTCCCGTATGGCCGGAAAAGCAACTGGCGAAGCATCGGTAGGCGGAGAAGTGGCGTGCAAAGCAGAAATGATGTTTATTATCGCCAATGCTGGCGATCTGTAGGTTCTGTCGTTGGCCGTGAGAGCGTGGTTCAAGTCAACATGGTCTCGTCAGCACCAACGCGATGGTTTTCTGCTTGGCCTGGCGGTAGGGGTGTTCGGAGTTACATTCGGAGTTCTTTCTGTAGCGGCAGGGTTACCTGGCTGGCAGGCGATAGTCATGTCAGGGCTGATGTTTACTGGGGCTTCCCAATTTGCGGCAGTCGCAATCATCGGAGCGGGTGGTAACGCCCTTTCAGCGCTCGGAACTGCTTTGCTGCTGGCAGCGAGAAATGGTGCCTACGCCCTGTCGATGGCGCCGATAATGCCGCTCGGTAGAGCAAAAAAAATCATTGCGGCGCAGTTGGTAATTGATGAGAGCAGTGCTATGGCTCAGGCCCAGTCAACTGTTGGAGAAGCTCAAGAAGCTTTTTGGGCAACTGGATTGTCTGTGTTTGTCTTTTGGAATCTAGGAACCATAACGGGTGTTTTCGTTGGTGAGGTTGTCGGTGACCCTCTCGTATGGGGCTTAGACGCGGCATTTCCTGCGGCTTTCTTTGCGTTGCTGTTGCCTCATCTGAAAGATCGTGTAAAACGCAGGTCTGCAGTAATCGGGTCCATGATTGCTCTGCTCGGCATCCCTGTTCTTCCTGCGGGGTTTCCAGTGCTTCTGGCTGTATTGGGTGCATTGGCGAGTGTCCGGATTGAGACTCAAAAAAGGAGCCGAGACCGGTGACCTGGTGGGTGCTTGCGTGCTTATCAGTAGGTTGCTACCTCTTCAAGGCCGGGGGCGTTCTAGCAGCCGACACCTTGCGGTTGTCGTTGCGGGGTCAGGAACTCCTCAATAACTTGACGCCTGCGGTGTTATCCGGCCTGATAATTGTTCAGACCTTTGACGGTGGCGGGGCACTAGAGGTGAGCGCGTTACCGGCAGGGGTAGCGGCCGGGGCTGCTGCAGCCTGGATGAAAGCGCCGCTGCTAGTGGTTCTAATAGCCGCATCTGCCACCACAGCGGTTATCCGGATGCTTTAAGAGACGTTAATCCACAGGAGCTAGGACAATGGATCCGTTGTGGCCGCCGAAACCAAAGGAATTCGACATCGAAGGCCCCGGCTCCCAATCCAGGGCGTTTCCAGTAACGAGATTAAAGTCCGCCATCTCGGGGTCTCGGTTTGTGAAACCGATAGTGGGCGGTATCTGTTTGTGGAGAAAGGACAGTAAAACTGCAGTGGCTTCTATAGCGCCGGCGGCGCCAAGAGCGTGTCCGGTTACACCTTTAGTGGAGGTCACAGGGGGGCCATCTTCCCCGAATAGTTTGGACAACGCTTCTGCTTCGGCTGCGTCATTGAGCGGCGTAGAAGTGCCATGAGCGTTTACGGATGCTATCTGGGCAGCCGTTAGTCCGGAGTCTTCTATAGCTAGCTGCATGCACCGAAGGGCACCGTCACCGCCTGGAGCTGGAGCGGTTATGTGGTGCGCATCTGCTGTAGAGCCCGAGCCCAGTACTTCTCCGTAAATTTTGGCGCCTCTAGCTTGCGCTGAGTTCATTTCCTCAAGAACTAAAGTTGCTGAGCCTTCGGTCATCATGAACCCATCTCGATCCTTGTCGAAGGGCATTGATTGACCGGACGAAGAGAGGGCTGTCATGTTTTGGAAGCCTGCCATACCGACGGGGGACATCACGGATTCGGTTCCCCCCGAGACGACTACATCTGCATAACCCATCTGGATCAACCGAGTGGCGTAACCAATCGCATGAGTACTCGCAGAGCAAGCGGTAGTGATTGTCTCATTCGGTCCCCGAAGTCCGAAACGCATAGAAATTGCGGCTCCTGGGGCGTTAGGCATAATCATGGGCACCATAAAAGGCGAAACTCGACGTTCTCCTTTTCGGTCATGGACAAGGACCTGCTCCTCGAAGGTTTGGAGCCCTCCAACACCTGTCGCGTATATGACACCGCACCGCGCCGAGTCAGCGGTGAGATCACCAGCGTCCTCAAGGGCCATAGCGGCAGTAGCGGTCGCCATTTGCTGAGAACGATCAGCTCGACGTGCTTCTTTGGGGTTGTCGTAATAGGGCAGTGGATCGAAGTCGTGGACCCGACGTTCGCCTTCGGGCGCTGCCGAGTTTAAGCCGCGCCAAAAAGCTTCGAGGCCGGTGCCAGCGCAGGAAACGACCCCAAGGCCGACAATAGCTACCCTGCGCCGCTCACTCACAGCTTCGACTCAACCAAAGTCACAGCATCGCCGACGGTTGCAACGTCAGACAGCTCCTCTTCTTCGACGGTAATGTCGAACTCTTCTTCAAGAGCCATTACCAACTCAACTAAATCTAGGCTGTCGGCGTCAAGATCATCGGCAAAGCTTGCTTCGGGGGTGACAGCGGACGCATCCACTGCAAGTACCTCCACGGCACAGTTTTTGAATCGCTCGAAGTTGTCACTCATTCAGGTGTTCCTTGTGTGATTGGACAATGCGAAGTGTAGATGCTCAGAGTCAGTGGCCCATGCCAAGTCCGCCATCAATTGGGATTACAGCTCCCGTGATGTACGCAGCAGACTCAGAAGCGAGAAAAGCTATTGTTTCGGCAATTTCGTCAGGTTGTGCAGCTCGACCCAACGGAACTTGATCCTTAATAGCGGCTTGTTGGTCCTCGGTTAAGGATGCAAACATTTCTGTTTCGACGGGACCCGGTGATACGACATTTGCGGTGATATTTCGAGAACCTAGTTCTCTCGCCATAGATCTGGCCATTCCCACTAGTCCTGCCTTGCTTGCTGCGTAGTTGACCTGGCCAGCGGAACCTAAGAGACCTACTACCGACGAAACAAAAATCAAACGACCCCAACGGGCTCTGAGCATGTTTCGCGCCGCTCTTCGGGCCATACGGTAGGAACCTGTGAGGTTGGTGTCTACAACATCGGAAAAATCCTGATCCGACATTCGCAAGAGGAGCTGATCACGAGTGATTCCAGCGTTCGCTATCAATACTTCTACGGGACCAAATTCTGATTCGATTGCCTCGAATGCTGCATCGATAGCCGCAGGGTCAGTTTGGTCACACGCAATAGACAAGATTCCTTCACCGACAGCTTCAGAGTTACGCGAAGTCACTGCAACTCTGTGGCCCTGATCCGCTAGGAGTCTGGCTGAGGCAAGGCCGATACCTCTATTTCCGCCGGTAACAAGGATTGTTCGTGTCTCAGTCATGCTCCATCCCAAGTGAGGACGGCAGCGGCCGAAGTCATACCTGCTCCAAACCCCACGAGAAGGAGATTGTCGCCTTGGTTTACTCGGCCCTGAGACCACGCATCTTCCAGAGCGAGGGGTATCGACGCTGACGAAGTATTGCCGGTCCTATGGATAACCATGGAGGTCTTCTCGTAGGGAATTCCCAGACGCTTGCATGAGGCTTCAACGATTCGCACGTTTGCTTGGTGAGGAACTACTAGATCTATGTCATCAGGAGTGAGTCCGGCCATTTCAAGCGACTTGTTTGCTGCTTTTTCCATTGCGAGCACAGCATTCTTGAAGATCGCTTGGCCGGCCATCTCGATTTTGCCATCAAAGTCACAAAACAAAGCGTCTTCCAGAGCGCCGTTGCTATCAACGTGCCAACCATGCAGGTCTCCAGGGCCGTCGGTTTTTTCGATGACTGATGCACCGGCCCCGTCAGCAAACAGTATGCAGGTAGTCCGGTCCGTCCAATCTGTAATCCGTGACAGAGTTTCAGCGCCAATAACTAAGACTCTATTATGTCCCATCTGGATAAAGCCATGGGCGGCAATGAGTCCATAAACGAACCCTGAACATGCAGCATTTAGGTCCATCGCACCACAACTGAGTCCCAAGAGTTCCTGCACAGCTGAGGCTGTAGCCGGTACCTGACGGTCGGGGCTGGTGGTAGCAAGGATGAGGAGGTCAATGCTGGCAGGGTCGACACCTGATCTGTCGATCGCCATTCGGCCAGCATCCGCCGCAAGACCGGCAGTGGTTCCACCAACTCTGCGTTCGTGGATCCCGGAACGGTCAACGATCCACTGATGGCTGGTTTCAACCGTCTTTTCTAGGTCATGGTTCGTGACGACTTTGTCGGGCAAGGCAACCCCGACCGAAAGCATCCGGGCGCCCGCTTTGGTTGTTGAAGTCATTCGTGGTTGCCTACCTCGTCCGTAGCCAAGCAATTGGTTGTCTGGCTGTTACCCGCTCGCTTTCCACGGCCATGAACTCCATGAGCATTCCCGCAAATGGAGAGCGTACTTCTTCCTCGGCGACCCAGCCCACCACATCGCCAACGTTCACCAAATGGTTGTCGTTGAGATCCGGTTTTGGGACAAATAGCCCCGCGCAAGGGCTGACAACCAAGCGTTCGGTTACGTAGAGATGTTCGCCGGCGCCATTATCAGTTTGCCCAGAAGACCCCAGATCGGCCACAGTGGCGAGCAGGGTGTCAACGTCTTCTGGTGTTGCTACTGACAAGGTGTTCGCGTCTTTAAGGGTCCGTTTGGCCATTCCGGTCAGGACTGTGCCAGGGCCCAGTTCGACGAATGTTGAACATCCCATTTCCTGCAGTCCATAGAGGGTTTGCCTCCATTGGACAGGACTACAGAGTTGACTGGCAAGAAGTTGAGGCCATTCGTCAGCTTCCGTTCGCGATGAGGCGTCTACATTGGCGAATACCGGTATTGCCGGTGCTCGGACTTCGACTTCAGCTAACGCCTTGCGTAGCCGATCTCTAGCTGGTGCCATAAACGGGGTATGGAAAGCGCCTCCGACAGGTAGTCCCATTGCTCTTTTAGCGCCGAGCTCCTTGGCTTTTTCCCCGGCATCTGCGACAGCACTAGGTGACCCTGCTATCACTACCTGGCCTGGTGCGTTGTAGTTAGCTACCCACACGTCTCCATCAACTCTTGCGCACGCGGTTACAACCAGGTCATCGTCTAAGCCGAGTACAGCGGCCATGGTGCCATCCTGCTCGTCTGCTGCTACTTGCATTGCTTCGCCCCGTTCGGCGACTAGGCGGACGGCATCTTCAAAAGAGAGGGCACCACTGGCGCAAAGTGCGCTGTACTCACCTAAAGAGTGACCCGCTGTCAGGTTTGGGGCTACCCCGGTTCGTTCTACGGCATCGAGAACGACCATGCTTAGGACGAAGGTGGTTAATTGGCTATTTCGGGTCTGTTTAAGTTCCTCGGCATCTGCTTCAAGGAGTAGTTGGCTTACGTCTCGGCCACATGCCTCAGAGGCTTCATCTACGAGTTCCCAACTTTCGTGTTGAACCCACCCCGAGCCCATTGAGGGCTTTTGTGAGCCTTGTCCAGGAAATGTAAATGCAAGCACGCAGCCTCCCTAGGCGGTCACTTTCTTGACAGTTGGACCGCACTGTGGCCCGAAAGGTTTCACATGGCCATGCCAAACTTGTGAACCATGGCTGAAGGTAGAGAATACGGTAAACATCGATGCCTAGGTGGGAATGATGCCAATCTCATCAAAGAACCTTTAGGAATAGTCGTTTCTGCAGGTAGCCTCACCTCTTGTCGCCCGGGTGGTGGAATGGCAGACACGGAGGATTCAAAATCCTTTGCCCTCACGGGCGTGCGGGTTCAAATCCCGCTCCGGGCACTAAATCGCTTGAAGCCAGGTCTGCAAAGCTCCTGTTTTTCCATCTAGCGTGGCGATATGACCCTTGACCCTTATTCCGCTTGGACCGACGAAGAGTTGGTATCTCTGTCTCATGGGTTTCGAGATGACTTATATAAAGATCAGGTAGCGCTCGTAACTGGAGGAGCAGGAGGTATAGGTAGGGCAATATGTATGCTTCTTGGCCGCCTGGGTGCTCGGGTCGTAGCGTGTGGTAGAGATCAATCTAAATTGGACGAGCTGCGAAATTCCTTTGGTGAGCGGGGTATAGATGTTCTAACTACCCAGGCGAATGTGCGCGACCCTGAAGAGGTAGCTGCGATGGTCGAAGGGGTTTGGGCCCAGTGCGGTGCGCTGGACTTGGTGGTGAATAACGCAGGCGGCCAGTTCGCAGCACCGGCGATGGACATATCTCCGAAAGGTTGGGCTGCGGTAGTTGAAACCAACTTGTATGGCCCTTGGTATGTGATGCAGAAGGCTGCGGAGTGCTGGATTGAACGGGAACACCCAGGTTCGATCGTTAACATTGGGACCATCACCGGGCGAGCTTCGGTAGGGATACCGCACACTGCTGCGGCGCGTGCAGGAGCAGAGGGCCTATCAGCTTCGCTCAGTGTCGAATGGGCGCCTCATAAAATACGTATTAACACTGTCGCAGTCGGCGTGGTTCGCAGCCCAGGATTAGTTAATTATCCGATAGACGCGCGCGAGTCCTTCGACCACAATCCGCAGCGACGGCTAGGAGATGTTCAGGATGTCGCACAGGCAGTGGTGTTTCTTGGGTCTCCAGCTACGGCGTCTTTCGTGACCGGCGAAACATTTCATGTGGCTGGCGGCGAGCAAGTATGGGGCGAGTATTGGGCATTAGGTAAGCCGGATTATTTTCGTATCGAAGAAAGACGAGATTTGAGATAGGTGAGGAAGTTCAAACATGACGGATCGTGTAGATACCACGCGTTTGCAAGAGATGGCGCGGGCGTATACCGCCTCCGCAGTTCTCTACACTGCTTTAGACGTTGGGCTTTTCACCCACGTCAATGCGGGCTGTACGACTGAAGAAGCGTTAGCTGAAGCGACCGACTTGCGAGCAGTGGATGTAGACAGGCTTGTTTCTTGTGCTCTAAGCCTCAGTCTCTTGGAGTGGAAAGGCGACGAACTATGCAACGCGCCTGATGTGGACGCTTACTTGGTGCAAGGGAAGGAGCGGTATGCGGGTCCATGGATGATGTTTACGAGGCCCGATGTGTCTGGCTGGTTTCAAATGACAGAAAAAATGCGAGCCCCGAATTCAACAAAGCTCGGTATGTACGACGAGTTAACCGTTGACTCGGCGCGTAAATATCATCAAGCAACATCAAGTATCGGTTTTGGCGCGGCGCGAAGATTTGTGCGCTCAGTTGATTTGTCGAACCGCAAGCACTTACTTGACCTCGGGGGTGGCTCAGGTGCTTACAGCATTACCTGTGTTGAGCAATTCGAGGGGCTTCGAGCGACTGTTTTGGATCTACCGCCAGTCGTCATAGCAACCCAAGAATACATACACGATGCTGGCGTTGAGGATCGTGTCAAGACAGTCGGATCGGATTTCACTCAGGGTGAATTCCCCTCACCCGTGGACGTGGTGGTAATGGCTAGCAACTTGCCGATCTACAACGGCGAAGTCATAGGAGGTGTCGTCGCCCGTGCTTTCCGAGCGCTTGAGTCAGGTGGGGAGATGCACCTGATTGGTGAGATGTTGGATGATGACCGGAGGGGGCCGGTGGATGCCGCCATGTGGGGTATGAACGAGTTGGTTTGCGGTAGCGAAGGTCGCGCTCACACTCGTAGTGAATGTCAAGGCTATTTCCTCTCAGCGGGCTTTATCGACGTTGAGGTAACGGACTTTGTGGCGGGAACCCTTGTGCGCTGTGTAGGTAAGAAGCCTTAGGCCCTCTGTGTAGTAAACCTCTAATTTGGCCGCTAGATTTTCTGGCCCATGTTAATCAGCTCCGTAGAACGTCAACTTCGTCGCACAAGTCAGCAAATTAGCCGCTTGCGCGCTGAGCTGCTTCTGCTAGAAGAGCAATACGCTCACTTTTCGGATGAGGCAGAGACCGCAAGAATCCATGCTTTGGTATCCGAAACGCCGATCTCTGAACGGACTCACCAGCGAGCAGCGCGACATGCTGAAGTGGTTGGTCAAGAGCGGAATCAACTGATGATTCGTATTGGAGAGTTGGAAGGAACACAAGATTTGCTGTTGGACCAGATGAACAGCTGATCATGGTCTAGTAGGTGAAAGAATCGACTCTGATTCGCTAAGGTAATACACCGCACCTCTGAGGTGATTTGCCTCACGATCTCTAAGGAATCCTTTGTCTAAGCGCGTTGTGATAGCAGAAGACGAAGCCATTATCAGGCTCGACCTGCGCGAAATGCTGGAGGATGAGGGTTATGTGGTTGTTGCCGAAACGGGACGTGGCGACGAGGCGATCAAGTTAGTTGAAGAGCATTCGCCCGATTTGTGTATCTTCGATATCAAGATGCCGGGGATGGATGGTCTGGCAGCGGCCCGGGAAGTTTCTTCCGGCCGGAAAGCTGCTGTGGTGATTCTTACGGCTTTTAGTCAGCGGACACTTATAGAAGAGGCTCGTGACGCTGGCGTGTTGTCCTATCTAGTTAAACCCTTCCAGCGAGAAGAGCTTGTATCTGCAATTGAAGTTGCATTGGGTCGCTTTGAGGAAATCGTTCAGTTGGATGCCACTGTGCGCGAGTTAGAGGATCAGTTAGAAGCGCGTAAGGCGGTTGATAGGGCAAAGGGGTTGCTGATGGATGAGCATGGGCTATCAGAAGCTGATGCTTTTTCGTTTGTGCAAAAAACGGCTATGAGCGAGCGGTGTTCGATGCTAGATGTCGCTAGTCGAATTATCTCCGGAGACTTACTTCCGTAGGTCAGACTTTTGTTATCCAACTCAAAGGTCATCCGTTTCAACTCTCGGGCCCCCTAGGGTTGCCATCGTGGCCAAGGTTATTTTGCTTGATGGTAATTCTCTGACATACAGAGCCTTTTTTGCTTTACCGACCGATATGACGACGGCATCGGGGCAAGTGACAAATGCCGTTTTCGGATTTACATCGATGTTGCTTACTTTGATCAAAGACCAAGAGCCTGATGGCGTTGTTGTTGCTTTTGATCGACCCGAACCAACATTTCGTCATGAAATGTTGCCCGAATACAAGGCCCAACGCGACCCAACGCCGGATCTCCTCATAGAACAGTTTGGAGTGGTACGCCAAGTACTGCAGGTCCTGAATATTCCGGCTGTCGATTTGGTCGGTTTTGAGGCTGACGATGTGTTGGCCACGCTCGCAACAGAGCTAGCCGAAGAAGGTGATGAGGCAATTATCGTCACCGGAGATCGAGACATATATCAAATGGTTCGAGATCCACTCATCAAGGTTCTTTATAACCGAAGGGGAGTGAGTGACTATGCGCTCTATGACGAGGCCGGGATCTTTGACAGAACGGGCGTCACTCCTCAGATGTACCCACAGTACGCAGCTCTTCGCGGCGACCCTTCAGATAACTTGCCTGGCGTTCCAGGCGTCGGAGAGAAGACAGCGGCCAAGCTGATCAACGCTTACGGCGGCTTGGACGGAATCTTTGAGCACGCAGATGAGCAGACTCCTAAGTTGAGACAGAATCTGACAGAGTTCGAGGAAAGAGCCAGGCGGAATGTTGAAGCGATGGTTCTGCGAACAGATGCTCCGGTAGTGCTGGACAAAGAAGCTATCGCGTGGGGTTCTGTCGATGTAAAAGAAGCTCAGGTGCTGTTTGAAGCTTTGGAATTCAACTCACTATACGAGCGGCTTGGGGAGCTTTTAGAAGACACGCTTCCGACAATGAATTCTGACACCAACGTGTTAGAAGCTGAAGTGCTAACAGCTAGCTCATCGTCTGAATGTGTGGAAATTTTGTCGCCGTTGGCGACGCAGGGTAACCCGCTGTCGCTTGGTTGGATTGCAGATGAAGACGGGTCTTTGGTTGCTCTCGCGATTCTCCAAAATGTCGAAACCGCAGAGGTGTTGGTGGTTGAACGAGAGTTGTTAAAAGACCCAGCGCTCTTGGAGATTCTAAATACTTTCACCCGAAATGGAGGGACCGGGTTCGACACCCACAATGCCAAAGAGCTCAGTCGGGGTCTCCGTCAACTTGGCTTACTCGGGGATGGGTTGCGCGTTGATACAGCTATTGCAGGGTATTTACTCGACCCGACGCGCGGCAGAGTCGTTCTAGACGACTTGTTGATGCGTTATTGCCGAAGTGAAGTAGCACGCGATGAGAGCACCGCTGTTGGGCAGCTCGACTTGGGTGGCGACGAGCGAGATCCTTATCTTGATATTGCAAGAGATGCTTTAGTCGTAGGTCGCTTAGCCCCTGTCATGCTTGAGCTCATCGACGAGCGTTCAATGACATGGCTTTATGAAGAGCTTGAGCGGCCACTGATATCGGTCCTTTCTCGTATGGAAGATGTTGGAGTGGGAGTCGATGTCAAAGAGCTGACTCGGATGAGGGATCATTTGGTTAGCGAAGTTCGGCGATTAGAAACAGCGATCCATGACCTCGCAGGCCGCGAATTCAATGTCAATTCTACGAAACAGCTGCGGGAGGTGCTTTTCGACGAGTTGGGTTTGACGCCACAGAAGAAGACGAAAACCGGGTATTCCACTGATGCAGCTTCCTTAGAGAAAATCCGCGACCAACATGAAGTTGTAGCGTTGCTTTTGGAATATCGAGAAGTTGAGAAGCTGCGCTCGACCTACGGTCAAGGGCTCCTCGAGGTAACTGATAAAGATGAACGCATCAGAGCGACCTTCAACCAGACGGTTGCGCGCACAGGACGTTTAAGTTCGGAAGATCCGAATCTTCACAACATTCCGGTTCGAACTCCCTTAGGTCGAGAGTTTCGAAAGGCTTTCGTCCCTGCAAGTGGTTGTGAGTTCCTTGTTGCTGATTACAACCAGATAGAACTGCGCGTAATAGCCCACTTGGCCGAGGACCCAGGTTTAATTCGAGCGTTTGAGTCAGGCGAGGACATACACAACGCCACAGCCGCTTCTATCTTCAGCGTTGACCCCGGCGCTGTCACTGTCGAACAGCGCTCGCGCGCGAAAATGGTGAGCTATGGATTGGCCTATGGCATGGAGGCCTACGGCTTGGGGCAAAGGTTGGGGGTTGAGACGAGTGAGGCCTCGGAGATTCTCGAAGCGTATTTCGCCGCTTTCCCTGCGGTGAGATCCTTTATGGATGAAATTGTCAAACAGACTAAAGAAACTGGGTACACGGAAACTATCTTTGGTCGCCGTCGACCAATACCTGACCTTGTCGCCTCGAACTTTAGGGTTCGGCAGGCCGCTGAGCGGCAAGCTATGAACGCACCAATTCAGGGTTTGGCTGCAGATATTTTCAAAATTGCTTTGGTAGCGATTGACCGATCGTTAGCTGAGATGGAGGCGAAGAGCCGGTTGGTCCTCCAAGTGCACGATGAGGTGATCCTCGAAGTATTCCCCGAGGAATTCGAAGATGTTCGAGCGATGACGATTGAACAAATGAGCGGTGCCGCAGAGCTGCGTGTCCCGCTCGAGGTGAACTTAGCTAAGGGTCCCACTTGGGCGGAAGCGAAAGCCTGACCAATGGCGCCAGACAACGGTCGAGACCATTGGTTTGAGCCTATAGCTGAGCATTTGCAAGAGGCTTATCTGAGGTACACGTTTGCGCAAAATACAGATAACGAGGTTGAGCACATTATTTCGAGTCTGAATCTAAAGCCCGGCGACCGAGTCCTAGATGTTGGTTGTGGGCCCGGGCGGCATTCCCTCGAACTGGCTAGGAGAGGTATCAATTGTTTGGGAGTGGATATTTCCCAGCGTTTTGTTGATCTCGGTAATAAGGCAGCAAGTGAGGAAGGCTTAGGGGAGCTCGTTGTCTTTGAGCGCGGCGATGCAAGAGGCCTGAACTTTATTGATGAATTTGATGGGGTCATCTCACTTTGCGAGGGAGCCTTTGGGCTGCAAGGAGGGCCAGCTGCATCAGACATAGCGAACCTCATGGGGGACCAGTCGGTGATATCGGGCATGGCTCAAGCTTTAAAGAGCGGCGGGCGGCTTCTATTGGCAGCGTTTTCTGCTTATTTCCAAGTTGCCCACGGAGATGCTGATTCTAATGATTTTGATTTGATGACTGGGGTGCGACACGAAGTTACCGAGATTAAGGATCCGGATGGGCGTAAAGCCAGTGTGGATCTTTGGACTACGTGTTTCACACCGCGGGAGATGTGGCTCATGGCTCAGGGTGCCGGACTCGAACCCATGACCGTGAGAAGCGTTCACTCCGGCGAGGACTGGAGCACAGATACGCTGGATCTCGACCATGCGGAGTTCCTTTTGTTGGCCGAGCGTCGCTAATTGTTGCGTACGAACCATTTAGAAGTGGCTCTAAGGGATGGTTCTAGGCGCGAGGCGTGTAGTCTGGGAGGCCGTGTCGAGTGGGCGCTCTGCCACTCGCACCCCCTATTGCCTACCTAGAGCAAAAAAACTTGTGTCTGATACCACGGAATTCGGCAGCTTTACTGATGCCGGTGAATACATACCTCGCACCATCGTTGAAAATGACCTTGGTTCGATGTCCTTTGCTGATGCCATAGATGGAACGATCGTTGAGTTCGAGGACGGTGATCTTGTAACGGGCACTGTTGTTCGGATCGACCGTGATGAGGTTCTTCTTGACATTGGCTTCAAATCTGAAGGCGTCATACCTAGCCGGGAGCTTTCCATTCGTAATGCGGTTGACCCCTCCGAAGTGGTTGATTTAGGGGAAGAAATAGAAGCTCTTGTCTTGCAAAAAGAAGATCAAGATGGTCGTTTAGTTCTCTCAAAAAAGCGTGCGCAATATGAGCAAGCTTGGGGGCGAATCGAAGAGATTAAAGAATCAGATGGTGTCGTGTCAGGACCGGTTATTGAGGTCGTCAAAGGAGGACTCATCATCGATATCGGTTTACGCGGTTTCGTGCCAGCCTCATTGGTGGAACTTCGACGTGTGCGAGACCTTGATCCTTATATCGGGATGGACCTTGAAGCCAAGATCATCGAATTAGATAAGAATCGCAACAACGTTGTTCTATCTCGCCGAGCCTGGTTGGAAGAAACCCAGAAAGAACAGCGCGAGGAATTTCTCGACAACTTACAACCGGGAGAAAAGCGCAGCGGTGTGGTTTCCTCTGTTGTCAGTTTCGGAGCTTTCGTCGACTTGGGCGGCATGGACGGTCTGATCCATGTTTCAGAACTGTCTTGGAAACACGTTGATCATCCGAACTCTGTCGTGACGGTTGGGGATGAAGTCGATGTCGAAGTATTGGAAGTCGACCGTGAACGTGAGCGAATCTCGCTTTCGTTGAAGGCAACTCAACAAGACCCGTGGCAAGAGTTTGCCGATGGTCACAAAGTTGGCGAGCTGGTCTATGGTCGAGTTACCAAGCTTGTTCCGTTTGGTTCGTTTGTTCAAGTCGGAGACGGTATCGAAGGTTTGGTGCACATATCAGAAATGTCTGCGCATCACGTTGAATTACCGGAGCAGGTAGTGACACCTGGCGAGGAGCTATGGGTCAAAATTATCGATCTCGACCTACAAAGGCGCAGGATCAGCCTCTCAATCAAGCAGGCGGCTGAGGGCGGCGTAGTAGCAGCCGAATATCAAGAGGCATTTGGCGAACATGCTTATGACGAGGCAGGGAACTTTATCGGTGAGTTTGAATACGAAGCTCCTGCTGAAGGCGAAGAGTCCGAAGCTGAACGTGCCTGGCGCGAATATTATGAAGAGCATGGTGAAGAGGCGTATCGTCAGGCGGTTGCAGACTATGAAGAGTCTGAGCAGAGCGGCGACGATGCTGAGTCAGGCTCGATGGACGAGGCTGAGTCTGGTGCTGAGGAAGAGTAGGTCCTGAGGTGATAGTCATCGGTTTAACCGGTGGCATTGGGAGCGGTAAAAGTACTGTTTCCAACAGCTTGGTTGAACGAGGAGCGATCCTTATCGACGCGGATCAGATAGTAAAAGAGCTCCAACAACCCGGAGCTTTTGTTCACTCCGAGATGGTGAAGCATTTCGGAGACCGTATTTTGAACGACGACGAAACGCTGAATCGGCAAGCCGTGGCTGAGATTGTCTTTAGTGACAAGGATTCCTTACGGCAGTTAAATG